>Ga0181571_10001361_pt1 | contig 17546 bp, 14 predicted proteins | sample 101ome_17_FD_132440 | JGI IMG/M metagenome (GOLD analysis project Ga0181571, IMG submission 132440) | Coastal salt marsh microbial communities from the Groves Creek Marsh, Skidaway Island, Georgia - 101407AT metaG (megahit assembly) | ecosystem: Environmental > Aquatic > Marine > Intertidal... | reverse complement strand
CCGCCTGATTTCATTGCCTCAGCATCAATATGGGAATGGGTAGTGCTGGCAGGATGGATAACAAGCGTCTTTGCATCACCTACATTGGCAAGATGCGAGGAAAGCTGGACAGCCTCGATAAAGGCACGTCCGGCATCACGCCCGCCTTTCACCCCAAAGGTGATGATCGAGCCTGCCCCTTTTGGCAATAGCCGCTTTGCCAGTTCATGATCCGGATGAGATGGTAATTCAGGATGACGCACCCATGCAACCTGATCATGTTCGCCCAGAAAAGCTAGCAGCTTTCGGGTATTCTGCATATGGCGCTGCATCCTCAGCCCCAATGTTTCCATACCCTGAATAATATGGAATGCGTTTGTTGGCGACAGGCAGGGCCCAAAATTATACATTGCCTCTGCCCTAAATTTTGCGGTAAAGGCCGCAGGGCCAAATTCTTCATGAAAATTAATCCCGCCCATTGCATAATGCGGCTGTGCAATGGTTGGAAATTTATCATTCTGGCCCCAGTCAAACCGCCCGCCATCAACCACCGCGCCGCCAATCGCTACCCCATGTCCGCCAATCCATTTGGTCAGGGAATGGATAATAATATCTACCCCGTGATGGCAGGGCTGCATCAGATAGGGCGTATTGAATGTCGCATCAATCATGAGAGGAATACCGGCCTCATGGGCAATGGCACTGACCCTGTCTACATCCAGAATATCCAGTCCGGGATTACCGATCACTTCTCCAAAAATCACTTTGGTATTAGGGCGGATAGCCGCCTTCATCGCTTCTGGATCTGTAGCAGACACAAAGCTGGTTTCAATGCCGAAACGCGGCAGGGTATATTTTAGCAGATTGACATTGGCACCATAAAGCTGGGCAGAAGACACGATATGATCACCTTGCGAGCATATGGTCATCAATGCAGAAGTAAGCGCTGCCATGCCAGAGGCTGTCGCTGTTGCAGCAACCCCATCTTCCAGTGCGGCCAGTCGCTGTTCAAGCACCGCCACAGTCGGGTTTGAAATCCGCGAATATAGATGCCCGCCAACCTCCATATTATAGAGCGCGGCGGCATGACGTGTATCTTTGAACATATAGGATGTTGTCTGGTGAATAGGCACAGCGCGCGAACCATGCGCATCATCTGGCCAGTGCCCTGCATGAAGGCTTAACGTATCAAACCTGTAATCATCACTCATGGCTCGTTGCTCCTATCAGTGCTATCTTTTTAAAACAATTTAATGCCAGCCTATCAGCGATGATACTGGCGATATCGCCCCTGTCTTTTGCAGTATATTTCAGCATTATCTACTAGCTATGCGTTCCGTTTTCGCGCTGGCTTTTTTGTGGCTCTTTTGTGTGTAAATTCAGCCAACAAGCTATCCAGCCTCTCATCTGCGCTAGCAAAGCTAGCCTCTCTGACTGGCCCGAAACCGCGAATATCTTCTGCTGTTTCGGCTATGGTGACAGCCAGCTCGTAATTGCTGTCATTCAGCCCATCACAAAGCGTATCCAGCAGCTTAAAATAGCGTTCGCGCCAGTCTCGTTCACGCTTTCGTTCTGCTGAATAACCGAACAGATCAAAGGCGCTTCCCCTAAGCCATCTGAACTTTGCCAGCACCCCCATCGCACCTATCATCCAGCCGCCATATTCCTGTTTTAGCGGCCTGCCAGTGCGCGGATCTGGTTTTGAAAATAGCGGCGGGGCAAGATGTAGGCGAAGTGAAATATCGCCGTCAAACTGACGCGCAAGCTGCTGTTTGAACGTGCCGTCAGTATATAGACGCGCAACTTCATATTCATCCTTGATCGCCATCATTTTATATAGCCCCTTTGCGGCGGCGATGGCCAGCCGTTCAGCTTTATCACGATCAATTTTCTGGATTTTTTCCATCATGCCACGATAGCGTTCTGCATAGGCGGTATCCTGATAGGCTACCAGCCGCTGATATCTATCTTCGATGAGTGCCTGAGCAGTTTGGGCCGTTATCTGGGATTTTTCCAGATGAACCCTGTCTGGCAACAGCTCAGGATTGGCAACATATAGCCTACCCCATCTAAATGCCTGCTGGCTTTGCGCGACAGCGACTCCGTTCAGCTCAATTGCCTTTTCTATGGCATCTGCACGTAGCGGAATTAAACCTTTTTGATAGGCAACCCCAAGCATAATCAGGTTAGAAGCAATGGCATCACCAATTAATTCCAGCGCAAGTTTTGTGCTATCGCAGAAGCTGGCATTCCCATCTTCTACACTCTCAGATAGCCTGTTTATGACCTGCTCAGCCGGAAAATGCTGATCAGGGCGGCGGGTAAAATCACCTGTTGGCGTCTGATTAAGATTGGCAACAATATGCCCTTTTGGATTCATCAGTTTCAGCTGATATTGTTCCGCCCCGACCAGACTGTCACATCCGATCATCAGATCAGCCCCGCCAGGCCCGATCCGTATTGCACTAATATCGTCCGCATTTGGCCCGATGCGGATATGGCTGGTAACCGCACCGCCTTTTTGTGCCAGCCCTGCCATGTCAATAATGCCGCATCCTTTTTTATCAAGATGGGCGGCCATTCCTAGCAAAGCGCCAATCGTCACCACCCCTGTGCCGCCTACCCCTGTCAGCAAAATTGAATGAACCTTGCTATCATCAATTATCTGTGGCGGCTCGGCGATGATAAAATCGGGCGATAGCGCGGCCGGATTAGGCTTTGCCATTGCGCCACCTGAGACTGTAACAAAGCTAGGACAAAAGCCATTAATGCAGGAAAAATCCTTATTACAGGCAGACTGGTCTATCTGCCGCTTGCGGCCAAGTTCGGTTTCAATCGGCAAGATGGCCACACAATTTGACTGCACACCGCAATCACCGCACCCCTCGCACACTTCAGGATTGATAATCACCCGTTTATTGGGGTCTTCCATCAGCCCTCTTTTACGGCGACGGCGTTTTTCTGTCGCGCATGTCTGATCATAAATCAGGGCTGTTGTACCAGCTATCTTTGCCAGTTCTGCCTGCACTGTTTGAAGCTCCAGACGGTGATGAAAACTTACCCTGTCTGGATAGTCAGACCGGTTATGCCGACCAAGATCATCTGTGACCAGCGCCAGCCTTTCAATGCCAGATGCCGCAAGCAGATGGGCAATTTGTGGTGGGGTGAGATCACCTTCATGGGTCTGCCCGCCTGTCATCGCAACTGCATCATTATATAAAATCTTGTAGGTAATATTCACACCAGAGGCGACTGCCGCACGAATAGCCATCAGCCCTGAATGGTTAAAAGTGCCATCCCCCATATTCTGGAAAATATGCTCCCGACTTGAAAAACAGGCCTCGCCTATCCAGTTTGCGCCCTCGCCGCCCATATGGGTATTACCTTCAACAGACCGTTCCATAAATTGTGCCATCCAGTGACAGCCAATACCGGCATAGCCGCGTGCGCCATCTGGCAAAACAGTCGAGCTATTATGCGGACAGCCAGCACAAAAATAGGGTGTCCGTGTCAATCCTACCGAAGCGAATTCGCGCTGTTGAGAATGGCGCAGATGATCAGCTCTGGCAGAAATATCAGAACTGATATTCTGTCCGGCTAGCAGATGATCAATAATGGCCAGCGCAACCTTAACGCCATCAATAGACCCTTCTTGTGGCAAAAGCCTGTTTGCGTGAGCGTCAGTCTTCCCTAGAATTATTGGCCGTTCCGGCAAATTAAATAAAATAGATTTAATCTGCTCTTCCATCAGCCCGCGTTTTTCTTCGACCACAATCATCCGCTCAAGCGGGCGTGCAAAGGCGGTTAGACCAACAGGTTCAATTGGCCAGCTCATCCCGACCTTATAAAGGGCCAGCCCCATCTTATCAGCCTGCACTTTTGAAATGCCAAGATCAGAAAGTGCCTGCAACACGTCCATATAGGCTTTGCCAGTCGCTACAATACCAAATCTAGGTGAGTTCCCGCCTGTAAACACAACCCTGTCTATCTGGTTGGTCCGAACATAGCCATGCGCGGCCGCTATCTTATGCTTATGCAGGCGTTCTTCCTGGCTGTGGCGATGATCATTGCGCCTGATATTCAGCCCGCCTTCTGGCAGCAGGACATCATTTGGTAATTTTGATGAAAATTGTTCCAGACTTAGACGCGCAGAAGATGAGCTTTCAATATTATCTTTGACACATTTAAGCCCAACCCACAGACCCGCATAGCGCGATAGTGCCCAGCCATGCAGACCAAACTGCACCATTTCTTCGAGATTCACAGGATTCAGCACAGGGATCATCACATCCATCATGGCAAATTCTGACTGATGGCATACCGTTGAGCTTTCGCCTGTATGGTCATCTCCCATTAATGCCAGCACCCCGCCTTTTGGCGCTGTGCCTGCCAGATTTGCATGTCTGAACACATCACCTGTCCGGTCAACACCGGGCCCTTTGCCATACCAGATGGCAAACACACCATCATGCGTATTCTCGCCATGAAGTGCAGCCTGCTGAGTGCCCCAGACAGCCGTTGCGGCCAAATCTTCATTTAATGCAGGCGTAAAGATAACCTGACTTGCGGTCAATGCTGCCGAAGCTTGGGCAAATTGTAAATCGATCCCCCCAAGTGGCGAGCCTCTATATCCGGTCACATAGCCTGCACTATTAATCCCGTTCTGGCGGTCAAGTTCAGCCTGCATTAAACACATTCTGACCACTGCCTGCGTGCCATTAACAAACACGACCTCTTTGCCAAGATCATATTTGTCAGCAAGGCTAACATGATTGAGCCTGTCTAGCCTGTCATCTGCCAGCGTAGCTGTTAAATCCTGAGAATTTTCTTTCGAACCATCCATAAAAAATATCTTTATCCTGTTTATTTTATTCTACCAGCCTTACATCTTTAATCTTGGCACAAATTGCCCTGTAACCAAAGCCTAAGCCGCCATTTATGTCAAAACAAAACCTATCATGAATTGGCAGATGACAAAATAGTGACATTGCCTGCAATTTACCGCATGATATAAAAATGATTACGTCATTTTACGTCCAGCCCTGATTTGCCGGAGCCCTAATTATGAACGATATCGTGCAATGCACCCATCATGGCAATATCGCGGCGGTATCACTTAACCGTCCAGATGCAGGCAATTCACTGTCTATAGCCATGCTTGAGCGGCTATCTGCAACCCTTGCAGAACTAGAAGCTGGCAAAGATACAAAAGTAATCATCCTCAAATCACATGGCAAAATTTTCTGCGCTGGCCATGATCTCAAAGAGCTTACATCTGCCAGAAAACAGCCAGATAATGGTCAGGCATTTTTTACAGAAACACTGGATAAATGTGCCCAGCTTATGCAGCAGATTGTCCATCACCCGCTGCCAATTATCGCATCTGTTCAGGGCATTGCCACCGCTGCCGGATGCCAGCTTGTTGCCAGTTGCGATCTGGCAGTTGCCAGCCATTCAGCTAGCTTTGCAACACCCGGCGTGCATATTGGGCTATTTTGTTCAACCCCGATGGTTGCGCTATCTAGAAATGTGGCACCAAAACATGCGATGGAAATGCTGCTTACAGGCGAGATGATTTCTGCAGAACAGGCGCTTGCTTGGGGGCTTGTCAATCATGCAGTTGACGATAGCGCACTTGAGCATGAAACCATGTTGCTGGCACAAAAAATTGCCAGCAAGCCTGCTTCGACAGTGGCGATAGGAAAAACAGCCTTTTACCGACAGGCTGAATTATCTCTTAAAGATGCCTATGAATATGCCTCAGAGGTAATGGTTCAAAATATGATGAATAAGGATGCAGAAGAAGGCATCTCTGCCTTTATCGAAAAGCGCGAAGCCAAATGGTATAGTTAAGCCGCCTGATAGGATTAAAAACCGATGACAGATTATGACACACTTCTAGATGACGAAATGAAAGCCTTTATTGAGGCAGTCAAATCAGCCACGCCCCATTTGCCGGAAAATCCGGATTCAAACGACCATCGTGAAGCCTATCTTGAGATGTGCCGCTATTTTGCAGCGCCTGTACCTGAGGGCATGACCATAAAAGATGCCGAAATCGCTGGCAGACCCACCCAGCATTATCATCCTGCCAGCACAGCCAATGACTGTCTGATAATCTATTTTCATGGCGGTGGTTTTGTGCTTGGCGATTTGGAAAGCCATTGGTCAATCTGCGCTGATCTTAGCCATGAAAGCCAGCTTGAACTGGTCGCAGTTGATTATCGGCGCGCACCAGAACATCGTCATCCTGTTCAGCATCATGACTGTCTTGACGTTACCCGTGCATTGATTAGCCGCAATCCAGACAGACCAGTTATTCTGGCTGGTGATAGCGCAGGCGCATGGCTGGCGGCAATGGTCAGCCACTCGTTACGAGCTGAAACACATGCCATCATTGGCCAGCTTTTAATCTATCCAACCTTTTCAGGCGATACAGACACAGGCAGCTACATTACCCATGCCCATGCGCCCATGCTCAGCAGAGAAGATGTAATTCGATATGGCCATCTGCTATTTGGCGAGGATGCCAAAGAAGAAGAAATTAAAGGTCCGCTCCGCGAGACAGATTTTTCATCTCTGCCAGCAAGTGTTATTTTTAGTGCCGAATGTGACCCGCTTCATGATGATGGTCCGGCCTATTGTGACAGGCTGGTCAGCGCAGGTAATCAGGCAGTCTGTTTTTCTCAGAAAGGCATGGTGCATGGCTATTTAAGAGGCAGGCATCAGGTTGCCAGCATTGCCAGCGCATTTGGGGACATATCATCAGCCGCGCGCCATCTCAGCCGGCAGGAATGGCCATACTGATCAGACCAGCTAGCTTCGCAATTTGTATCCTGTCTTGAAAATCCAGCCAATGATCATCACACAGATAATGCTGAACAGCGCAATCGCCATCAGCGAATAATGTACCGCTACATCGGCTGTATCAAAAAATGCCCAGCGAAATCCGGAAACCAGATACACTACCGGATTAAACAAGGTTACTGTCTGCCAGAATGGGGGCAACATTGAAATTGAATAGAAACTGCCGCCCAAAAATACCAGCGGGGTAATGATTAATGATGGCACCAGATTAAGCTGTTCAAAATTCCGTGCCCAAATGCCAATGATAAAGCCAAGCAGGCTAAATGAAATACATGTCAGAATAAGAAAGGACATCATCCAGACAGGATGGGCAATAGATACCTCTACAAAGAAAGTCGCAGTTGCCAGAATGATCAGTCCGATCATCAGTGATTTAGTAGCCGCCGCCCCGACATAGCCAATAACAATCTCAAGATAGGAAACAGGGGCTGAAAGAGGCTCATATATCGTGCCAATAAATTTTGGAAAATAAATGCCAAATGATGCGTTGCTGGTAGATTGCAATAAAACTGTCAGCATGATCAGACCAGGCACAATAAAGGTGCCATATTCGACATTTTCAATATTCTGTATTCTTGAGCCTATGGCAGTTCCAAACACAACAAAATATAACGCCGTTGAAATGACAGGCGCAATTACCGACTGGACAATCGTTCTAAAGGTCCGGCTCATCTCAAATATATAAATCGCGCGAATAGCATATAGGTTCATGAATTTTGAGCCTTTACCAAAGAGACAAAAATATCCTCAAGCGAGCTTTGCGAGGTTTCAACATCTTTTAACACGATGCCAGCAGATGACAACGCTGTTAATAGTGATGTAATCCCTGTTCTGTCTGCATTGATATCATATTGATATAACAGGCTTAGACCATCTGAAGACAGGCTAACACCAAAGCCGGACAGTGAATCTGGTATGGTATGAAGCTCGCTTTGCAGATAGATTTTCATCTGCTTTTCGCCCATCTGTTTCATCAAGGTTTCTTTTTCTTCTACCAGCAGAATTGTGCCTGCCGAAATCACCGCTACCCTATCTGCAATTGCCTCTGCTTCTTCGATATAATGGGTGGTAAGCACAATGGTGACACCGTCACGTTTCAATTCTTCAACCACCCGCCACATATCTTTGCGTAATTCGACATCAACACCTGCGGTTGGCTCGTCTAGAAACAGGATTTTAGGCTCATGGCTAAGGGCTTTGGCAATAAGCACACGCCGCTTCATGCCCCCTGATAATTCCTTTATCGGACTGTTGCGTTTTTCCCAAAGTGAGAGTTTACGCAGAATCTGCTCAATCAGGGCCGGATTTGCCGGATAGCCAAATAGTCCACGTGAAAAGCTGACCGTATTAATGACTGTCTCAAAGGGCTCAAGCACCACTTCCTGAGGCACAAGCCCAACAAGTCGGCGCGAATTACGGTAATCATCAACAATATCAAATCCGCCTACCTTCACACTGCCTGCGGTAATAGACACCAATCCGCAAATTGCTGAAATCAGGGTTGTCTTGCCAGCACCGTTTGGGCCTAGCAATGCAATAATTTCACCTGTCTCAATATCAAGCGACAGGTTCTTTAATGCTTCAAACCCGCCATCATATTTTTTTGACAGGCCAGTTACCGAAATGATTGGGGCCATGATATATCGTTTCTTTCTGGCTAAATTCAGCCGTACGATTTAGTCAAGCGTCTGCATGAATGACTGTGCCGCCTTACTGAAATGAGATAGCCCTTCGCCTTCGTCAAGCGCCCGTGCCATCTTTTTTCCCAACTCGACACCAAATTGATCAAAGCTGTTAATCCCCCAGATAAAACCAGACACAATCGTGATATGTTCGTACAGGGCAAGCAGACGGCCAATCGCAAATGGCGTTGTGCTGTCCCATGATACCAGAATAGATGGCCTGTTACCTGCAAAATGGTTGTGCAGATTTTCGGTGTTTTTCTGTCCGAATGCAAGTGCTTCTGCCTGAGCGATTGCGTTAATCACAAGCTGGCGATGGCTAGCCTTTGACAGCGCATCCTCCCCCCGAAGATAGGGTTTGCGTGATACCAGAATATCTATCGGGTGAATTTCTGTGCCCTGATGAAGCCATTGAAAAAAGCTATGCTGGGCATTCGTGCCAGCTTCTCCCCAGATAAGCGGGGCAGCAGGCAGAGCAAGCGGCTGACCATTGATGTCAACTGATTTGCCATTTGATTCCATCTCAAGCTGTTGTGCCCAAGCTGCAAATCTGGCAAGCCGCTGTTCATAGGCCATCAGACCATAGCTGATACGCCCCATAAATTGGCGATGCCAGATGCGTAACAGCCCCATAGTGACAGGCAGATTATCGGCAAATCGCGCAGTCTGGAAATGACAATCCATATCATATGCCCCTGCCAGCACTTCTGAAAACTGGTCTACCCCACATCCGATCATCACGGCAAGCCCGACCGCAGACCATACAGAATAGCGCCCGCCTACCCCATCGGCAAAGCTGAAAATCTGCCCCTTATCTATGCCCCATTTGCTGGCTATATCAGGCGCGGCTGTTACCGCAACCATCGCCTCATCAGGGCTGATTCCATTTCGGATTAGCCATGATTTTGCCAGCTCGGCATTGGCTAGCGTTTCTGATGTGGTGAATGTTTTGGAGGTGACGATAAATATCGTCTGTTCTGGCTTGCATCTGGCAAGCGTATCAAACATATGGGCAGGATCAACATTACCGACAAAATGCAAATCAGGCCCGTCACAGACAGGCCCTAATGCCTGAGCCAGCATTGCAGGCCCGAGATCAGACCCGCCAATACCAATATTTACAACATGCTTTATCTGAGCTGAATTGCGGACAGATTCAACAAATGAAACCAGCCTGTTCCATTCATCTGTCTTCAGCCTGTCAGGATGGCGTAACCCCATATGCACGACCGCCCTGTCTTCGGTCCGATTGATCTTTCTGCCCTGAAACATCTGGTCAATTTTTTCCGACAGATGTCGCGCGTTGGCCAATTCATAAAGCAGTTCAAGACTGTTGGCACGAATAGGCTGGCGGGTTATATCCACCCATAAATCATCATGTTTTAGCACCAGCGCTTCACGCTCTGGAGCAGCCATTAATGACCTTAGCGATGTAGTAGCCATCTGCTGGGCTTCAGCATCTAGCCTGTTATTCAGGCTGTGTAACTCTGTCTGGCTAGCCATCATTAGCTCTCACTTAATATTCTTCAATCTGACTGGCGGAGATTACTTGCCGCCTGTGCGCGTTTGGTGATCTCGGCAAAATCATGGGATGAGATCAAATCGGCAGGTGCTAGCCACGAGCCACCCACACATGGCACATGGGGCAGACTAAGCCAGTCAGCTGCATTTTGCTGATTTATCCCGCCGGTGGGACAGAATTGAATATCTGGCATCGGGCTATGCACCGACTTCAAAAAAGCTATGCCGCCAGCAGCAGAGGCAGGGAAAAACTTCATCTGATGATAGCCATGTTCCACAAGTGCCATCATTTCAGACAGGCTCTGTGCGCCATATAGCATCGGCAGGCCAATCTTGGAACAGCCTGCTATCAGCTTTGCCGTTGAACCGGGACTGACGCCAAATTTCCCGCCAGCTTCTACCACCTGATACGCCTGCTCTTCTGTGGTGATCGTGCCTGCGCCCACATTTATTTCGGGACAATGTCTGGCAATATTTTCGATTGCCTGCAATGCTGAGGGGGTGCGCAAGGTAATTTCGGCGGTGCGAATACCACCTGCCAGCAACGCTTCAGCCAGCGGCACCGCATCATCTGCATTCTCAATAATTATGACAGGCATGACAGGCCCTGCGGCCATAATATGCGTAATCATCTGGAACTCTCCTCAGCTCTGAAATGCTCTGCAGGATTTAGTCCTGCGCCCTGTTCTGCTGTATGGGCATGTCGGCGCATGCCGAAAAATAGTTCTCTGCCAAATCCTGTCTGTTTTGTGGTGATAGGTGCGCATTGCCTATCGGCAAGGGGCGCTTCAACTTCCAGCCTGCCAGCTACCGCATCAAGACAGATAATATCACCGTCACGAATACGCGCGATCGCACCACCATCTGCGGCTTCTGGCCATAAATGAATAGCCGCCGGCACCGTACCTGATGCTCCAGACATACGGCCATCTGTTACAAGCGCTACCTGATGCCCATTATCCTGCAGAATTGACAGTAGCGGCGTCAATGAATGTAGCTCAGGCATGCCTGATGCCTGTGGTCCTTGTCCGCGCAATACCACCACCACATCTTTGTCTAGCTTGCCATCATGAAAGGCGGCTTTAACCTGTGCTTCTGTATCAAAGACGGCGGCAGGGGCTGTAATAATATGACGTTCAGGCGCAACTGCCGAAATTTTGATTACCCCTCTACCTATATTACCATCCAGCATTTTCAGCCCGCCATTTTTGGCAAAGGGCGCATCAACCGTGCTAATAATCTGGCTATCGGCAGACTGGCTAGGCCCATCACGCCAGACAAGCAGATTCTTTTCTAGCACTGGTTCAACCAGACTTTGCTCAAGACTATCTGAAAATACACAGCCGGCACTACCATCTAGCAATCCTGCCTCAAGAAGCTGTCGCATAATCAGCGAAATACCACCCGCCGCATGAAAATGATTTACATCTGCAGACCCGTTTGGATAGACACGCGCAAGAAGCGGGATGATATCAGACAGATCAGCAAAATCTTCCCATGACAATATAATACCTGCCGCCGCTGCCATCGCTGGCAGATGCAAGGTATGATTTGTTGACCCGCCTGTCGCTAGCAGCCCGATAATGGCATTTACAAAAGATCGCTCATCTACAAGCTGATAAAGCGGTTTGGGTGTTGCTGCCTTGCGGCTGATAGCGATAATATGCTGCATGGTTGCCGAAACAAGCGCATGGCGCAAATCACTATGCGGGTGAATAAAAGCAGAAGAGGGCATATGTAGCCCCATCATCTCCATCAGCATCTGGTTTGAATTGGCAGTGCCATAAAAGGTGCAGGTGCCTGCACTGTGATAGGCGGCCTTTTCTGCGGCCAGCAATTCATCACGCCCTACCTCGCCACGCGCAAAGGCTTTTCTGACTGAAGCTTTTTGCTGATTTGGCAGGCCAGATTCCATCGGCCCTGCAGGCAGAAAAATACATGGCAGATGCCCATGACTTAACGCACCCATTACCAAACCCGGAATAATCTTATCACACACTCCTAGACAGATAACCCCATCATAGACATTATGGGACAGGCCAACCGCCGTTGACATTGCGATGACATCTCGGCTGAACAGCGATAGCTCCATGCCCGGCCTGCCTTGCGTCACCCCATCACACATGGCAGGTACACATCCTGCTACTTGGGCTGTTGCACCATAGCTTTTTGCTGCCGCTCTTAACATCGCCGGATAATGTTCAAATGGCTGATGCGCTGACAGCATATCATTATAGGCAGAAATTATTCCGATATTTGGCTTCTGTGTGCCGCTCATGCCCAGAATATCATCCTGAAATTCACCTGCGGCGGCGGCAACATGCGCCATGTTTGAACAGGATATTTTAGCTCTGTCTGAATCAGAAGCGTCAGCCATCTGCGCCATCTGTGCCAGATAGCCAGCTCTGGTTTCAGCTGATCTGTCTTTTATCCTATCTGTAATTTTGACAATGAGGGGATGTAACGTCATAGCTGTCTCTTCTGCCCTATATGATGGCAATTACTGACCGGAATTTTCTGATGGATCAATCCAGATAGAATCACTGTCACTGCCAAAATGATCGTTAGGCCCTAATGTGCCCTGACGATATAGCGTCGGCGCCATCTGTGAGGCAATCTTAATGACAGGATCAATAAATGACCAAGCGGCCAGCACTTCATCATGGCGCATAAATAACGTCTGGTTGCCTCTGGCTGTATCCATCAGCAACCGTTCATAGGCATCTGGCAGGCGGGCGGAAAATGTATCATTAAATGACAGATTCAGCTCAGAGGGGAACAGGCGCATCCCGCCAGGTCCGGGTGCTTTTGAGATAAGCTGAAGCTTCAGCCCTTCTTGCGGCTGAAGCCTGATAATCAGTCGGTTAGGCAAATCACCTTCGGCAGATATATCACCAGATTTTTTAAAAATATCATGCGGTTTAGGCTTAAAAGTAATGACAATTTCACTTGCCCTCACGCTAAGTTTTTTTCCTGTCCTGATATAAAAAGGAACACCTGCCCAGCGCCAATTTTCGATACCCATACGCAACGCAACATAGGTTTCAGTATTTGATACACCGTCAAGTTCACGTTCATAATCCTGATATTGCCCTGTAACAATATCCTGTTTTGTAAGTGGACGAAGTGCCTGAAGCACCCGTAATTTTTCGTCTCTAACCTGGTCGGCGGTAAAATGCGAAGGAGGTTCCATTGCAACCAGACAGACCAGTTGTAAAATATGATTTTGCACCATATCCCGCAGGGCACCAGCCTGGTCATAATAGGCCGCACGTTCACCAACCCCCACTGTTTCAGCTACAGTTATCTGCACATGGTCAATCGATTTATTATTCCACTGGCTTTCAAAAATCACATTGGCAAATCGCAACGCCATTAGATTCTGCACTGTTTCCTTGCCAAGATAATGGTCAATTCGGTAAATCTGTTCTTCTGCAAATACTGCTTTTAGCTGGCTGTTAATCTGTTGAGCTGTCTCGTAATCATGACCAAGAGGCTTTTCAACAACCAGCCTGCTTTGCGGCCATACCAGATCAAGTTCGGACAGAAGCTTGCAGGCAGAGCCAAATAAAGCAGGCGCTACTGCCAGATAGAAAATGGTTGGTCTGGCATCATCTTTTTTATCGCCGATATGCTGTGCCAGTTCTGCTCCGCCCTCGCCAGTCGCAATATCAATGGGCATGATGGTAAGCAACTCTGCAAAGCGGGCCCAGTATGTTTCAGCATTCTCGTAACTATTAAGCGCTTCTTCGCAAAATGGCCTCAGCCTGTCCAGAAACACATCTAGCGGTATGCTGTTTCTGGCTACCGCGATTAATCTTACCTCAGATGTAAGTTGGCCATCACAAAACCGCCAGAATAATGCTGGAAATATTTTACGTAACGCTAAATCACCTGTGCCCCCGAAAATGACATAATCACTATCAGGCACAAGAGCAGTTTGCGGAATAGACTTTTCCATAAGCATGTCACCATCTGATTCTGGAAATAAATAAATTCGATTGATTTATACCTCAGATCAATTCAAAAGTCTTGCATAAAAAGGATTAAATCTTAACAGGCTTGCCATGCGCGGTTTTTAGATATGCCGCTCGCCAGCGCGCTATCATCTCGTTACATTGTTGGTTTTCAAGATGCTGTTTATCTGTGAGCAAGCTAGCAAGGGCTTCCAGATAGCACTGATAATAATGATCATCATCGCACACTGTCTGATCCTGTGGTGTTTCTGCCAGTGTTTTTCCCAGCATTTCCGAAAATTCAGACCAGACAAAAATATTGGCTTCAAACAGGGCGATTGACAGGGCATATACCTGTGCATGCCAGGCGGCTGAAAATCTGCCTGTCTGCGATAATTGTCTATCTTCGGGGCTAGTCATCATGTGCTGGCTCAAGATAGCGTTCCCATAAATCAAGCCTGACCTCATCTTTATCATGTGCTGTTGCAAACAGATCAGACGCTTTGAAGCTTACTGTATAAAGCGGTTCTGGTGCCTCACCTTTAAAATGTGCATGTGAATCAGGCAATATATGGCCGCCATGACAGGCAGTAATGATACCTGTTTTCAAAGACGCATAGCCAGGCAGGCGGGTATGGCCGCCAGGTTGAATCGCGACCATTTCGGGTGTCTTGGTGCTTACTTTCTGCGCAAGATTAAATTTTGGTTTTACCTGAAGCGGCCTGTTAGTTGGGCCGCCTGTGCTAATCATTTTTTGCGCTTTTTCGGCGGTTAGACTAGCTGGCAAAGGCGGGCTGTACTGGCTGGCTTTTGTATTTACAAGTTCCTGTTCTGTCACCAGCCCATGCTGAACAAGCAGGTCTGCCAATGCAGATATCCATTTCTCATAATAGGAAAATGACGCATAATCTTCAGGCGATAATAATTCTCTTGCATGACGAGACGCATCTAGATTCCACTTGCCATGAGCAGCCGCCGCAATTGTGACTGCCAGAGCGCGCCCATGCCATGTTTGTGCAAATACCGGCTCATCTGCCTGAACAGCACTAAAATCAAAGCAATATCCTGTCTGCCCGCCCAGATCATGAGGCAGTCCACGACTTAACGGATGTGTTTTATGTATATTGCCCATAATCAGATCTCTTCTGCATCAGGCAGGGATGCTAACGCCGTGCCGATCATGGCATTGCGAGATACATATTTTGCGGCATCCTGCCAGCTTAATCCCTGAATATTTTCAGGGGGCATAGGTAGCACCAGATATCTGATTTCTGCTGTTGAATCCCATACCCTGAGCGTAATATTTTCATCCAGCACAAGCCCGAATTCAGCCAGCACAGCACGCGGCTCAGACACGGCCCTGCTTCGATAGGCGTCAGATTTATACCAAGAAGGCGGAATGCCCAAAAGCGGCCATGGGTAACAACTGCATAAGGTACAGACAACCAGATTATGGCATTCCGGCGTGTTTTCCACTACCACAACATGTTCGCCCTGCCTGCCTGAATATCCCAGTTCGGCAAGCAGATGATCTGTATCTTCTAGCAGACGTGATTTGAAACTTGCATCTGTCCATGCACGTGCCACCAGTTCAGCCCCGCGATGAGGCCCTATTTTATGGGTATAGCTGTCAATAATCTCATCAATTGCTTCTGCCTGAATCAGCCCCTTATCCAGCAGAATTTGCTCAATCGCTTTGAGCTTCAGTTCCGGATCTGAAGGAAGCAGGTGATGGGCGTGATCATCATGTTCATGCGGCATAATTATTTGTGCCATAGATAGCACGCTAGCGGCAAGCATGTTCGCATAAAAAGATAAAGTGATAATAGATAGCCAGCATCGGTGCTTGTCTGCCTCCTATCTTGCAGGTAGGCTAAATCTCAGGAATATAGGAATTACGCCATGAAAAAAGATACCGAAACAATCGCAAGATATCATGAAAAACTTGTGCAGGCAGGGGTAAGCGACACGCTTATCGATCAGACAAAACAGACTAATCTGGAACTGACAGAAATGCTTCTAAAGACCCCATCGCCAGAACAGCAAACAGATATGAACAGCCTGTATCGCTATTATGCCAGAGCTGTTTCATCTGATGAATAAAGCACGAGGGAAACAAAAAAATGAGCCTATTTGATGATATTCCGCAGATTTCACAACATCGCGTAAAAGACCGACAATCTGCCCACCAATATTTGGAAAATGTATGCGCTGAGCTAGAAGGTCTAGGACGACAGATACAGGCTGTACGTTTCATAGAAGAAGAATTTGCCCATCGCCAAATTGACCAGCTATTTGATAATGATACCGCCCCTAAAAGCGCATTGCATGCGGTGCCGCTTGCCCATAAAGAGCTATATGGCAGAAAGCCTGAAACAGGGGCAGGCTGGCTATATGAAGGGGGGTCTGCTTCCTGTCAAGAAGACACTGCCGCAGAAACTGCCCATGTGATCACAAAGCTGGATGATGCCGGCGCGATAGATTGCGCACGCACCGTCAGCGTTGAATATGCGCTTGGCGTGACAGGCCATAATGACTATGCCGGCACGCCCCTTAACCCATGGAATCATGATTATATTTGCGGCGGCTCATCCTCAGGCTCTGGCGCGGTAGTAGCTGCTGGTATTGTACCTGTATCGCTGGGCAGTGACACAGGCGGGTCTATCAGACTGCCTGCGGCGGCGTGCGGTCTGGTCGGGATCAAACCGACACATGGTCTGGTTTCACGCTCAGGCGTATTCCCGCTATCTGTCTCTCTGGATACGGTCGGCCCGCTAAGCCGGACTGTACATGATGCAGCTCTGGTCTTGTCACACATCACCGGATTTGACAAAAATGATCCGGTTTCAATTGATGCCCCTAAAATCGATTATCTCGCCCATCTAGACGGTAAGGTAGACGGCGTAAAGCTTGGGCTCGAAACACAGTATTTTCTGGCTGGCACAGATAATGATATTGCAGATATCATCAGCGCAGCCTTTGAGCAGACAGAATCTTTCAACACCAGATTATCAGAGATCAAAATTGCTGATATTAACACAACCAACCCGCTAAATGTGCTGATGATCAGTTCCGAAGCCTGTCATGTCCATATCGACAGAATAGTTGAGCGCCACCAGCATATGAACCCCCAGACCATCATGCGGGTGTTAACGGGGCTGTATAGTTCTGCAGAAATCGAAGCCAGATTATCAGCAACTCGTGCAGGGCTGGCCGCCAAAATCATTGATCAGGTATTTTCCGAAATAGATGTGTTTGTAACGCCTGTCTGGCCATTTGCCCTGCCAACCATTGAAGATAGTGATGTAGGTGCCCGACCTGAGGCAGCGTCACTGATGCAACATATCGGACATAATACCAGACCAGTGAATTTTCTTGGGCTACCGGCGATTGTTGTGCCTGTCGGCTTTGATAAGAACGGCCTGCCTGTATCCATGCAGTTTGTAGGCAAACCCTATTCAGAAGCGCTATTGAAAAAACTGGCACGTCATTGCGAACAGCATTTCAGATTCTGGGATAGACGGCCAGCAACGCGATAATG
>Ga0181571_10001359_pt1 | contig 17569 bp, 18 predicted proteins | sample 101ome_17_FD_132440 | JGI IMG/M metagenome (GOLD analysis project Ga0181571, IMG submission 132440) | Coastal salt marsh microbial communities from the Groves Creek Marsh, Skidaway Island, Georgia - 101407AT metaG (megahit assembly) | ecosystem: Environmental > Aquatic > Marine > Intertidal... | reverse complement strand
CCATGATCCTTGCCGCTGCTGCCCAGCAACTGAATATTCCGGTTAGCGAATTAACAACATCCGACACCATGGTGGTCCATGAAACTTCCGGCCGCCAGTGGGGCTACGGTGAGTTTGCCGAACTGGCAGCTACCATGCCGGTTCCGGATCCCGCAACGCTGACCCTGAAAACCCGTGACCAGTTCAAACTGCTGGGCCGTCGTTTCACCGGTGTCGACAATCATGACATCGTGACCGGCAAGCCCCTGTTTGGCGCTGACACCCGTATGGACGGCATGCTGTATGCGACCTACACCAAGTGTCCGCAGATTGGTGGTAAAGCGGTTGCCTTCAACGAAGATCACATCAAGTCCATGGAAGGTGTTGTTGATGCCTTCATCATTGACCAGTTCGGCAATCCCAAGATGTTCAACCCGGGTGGTGGTGACATGTTCAGCGGTGTTGCCGTTGTAGCACGTTCAACCTGGGCCGCCATCAAGGCCAAGCGTGAACTGGAAGTGGAATGGGATCTGTCCGATGCCGAAGTTTCCAGCTGGAACGACCTGGTAGAGCGTGCCTATGCACTGCAGGACCAGGAAGGCGAGCCGCTGATGACCCAGGTTGGTCCTCCTGACAACAGGAGCAGCGTACCTGCAAGCAAAGGCGATGCCGATGGCGTTCTTGCCAATGCTGAAACCGTCGTCTCCGGTTTTTATGAATATCCTTACGTGAGCCATGCCCAGCTTGAACCTGAAACCTGTGTCGCCAAGGTCGACAACGGCAGCGTTGAAATCTGGGCACCTGCACAGATTCCGCAGAGCGGTGAAGCCGGTTCAGCGGTCCTGATGGGTGTTTCTCCTGAAGAAGCTGCAGAAAAGGTTGTACTGCACCAGACCCGCATCGGTGGTGGATTCGGCCGCAAGCTGGCCAACGACTACGTATTTGAAGTTGTCGCTATTGCCAAGCGTATGGAAGGTGTACCCATCAAGCTGCAGTGGACTCGTGAAGACGACATGAGCGGCGACTATTTCCGTCCGGGTGGTTTCCACTCTTACACAGCCGGTCTGGACAGCGTGGGTAACCTGACTGCGTGGCAGGATCACTTCATTACCTCAACCGGTAATGACCAGATTCCGATGACCAGTGCCGACATCAATCCGAACGTATTCCCGATGGACCTGGTAGACAATGTGAAACTGTCACAGACCATGTTCCACAATGCCATTCCCACCGGTCCGATGCGTGCCCCGTCATCCAATGCTTTCGCATTTTCCTTCCAGAGCTTCATGCACGAACTGGCAGTTGCCTCCGGCAAGAGCCATGTGAACTTCCTGCTGGATACCCTGGGTGAGCCAAGACTGGCGAACTCCGAGAATCCGGGTTCCATGCATACCGGTCGTGCGGCCAACGTGATTTCTGAAGTGGCCCGAATCTCTGGTTACGAGCAGGGCAGCAGTGAACCTGGTCGTGCCAAGGGTCTGTCTTTCTACTTCTGTCACAGCGGTTATGTGGCCCAGGTTGCCGACGTTTCTGTCAGCGCCAACAAGGAAGTGAAAGTACACAAGGTCTGGGCAGTTGCCGACTTTGGTTTCATCCACAATCTCAGTGGTGCAGAAAACCAGATGGAGGGTGGCATCATCGATGGCATCAGCCAGTTGTTCAATGCCAAGATCACCTTTGAAAATGGCGTGATCCAGCAGCAGAACTTCCATCAATACCCGCTGCTGAGAATGCCGCAGGCACCTGAACTTGAAGTCGCCTTCCTTGAACCGGAAGAGTTTTCACCAACAGGTGGTGGCGAGCCATCCATGCCGCCGGTACTGGCTGCGGTTACCAATGCGATCTACAACGCCACTGGTGAGCGCATTCGCAAGATGCCGTTGTATGAACTGGGTTACAAACTGGTTTAAGCCAGCCTGTCATCCAGAAGCAGTAATACAAAAAGCCGGATCAAATGATCCGGCTTTTTTTTTGCGCATAAAAAAAGCCGGTAGGTAACCGGCCTTTTCTTTTGGCTGAATAACGTTAATCGTTGTAGGAATAGTAATAACGTAACTTGACGTTTTCCCCGCTGGTTGCAGAACCATCTATGAATGCAGGCCTGAATTTTTCCTGTCGAATCTTTCGAATCAGTGCCCGGGTGACCGGTGAGTTATCCTGCTCGGACGAGGCAATCACTTCGGGGTTTGATGGAATGCCGAATTTGCTGATGCGAAATTCCACATCTATATAGCCATGGTAGTCTGTGGTCGAGGAATTGGCCGTAAATGATGAGTCAGGTGCTGTTACCGGCATGCCGGGTGTCATGATGCGGTTGATATCGTCTCCGCTAGCCTGGATGACATCAAGTAATTCAAAGGTGTCTTCGTAAATGGTCAGGGCGGCAGCTCGCCTGTCGAACAACAGATGCCAGTCTCCCAGGACCATCATTTGTTCTGCAATGGAAAGGTAATCGGGTTGCGGGTCTTCCAGTGAATAGGCAATGGCTCGTTTCAGGGCGTTGCTGCCATTGAAGAAATAGGCCATTTCGGCTTGTGAATCGCGGTTGGAGCCGGCCGGGAATGTATCGCTATCAGGGGAGTAGGCAGACAGGCCTGAACCGCTATTGGCAATATAGTTGATGGCAGCCATTTTCTTTTCTGCATGTATCAGGAGCTTTTTGTATTCCGGAGAACTTGCAGGCTGCGACCGGATCAGTTCAATGGCTTCAATATGGTTGTCCTGGGCTGTGATCAGTTGAGTGTTCAGCGAAGCGAAGTCGCCGCCTGGAGCTGTATTCACCGGTGCGTTGTTGGCCATGACAAGCAGGTCAACATTCCAGTCCGCCCATTCCAGAATGGCTGACACATAATCTTCATCGCCGGCCTCGTGGTTTTTCTTCGACAGATATAGCAATGATTCCTGTAACCCATGCGCAGCATTGAGATTTCCCGCATCGATTTCACCGGCAATAATTTTCTTGAGGAGATTTGCCTGGGCGGGGCTGTGCAATCCTTCGTTGACGCGATGAATATGCAGGCTTTTCTCAAAAGCCTCGACAGCGCCTTCGGGATCACCATTGCTTGCCAGGAAATCACCAAGTGATTCTGCCTGTTGAGCGGCAGCAGGAGAGAAGGGGCCGCTGGTATTTTCAACCTGCCGAATAGCTGCCTGGAATTGTTCTGCGGAAGAAGTGTGAAATGGCTCGCCTGCTACCCGGTTGTATGTTACTTGAAGCAGGCCCTGTTCAGTGACTTGAGAAGCGTCAGTAAGCGGAACCGGGTGGAAGGCGATATTGTTGAAGTTCTGGGCAATCGATGCCTGCGGGGACATCAACACCATGGATGCACCGAATGAAAAGACCAGGCGTTTCAGGCTGAGCGCTGCAATAGTCATTCTTGTGAATCCTCCTGCTCAACAATCGGGTGTACCGAATCAGCAATTATTTGGCGATGCCATGAAAATCCAATTGTTAAGATTGTGTAAAGATTTGATGAGCATTATATAAAGAATCGGTACGCAGGAGAATAAAATTGTAAGCAAGACAACAAGTTGGTGTTGAACAGGCGGGCGGTGAATATTAAGGAAAACCTTGTCGGAAAACCGGTAACCTGCAGTCAATGGCCATGAGGCATTTGCCCGAGGTAATTACGATCGGTGACAGGGGCGGGAATACTTAGTAGGTAAAGTAATAGCGTACCGCAAAGGTGTCTTCTTCCAGCAAGGCATCGTTTTTGAAGCGTGGCCGGAAAGAAGTCGAATTGCGCAGGAGCCTGTAAAGCTGGCTTTCAATGGGGTCAGAGGTTTCAGGGCTTTTATCCAGAATTTCCACATCCGCTGGATTGCCAAAACGATTCAGGCGCAGGCTCACATCAATCCAGCCCTGGTAATCCAGGGGCTGTTCTTCAGGAATGCCTACTGCAGCACGGGTATGGCGGTAATCGATAAAGGTGGGAACAGTTTGAGGTAATGCCGGGTAAAAAAGCTCTTCAAGGACATCCTGGTCGATGTTGTTTGCTATTGCCTGGGCATAAGCTTGCTCGTAAGTATCAAGTGCTGAAGAGCGTTTCTTGAAAACCATTAACCAGTCCGCAAGGTCAACCATGGCACGAACAACTTCTTCCGCAGAAACTCCCTGTGTACTGCTCAGGTATTCCAGACGTCTCTCAAGAGCGTCACGGCCAAGGCGGTATCCCATGGAGTTGGTTGAAACTCTCGGCATGTCATAAAAGCCCTGGGATGTTTTTGCAATGGTGGAGTAGGTGTTGGTATCCAGCGCTGAATTATTGAAAGTCAGGTTGGTGGCAAAAAAATAGTTGGTCAGGACCAGGCGTTCTTCCACTTCCAGGAGACGGGGATCTGACATGCCAAAATTGTTGAGCAGTATCTGGAGCATGGTCCGGTAAATACTGTGAGCGTTGATCAGGCGGATGGTTTTGAAGTCATCCGCAAGGTCAGGAATATCGCGAGTGCTTTCACTGGGGTTAAAACCGGATTCAGCAGCGAAGGCCAGCTCGGGATCCATGGCAAGACTCGAATCAAAGGCAAAGATATTCCACTCGGCATATTGCGCCAGGGCTGGCAGCATTTCGACGCTGTCGCCACCGTATGCCCTGCGTTTGAGGAAAAACAGGTACTCCTGCTGGGCATCGGCTGCCGCCAGGTCACCCAGGGAGACATAGCTTTTGATTTGCTCGTTGATGATTTCTTCCTGTTCCAGGTTGAACAAACCAAGGTTAACGCGGTTGATATGCAATGCCTGGTCCAGGTATTCCAGTGCGGTCTCGTGCTCACCGGTTGACTGGTAAAGCGATGCTATTGCCAGCATCTCCTGGCTCAGTGCCTGCTCATAGGCGCCACCTGCCAGTTCCAGGTCCCGTATTCGGGCTTCGTATTCCTCGACAGAAGTGTCGATATTACCGATCACTTCTTCCTGGTTTTTGATTGCCTCGGTGACAAGGTATTCAGAGGCACTGGTTGGATGATCCGAGGATGGCAGGCTGCCAAGCTCAGTGACAATGAGTTCCTCATCCTGGATGGTTGTTTCGATGAGCACCGGGTCGAAAACGAGGTTCCTCAGTTCCTGGCTGTTCTGTGCCGGTGCAGCGACGGGAGTCAGCAGCAATGTTGGAAAAAACAGGACGAACAAACATCCCCGCAGGGTCGATCCTGAAGTCGACTCGCATCGGGCAGGTTTGAGAAATTGTCCAGAGGAAAACATCATGCCGGGTCAGATCTTTGTGTTTACAGTAGCCAGTAAAAAAGCTGTACCATCCACTTAATAGCTATAGTAGTACCGCACCTTTATATCACTTTGCTCAACCGTTTCGCCACTCACATAGGCAGGGCGCATAACAGCATTTTCCAGCATATCCAGAAGCCTTCTCCTGATGGGCTGAGTGGTATTTTCAGAGGAATTCACGATATCAATGCGGCGCAACCTGCCATTGGCTCGCTTCTGAAACATCACATCGATAAAGCCGATATAGGGTATATCACGAGTCTCGGGAATATTCTGGAACTCCCTGGTATATTCGTGCGAAACATACTCCGGGATCAATAATGCGGGTTCCGGTGAGATAAATTCCGAGACCTGGCTCTCACTGAGATCCTGCTCAAGCAATATCTCCCTGGCCTTGTCGTAGATATTGTAGGCTCGGGATTGGCGACTGAACTCCAGGTCCCAGTCTGCCACGGTAATGTAAAGTCTGGCTGACTCCATGGGGTTGTCATTTTCCAGCTCCTCGGCTAGTGCGAGCATGTCTTCCCTGATCTCGGCATAACCCTGGCGTAACGGGGATAAAGACCGAATGAGGCGCAGACGATCCAGATTGAATGTGGTGCCAACACTATTGGTACCGATGTATTCCTCAAGCTGCTTTTTATACAGCCAGGTCAGGTTGGCCTTCTTCTTCAATAATTCAGCATCACTGCCGTTGGCTTCCAGTAAGCGGTCATACAGGTCTTCGTTCTGGCTAAGCCTGGGATCGATCAACTGATCGGCGGTATAAGACTGCATGAGTATCGGGTCTGCATTGGAGAGCAGGGCAGAGCGAGGAACAAAGCGGTATTGACTGAATTGTTGGTCTTCGATGGCAACCAGGTCGCCCCGCTGCAACATTCTGGCCCCCGAGTTTGTCATGCTTGGCGATGTATCCAGGCCCTCTTCATCCATGAACGCCATGCGACGAAATGCTTCCAGGTTCCATTCGGCCCATTCCAGGGAAGCTTCATTGAAAGCCTCGCTATCAGGCTCCAGGTTGCGCGACATGAGGTAATACAGGTACTCATGATACTTGTCGACCTCGGCAAAGTTGCGTGCTTCCTTGTGGATCGCGATCAGCGCCCTGACGGCATCGACCTGGGACAGCGTATAGAGCCCTTCGTTGACGCGATTGATATGCATGGCGTTATCGTAGGCATTGATGGCATTTTCTATATCGCCCAATTGTTCATACAGGTTGCCGGTGGAAAGGTATTCCTGGGACAGGCCCGTATCGTAAATGCCACTGTTTTCTATTTGCCGGTTGATATTCTCTTCATAGCGCCGAATATCCTCGATGATTTCCGAGGGTAAACGGGCCGTCGTCTGTGCCTGGGGCTGGTCAGAAGAGATGATTCCTGGTCGATCCCCTGAAGAGAGCAGGATCTCCTTGGCATCATCGATATAGACGGGATCGAAAAACAGGGTTCGTAATTGAGCGGTGGATTGCGCCTGGACGAAAGCCGGGGCGATAAGGCAGGCCAGGGCAGGCAGAACAGGCAAAAAGCGACGGCGGGCCTGGTGCAAAACCCGGATCGTGCTTCTTGTGAAGTTCATGGTCTTCATGCAAAGTCATCAGTGAAAGCAAAGCTTGGCATTGCCGGGCCACTGGTTTCAAGCCACTGTGGCCGCCTGGTAACGTGCCAGGCACTGGCTGCAGGCAACCCGGATTCTTTTTTATAATCTTCAGGCTGCCAGTATCTGCCGGGCCGGCTTAATCTGTCATGAATACTGCAGTATTGCTTAACACGGCAAGCCCTGCCAGCTTTCCAGAAAGACCGGCGACAGCGATCAATGTTACACCTGAAATAGGGAAACTTCAGGTAAAACCGGTGGCCGGACCAATGCCACAGAGGATGCATGAACGATGAAAACTGTATTGATTACCGGTGCCAACAGGGGCATCGGACTGGAATTTGTCACGCAATACCTGGCACGGGGAGACAGGGTGATAGCCTGTTGCAGAGTGCCTGCTTCTGCTGCCGAGCTGCAGCAAATGGCATCACCGGAGTTGCAGATTCTTGCCCTGGACGTTAGCGACAGCACGGCCATCAGTGCCTTGCCGGCCCAGCTGGATGGCCTGGAAATTGACCTGTTTATCAACAACGCCGGTACCTACGGAGCAGGACAAAGCCTGCAGGAGGCAGACAGGGAGGACTGGTTGCGGGTGTTTAACATCAATACCATTGCCCCGCTACTGCTGACCCGGGCCGTATTACCACTGATGAGCACCAATCCGGCAGGCAAGCTGGTCTACCTGAGCTCCAAAATGGGCTCCATTGCCGATAACAGCGGCGGAGGCACCTATATCTACCGCTCATCCAAAACCGCGCTGAACGCGGTGGTTAAAAGCCTGGCCATTGACCTGGCACCCCGTGGGCATGCGGTGGCGGCCTTGCATCCGGGCTGGGTATTGACCGACATGGGCGGGCCCAATGCCCTGATTGACACCAAAACCAGTGTAAGCGGCCTGATGCAGGTGATTGACGGGCTCAGTCCGGACAACAGTGGCAAGTTCTATAACTATGATGGCAGTGAAATACCCTGGTAGGGAAGCATTTTCAGATTTCTGATAGAAAAACTAAAACAAAGGAAGATTATAGTTATTCAGCAACTATCATTACTGCAGTCGTTCAGCAGGTGATGCCCTTATTGCACGACCAGGTCGCGGATTGTCGGGTAGAACTGGGTGAAGGTGCCATCAAACTCGCCTTCCGGAATATGGCACTGAATGCAGGTGCTGTTGTCGGGAAGCTTGCCAGAAGCAGCTCCTGGACTGGCTTCTGCCGGGTACAGGAAAAAACCCCGGCCTTCGTCAAAACGGCTTTTGTCGATCAGGTGAATTTCCTTGGCGGTTTTCTGTCCCTGTACAAAGCCCGGTAACTGCGGGCTGGACTGGGCATCACTGGCATAAAAGGTCAGCAGCATCATCGTGCCATCGGCATACTCGCGGTTTTCCAGGAAATAGCGGTACGCAGCAGGTTCCATCTGCACAACACCAATGGTCCCGGGATTGGCCGGGTCAAACGGGCCTTCCCCGTAGTCACTGCCCAGTGAACTGCCAAGGAAAATCCATTCATCGGTATTTCCGGGAAACATCAATTCCCCTTCAGCGGTGTAACGTGCAGCGCCAAGCTGGTCCTGTGCCTGGATGGACCCGACCGGGATGAGAAGGCCAAGGCATAATAATTGTTGCAGTTTGTTCATTGGGGCACTCCTTGTTCGACAGGGGTAAAGTAGCGGGTCGGGTACGGAATGTCATCACTTTCACTGCAAGAGTGAACAATCAACTCGAAGCACATGCATGGATAATTGGGAAGTTGGTCTGAAAGGAGAAAAAACGGAAATTACCAGGCGGACCTGATCAGTTGTAGGCCGGAAATTGCGCAGCAATCTCCGGCAATCCCCAGTGCAGCGAAGCTACAATGCCGGTGGGCCATTTCCAGCCTACAGCATCAAGGGGCTAGAGCGCTTTCACCAACAGCAGGGCATCGCCGGTATAGTGAATCAGCGGGTGCGGGACGATGGGCTTGCGCATGACTTCCCGGTAACCCAACCGCTGGTAAAAGCCATGGGCGATAGTATTGCCTTCCAGCACGATCAGGGACAAGGCGGGCATCTTTTTTTCCCGGCACTTTTCCTCGGCCATCTGCATCAGGATGCGGGCAATACCCCGGCGCCGCCAGGAGGCTTCCACGGCTAGGCCGGCGATGTAAAAACTGTTGGGTTCCTCCAGTAGCCAGAAAGGTTTCAGGACCGGATCGTCCTCGACGTAATCAAAGTCTTCCTGCATTTCATAGGCAAGCAGCACGGCCACAACATTACCACCTTCCACTTCCGCGACCAGGCAGTTTTCATAACTGAAGGCGGTATTGCGGCGCTCGTAGCGTTTCTGGCCAATATCCAGCAGGTTGTCACCGGGGCGTGCCTGCTTTGACCAGATGTAATCGGAGATGCCGTCGGAGGCCAGGGAATAGAGTTCGGCAATACGGCGCGCGTCCTGCTTTACGGCAGGACGGTAGGTGATCGACCAGGCATCAGACATCCTTATACCCCGGGGTACCTAGTCCTGGCTGAGTTTACGCTCATCTGCCCAGTTGCCGTGCAGGCCCTGGCGTAGCCGGAAAGGCAGCTTCACCTGGCCGATGGGACCTTCCTCGATGGCCTGGGCATCCAGGATGGCCAGCGAGGAGAAGTTATTGACGATGTCATCGACCAGGGCGATCAGGTAACCGTCGCCCTGGGGCGCATCCGGTGTGCGCGGTACAAAGCAGGGCTCCTGGATGACGCTGTCCGGGCCGCACCACCACTCTGACTGTTTGCCGGTTTTGAAGTCCATGTAGCCAAGCTTGTTGATCATCAGGCCGGAGGCGCGTCCACCCGGACCATTGAACTGCAGTGTCGGGTCGGTGACCAGCAGCCAGCCATAGTCATGTTGCTGCGTGGCATAACGGTCATCGATGCGCGGGAACTCGCCGACCATCTCGGTCATCTTCTGCATGTCGGTGAGCTCAAGAGTTTCGCTGTTGTAATCCACGGTCCAGCGCGTCATGTAGGACAGTGCTTCCTGTGGTTTGAACGGCGCACCGTGTACATCCGGAAAGAAGGGGAACATGTTGTTCTTGGCCACCGGTACATCGAAATGCACTTTCGAGCCGTCATTGAAGGAATTCATCACATGGGAGCAGAACAGGTTGGGGCCCTTGAACCATTTCATGTCCTTGCCATCGCCATCGCGGGGCATGACGCCAAAGTAGATCGGCATGGTGGTATCAAAACCGAAGAAAGGCAGGTTTTTTTCCAGGCGTTCCCAGTTGGAAATAATCGGAATGATGTGAAAGCACACGTAGTCTTCGGTCGCTCCGAAGTCATGCATCATGCTATAGTAGGGCGCTTCAAACCAGACTTCCTTGAGCAGCTCGCCCTTCGGGCTGACTTCCATGTAGGTACAGTCGCGCGTACACAGTCCCTTGGAGCCGTAACTGAAGGCCACCATGTTGCCGGTGATGGGATCGATCTTGGGATGGGCGGTGAAGGTCTCACTGGTCAGCTTGCCGTCGAAATCCGTGTAGCCAAAGGTTTCCAGGGTCAGCGGATCCATCAGCAATGGCGGGCTGTCTTCTTTCAAGGCGTACAGCTTGCCAGCATGCACGATGGGTGTGGTGTTGGCCGTGCCGCGTATCTGCCCCTTGACTGACGGGTCATCCGTCAACGGGTTGCGGTAGGCGCCAAACAGGGATTCGCCGGCGGCCCGGTCCAGTTTCCACTTGTCGGTCTGGGCGTAGCGTTGTTTGAAATCCACCTTGCCGCCGCGAAAGCGGAACAGGGAAATCATGCCGTCGCCGTTGAAAAACTGGTCGTCATCAAAGCGTGGTGGAAACTGCTGGTCCGGGTGCACCCGGTGGAAAGTGCCGTTGAGCTGCGTGGGAATTTCACCTTCCACTTCGCAGTCATAGATGTCGCCTTCAAATCGCAGCATATTGAGAATGCCGGTAAAGGCCCGGGTGTCAGGGAAATGCGCCATGCTGAAACTCCAGATTTACAGTAGATTGGGTCAATCGGGGTTGCATTGTAACCCGCGATAGCGGCTTTGGTTAAATGCCGGCGTTGATGTGAATCAAGTAGACAGAACCGGGTTTTGGCTGGAGATCAGGCGGGCAATGCTGCCAGGATGGCAGCGCAGACCTGTTCCTGGTTCAGGTTGTCACAGGCAATGGTGATATCGGCATAGCGCTGGTACAGCAGGGAACGTTCCTCGAAAAGCTCCTCGAAACTCTGGTCCGAACGCCGGGCGATACCGCGCTGGTCATAATCCGTAATCCGGTTTTTCAGGGCCTGCAGTGAGACATCCAGAAAGATAATGACGCCGCCTTGTGCCAGGTTGGCCATGCTTTTTTCGCTGTAAACCACGCTGCCGCCGGTGGCAATGACAGTATGTTCCACGCTCAGGGAGGAGACCCATTTTTCCTCGATGGTGCGCAGTTCCATGTAGCCATCGGTATCGACAATATCCTGCAGCGAGCGATGCTCATGGGTCTGGATCACCACATCGGTATCCACAAAGTCGCGCGAAGTGCGTTTGGCCAGAATGACACCGATGGTGCTCTTGCCGGAGCCGGGCATGCCGATCAGAACGAGATTGTTGTTTGCTTGAGCCATGGAAGAGGGAGCCTGGGTAAAAGGCGATTATACAGTAGCGGTCAAAGACTGCCCGGGAAATGTCCGGCAAACAGTCAGCAGGACTTTACGAAGCATGACTGTTATCCAGGTCGGTGATCACGAAATGTATGCCGCTGCGTGTAAAACCTTCCCGGTCATAAAAACGGTGTGCTTCCTTACGTTGCATGCCGGAGTCCAGGTGTAGTTCCTGGCAGCCGGCCTCCAGGGCAAATTGTTTCAGCCAGGCAACCATGGCCTGGCCCGCACCTTGTGACCGGAAGGTTTCATCGGTCACCAGGTCATCCACGTACAGGTGCTTGCCCCAGGCCAGCTTGTTGTTGATGACAAAGCCGGCAACGCAGGCGGGCCGACCCTTGCTGTAGAGGCAGGCCACCTGGTAACCCTCAGAGTCCTGTTGAGCCTGAATCCTGGCCACGAGACTTTCGGCGGTATATTGCGGACGCAGTTGGAGTAGGACAGGGGCAAGTTCCGTCAGGGCATCAACACCGGTCACCAGGTCGATAGTGTCGGCATTACTCATGGTTCACCATGATCAGCGATGCGGTGTCAAAACCATGGCGTTCTGCCTGGGCCAGGAAACTGTCCATGACAGCCGGATCAATGTTCGGGGTGCGTGACAACAACCACAGGTAGGACAGGTCAGGACCGGAAACAAAGGCGTACTGGTAATTGTCCTTGTCCAGGTCAAAAATCACGTAGGAGCCATAAAAGGGGCCAAAGAAGGATACCTTCAGATAGCCGGTCGCAGGATCCTCAACGAAATAGGCTTTGCCCTCGGCCTCTTCCCAGGCCTCATTGCTGGCTGACCAGCCCCGGTTCAGCACACGCACGCCGCCATCATCGCGCATTGAATACGTGGCCGTGACCTTTTCCAGGCCGCGCTCAAAGCTGTGGTCCAGCCGGGCAATTTCATACCAGGTGCCCAGGTAGCGCTCGAGTTCGAAACCGGTGATTGGCCGGACGGTTGCCGGCATGCCCAGGCAACCGCTGAGTAAGAGGTTGGCCAGAGTCAGTAACAATAAATTCAGGTGTTTCATGTTTACAACTTCAGTTCCATGGGAGTGTGTTCAATGCCTGCCTCGGTGAAGTTCTCACCATTGGCTTTAAAGCCCAGCTTTTCATAAAACGGTACGGCATTGACCTGGGCATAAAGTGACACGTTGTCATAGTGACGCGCCCTGGCGGTGTCGATCAGTGTCTGCATCAACAACCTACCAATACCCTGGGCCCGGTAATCGGCAAGAACCGCTATGCGGCCGATATGGCCATCATCGAGCATTCTGCCGGTACCTACAGGTTGATCATTGTCAGTGCACAACACATGCACAGCCTCGGCATCCAGGCCATCAAAATCAATCGCCGGATCAACACCCTGTTCCAGGGTGAACACGGTAGTGCGAACATGCCTGATGGCAGGCAGCTGTGCGTCAAAGCTGACCAGGTCAAGTTTCATGTGGCGGACTAATCCGTTAACGGTTCCAGATTACAGGAAAGCATACAACAGGAACGCGCCGAACAATATGGCGATGGCACCGCCAGCGCGGGCAAAAGGTGTCACGGTGTGCAATATCCATTTGATCAAACCGGTAAAACGTTCCTGCCCCAACCAGGCAAAGAGTACTGCCGCAATCACGGCAATCCAGCCGATGACCGTGACAGTCAACGGAAAGCGGGAGACCCCCGCATAGGTCACCAGCAACAGGCCGAACACCAGCCGCACGATAATGGCGGTGGCATAAAGCACCGGGTTGCCGGCAAAACGCTTGATGAAATCCAGCATCAGTGCGGGGTTCAGTACCAGGATCATACCGGCGATGCTTATCAAAACGCTGAAAATGTCGATGACTAAAAGCATATTGTTTCACTCCCTGTAACCAGGCCCCGATTCCTGCGTGATGAATCCGGTAATACAGCACCGGAAATTACCGGTAACGTTAACCGAAGATGAACAGGCAGTACACCGTTGGTCCCTGATCGTCCATAAAAGGTGCGCCTGTTCGCATTCCCGGATTCAGGGTCAAAGGGTTCAGTCAGAATTCAGCTTTACCCTCCTAACGTGAAGCCATCGACAGGCTAAAACTGTTCGATAAAGGAGGATAACAATGAAAACTTTACTCAAACTAGCTTTACCCCTGGTGCTGGCCACTGGCTTCGCGATCCCCGCGGCCAATGCCGATCCTGGAAGACCGGACTATCGTAATGATTACGATCGCTATGCCTCTTTCAGGGACGATGACCGGCGTGGTTTCAATGCCTATTCAAGGCAGGCTCGCCGTGACCAGGCTGAGTACGAGCGGGAGCGTCGCAAGCGCATTGCTGAAAATGCCAGGGAGAATCGCAAGTTCTACCAGGCTCAGCAGCGCGAAAGGCGCCAATTCCAGGCTCAACGTGAACGTGCCTACAGGAAAGGCCTGAAGAATGAACGCTGGGCGTACCTCACTGGCTATGATGATGGCTTTCGTGACGGTTATTACCGCCGTGACGGACGCTATCGTTCCGGTGCTTACAACGATGCTGCCTGGTCAGTCATCGTGGACCTGGCCCTGAACTACTAGGGCCAGGGACCCGATCACGGGAGCGACTCATGAACCGACTCATCTGGCTTGTTGTTATCGTGTGCCTGGTCAGCAGTTGTGCAGGTATTGAAGTGCGCTATCGCTATCCGGGGCCGGTCTATACCCCTTCCCCGGGTATCATGCACAGGGAAGGGGGTATTGCCTCGTTCTATGCCGATAAATACCAGAACCGGCTCACAGCCAACGGCGAGCGCTTTGACCAGCGCGCGATGACGGCAGCACACAAGTCACTGCCCTTTGACAGCGTGGTCAGGGTCATCAATGTGAACAATGGCCGCAGTGTGGTGGTACGGATCAATGACCGGGGGCCTTTCATTCGGGGCCGCATTATCGATCTGTCCTATGCCGCATTCAGCCGCATCGAAAATCCCCGGGAAGGACTGGCAGATGTGGTCATTGAAGTGCTTGATTAAAGTATCATGCTGAAGCCGATCCAGTTGTAGGTCGGCATAGGCCCAAAGGGCCGTTTGCCGACATGATCTAACCCAGGTATTCGAATGAATTACCTGTTCACCAGGCCCTTACCTGCCACCCTTTTTCTTTTTATAAAACTTCACTTCTTTCACGATTTTCGCGAACTTGCGTCCCGTTGCGCGCTTTTCAGCCAGCGTGGCCGTGGCCTGGGCACTTTCCCGTTGCAGTTTCTGGTAATTGAGCAGCCGGCGGCCATCAAGGCGGTCTTCGGCGATGGCCTGCAGTACCGCGCAGCCCGGTTCTGTCTCGTGACTGCAATCGCCGAAATGGCAATGTTTGGCCAGTGCTTCGATGTCTTCGAAAACGGTTCCGATGGATTCGCCTATATCGGCTACCCGCAATTCCCGCATACCCGGCACATCAATCAGCAGTCCGCCAGAAGGCAGGATATGTAATTCCCGGTGGGTGGTCGTGTGGCGTCCCTTCTTGTCCTGTTCCCGAATGTCTCCGGTGGCAACCAGTGCACTGCCTGCAAGTGCATTCAGCAGTGTGGACTTGCCAACGCCGGACGAGCCCACAAGGGCGACCGTGGTCGTGGTATCTATCCAGGCGCGGATATTATCAAGGGTCGTGGCATCCAGGGCATTGACCGCTTCAACAGGCACCCCTGCCTGCACACTGCGGGCGCGCTGTGTGTAGGAGTCGACATTGTCAGTCAGGTCGGCCTTGGTCAACACGATAACCGGCATGGCGCCGGCCTCGGCGCACAGGGCCAGGTAACGCTCCAGGCGCGACTCCTTGAATTCCTCGTTGCAGGACGTGACGATGAACAGGGTGTCGATATTGGCGGCAATGGGCTGGACCTCGACATTGCTGCCGGCCCCAACTCGCCTGAACAGGCTTTTCCTCTCCAGTACCTGCTCGATCCTGGACAGTGACTCATCCAGAACGACCCAGTCACCCACAGTGGGCCGGTCTACCGCGGCGGCATCACGCAGCAAAGGCGAAAGTGTGGCGATCTTTTCTCCTGTCTCGCAGGCCACGGTGATGTTGGAACGCTGGACAGACATGACCCGTCCGAGACATTTATCCGGATTTTCCAGGCCTGCCAGCTGCCGGGTGAAGAACGGGACCAGTCCCAGCTTGTGTAATGCTTCACTCATAGGGCCTGTCCGTTGTCATGACTCTTGTAGAACCTGTTATGGATTTTGGTCACCCACTGATAATCGCGAATGCCAATCTGCCAGCGACTCCTGTGGATATTCATCAAACAATTTGTCGTTGGGACCGGGGTGGAGTTGAACCCAGCCAGCCTTTGAACCCAGCATCATATGCGTGTGCTCTGGTGGTACGGGCAGGTCAGTATCAATGGCGGAAGCAAAGGGATGCACAAGCTCTGGCCACCTGGGGTCCCACACCCAGAGTGCGCTGCCGCACTTGTTACAAAAATGGCGTTGGCCGGGGCTCTCGCGGCTTTCTCCGCTGTCAGAGTCTTTGATAATCGCGTTGTAAACACTGATAAAGTTCTCGCCCTTAACCTTCAGTGACTCAAAGCTTCCACCCAGGTTGATGGCATAGCCACCGCCACCCGCAGTTTTTCTGCATATCGAACAGTAACAGTGGTTAAAGGGATAGGGCTGATCAGACAAAAGGCTGAAGCGTACGCTACCGCAATGGCATGAGCCTTCGAGTTTCATTAGGTAATCTCCGGGTTTGATAATTGCAGAATGTCTGCTTATTGGAATCCCGCTCAAACAGGGCAAGATTTCGTGCTAAGTAAGAAGCTTGAGTGTACCTGAAACGTGGCGACGACAGCTTCCCAGCCTGAAGAGTGTTATTAAAGCGATAGTTGGTGGATATTACCCTAAATATGTTGCTTCTTTTTTATGAAATAGAAATGATGCATCTTGTAGGTTCGTCTGTATGCCCTTGTCAGGCGGTAGAATTGTATGCATGAAAATTAGTAACCAAGTTGGGCATTCAAGCCATTATTTATCAATACTCTAAACTCATCATTAAATGCATCTTGAGTGGTCTCCCAGTGCTCTGTCATTCCAGGGAAGTTATCGGCTGGACCAGGTTCTCTGCTAATTATCTGTAGCCAGAGGTGGACAGGAGCATCAATCCGACCCAATAACTCTTCAGAATATTCCCATTGCCAGAGTGACGAGATATACATGTAATGATTCCAGAGTCTGAAATTCTCATGGTCATTCAGATCAAATCCATTTTGAGCTTTGACAATTATCGCGCTTATGTCTGAATCATTGGCCACTGTGTCAAAATATCCTGCCATTGCCATAGTATGGTTGTAGCGTGATTGAGCCTTTAAGGAATTGTTGTTTTGATGTAGTTCGAACGCCAGAAGAAAGATGCCGACAAAAACACCTATGTTCGCTAGCATTGAAATAAGTTGTCCTAACTCAATCTTTTTCATTTTCATACTCAGTTGATGTTGACTCAATGACAAGCCCGCTTAACGCCTTTCTTAATGGTGCGACGGCGAAGCCGGCGTCCCAGCCCGAAGGGCGTTATTGAAGGGTTTGTTATGTGGCGCCATCAATTCATGATTTTTTATTGTGAAACAATGTATGTTTCCATAAAAGACACAAAATTTGATTCGGGTTCAAACTGATCTTTAATTCCTGAGTATACTTCCCCGAAAGGTAATGTTGGATTTCTATATAGTCCGCGTTTTCCGGCAACATCAAGTTCAATTAATTCAATCCTGCCTTCTGCATACTCGCCAAATTCATATTCCCAGGCTATAAGGATAGTTCTTACTAACTGAAAAAGGCGAAAACTTTCTAATGGTGTAAGTGTTTCACCAACCCGGGATTTAAAGATAATAGGGGTAATTATGGGGTCGATGCTTAATGTCTTTTGCATCTCCACTCTTGTGCTGAAATAGTTAAATCTTGACTGCGAGGACATTTCTTCTTGGTATTGCTGAAACTCAAGAGCAAGAAAAAATATCCCAGCAATAACTCCAATATTTGCAGCTAAAGCTAACCATTTATTTAAGCTATCCAAGTTCATAAAGTAACCTATCTAGGCGCTTGGTGAGTACTTCACTAAGACACATAACGCCCTTCTTAATGGGGCGGCTGCGAAGCAGACGTCCCAGCCTGAAGAGCGGTATTAAAGGGATTGTTATGTGTCATGGATAGAACTTTAT
>Ga0181571_10001358_pt1 | contig 17569 bp, 10 predicted proteins | sample 101ome_17_FD_132440 | JGI IMG/M metagenome (GOLD analysis project Ga0181571, IMG submission 132440) | Coastal salt marsh microbial communities from the Groves Creek Marsh, Skidaway Island, Georgia - 101407AT metaG (megahit assembly) | ecosystem: Environmental > Aquatic > Marine > Intertidal... | reverse complement strand
TCGCATTGGAATACCCACGTCGGCTTGCCCGCCGAGTTGGTAGACGCGACCGCGCGCAGGGCGATACCGACTGCATACAGACGTTCCTCGCTGAACGAGTGTTTTCGCGGCAGGCGAACGCGAACAAGCGTGCTCGTCAGCTCGATCGGTTGCAAGTGACACGTCACTCGAGGCTCACCGAGCGTCTCCATCAGCCGTTGTCTCGTCGCACGTTTACTTTCAACCCGGCGACGCAACTCTTCGATCTCAGCCTGGCTGATATCGCGCAAAATGTCGCGCACGGCAGCTTCGTCGTCGCTCGACTTGGCGTAGCCAAACTTGGGCGTCGGCGTCGGCGCGTTGTTTTGCCCATCGGCGCTTTCCGACATCATCTTCGCTTGCTCAATCTGCAGATGTAGAATCCTCGCGGCTTCGATCACGACGTTCGGTATTTCGTGATTCACCAGCACGCGCTCTCGCTTCGTGTCCACCTCCATGACGACGCCGAGACGATTACGGAGATACGAAATCAACTCCTCGCCCGCCCCTTGCAACGCGCTCATCCCTCCCGTCACGTTCACGACGCACGTGCGATCATCCGTCCAATCTCCTAACATCCTCGGCGCACACAATTCATAAAATCGCACGCGTTGTCTCGCGTTCGCCTCCGTCTCCGCCGTCTGCACGTCCACCGTGAGCGGCGGCGTCCCTCGCGCCCGCGCGCGCGTCCTCGCCGTCTCCCCTCGCGCGCGCGCCTCACCATCATCCTCCGCGCGCGCACCACCACCACCGCTCGACGAGTGCACCACCACGCTCGCTCTCGGCGTCTCCACCGTCGTCACCGCGCGCCCGATCGTCGTCGTCGCCGTCGTCGTCGTCGCCGCGTCAAAGGCTCGATTCTTTCGCGCGCGCGGACTCGACGGGAGATTCGCCCCCAACGCGGCGCCACCGATCGGATCCATGCGCCCGCGCGCGCGCACGGCGTCGCGGTGTCCGTCGCGCGCGGCGCCCATCCGCGAGGCACGACGCGGTCGGTCGGTCGGTCGGTCGGTCGGTCGGTCGGTCGGTCGGTCGGACCATCGATCAATAATGAGGGCGCTCTTACACCTATATGTGTACACGAAAGAGAGACACCGCGTGACCGAGACGTGATACGTCGACGTGGGCTTGGAATATCGCGCGCGTGAGATACATAAAAACCGGACAATCGGAGCACACCGCGGTCGTTCGTTCGGTCGGTCGGTCGATGGACGTCGGACGATGGCGCGCGCGCGGGGCGGCCGGCGCCGCGCGATCGCGGCGTGCGCGGTGTGCGCGGTGCTCGCGCTGAGCGCGGACGTCGGCGTCGTCGTCGACGACGATCGGTGGGCGAACGCGGCGAGCGCGGTGGCGGTCGCGGGCGCGTCGTGGACGACGACGTCGGGGCGAGCCGCGGGGTGGTGGCGCGCGCGCGCGTCGTGGACGACGGTCGCGCGCGCGGCGGCGGACGACGAGGGATTGTTCGACGAGGGATTGTTCGACGAGGGATTGTTCGACGACGCGCTCTTCGACGACGACGACGACGGCGACGGCGACGGCGACGGCGACGATGCGAAGGAGGACGGGGAAGAAACGGTCCGACGGCCGGTTGACGACGGGCGCGATGACGCCGTCGTCGTCGACGATGACGACGATGTGGACGCGACGACGACTGTGTCTCGCGATGACGCCGACGCCGACGGTGCGCGCGCGTCGGGACGCGATGCGGCGGTGGAGAGGTCAACGTTGGATGACTTGGTGCGGTTGGGCGGCGCCGAGTCGCGCGCGCTCATGCGAGATTTATTCGACGAGGCGAACAAGTTGGGCATAGACGTTGACGACGAGGAGGAGGACGATGACGATGATGTTGACGACGAGGAGGAGGACGTCGAGGTGAGCGGTGTCGGGACGAGTGGTGGTGGTGCGGAGGACGACGAGTCGTCGACGGAGCTGCGTGCGTTGGAATACAACGCGGAGGAGGACGATAGCGAAGACGAACGCGCGATCGAGCAGAGGAAGAGATTATTATTAGGATTGGGCGTGGACATAGATGCGGAACCCGTGCCCGCGATCGTGGAGGAGGAGACCGCGACGGAGGAGGAACGGGCGACGGAGTTTGAAGAGTCGTCGCCTCGAGAGGAATCGCGCGCCGCGCCCGCGTCGGCGAGCGTTCCCGAGCCAGAGCAACCAGAGACCGCGACCGGGGATCAGAATGATTCGGTTCACTTGAAGCGACGCACACGCACGTTGCTCGCAACTTTCACGCTGTCGAACGTGCGGTGGCTCACGTGGGAAGACATGCCGGGATCCGTGCAGAGCAAAGTTTCGGTGTCGGCACCCACGAACGCGGACGTGCGAGTAGTCCGCGTCGGAGGATACTGGCGAGCGGCGAGCATGAATAACAGGCAACGCAGGAAGAGTAGATCGCGAAATGGGTTTCCGCTCAGAAAGTACGAGTCCGACGAACCCGCGACGGAGTGTAACCAGAGGCACGCGGTGACGTCGATAGCGTGCTTTGGCGAAGCCTCAAGGCACGCCGTCGTCACGGTCGAGGGCGCGCACTCATTCTTTCCCGGGGATCTCGTCACGTTCGAGAACATCAACAGTCAGAACGCCGAGAACTCGAGAGCTCTGAATAGTCAATATCGCGTTTTCGCTCTGCCGGTGGATCTCGACACAGACCTGAACGATATTTCGAGCGTCTCCTGGTGGGACACCGTGTGGGAGAGATCACCGCTCTTAGACCCGCGCAACAGCGTGTTCGCAGTCTCGTTCGACGCACCAGGGATCGCGTGCGACGCCGTGCCCATGTCCCGCGCCATCGTGAGACGCTCAACGAATACGCGTCTTCCGTTTTGCTAACACCGCTACGCGTGTAATTTACAACTCTACTAGCTCAGCTCTCTTCATCGCGTCGAATCACACACGTCACGACACGAACCCGTGTCCGAGCTCAAAGAACGACGACCCGCTCACCTTCAATTCACCGGCATCTTGCAACGCCTGCATCTTCGGTCTGAACGTCTTGTACGCCTCCGTCGCCTTGTGCGTCTCGGCGTAATCTCGCTCCGACGCGTACCTCTCAAAGATTGAATACTTGAGCTCGTCCCTATTGCTCTGCGAAATCTCGTAGTGCAACAACCCGCGCTCGTGCGTGCGACACCAATCCGCGCACTCCCGCCACGCGCGCACCAACGCCTCGGCCGCGCGCGCGTTCGTAAACTCCAACTCGACGTACAACACGAACGCGCCATCGTCGTTCCGCGTCCTCGACGCCACGTCCACGACGCCTCCGCGTCCTCCCGGCGCGCGCGCGACGTGCGCGAGCGCCAGCGTGAGCGCGACGAGCCACCCGAACGCTCGAGACGACGGCGCCATCGCGCGCGCTCGTCGCGCTGTGACGCGTCTCCAAAAGTGAAAGAATGGATAGGACGCCCACGCGACGCGCCGCACACCGCGACGCGTCCGCCACCTCGCGACGCGACTTTGCGACGAACGAACGAACGAACGAACGAGGTTTCATTCGTTCGCGCGCGCCCATCGACGAGTCCTCTCGCGCCCACCGCGATGCGCCCGTCCCCGGCGTGGGCCCACGCGATGACCCCGCCGCCGCTGGGCGCGCGAGAGGGATCGTCGACGCCCGGCGCGACGACGCCGTTCGCCGCGAGTTCGGTGATGGAGCGCGTGTACGCGACGATTGATGGGTCGAGATCTGTCGCGGCGGGCGGCGGCGCCGGTATCATCGCGCGGACGGCGAGCGCGCCGCTCGATCGAATCAAGCTCTTGTTTCAAGTGCAGGCGGTGGCGTCGAGCGGGACGTCGGCGACGGCGTACACGGGCGTGGGACAGGCGTTTTATAAGATTTATTCCGAGGAGGGCGTGCTGAGCTTTTGGAAAGGGAACGGGGTGAACGTCATTCGAGTCGCGCCGTACGCGGCGGCGCAGTTGTCGTCGAATGATTATTACAAGACGCTCTTGGCGGACGAACACGGGAAACTCGGCGTGCCGCAGCGATTGCTCGCGGGGGCCATGGCGGGCATGACTGGCACGGCGTTGACGCATCCGTTGGATACCGTGCGTCTTCGTTTGGCGTTGCCGAATCATGGGTATAAGGGCATGGTGCACTGTTTCAGCACCGTGTACCGGACGGAGGGCGTCGGCGCGCTGTACAAGGGACTCGGGCCGACGCTCGCCGGCATCGCGCCGTACGCCGCCATCAACTTTGCGTCCTATGACATCGCGAAGCGCATGTATTACGGCGAAGGTGGTAAGGAAGACCGTATCTCTAACTTGGTCGTCGGGGGTGCGTCGGGTACGTTCAGCGCGACGGTGTGCTATCCGCTTGATACCATTCGTCGCCGCATGCAAATGAAGGGTAAGACGTACAACGGCATGTTGGACGCCGTCACGACGATCGCGCGGACCGAGGGTATGCGGGGTTTCTTCCGAGGATGGGCCGCGAACACGCTCAAGGTTGTTCCTCAGAACTCTATCCGTTTCGTCTCGTTCGAGATTCTCAAGGACTTGCTCAACGTGCCGGAGAAAAAGGCGAGGTAAGCTCGTTGTGTTACATCTCTAGTTATCTCTATGCATTCTTTCGCCAATAGGGCGCCAGCAGGTAATTGTACATAATATAAGACGGACGGTATTGATGTGACGATTCAGCGCCATTCCACGACGGGATCGACCCGCATTTCGCTCAGACGAACGTCTCTGTAAGCGTTGTTCCATCCCGAAAGATAATCCACCGCCCAACACTGCGCGCCTTGTCGGAAAGGATTGAACGCCATGATACTTTGACTTCTCATCAATCGTGCATCCGAGCGGACGTCGAGTTGGATTTCGTACGATCTGAGACGCTCGACTTTGGGCAGTAACCTGGCCGCATGTTCCTCGGTGTGTTCGATATCCCATTCGTCGTGCAGGGCGTGCAAATGTTCGGCGCACGCAAACGCATTCCGGCACAGACGGCAGCAGAACAGCGTTTGACACTTCGTCTGGCAGTCCGGCACTCGACACGTCTTCACCATGGGAAAGACATCAAGCGCCGTTAAGTCATCGTCTCGTCTCTTCTTTTTCGATAGTCTCTCTGCTCTTCGCCTCCAGATGCTCACTTCGTGAACTGAATCGCTCAGTTGGGGAAGCGCGACTGTCTTTTCGAATTGGAAACGTTTCGAAAGACGGCGCACAAAACGCGAACCAGCGGTCGATCCTTGCCATTCTCCGATCACCGCAACCGTATTCCCAGTGTAGTTACGCAGGCACTCGATGGCCAAATCACCGTCTCGAGGAGCGCAATTTACGAGCAAACCGAATTTATTAAATTCAGCGCAAACTGTTGGAATATCATCGTGAATACTCACGAATGGCGCTGAAGTCGGCGGTAATGGTAAAGGAGGCCGTCGCACATCGTCTGGACCGAAACGTTTCAGATCAAGTCGCACATTGACTGCCTGTGCTGGGATGCCGTGCTTGGACAACACCGACGTCCAGTAGCCAGTTCCGCTCACGCCGACCTCGAGCCATCCTTCGGGACTGGCAGCACGCAGCTCCCGCATAGCTCTGAAGCCCGGCACCGCCGAAGAGAACAATCGAGCGCACGATGTGTAACAAGCGTCCATCCAATTCGCTATAACTCGAGGACGCACGCTGAGTGCATCTTCATCCGCCGACGACCCCAGAGCGGAGCGCTTGTGATGCGCGTTTGCTACGCGAATGGAGAATTCACGCATGAGCTTCTTGAATCGGATATCGACCTTCTCCTCGGGACCATCCTTGGACATGATGAGAGCGCCTTCTACTTTCTGCATCAACGATATGTGTAGTAAAGGATTCGGATCGCTCTGGATGAGCTTTAACAGCGATCGAGAACATGAGGAGGTGTAATTTTGCTGCAGCATCGTATAGTAAAACGTGGAATCGTCCGGAAAGTGTTTATCGCGCATCTCCGGAATAACATCGTGTTCGATATACTGCTGCATCTCTTTACCGAACGAATAATCATACGCCGACGTCACAATTGTCACGTACTCGTGAAACGTCGGTCCCTCCTGGCACAACGAACAGTTCGCAAAAAAGTGACAAGCCGCCCCCGCGACGCGATCGAGTTCTGCCGCTATCTCTAATGCCGATGAACACGTGACTTCGGGCAATCGTGGTTTCAAGCGGCATCGACGCGACGCCGTCGCGGCGCTTGTACTCTCCTCGGGCAGCTTACGCTTGCCTCCCACGACGCCGGCGTCGTTCGTACCCTCAGAATCATTCGACCCCACAGACTGTGTCGTCGTCGGCGGCGGCAGCGCCTTGCTCTCGACGCCTTCTTTCACTTCGTACGAGTGCGTTACGTCTCTGTCGTCTTGTTTCGCGTAGGGCACCATGAACATTTCATCATCCTGAAAGAACGGATTCTTTTGCCATTCATGATCGACGTCCCAGGGGCACACCACGATTCCGTCGTACACCTCCGCGCGAATCGTCCCTTGAGGATCACACACCCGAACGAACATATCATCGAACACAACTAACAGATTCTTCAGCTTCGCGACCGCATCCATGCCGAGCTGACTAATCTTGGCGTTGCGCAGGCGGCGCTGCAACTCTCTGTGATTTCGATACATCTCTCTGAAACATTCAAACGACCATCTCTTGTGTCTATACACCGTCGCACTCACTCGCATCGCCACCAACGCCGTCATCATACCTCGCAGATGCGTTGCGATCAAATCTCTCAACCCAACGCGCGGAGCTTTCGTTCGCTTTGAACGCGGCTTGTCCACCGCCGTCGAGTCTCTTCTCAAACAGAATCCACACGCCTTGTACACCCGTCGCACACCTTCGTCCGTCGTCTCCGGCGTCCAGTGCTCTCCCGGAACCATGAACGATGCGTTTTGACCCAATAGCGTAGCGTCGCATCCCGGTGGCACGAGCGTCGTTGCCCCGTACGTCGTCGCTCGCGCGCCCTCTCCGATGAACCGCCATCCGTGTGCGATGAACGGCGCGAAAAACGTCGCCGGCGACGCGCGCGTCGAGACTTTCCCGGCGCCGCGGTGCGAGGGCGGCGCCGTATGCACGCCTCCGCGCGCACCGCCCGTCGGAGGTTCCATATCGCGCGCGTCGGACTTTGGTGGCGCGAGTGTTTAAAACCGGTTTTGAATTCAAAAAACGCGCCAAATTTGTCAAACCTCTGACTGAATCGCATACGAAGCGTTCGTTCGCGCTCGAAACGCGCCGTCATTCGGTGCGAATGACTACGAATGCGATCTATGTTACAAACTAATGACGCTACTGTAGATATCGACACTCAACGCGAGATCGATGGTCGCGTCGCGTCTCGCGTCGCCGCGCGGCGCGCTCGCTCACGCCGCTGCCGCGGAACCGTCGCGCACGAGCACGGTGTCTCGCATGGAATTTTCCACCACCCCGAACGCCGTCAACGGCCACACGCGAACTAACGCGCGTCCGAGAAGCATCTCCTCCGGCACCGGGCCGTAATCTCGACTGTCCGTGCTGTTTCGAGCGTTATCGCCTTGTAACCACACCGAACCAGGCGGCACGCGCACGCGTCTCGTCGTCAACCTAAAATTCCTCCCGTTAGAGTGCGGGACGTCCACAACGTCCCCACCGAGTCCGACGACGCGCTTAAACACTAACTGCGTCGGATTTGTCGGCGACGTGGCGAGCACAACGTCCCCACGTCGCGTCGGTCGTCCCGTCCACGCGCGCTCGCGTTTCGCCACCACCACCACGTCGCCCTTCGGATTGAACGTCGGCATCATGCTCGGTCCGACGCACAGAGTGAGATCCACGACGTGTGTCTTTACCGCCGTGATCACCACCGCGATTCGCACCATCTGTTCGCGTCGTCATCGTCGTCGTCAGTCGCGCGATTTCGACGAATGCGCCCTGCGCGCGCAACCGAACGCGCGCGCAATCGTCCCGCATCACGCACCGATCCCGCGCCGCGCCTCAACTCATCGACGAATCGACGAAACACCATCTCCTCGGTCACTCCGACGCGCGCGCGTCCGCGCGCGGCACCGTCTCACGCGCGTGCGAGAGAAGATTCGTCCTCATTCCGGTCGGTCGCGACCGACCGCGACGACGAGGGACCGGTGGATAACGCGACGCCCGCGCGCGCGACGTCGTCAGAGAGCGCCTCGCCCGCGCGCACGAGCGAGCACGCGGTCGAGCGTGAGTCGTCGCGCGCGTTGAGTGGTGCGCGTCGAGCGGACGGACGACGACGACGACGATGGTGGCGACGATGTCGACGACGACGAGGACGAGTCCGCGCGCGGGGACCGGTGGGGCGAGACGGGGCGTCGCGTCGCGCGCGAGCTCGGTGACGCACGGTGTGGACGCGGGTGACGCGAGACGAGCGGCGAATGTCTCGCGCGCGCGGACGGTGGCGCGCGCGATCGATCCGAGCGAACTCGGACGCGTGGTCGGAGATTTGGCGGTGGGCGTGGGTCTGCCGTGCACGGTGCAAAACTGCGGAGACCAGATTTATCGAAGCACGCTGGATGCGGAATTGCGTCGAGAGATCGCGCCGTTTCTCACTCCGACTGGGGCGGCAATATTGGGCACGCTGGGCGTGTACGGGACGGTGACGCCGGGGGTGATTCCGGGTTTGATTGATTTTTACGTCTTGCGTCCGCTGTTGGGGACGCTGCGCAAGAGGTACTCGTTGGATGATTTTGAACTCGGGAAAAAGCTCGGGGAGGGTGGATTTGGGGTCGTGTTTGAAGCGACGTGCGTCAAGGATGGGAAGAAGTACGTGTTGAAGCGAGCGACGGATTATGGTGAGGCTGAGTATTGGATGAATGCGAGGTTGCAAATCGCGTGTCCGGGGGCGTGCGCCGACTACGTCTATTGCTTTGAGGGACCGCCCGCAAACAAGGGGGACGACGAGCCGTCTCTCTGGCTCGTGTGGAAGTACGAGGGTAGGCAGACGCTCTTCGATCTCATGAAGGAGAAGAATTTCCCGTACAACGTCGAACCGTTCCTCTTCAAGGACGGCGAAGCTCCGGGAGGGTTACCGAAGGGTGCGCGTAGAAAATCCATCATCATCGGCGAAATCTTGGATCAAATCTTAGATGCGCTCTCTCGCGTACATGGAACCGGTATCGTACACCGCGACATTAAGCCCGAGAACATTTTATTCGACGAAACGACCGGGAAGTTTCGATTGATTGATCTCGGCGCGGCGGCTGACCTCCGCTCCGGCGTCAACTATTCGCCGAAGGATTTCATATTCGATCCCCGTTTCAAGGCGCCCGAAGAGTACATCATGAGCAAACAAACGCCGGAAGCGCCCGTCCTTCCCGTGGCGTTGGCTTTGTCGCCCGTGTTGTGGCAGCTCAATCTGCCGGATCGTTTCGACATGTACAGCACGGGTATCATGTTGCTTCAGATGTGCATTCCGAGTTTGAGAAACGACAACGATTTGATCAAGTTCAGAGAAGAGCTCGAGACCAACGGAAACGATCTGACCGCTTGGAGAAATAGCATCCCAGCGCGCACGATGAAGAGGGCTGAGGTGATGGAGGGATTCGAGGTTCTCGACTTGGACGACAGAGCCGGCTGGCGGTTGGTCAAGGGACTCATGGCCACGACTCCTAGCGAACGCCCCTCCGCGATCCTCGCGCGTGCGTCCAGGTTCGTGCAGGGCAAGAGCACGTTCTTGTCTCTCGCCGAAAAGTTGTTCCCTCTACCGGACGAGGACGCGAAGGAGGACACTCCCGGCAAGAGTTTAGGCAAGTGGTTACTTTTTCGCGTCGTGCGCAGCGGCACGCGCAAGGAGGGCGGTTTCACCGAGGCGCAGTTGCGCGAGTTCGAGGAGGATGGCAACCCTGAGGACCTTGAGAAGGCGAAGAAAAACCTAGGCATGGTGGCCACGGAAACTTTGGCGAGTTACGGCGTCGACACAGTTGAGCGCACCATCGCCGAGCGTCGCAAGGAGGACCGCGCGTCTAGAAAACCAATTCTCAAGGAACCTACGCTCGATCTCTCCAACATCGGCGACAAGATCGCGTCGAGCTTCGACGATTTCTTCGGCGGCGACTGATCGTCACGTTTTGATAATATGTATACAGTTCTTTACCCGCTGTCCCGACGCGACTTCACAGAGCGTCTCGCCAACCGCGCGATGTTCGCGTCGTCCCGCGACGACGCCGTCGTCCAGCTCCCACCGCGCGAGCTCGCGCGCTTGCTCGGTCCCGCGTACGATGCGCTCGACGGTTTCGAGCCCGAGCGCGCGCTCAAGCACATCAAAAAGGCGCGCGCACGATATCCGCGATTGCACATCGCGTGGGCGCTCGAAGCGCTCGCGATGTATCGCATAGACCCGTCGGCGAACCGCGCGACGGCGCTCAAGATGGCGGACGACATTCGCGCCGACGGTGAGCAGGGTCACGTCACCGAGAACGTCGCGCACGTGTTGCTCTTGCTGTTCGAAGAGACGGCGGACCTCTCGCGAAAAGTCGACTTGCTCGAGAGCTGCGCGCGCCTCGATCCCGCGAACATGCAGACGCTTCGCGAGCTGTACGTCGACTACGGCATGTTGTGGGAGTTTGATAAACAACGGAGCGCGGCGATGCGGGCGTACAAGGCGAGCGGAGACGAAAAGGACTTATTGAGAGCCGTCGCGGCGATGTTGGCGCGAAGAGACGAAATCGTGTGCGGGCGCTCCACGGGAGAGGCGAACCCGGACGACGACGCGGGATCGATGGGACCGGAGGCGATGTTGAAATTAGCGAACGGGATGTTGACCAAATTGTATCAAAAGGGTGGCGTCGACGCGTACGATTCGTTCATGATGTACGCGAAGACGTTGTTATTGTTGCGTCGAGGCGGCGAGGCGTACACAGTCGCCTCCTCCGCCGTCGCGGAAAAGTGCGTGCCGATGCCGATCGAATTGGAGAGATTTCGAGCGTCCTGTGCCTTGGCCGATGGTCAATTCGACGTCGCTCGCGCGCATCACGAGAAGGTGTTAGAGCTCGCCCCGGACGATTGGGACTCGATGAACGCCGCGCTCGACTTGTGCTGCGACGATGTACGCGAACAGTTTTTGAGCGAAGAGATGAACGGTTTGGAGGTGTCCGTGTCGTCGAAGAAGCGCTGGTGCAAAGGGTTTCCACACGTACGTACCGAGTTTCCGAACATCGACGTCGAAAAGGCGAGCGAATTCGTCCAAGCTTTGGTGGCCAAGGCGGACGCGAACGGCGGCGAACGCGCCGTCGGCCGCGGCGCCTACCTCTTAAAGGTGGAGCTCGCGAACAGAGCGCTTCGACAGGGCGACAGAGTGATGCGAGAGCGCGCGCTCGCGGAGGCGATCGCAGAGTACCACGATAGATTCGGGACGTGGAACAGTTGCGCGCAAGACATGCGAAGGTACGCCAGAGCAGTCAAGCGGAGCGTCGCGGCGCGACGCTGGTTGATTGAGACGCTGCGCGCGCGCGGAGACGCGGACGTTCCGATGACGGGCGATCTCACAGACGACGTCGTCAAGAAGGAACGGTTGGCGGCGATACGCAAAAAGACGTCGGCCTTGATGATTTGTGCGGATCTGAACGAGTTTTGTAGCTCTTGGCACACCAACGGCGACGAGACGCCGACGCCGAGCGGAGGTCGCGAGGCGGCGAAGCGTTTCATGGCGGACTACAGCAAGTACAAACCATTGGTAGACGGCGGTGATCCTCGCGATCAGACGCCCATAGACGTATACGCACACCTCGCTTCTTTAGCGTTAGTCGGCGAAGCAGAGGTGTGCAAAGAGAAGGGTGACGACGAGAACGCCGTCTTCGCGCTCCTCGCCGCCGCCGCGGTATTGAGCGTCGCGCTGACGCACTCGCCGCACAACGCCTCGTTGATATTTTCACTCACCGCCATCTACAGGCTCGTGGGCGCGCCGACGAAATCGTTGGATGTATTGAGACAGGTGGACATGAAAAACGTGCAAATTGCTACGCTGTTGCACCACGCGACGCCGGCCATCGCCGGAGGCGCGAAGCGCGCGCTCGGCGAGAAGCTCTTGACGCCGAGGGGACTCCTCAGAGAACTCCAGATACAATTCGCACAGATCGCACAGAGCGCCGTCGGTGCGGGATTGCGAGATAAGTATACGAAAGTGCTCGAGTTTGCAGATTTCTATCGCACGCTTCGCCGCGCGCGCGTCATCGCCGAGGGCGAGCTGTTGTCGGCGTGGACGTCGACGTCGACGTGCGACTCGCCCGAAACGCTGGTCTCGGCTCTGGAGGTGTTCTTTGACGGCACTAGCGTCGATCTCACGGCAAAGAACGCCGTCGCTGACTCGAGTTGGGACGCGGACGACGAAACGATGGATGAATTCACGTATCTGGATGATTTCAACTCGAATCCGATGTGGTTGACGCCGTGCGCCGACGATCCCGCCAACGCCACCGCGGAGTGGTGGTCCAACCCGATCTCGGGAGCGTCGAGCGAGTCGAACGAGTGGTACTTCAGGGGTGCGCAAAATGCGCTTCGTCGACGCATGTTGATCATCAACGGCTTGCTTCTGCGATCGATAGAGAACTCGAGCGAAGACTCGGTGAGAATTCAAAGGGTGAAGGAGGCTCTCGACTTCGACATGGCGCGCACCGCCGAAGTCTTCACCGCCCGTTTCGAAGAGTTGAAGAGGACCATGAAGAGTTCGCCGTCGCCGCGCGCGACGCCCCACGCCGAGTTGACGCACGCGATGGACCACGCGCTCATCGCAGCCGTCGTCGGCGGCGATGCCGCGAGCCGAGCCGACGTGAAGCGGGCGTACGAGAATCTCTGCGAGGCGCCCCTGCGCGCGCTGGAATCGAACAGTCTCACCGACATTTTCGCGCGAGGACGCGTCGCGTGCATCGCACAGGTGCACGCGTACGCTGAGATCATACGCGCGGTCGGCATCGCGACGAGAGCCGAGGACGGGAGCGTCGACGTCTCGTCGACGTCGACGCGATTCGCCGACGCGTGCGCGAAAAAAGTCGACGGCGTCGCCTTTGACGAATTAGAGTCCCGCGCGCGCGCGTGGTGGGGAGACGCAAAAGCGGGCGGGGACGTCGTATCGGCATCGTTCACCTACGTCGCGGCGGCGCTCCGTGAATCCCTCGCCGACGCGTTGACGCCCCGCGCGTGACGGCTGAGGATTCCTTCGACGTGACGCTACAACATCTCTAACTCGATCGATCGACGAAACCGCGCTCTCAACGAACGAAAACTAAAACAATCATTAGGAGTCTCTCACGCCTCCCCCTCGCCCTCCTTCGCGCGCGTCGTCGCCGCCTCCTCCTCGGCGCGTCTCGCCGCCCGCCTCGCCTCCGCGTCCGCCAGCGTCTTCTTCACCTCCTCCTCGTCGTACGTCCCGTCCAAACTCTCCCTCGCCCGATAAATCTTACTCTGCAGATAAAACGATCCACTCTTCTCGTTGCTCTCGAACAATCGCTCGAACCGCGCGTGCACTTCCTCGTACGTCGCCCCCTCGCTCACCCCCAGCACCTCGCGCGCCTCCTCCACGCGCATGGCGCTTCGCCCCCCGAACGCCGCGCGCGCGCCACCCCCCACCGCGTTCGCCGCCTCGCTCGCCACTCCCGTGCGCTGCGCGTTCACCAGCGCTTGCCTGTACGCCTGCGACGCCGCGCGCACGAGCGCCGACCCACCGGCGACGAGCAGATTCGCCAGAATCCTCGACGCCATGACGCGACGAGACGACGCGATGCGTTCGCGCCACGGCGCGGTGCCGATGGCCGATCGACCGCGGACGACCGCGCGCACGCACGCGGGCGAATGCGCGCGCGAAGTCCCGTCGTCCCGAGCAATGCGCGCTCGAGTCCACGCGACGAGGACGAGGGCGAGACCGTGGGTCGGTCGACGAGTGATGACTCGTGAAAGAGTCACTCATCCCCGCGCTGGGTGCCTTCGGTAGTAGAGGGTTTAGGGTTTAGGGTGACTCTTTCATCATCGTCATGCGTCTCGACGCTATGGCGCGTGAGCGCGAGGCGTGCGCGCGCGACGGTCGGTGGGCGTCGAGCGAACGGTCGCGTCGGTGCGCCCGTTCGTGTGTCGACGCCTCGGCGAGGTCCGTGCGTCGGTGGTCGAGGGCGTCGGCGCGATGGGGGCGACGACGACGCGCGGGGCGCGATTCGAGAGGACGGTGGTGACGGCGACGACGCGACGGACGACGGTGAGGGGGGGCGAGACGCGTCGCGCGGTGAGGTGTGGTGCGCGATGTGGTGCGCGGCGCGAGGTTGTCGCGGCGGCGTCTCGCGGCGGCGGCGGTTGGTGGGGACGCGGACGCGGAGGCGGAGGCGGAGGCGGAGGCGGAGGCGGAGGCGGAGGCGGAGGCGAGGACGACCGATCGAGGAGACGACGCGTGCCTCGCGCGTGTCTTTCGCTCGCGTGTGCGCTCGCGGCGTCCGCGACGGTCGGGGCGGCGCCCGCGCGCGCGAAGGGAAAGGCGTCGGCGGAGCCGCGACTGGACGCGCTCGATTTCACCGCCCTCTTCTCGAGAGAGTTGGGCATCTCGGGCGTCGTCGGCGTCGGAGTCGGCGTCGCGGTGAAAGCGCTCGGATCGAAAGTGCTCGTCGGACTCGCTTCGGCGGTCGCCGCGCTTCGATGGCTCGAACTGAACGACATCGTCGACGTCAAGTGGGACCACGTGCACGCGCTGACGCGGCGGACGGCGCAGCAACACCTCGACGTGAACCGAGACGGAAAAATCGACGAACACGACCTTTTCGCGCTCAAGGCGAAAGTTGTCAACTTTTACACCTCCGCCGTGCCCTCGGCGACGGGATTCTCCGCCGGATTTGCGCTCGGTTTGCGGTACGGCTGAGTCGCCGTCGCCGTCGCCGGGACGACGCGCGTAAATAACATTCTGTGCCACCTCTCGCGCGAGTCCATGCCGATTCGCCCAAGCTCGAGAGGAAGGCGCGTGTAATAACATGTTGTACCCCTCGCACGAGTCCATACCGATCCGCCCACGCCCTCGCGCGCCGACCGCCCGCGCCTCGCCTCGCAGTTCAACCAACTAACCAACCATCCACACCTGGACGCCATCGTCCCGCGCGCCACCGACCCGTCTCGACCGATCGACGATAGTCGCCATGTCCGTTGTCGTCGACGCCGGCGCCCTTCGCGCGCCCGAGGGTGATCCGCAAACGACCACCAGGGACGACCGGCGCGCGTTCGGGCTCAGCTCGTTGCAATTCGTCGACGTGCGCTTCGCGCTGCGACGGAGCGACGGATCAGAGCGCGTCATCCTCGACGCGTGCTCGGGAAGCTGCGAGCGAGGCGAGATGGTCGCCATCATGGGCCCGAGCGGGTGCGGGAAGACGACGCTGTTGGATATTTTGGCGGGGAAGAAGACGACAGCGTACGGCGGCGACGTGCTGTTGAACGGGACGCCGAGGTGCGAGTTGTTCTCGAGATTGACGTCATACGTGCCGCAAACGGACACCCTTCCGGCGTATCTCACGGTGGGAGAGGCGGTGCGATTCGTGCATAAACTGCGAGTGGAGGGACGCGTGTCGGAGAGCGAACGGGACGAGGCGGTGCGAGAGACGTTGCGGCTGCTCGGCATCGACGACATCGAGAATGAAATCATCGGTGACGAGCAGAGACGAGGGATTTCGGGTGGGCAAAAGAGGCGACTGTCGCTCGCAAGAGGATTGGTTGGTGGTTCGCAGATCGTGTTCTCGGATGAACCGACGAGCGGGCTGTCGGCGACGGACGCGTACGTGGTGACGCGAGCCATGGGCGTCGCCGCGAAAAAGTTGGGCGTGCTCTTCATCACCGTCATTCATCAACCGCGCGCGGAGGTTGCGGAAATGTTCGATTCGCTCATCCTTCTGACGAGTAATCCGGGACGTTTGGTGTACAACGGACCTTTTCAAGGCGCCGTCAAGTACATCGAGGCTGCCGGTTTCGGGACGCCCAAGGCGTGCAATCCCGCAGACTTTTTGTTGGATCTCATCACGCCGGGAGCGCACGGAGAACAATCCAACGCGCTCGCACAGCGCTACATCGAGATTCAAAAACCGGCCGTGGAGGCTCGCCTTCAGGCGTCTCTGGCGGCGCCGAAGAAATCCGCGTTTGAGATACTTCGCGAGGTGTACGCCATCCAAGGCATCAATCCAAGTCAACTTCACGAAAACCCCATCGCGGCGAGTTTCGCGACGCAGTTCCGCACGCTGCTCGGTCGTGAGCTCACGATGGTGTCACGTAACAAAACCGAGCTGAAGATACGGTACGGAACCGCGCTCTTCCAAGGACTTATCGTCGGCATGGCTTTCTACAACATCGCCTCGAGAGAACCAATTTTACAACTGAGCTTCTATTTCATGGTCCTTCAGATGGGAACCATCTCGAACATGGTCATCTTGCCGAAGCTCATCAATGCTCGGTTCGTGTACAAATTGGAAATTAGCGACAGCTTATTCGGCGAGGCGGCTTGCATCTGCGTGAATACGCTCGTGAATAGCGCTCTGGCCATCTCCTCGAACTTCATCACGACGATATTGTTATTTTCGTTTTCCTGTCTACCGTGGTCAGCCTTTGGGACGTTATATTTCTGGGCGTTGATGTCGTTCCTCGCCGTGACCGGCTATCTTCGCGTCATCGCGCAAGTCGCGAAATCGGGCGACGTGGCTCTGCAGACGGCGATGCCTTTCCTCCTCTCCACGATTCTCTTCAACAACTTCTTCATCTCACGCGCTTCGGGAACGTTTATGAAATTTCTCATCTACGTCTCTCCCATGGCGTGGGCCGTTGAACAAATCGCAACGAGCATTTACAGCAACGACGTGCAAATGCTGCAACTGTATCAATACAAGACGTCTGATGCTTGGACGACGACGGCGGTGTGCGTTCTGATCGCGGAGACGGTTTTCTTTCAAATATTAGAATTCATCGCGCTGAAAAAGAACAAGGGTTTCGTCAAGTAGTCGTTTTGCCATTAAATTACATGTGCTGTGCCACTAATCAACTCCTCAAACTCAACGCATGATGTGACCCGAATCCAAGTCGTAAGTCGCCTCAGAGTCGCGGAGAGGCTCAGAGACAAACTTTCCGTCCCGAACCGCGGACGTGAACGGACCCCATCGCACGCCGGTACCTTCGCTATGTTCACCCATATCTATTCGCACGCGAAAACGCATTTCGATCGAACAACGTGCCGAATGAAACGGCTGTCTCCCCTTTGGATCGATATCCGTCAGCTTTTTCTGAAACGTCTTGTCATCTGTCCACTTCGCGGCGCCGTGCCAGCAATCGAACGAATCGAAAACTAACGCCCCGTTCGTTACAAACTCTTGTTCATCTTGGCTGACCACCTCTGGAAACTCAAATTCACGTTCGGCGTCCGTCAAACCGTCCTCGCCGCGCATCGCGTCGTCGCTCGTCTCCGGTTCTTCCTTCTTGGTGTACGCGGCGCGAGTCAAACGATTTCCTCCGATGATCCACGTCTTCGGATCGAAAATGTTAATCTTATCGCTCAAAACGTTCTCATCCTTTGCCCCATCCGCGGTCATCTCCAGCTTACGCTTTGTAAAACGCCATTCTCTCTCGCCTC
>Ga0181571_10001348_pt1 | contig 17634 bp, 25 predicted proteins | sample 101ome_17_FD_132440 | JGI IMG/M metagenome (GOLD analysis project Ga0181571, IMG submission 132440) | Coastal salt marsh microbial communities from the Groves Creek Marsh, Skidaway Island, Georgia - 101407AT metaG (megahit assembly) | ecosystem: Environmental > Aquatic > Marine > Intertidal... | reverse complement strand
TCTGCGTTCATTGGGTGCTTGGGGTCAGCCTTGTGGCTATACCCATGCTTCTTTCTATAATCTGCAAATGCTTTAGATTTGCTAATTGGCGCTGGCGTTTTTTTACCATCCATTCCGGGAGTTATTGTTTTCCCAGTTTTTTTGTCTCTAATAGATATTGGCATATTAGCCTCCTAAATAAAATGTGTCGTATGGCACGAACTTGATTGACGATGAATCTGAGTCTTCCCCAGCCGCTAATTCAAACTGGAACTCATACTCTTGCTTAAGCGGAGCCACACGAGCCGCCACTTCAGGTTTTTTCATGGCAATATAATATGCCAATCCAGCCACCAAGCATGGAACAAATCTTGGCGGAACATCCGCACTTGACCCTATCCCAGACGAGACGCCAGAGATTCCGCGAAGGCGGAAATACGATAGAGTATATGTGCTAACATCTGGCACAGGCCAGAGCGTAACATTGACAGCCGTTGCTTGACGGTCAACATAAATTTGAGAGGGGCGCCCTTCAGTGTTTTTAGCCGCTTGTTGAGCATAGGTAGAAACACTGATACGCTCGACATTCGTATCAATCTGATTCGTGCCTGAACCCGTCCTAATTTGGTGTTCAATGAGGTCAATAGTGTCCGCAGGCATACTGTAAGTTGCCGTGCCTGCTGTAAGAGATATAGTGCCACTGTCAATGGTCCAGAGATTAAGGCCACGGTTCTGCCACTCCAAAGTCAATAGGTTGAGACTACGCCTCGCTGTCTTGAGGTCGTAACCAGTTGTCATCTGAAGCCCGGCGCGTTCAAACGCTTCTTCAAAAATTTCTGGTAAGTCTGGTGTTACAACAGCCATTACTTAACCTTTCTGTGTGGCTTCACTTTATTTCGTATCTTTTTAGGCTGGCTGACGAACTGCTTACCAGCCTTAGTTCCTTTTCTTTTAGCACGGGTGGTGGCCGCGTATTCCTTAGACGAGAGGGCTTTAATAGCTGATGCCGGAAGATAACGTTCTCCGGTTGCTTTTGGTCCCTGTGTGGAGGGTTTTCCACTCTTCGTTCTCCACTTCTGCTTTGTCCATGCCTTAAGGCTTTTTTGCGATTTCTTAAGTGCCATTATTTGTCGCCCATATCATAATAAAGATTATAACACTGAATACTATAATGCCCAAGACGCTGAGAAAAATGATGATAAATTCTTCTATTTGCTTCTTTTTGCGTTCAGCTTCCTTTTGCCTTTCAATTCTTAGCTGGCCCTGTATTTTTATAACTTCCTGCCAAGCGCTAACCCCGTAATTCCATTGTATGAACTGCCGTAGTTCTTCCTCCATTTTCTCCGCCTTTTTCTTTGCGGCAAATGTTTCAAGCGCTTCCTCTTCTATACTTCCGAACTTTCGCTTCTTTGCTTTTTCGTGTCCCTGCTTTACTGAGTTGATGGCGTTCATCCACCTTCCCAAATCTCCTGCCATAGACTCGACTTCGCGGCCCATCTGAAAGCCCTTTACTATAGCCGAGTATGCGGTAGAGGCCACTCCAATTGCTGTCACCGGGTCCATTCATATCACCAACTCGCTCCCGATGGTTAATCATTTTTCCATTAGTCCTTATAGTTTCCACCAGCTTTTTTATAAGCAGATGCAAGCATTTGCGCTTTGCGAGCGCTCCATTGTCCGGGCCTGCCGCCTTTTCCGCCAGCCTTTATCTGTTCAAACAATTTCTTTCTCATTCCGGGCTTTGTGTAATTCCCGGCCTGATTAACCTTAGACTTGCCGCCAGATGCAAAAGAAAGGGCCTTGCCCTTCCTTGTGTAAGACCCCTTCCCCTTTTTTGGCTTTACTACCTTAGACTTAAATTTTGGGTCAGACAGGCTCTTTGCCACGGGGTTTCCGCCCCCCTTTAAGGCTATTGGTTTTTTGCGCTTGGCGCACATCATCTTTGCGGCTTTCATGCACATTCTCCCTGACAGCAATCATGTATAACTTGGTCGCATGTCACGCATTGCTCATGCCCATGAACAAACACAGTCTTTAAGTCTTCACCACATCTTGGGCATTTTTTGCAATGAACCCTCATTTTTGTTTTTTTGTCACCAGTCTTCCCGATAGGCATTGCAAATCCGCTAGAACCTGAAACATACATTTAAGCTCTCCTATTTACTTTGCGGGCTGTTCGAGTCCTCTTGAATGACCTATTGGTTGTTCTACTTACGGCTTTAAGGTTGCTACGGCGGTTATCTTTTGGATTCCCGTTTCTGTGTGCAACATCTTTTTTGTCACCCTTTTTTACTGCGCCAGCTTTAACCATTCTTGCACGAGCAGTGTTGCGGCTTGCCCTGTTTTTCTTCTGTTCTGTAGAAGAGTGATAATTTTTATACTCTCTCTTGTAGTTTCTTTTAGCAGTATTTGCCACGGGTCTTCCCCTTTGTGGCTATTCCGTCAATTGGGCGCTTGCGCTTTACCTTGCCGCCACCATACATTGGCGTAGCACCTTGCATACCAGCGGCCTTCATTCCGTCTTGAGGAGAGCGTTTGTTTTTTTGTTGGCTGGCAAGCATCCCAGCAATGCCGCCCAATCCAGACTCGCCTAACTTGCTAAACGCATCTGCGATAGGACCCTTGCCCTTCATAATAGAGTATGCTGGAGAAACAGTTTCAAGCAACTTTCCAACATTAGCTTTGATTACTGGTTTTTTCTTTTTCATTTTACTGCCTTTCATTTGGCTTTTCATGTTGGCTCTGGATATATTCATTTAATCCAGCCAATAAACATATGGGATATAGAGCCTAAAACGCCCCCAACCCCAATCATAACCCAAAAAGCGCCCTTCCAGCGGTTAGCCTGCGCCTTAAGGTCTGACACTTCCTTATGGACGTGCCTAACCTCATCCTGAAGCTGAGATATGCGCTCTTCTAAACGAGCGAGTGTTACTTCTACTTTCTCGTTCATTTTCCGTACTTCTTATGCTTTTGGCTTTTGGGCGGAGACTTCTTAGAGCCGCCCGGCCCAGCCCAAAGTTTTTTATCAGCCCAATAGGCCGCGCTCATTTTGCCTTTGGCGATGTTTTTGGCGTGGCGAGCCTTGAAGGACTTTCGTGCGGCTGGGGAGTAGTTGTGTCCCATTGAAGAGTCGCCAAAGTGGATGAGCTTGATTCTCTCACCCTCTTTGGCAAGTACCATGCCCTTCTTGCCTGCGCGGTTCGACTTGCGCGGCTTGTTAAAGCCCGCAAACTTCGACCCTCTATACTCAATCCCACCTCCGGGAAGACGTTTTACACCGGGATACTTTGACGGCATCTAGCCCTCCTATTTATAAAAGAAGGTCGCGCTTGCTATGTTTGTATATGTCGCATGAATATCTGTTTCAAACAAAACTCCCTCATCAGGAATTGTAATATCACCTGTTGAGTTTGCGTGAAAATCAAGCGTCATAATGGCTGTTCCTGAAGCGCCGCCGTCCCGCAGAACAATGCTACCAGTGCTACCACCTGAATGATAATGGATTGCACACAAACGGCGTCTGCCGCTTGCAACTGTTCCCGTAGCTGTAACGTAGCTTACGTTTACATCAGAACCTGACATATCAGCCTCCTATTAAGCGGTTGCTGTTGCGCCAGTGTCTACACGAATCCAGTTTGCACCGTCAGAAAACACAAGGTTGCCACTACCGCCACCTGCTGATTCAGAAGCCTTCAGGGCGTCAGAACAAAATATGATTCGGCCAGTGTTGGCAGTAGCTGATGGGAGGTCGGCAAATGCGATGCCAGTAGAAGTGAAGCCATTGTTAGAAATAATTGGCCCCGAAAAGGTTGTATTAGCCATGAGGAACTCCTTGTCTTGGCTAGTGTCAGCCGCCCCATGCGGCTGTCAAGGTTCCTATACATTATACAAAAAGAAAGGGCGCCCCGGAAGACGCCCAATCTAAAAGTTTGTACCACAGTACAATTAGGCTCCGGGAGAGCCGTAGATGCCCAGTGGGTCTGAAACGCCGAAGCTGTAACGCTCACGGGCTTTGTAGCGAACATTGCCTGTGTCGAAGTCGCCATCCATAGATGTAGACATCGCTGTACGGACAAAGTGCTTCATGCCGTTTGGAACATCGGTAGTCAGGAAGAATGCATCGTTGTCAGTCAGGTAGTGATTGACGCGATACCCCTGAGAGATTGAACCGTTTGAGCGCAGAGCGTTGATGTCGTTGTCGGCTGTGCCAACACGCAGGTCAGTCTGAAGCAGACGAGTTGCTACGAACATCAGTGCTGGTGGAACGATTAGCTTCTGTGGGCGAGCCGCAATCAACAGGCCGCGCTCGTCAACGAATGCGGCAATATTGATAACTGCATCTTCCAATGAAGTTTCGTTCAGGTCAGCGTTAACTGCTGGACGGTTGGCGTTGTTGCCACCCTGAACAGTTGGGTGTGCAGTGTTGAACAGAGTCACACCGTCACCTGACTGGAAAGTGGTGAAGCCATTGTTTAACAGAGAAGCGGCCTTAACCTGCTTGGTGTACGCCATAGCGCGAGCCAGAGCCTTGGTATAACGAGCAGACAGTGCGTCATACAGGTTATCTTCCATTGCTTCTTCAGTTACAGAGAAGCCCATTGCCACAGTTTCGTGGTTGTAACGGGCGGTGAAGGATTCCTGCGCGTTGTCGTAGGAAATCGCTGAACCTTCCGGCTTTACCGGAGCGGCTCCAAAACCACTCAATTTCACTTCTTCTTCAAAGCTACGTTCTGAGGTTTCGGTTTCATAGATTTCTGAATGTTCGTTTTCGTACTTTTCGTACTCCATACCGAACAATGCATTAAGACCCGGTAACAGTTCCTTCAGGAGTTGTGCGCGTGAAATAGCCATTATCTACACTCCTTTACGCAGAACCAGTGGTTGATGTGTGCTGGTGGTAGTTAAACTTACACACCAGAATTGGGTAAGAAGTGCCTTTTTCATCACCTTCATGCCCACCAAGATAGTCAATCACACGGATTGGGTTCTCAGGGTCGGTGTCCAGTTCAGAAATGTCCAGAGCAACGCGGCTGATTTTTAGGTCAGTGTTTGGTGCTGTCTGAACGAGCAAGCAGTTCTTACCGTAGATGTCGTCCACATTAGCGGGCGCATCGTCTGCCTGAATGGCAAACAATACATTCGGGTCATCTACAACAAACGCCATTGCATCAGATGCAACAGTGCTTGCAGGCCAAAGCTGAGAGAAAACTTTCTGCTTTGTATTTGGGTCAGTGTATGAACAACCCATGAAGATACCTACCATATCAATCGCGGTTGTGTCATCACCTGTGGCGGACTGCTTTTCAATCGTGGTTGCTGTGCCACCATCTACCAGTTGCACAATATCGCCCATTGCGATGTTAGTGCCATAAGCAGATTCGATTGGATACTGGCGGAAAACTTCCTGAGAACCATTATCCAAGCGGCCGATTGGGCGCAGACCGAAAGGAGCGGCTGTTGAAGACATTTGCTTATTCCTTCCTTCTATCTAGCCATTAACAAACGGTAAGCGCCTAGTTTAGGTCACTTACCAAACGAAGTTTTCGTAGACCGTTCTGGTTGTAGAACAGGCATACGAGGGTCTGATTGACGTAGATAATTATTATCTACAGATTCAATCTGCTGTGCGTTCATCTCATCGTGTGCTTCACGGCGAGATTCCACATATTCGGTTGAGTTCTCGCAGAGTAGCAAGCCTCCAACCTCAACATTACCTTCAAATCGAGAGTCGATATCAGGCAACACTTGTAATTCAGGATGGTCTTCTGCCTTTACAGGGGTCCAACCCTCACGAAATTTAGACGACACATTGGTGTTATCTGCGTTACCCAAAGTAGATGTGCGGACCCAGCGGTATTCAACACCATCGCGGGGTTCGGGGGTAGGCAACATGGTCGGTCTTGACCAGCTTTTCTTACGAGCTGTGGTTTCACGAGACTCATTAGAGCGTGGGGTTCTGTTAGACATTAGATACCTCCTTCAAGAGTTGCGCCGCATATTGTTCTGCCGTAAGGCCAAGGCGCTTGGCGAGAGCGACTTGTGTTGAGGTTAATTGCACTCTGCGTGGTTTTTTTGCACTCCGACTTGCGGGGGCAACCACGGAACCAGCTTGGCGAACAGGTGCATCCTCAATAGTCTGCCCACCAAACTTGTCTGGGAACCGTTGACGCATAGAAGCGTCTATACGGCTATAATACTCATCTGCCTGTTCTTGAGGGTTGATTCCCTGTTTTACCAGATTCTCATGCACCCCAAAGGCGTAACCTGTCATTTCTGAGTCTTCACCAAACCATTTGTTCTCTGAGGCCCATTGCTTTGTTCTTGCGTCAGGCTCTGGAACTTTTGGCGCGGCAGTCGGAACTTCAAATTTCTGTTCTTCCTGCTTTCTAGGTTTATAAGACTCAACCCTAAATCTTTCATTTTGAAGAGTGGACAGTTTTTCCTGTGCCTCTAAGAGTTTATCAGGGTCGCCAGTTTCGTAGGCTTCTTTATAATCTCTTTTGGCCTGCTCTAACTGCGCGTCAACGCGAGTCTTTGCTTGCTCTACCAGAACGCCTTCACCTTCTTCTAAAGTTTTGCGTAACTTCTGGTTCTCTTCATATATTTTTTGGGCATATTTAACCGCTTCTTCTTGAAGCCTTGAGGCCTCTTCTTTGCGGCGGCGTTCTTCGTGATACTCAAACTTCAGTTGTTTAATGCGCTTCTGCACATTATCGCTGTAGTTTGCAATCTCATCATCCTCTGGAATCTGAGCTTCTGCATCCTCTGCACGGCGCGGTTTGTCGCGGTCTTCTTCCGGGGTATCATCTACGATATCAACTTCAAATTCGTTGGTATCAATTTCTACCTCGGCGCCCTCTTCTAATTTTTCAGCTGTATTATTCATGCTCTTGTATATCCCCTTGGGTCATCGACAACTGCTTCCACAGTGTCATCGTTGATAAGACGAAACTCCTGTTTTTCAATCTTAAACCGTGTACCGGAATAGGAACGAAAAATCACAAAGTCACCTTCTTTACAATACGGTCCGCTTGGGAATTTATCTGTATCCCCGTATGCATCAGGCCCTGCCTTAACAACAAAACCAATAACTGACGCGGTTTGTTCCGCTTGTTTCAAAGCATCTGGCATATAAATGCCGGAATCTGTCTTCTCTTTAACCTCAAGTGGTTTTATCAAGAGTTTATACCCAGAAGGTTCTGGGATTTTGTTTGCAACCGATTGGTTGACTTCTTTTTCAGCAGAATACATCTGTTTTCCTTGCAGTGATTTAGGTTCACAGTACCTTGCAGGGTTGCCCCTGAAAGTCTCCACAAAAACAATATATCGCATATAAGGCGACTGCGGAAGCCCTACGCCTCTTCTAAACGTTTTTCCAAATCAAGTATGTCGCGCTCCACTAAAGCCAATGCCTCAACTTTGCCGACAAGACGAACATATTCTTCATGATTTTGACAGCCGCCGCCAGCCATATGGTCAGCAATGTCATTCATATATGCTCGTATCTTATCCCTTATCACTTCCAGCATTATCTATCTCCTCTGTGATTTTTTTGCCTAACTCTAAGCCATACTTCAAGTCTTCTCGTTGGCCAGCGTAACGGGTTTTAGATAGGTCGGCACCAATCCTAGCCCCTTCTCTGCGCTCTTCAGACTCAATTCTTTCTTCTTGGACAGCCACATTAGCGGCGGTTTTTTCCATATCAGCTTGCAATTTAGCCAAATCAAGCTGTTGTTTATGCTGGAACTCAGCCTCTTTGAGCGCAATCTCACGCTGTTGAATCTGAGTAAGTGGGTCTTGTTGTTGTTGCATTGCCTGTTGCTGTGCAACTTCGGCTTGGTCTTTGCGAAGTAGCTTTTCAGCGGCTTGAGATGCCAAGCGGGATATTTCCAACTCAATATCTTCTGGCAATGGCTTATCTTCATTTGGCATCGCAACGCCAAGGTTTTTCTCAATTTCTTTACGGTACTGAAACGCCACATGCTCAGTAATATGCGCTGACATGGCGGCCTGTATTGCCCCTGCAAAAGGAGATTGACCAATAATTTCCTGTAGTTTGGGGTCTTGAGCGGCGGCCATATGCACCTGAATATGCGCCTCATGGTCCTGATATTTAAACGCCTTTACAGGCTCCTGCTTCAAGATTGCCATGTTCTCTGTGACTGGGTCTGATGCCTTTACGTCATCTGGCAGTTTTACAATCTGGTCAGCGTCTTTTATTCCCAGCACCTCGAGCATCTGACGATGGAGCTTGCCCATGTCATAGAGATTGGGAGCTTGTTGAGCCAACTGCATAGCCGCTTGGTATTGCACAACTCTTTGCGACATGGTTGCGGCGTTGGGGTCTGACACAGGGATAATATCAACCCTATCATCGAAGTCCTCCTGTCTGTTGAAATCACCCTCTAAATCATAGGCGTAGTTAGGCCCCATATAATCTTTGATAATCTTGCCGAGAATACGAAGTTCTTTTTTTAGAGCGGCGTGAAGGCGAGCCTGAACACCAGACATAACCTTCATACTACGTTCCATCAGCGCGAGCGTAGTTCCGACTGGAGCTTGCGGGTTGAGGTTTCCAACTTGTACATCAGCAACGGAGCCAATCCGTCTCCCCTCTTCCACGATATTTCCGAGAAGTTGGTATAATACCGATGATGGCTCCTTGTAAGGAAGGAATGCAATCGAATCCCTAATTGCACCCCCCGGCACGTCAACGTCACGGAACTCGCCCGGCATGAGAGGCGAATCATCACCTTTAATACGAAGCCCGCGAGCTTTGAGGCCAGCAGGTAGATTGGATAACGTGCCAGCGTCAATAAGTTGACGAAGAATGCTTGTGGCACTTTTAGCAAGACCACCAATAAGGTGAATAAGACCCGTCCCATAAAACCCGAGTCCCGGTAGGTATCGGTAGTGAACAAAGTGCTGTCTTTTACGCTTTTTACTATCGTCTTCATACCAATTTCTCCTAATTGATAGGATTGTTAGGCTGGACTTATCAATTGTTACAACATATGGCCGCGCAATGCCGTCTGGGTCATCAAAAGGCTCTGGCATGTTTAGGTCAACGTGCATCTCAAGAATTGTGTGCCTGTCATCGTCTTCGATAACGGCAGTCTCGCCATCAATTTCGTCATATTTTTCTTGGATATCAGAGTAATCTGGCTCTGGGTCAGGCAGGTCTACATCAATATAAAAACCATTTACCTGAAGCTCAACAATCTCGTTGGCCGTCTTCTTCATGATATGTGTGTAGCGTGGCGCTGTAGCTAGGTCAGAAGCTCCGTAGGAAACCACAAAGTCTTCAGCCGGAACAAACATGGCGCATGGGCGTTCCATGATTGGGTCGTAATAAACTTTTTTGAAAGAAGAGCCAGCAAGAGGAAGCCGAAACAGCATTTGCTCTGTTTCATCACGATATTCTGTCATTTCCTCAGTTAAGAGGTAATTCATTTCAGTTTCTACTCGGGTTGCTTGCTCCATCTTTTCTGGCTCACGCTTACCCATGACCTTTGTTCTTACAGGTCCAGAGGCTGGGAATATTTCTCCCATTGCTTGAGCTTGGAATCTAACAACCGCTTCTGTTAAAACTGGGTGAAAAACGCCAGCGGCGCCAGCCCAAGGCTGTGTCCGCTCTTCGATTTTCATGCCGAGAAGGTCCAAACCTTTAACGTATGAACGCGCCCATTCTTTGCGGGATTCACGGTCAGCGACAAAATCATCAACCAATTCAGATGCTAAGGCCTGTAGCTCTTGGTCTTCCATGTACTCGGCAAGGTTTGCGTCATGTTCTGGACCGAAAATCTCTTCTTCCATTTCCCCAGTAAAATCAATGACCACAGATTCGCCATCGACCTCTACGCCCACCATTTCTGGATTTACAACCTCAACTTCTACTTCGGATGTACCCTCAATGTCCATTTCACCGGGAATCATTTGTTTTTCTACGGCCATTTTAAATTCCTATTGTTTGTTAGGTTTTTCCATAATAACAGAATACCTAGCGTGATGGGAGCCGTACATATAACTTGCCACACTCCACCCATTTTTCTCATACTCATCAACTGAATCATGAGGAACATATCTGTATGTTTTAGTAATATTCAACTGGTCTTTTGTATGTTGGCTCATCGTCCCAATCATCCATACTGCTTCTAATCCAACCACCTTGACGGAATCGAAGTAATGCTTGGGTAGTTGAGTCAACCAAGTCATCATTTTCTCCCGCAGGGAATGCCGCACACTCTTCTATTACTTCTTCCGCCCATCTTGTAGGCGGCGCCCATACAACGCCGGAGGCGAACAAATCAGTGACGGCATTCACCCTAGCTATCTTATCCTGTCCGCGTGACGGTGTAAACTCCGTAACAGGTATTCCCATAGCTCTTAACTCAAAAATAAGCGGAGAACCAGCCGCTTTCGCCTCAACAATCATTTGGTCGGGTTCATATTCCCAATATTTGTCATAAGCGGCGCGTTTAAGTTCCGGAAACTCTAGCTTTTCTTTATACGCATCCAACAGTATTAAATTGGGTACACTTTTACCCTCTTCATTCGGGTGATAAAACACGCCCCAAGTAGTGCAGGCGCTATAGTCGGCTCTTTGGGTTTTTAGAAAGGCCGTATCCCAGCTTTGAATTATGGCCTCGCACGGTGGCGGGTTGCCATAATCCCACTCTTGCCACCATTCCCTCTTTATAAGCGCTCCCTCTTCCGATGTCGGGTCCTGTTGGTACTGCGCTGACCACTTGGAAATCGGGAGTTCGGCCTTTAGTGCCTCAAGCTGGTCTACTGGCCAAAACTCAGGCCACAGCGGGTCTCCAGAGGGCATGATTGCCGGAAGCTCAATTATTTCCCATTCATCGGCGCCCTCTCTTTGTGTAGCTGACTTAACAATTTGCCCGGTCAAATCACGGACAGACCATCTTGTCATAACAATAATTATCGCTCCCCCCGGCTGGAGTCTCTGACGAGGTCCTGAAGTGTACCATTCATATACTTTGTCGTAGACCTCCGGGCTGTAAGCCCCCAATGCCGCTTCCTGTTCCGAATGCGGGTCGTCAATAATGAGAACATCAGCACCTTTACCAGTAACGGCACCGCCAACACCAATCGCAAAATAATCACCTCGCTTGTTTGTATTCCAACGGCCAGCGGCCTTTGAATCAGAAGATAAAGTTATACCGGGAAATATTTCCTGAAAATCAGACTGGTTTATCAGATTTCTTACCTTACGGCCAAATCCAACCGCCAGCTCCGCTGTGTGAGCTGTTTGTATTATCTTTTTTTCTGGGTACTTCCCAAGGAACCAAGCCGGGAAAAGATATGAAGCAAACTCGGATTTGGTGTGTCGCGGCGGCATATTGATAATAAGTCGCTTTAGGTCGCCATTTGCCACCCTCTCAAAGGCGTCCGCCATGATTGCATGGTGTCTTCCACTGATAAATGCAGGCCATACCCTGTTAACAAACTTCATAAAGTCTGTTCTTGCCCCTTCACGAGACCGGGCTTCCTCAAGTTCCCCCATTAAATCCAGTATTTCTTTCTTCTGGTCAGGAGGTAATTGAGAAATCTTTTGATTTATTGCCGATAGAGAACTCATATCTGGCCGAATCTCCACTTTTCTTGCAAATCCAGTGCGTAGGTTTGTGAAAAGGAAGTTTCCTTACTTGAGAAACCATTTCTTCTGCGCGGGCTTTGCATTGTTCAAATGTAGGGTATGGGCCATACCTGTCTTCCGCAATAAGACAGGCCTGCATATTGGCAATTAAGCATATAATTACGGTTGCTGAGTACATCAAGCATCACTTACACACCGATTCAGTAAAACGGATTTTGCAAGCTCCAGCAAAAACACCATGTCTGGCGCTTTGCCATGTGACGTAGCCATAAATAAATTACCGTCTTCTGTCCAACCAACAACAATGGCTTCCGTCATGGTTACTTCCTCTTGCAGAACCCCAAGCATTTCCTTTGGGTCCAGCTCGGCGTCTTCATCAAGACCAACTCCGCGAGGAAATTGTATGATATTGTCAGTCAATTTTAGCTCCCAGTCAACTCCCTAAAAAAAATGACGGTGGGGGAGCCGAAAAAGCTCAACCCCACCGGAGGCGCCGGGAGACAATGCGCCTCTAGTCCAATATACCCCACAGTTCCTCTTGACACTAGGCCAAGAAAATGTGTATCCATGTATATATATAATATATATAATAATATTATATATAATATTATATAATATATAATATATAATATATACTATGGGAGATATTCATGGAAATCGAGATAGACGAAATCATTGAAATGGACGATGGCGGGGCCAGAATTGTCTTCACGGCAGATTCTGAAGTCATGAATTTACTGGCGGCGGAAGGCTTTATTGCAATTTTGAAACGGGAGATTAAAAATGCGAGACGATATCACGGAGAATATACCGTGCAAAAAGACCTCGAAGAATGTATTGCCGAGGCAGGGGCATTGCGATAAGTGCCAAAATACAGCGGTTATTAGTAGTTACGGCAAACTCTTATGCGCTATCCACGGATTGGAGCATTTGAAAGAGCTAGACAGAACGAAAAAGCACGGCATCCCGTTCTAAATGGTGTATATATTATACCCCGGGGGTCAGGATTCCTGCCTTATTTTATTTAAAAACAACGATGTACCCATAAAAATAGGTACTATGGTACAAATTAAAGGGGGGCGGGGGTGCCTGAATGGTGGGAATGGTGGCTACTAGCCATGCTAACAATCAACACGGCAGTCAATGTGACCGTGTTTTTTGTCGGCAGAAAGTTTAAAAGGGACAAATAACCCCTACTGCAAGGTAGGCTCGGTCATATATTCCCACATATTCCACATTTCCTCACGGCGAGTCTCGACTATCTTAGACAATACATCGCGCTCTAAGGCGTCCAGAGAAGCCCATTCGGTCTTTTCCTCTGGTGTCATACTACAGACAAGACAAAGGCTATCAGTGACGCTTATATCGCCAGTAAAGCGACATTCACCTTTGCACGGCTCCATAGATTTTGGTTTGAAATTGGTTGTGTGAAACATCATGTATAGCGCGTGGACTGGCGCCCCCTCAGTTCGGGTGGGTGGGGGTGGGTGGGGTTTCCCTATCCCCCAAAAACATCATGGGGTGTGCTACTCGCCCATCAACACCGCGAGACGCCTCTGCAAATCTGCCTCGATATCCGATGCAGTCCTGTCACTTGGCGTGTCTGTCTCGATACGGTCGCTGAACATCGAAATGGATTTGCCTAACGCCACCAATGCGCTGACCCGTGACGTATCACTTCCAGACATTGCCTCTTCCTTGAGCCTGTCAGTCACCCAGATTTTTAGCTTGTCTTCGTCTGTCCGCTTTCGTGCGGTGATTTCCTCAGTTATCGCCTTAATCCTACTTGAAACCTTAGTATTCTTAGTTGCTAGGTTTGAGGCGTTAACCCATACAGTGCTTGGCTTAGTGCCTTCCTTTACATCATATGCCTTCTTATAGGCGTCTGTTAGTGTTTCGCCTTGTGCGACTAGCTGACAGAAGTGTTCCTGTTTAGCTGTTAGTTTATCCCCTGTATCTGTCACTATGGATAAATGTGGATGCTTGTCTTTGTCTTTTGTCATGTCTCTTTACCTATGAAGTGCCGCAATGCGCTATCGCTTGGTCGGGCTTTTAGATTTGTCCTATGGTCTAAATAATATCACAACAGACACTGACAAGACCACCTGTTCCTGTTTCGTTCTCACTTAACCATATATCGGTTAACTAGGCAATGTTCTTGTTTTGTTCATGCCGTTTAATGGCGATTTGAAGCCCCCTGAGAGCTTTCCGGCTTTTTTGCTCATAATCATACACGGCTATGTCGAGAAACGCACCAGAGAGCATTTTAGGATTTGTCAACAAAAAAGAGCAAATAATTAATTTTTATTTTTTTAAGGCAAATAACAATAATTTTAGCCCTTAAATCGTCTGCTATATGAAGGCAAATAAGGCGGTATTTGTACGATAGAACAAATAATGCTTTTTATGCTTTACAAGGCAAATGGGGTTATGGTAACAAGGGGAAAGATTTTGTTTTTTCAAATTTTAGGAGGCCAACGCTACTGATTATCTGACGCCCATAGGGGCAGGGGTTAGCACCCCCGACACGCTGGAACATCACCTATTTACCGCTTTGATGCTCAGTCAGGGGCTACGCGCAAGATGGGGATGGAGACTGAGGCCAGACACGTTTTGGCTATAATGCAACGGCTTAGATTGTACACTGCTTATATCCTGTCGCTGGGCATTGGTAGCCCAGCCTGACGAGTAACCAACAACAACGAAACAGGAGACTGAACATGACTGCATATCGTCACGCTAAAATCGCTGAATTACTTTGCATCTTTTGGGCTTGCAATGATGCTGACGCTGAAAACGCCCCAAACTGGACGCAACCCAATATGTCAGACACAGTTTGCAACCCATTATCAAAGGCAATTCGGGCATTACTGCAAGCCGACTTCTATATCTATGACAACGCCAACGAATTGGTCGAGCAGACTATGGCAATGCTTCATGATGGATTTGCTCACTTTGATTACCAAGTGACTGGCGCGGTTGAATTTGTATTATCGGACAACAATTGCTCATAGGAGACTGAACATGAAAATGATTTGCGAAAACCCATACTGCGAGGCAGATGCTACTCATGAAGCACCCCACAACGAACACTACTGTTCAGAATGCATTCATGAACACGTTTACGATGAACGTGACCCTGACCCTGCAAACGAAATTGTGCGTTGTCAAAACGGTGTAGGCGAATGGGAAATCTACCCTACTGGCGAAACCTTTGACACTAGAGAGGAGGCTGAAACACGCCTCGCTGAATTAAAAGCTACCTGATGATGGGCGCGTAGGACACGCCCGAAACACTGCTCCGGCAGTGTCGTAGCGTCCGCTACTTAACAACATAAAATCGGAGACTAAAAAAATGCCTAATGCACATTACTCAATTTCAGACGATAACCTTAACGCCATTGCTTCTAATGAAAAGCGCATCAATTCCCTAAAGGGTGATGCAAAAGAAGCGCAAGCAGAAGCCAAGATGCTCAAGATGAACAGCTACTCTATGCTGATATCCGGCATCTGCGGTGTTGAATTGACCGCAAAATCTAACCTTCCTTCATCTGTTTCGGCATCTGTTAAAGGTGACTTGATGGATATCGGGGGGCTTACCGAAAGTATGGCACAAAAGATGCTGAAAAATGCAGTCGGTGCGCGGAACGTGTTTGACCTACATTCTGCCAATACTACCCCGGAACTGGTTGCCGATACCTTAGAGGCGCAGGGCATCGACAGTGAAGCCAAGCTAATCAAGGCAGTGTCTGGCGATATCCAGAAGAGCAAGGTTCAACTGCTTGTCGAAAAGGTAGCCGGAAGACGTTCAACCAAAAAGAACGATAAGGGTGAACGTGTCGAGGGTGATGCATGGCTTGGCGGCCTAAGCTATGAGGAACTTGAAGAGTTTAACAACTTGCTGGCTGACCAATTGAGGGTTCGGGCTGAAATGGAAAAGGCCGCACAAGAAGCCGCAGACAAACAGCAAGCAGAAAATGAAGCCATTAACGAAATGACCAGTCAGATGGATGCAGTCGCATAGCTACCTGATGAGCCAGCTTAGGACACTGGCGAAACTGCCCTTCGGGGCAGTCGTAGCGTCCTGCTACTTTCAACACGCAAAAACAGGAGACTAAAAATGCGTATCAATCAAGCAAAAGCCATTGTCGAGGCTTCAATTGACAGTCAAATCAAGTTTGCCAATGGGCGTGACGCCCAGCGTCCTATCCCTTACCTTGTCGGTGGGGCAGGGCTTGGTAAAACTACCATTGTTCAAACTATCGCAGAACAGCGTGAAGTTGAACTCAATATTTTATCGCTTGCCCAGTATGATGCTGGCGAGTTGGCTGGCTGGCTTGTCGCTGACGGTGACAACATGAAGCGGTTGCGTCCTGACTGGATGCCGGAAGACGGTGAAGGCATTCTGTTTCTGGATGAACTGCCGCAAGCACCTGTCGCTAATCAGAACATTGCCGCACAACTGGTCAACGAAAGGCGTATCGGTCAGCACCGTCTGCCGGATGGCTGGTCAATTGTATGCGCTGGCAACCGTACCAGTGACAGGGCTGGAACAAACAATATGCCTAGTCACCTTAAAGACAGGCTTTTGTTTCTGGAAGTTGAGGCAGAATTAGAGGACACAATAGCCTATATGAACAGCGTTGGCGCATCACCTCTTATCACTGGCTTCCTGCGCTTCCGGCCTGAACTGCTTCACAAGTTTGACCGCGATGCAAACTCATGTCCTTCGCCTCGCTCTTGGGAACGTGTAGACAGTATGATGGGCTGGGATTTGGATGAAGTTTCCCAACAGGAAGCTGTTTCCGGTCAGGTTGGTCGCGGTGCTTGCGCTGAGTTTTTCGGATACAAGGCGGTTTACGATACAGTGCCGGATATTGACGCTGTAATAGCCAGCCCCGATACAGCGCAAATTGTGGAAGACCCAGCTGTTAGCTATGCAGTTTGTGCGGCTATCGCGTACAAGATGAACGATAAGAATATCGGGAATTGCATAAAGTACCTGACACGCCTACCGCATAAGGAAATGGCAGTCTTTGCTGTTAAAGATGCTTACAACAGAAACAACGCCCTCAAGCAGACAGACGCCTTCCGGCAGTTTCTGCTTACACATGGCAAGGAACTGATGCTGTAAGCAAAACCATATAGGGGGTGTGCATAATGCACACCACCTAAAAATTTATACCATCGTACAAATTGGAGACTGATAAGATGGACGCAGAAACAAAAATCGCTAGAGCGAAAACAAGACTGGTTTTAGACCACCCCTTCTGGGGTAGCCTTGTGCTTGGTACACCGTTCTATAAGGATGATATCCCTACAATGTGTACAGACGGCCAGTGTATTAAATGGGGTGCGGAATTTGTGGACAAATGCACCGATAAGGAAACACCTTTCGTTATCGCGCATGAGATATGTCATATCTTCCTCAAGCATTGCACCCCGATAAAGGAAATAGACGGCAAGCCAGCAGACGCAGAACTAATGAACATAGCAATGGATTATGTCATTAATGCCATGCTGATAGAGGCCAGTGTCGGTGATATGCCGGAAGGCGGTTTATACGCCCCTGAGCATAGCGGAAAGACATGGCTTCAGGTTTACCGCGAACTGCTCAAGATGGACACTGACAAGCGCCCCAAGCCCCAGCAATGGGGTGGCAATGTCGGTACGCCAAAAGACGATAGCGGCAATGAACTGCAAGGCTCTGAACTTGACCAGTTTAACGCCAAGCTAGACCAGCGAATTTTCTTAGCCGCCAACGGTGCTAAGTCGGTTGGCAAACTGCCAGCTAAGATTGCTGAACTGGTAAATAAAATGAGGCGTTCAAAAGTTGATTGGCGCGATGTATTCCATCGGTTTATCGGTGGAGACCAGCCGGACGATTACACCTTCCGCAAGCCCAATAAAAAGGTTTGGTATCAGCAGGGCGTATATATGCCCAGCATAGATAAAATAGGGGTAGGCGATATTGTCGTTGCTGTAGATACATCTGGGTCAGTCAACAGCACAGAACTATCACAGTTTTTGGG
>Ga0181571_10001345_pt1 | contig 17655 bp, 14 predicted proteins | sample 101ome_17_FD_132440 | JGI IMG/M metagenome (GOLD analysis project Ga0181571, IMG submission 132440) | Coastal salt marsh microbial communities from the Groves Creek Marsh, Skidaway Island, Georgia - 101407AT metaG (megahit assembly) | ecosystem: Environmental > Aquatic > Marine > Intertidal... | reverse complement strand
AACTCCGTGAAGTCCTCCTGAAACCTGATAGGCTCCTTTGCCAAATTTACCGCCCGCGTGCAGATTGGTTAAAACTAATTCCAATGCAGGCATGTTGTGCTTCGGGTGAATATCAACTGGGATACCACGACCGTTATCCTGAATCGTGCAAGACCCATCAACATGAAGGACAACCGAAATTTCGCTACAATGACCAGCCAACGATTCATCAATTGAATTATCAACGATCTCGAAAACACAGTGATGCAAACCTCTTTCATTCGTATCACCAATGTACATATCTGGTCTTTTTCGGACACCCTCCAACCCCTCCAACTTTTGTATTTGGGATGAGTCATAATTTTCATTTTTATTTGCGTTTGCGTCAGTCATTGTAAATTGGATGGAAAAATAAATTTAGTATTAGCATTACTTATCTTGGTGGTTTGTGCTCACCTGAAAATAGGTTCTGTGTGATTGTTTTTTTATGAGTTTTATTTTGTTTATGCATCCGATTTGGGTCAAGTGACTAATCGACTTTAAGAAACTTACAATCATCTGCATTGAGATTCTCCAAAAGAAACCTGCCAGCCACACACATAATCTTATATATTCCTATATATCAACAATATAGGTCAATTGCTTTTTGCGGTGGACTTAAAGCTTGGAAATTTGATGCGGTTGAGCTTTCGTGGAATCTTTAAATTCAAAGTATAGCTCTTTGAATTTAGCCCCTAAAAAGGAGCCTTTGTAATCAAACTTTAGCTCTTTTTTTAATTTTGAAAACTCCTGATTCCTTACAGAAAAGCCTTTTTTTAATAAGCTCAGTTAATGAATATAGGTGTTGGCAAAAAATTGTAATAAAGGCCAACCAAGGTAATGGTTCCAAAGAAATAAATAAGCATCGGCCAAAACCCAAATTTTGAGAAATCCCGAAACCTATATCCACCAACAGTGTATACAAATGTATTTGTTTGATAGCCAATAGGGGTCATGAAGCTTGCTGAAGCTGCGATGCAACAGGTGAGAACAAAGGCTCTTGCCTCTTCTGTGCTTAAGCCAAACTGGAAAGCAACCATCAAGGAAACGGGCGTCATGATCGCGATCGTGGCATTATTGGAGAGTAATTCAGTAAGTAACGCGGTGCATAAATAGAGAATCGTCAGGGCCCCCAGAATTTGCCACTGATCATCAAAGCCGAAGATACATGCCTTTTTAATTAAGTCTGCCAACAAGGAGGCTGCACCGCTTTTTTCCATTACCACACCCAAGGCCAACATGGAATAAACCAACAGCAATAAGTTCCACTCCACAGATCGCAGGGCATCCTTGATATTCATTGAATTACCTAATACCAACAAGCCCGCTCCTAAGAGAGCTATGGCATATAGGGGCAGTATTCCCGATGTGGCCAAAAGAATAATTGCGAACAAAACACCAACAGTAAATGTTGATTTAAAAGGTTTTTTTTCGATGCTTAAGGGGGCTTTGTCCAAAAGTACTGTTTCGTTAGACTCCCTGAGTTTTTCCACGCTCGCATCCGAGCCCAAAACAAGGAGGGTATCCCCCGATTCTAATTTTAGATTCTCTAGCCTCAAGCCAAGGTTTTTCCCTCTCCTATGCAAAGCAACTACAGTTAAGTTAAACCGGCCCCGAAAATCTGCATTCGAGAGCCGCTTTGATATAAAACTTGAATTCGGTTTTATCATCGCTTCCACCATAATGGCCTCTGAGGTGTTGATTTGCTCGATTCCTAACTCCGCCTGTTTGAAAAACTTAAACCCTTCCACCTCTCTTGCCTCAATTAATCCTTGGGGCTTACATGATAGAATTAAACGGTCTCCTGGGCCCAATTTTATTTCTGAAATAGGGGATGGTAAGCTTTTTCCATCACGAACGACATCTAAGAGTCTAATTCCTGGAATATTGGCTAGCTTAGAATCTTTGACCACTTGGTTGACCAGCGATGATTCGGGAACAACGATTGCCTCGGTTATAAATTCCTTGCGATGAATTTCAGCCAGTATCTTGCTCAGGGCTTCTCGTTCTGGTAAAAGTTTTTTACCAAAGAGAATCAGAAAAATAATGCCCAGAAACATGAGAGGAAGGCCTATTGTGGTGAGCTCAAACATTTCCATGGCTTTCATGTCGGGATAGAGGCTGGAATTTGACATGAAGCCACTGGCAAGAATGTTGGTACTTGTTCCGATCAAAGTACAGCAACCACCAAATATTGATGCGTAAGAGATAGGAATTAACAATTTGGATGCTGGCACCCCAAGTTTTCCGGAAATCCCAATTACAACTGGTAAAAGGATCACAACAACCGGAGTGTTGTTTATAAAAGCAGACAACCCAGCGACTAAAATTAACAGTAAAAATAAAAATGGGTTATATCCAAGACGGGTAAGGTCCTGTAGGTAGATTGTCAGCTTTTCTATGATTCCCTGTTTGCCTAGAGCACAGCTAACCATGAACATTCCAATAATTGCCAGAGGTGCTTCGCTTTTCAGTATGCCCAAAATTTCAGAGAAACTTGGCCATTTTTCCATTCCAACAACCCCAAGCAATAAAATTAAAGCCAATAAAGAAATCGCTGTGATTTCCATTCTTATTTTTTCCAGTGCGAAAGAAAATACTGCAGTAATGAGCAATAGCAGTGCGAGTAAAAGCTCAATTTCGATTGGTGTTTCCACTGTTTATGTTTATTAACTAAGTTTTAAAGTATTCATCGAAATCATTTATTTTTGAATGCATGTTGTCGAACATAAGATGTGCCCCCAATGACTTATTCATTTCCAGTCCGCCCCCGTCGCCTACGCGTCACTAAATCCATTCGGTCTCTTGTTCAAGAAAACCGTCTTCACCCATCAGACTTTGTTTTGCCAATTTTTATATCGGATGAAGAAAAGCAGGTTGAAGTTCCCTCAATGCCTGGAGTTGTTCGATGGCCGGTGGATCAACTTAGTGATCAAATTAAATCTTACACGGACATGGGCATTCGTGCTTTTGCACTTTTTCCTAAAATCTGTGCAGGCTCGAAAAACCCTCATGGTAGTGAAATCCTCAACCCTGAAAGTTTGGTTTACAGGGCGGCAAAATCAGTAAAAAAAGCCCATTCAGAATCAGTCCTTATTGCCGACTTAGCCTTAGATCCTTACACAACTCATGGTCAAGATGGTATCGTTCTGGAAAATGGATATGTGAGCAACGACGAGACAGTTGAAGTTCTCGCAAAAGCCTCTCTTCTGTGTGCAGAAGCTGGTTTTGATTGGGTGGCTCCATCTGATATGATGGACGGTAGGGTGGGAATCATCCGAAAAACCTTGGAGCAAAACTCATATCACAATGTTGGTATTATTTCATATTCAGCTAAATTTGCATCTGCGTACTACGGGCCCTTTCGGTCGGCCATCGATTCCTCCCATGGCGGCAAGCCAATTGATAAATCTTCCTACCAATTAAACCCCGCAAACTTCGAAGAAGCTAAAAGGGAGTTGTGCTTAGATTATCAAGAGGGGGCAGATATGTTGATGATCAAACCTGCCGAACCTTTTTTGGATGTAATCAAATATGCAAATACCAATTTTGACATCCCTATTGCTGCATACCAAGTTTCAGGAGAATACTCTAGAATAATGGCTGCCGATCAACTTGGCTGGCTCGACTGGAAATCATGCGCGATTGAATCGCTTTTAGGCATTAAGCGGGCCGGTGCCAGGGTTATCTTTTCCTATTTTGCAGACAAACTCGCACCGATTCTTTAAGTCGCCTAAGCAAAGTTCATCAGCTATCATCAGGTGCACCACCTTCATAGGAGGTTACTTCCTTTTCCCTGTCTTCATCTTCTTCCCATTTGAGGTCCTCATCCGGTAGTAGTTTCTCCTCCTTGTCTGAAACCTCGACTAAGTGAGTATCCAAATCAGAGTAATCTTCTTCTCCTTTTTCGTCTTCGTCTTTTTCGTCATCTAAATCTGAATCCAATTCAAAACCATCAGGGACAAATTCCAAAATAGAAACAAGTTCGTCACTAAAGTGACTCCTCCTGCCTTCCAGAAAGTCATTGTTGTGTTTTTCAGAAAGTACCTCCTCCATTTCCTCGATGGTATATGGTTCAGAGAATTCAATGAGGTCATTAAGCATCGCCACTCTTATTTGTGTAACATGGCTTAAAAAGTCTGCGTACGGCCCTTTTTCTTCATCAAGTACATCAGGCAGTGCAAAAAGCATGTCCTCCGCCTTAAGCAGAGAGTCTCTAACCCTTTCCAATTTAATTTTTTTGCCCGATAATTCCTCAGATATTTCGAAAGTAAAAAAGGCTTCATCCACCAATTGGGATTGCAACCCAAATTCAGTCATTGAATCTAGAAGTTCGTTAATATAAATGAATTGTTTCGGATCAATAATTCCGAGATCTTCTATATCCCAGTTCTCTGAGTCACTAATGGAATCAACCCACCATTTGTTCTCGTCATCACAACGAACAATACACCAATCTAGGCTCGGACTTGTTTTTTTCATTGGATTGCCATAAGAGATGATCAAATTGTATGTCAATCAATACTGACAATTTTTATTATTTTATTACTGTGGAAATGCAGGAATTAAATTTGTAAATACATTAAATAACCCAATTGGAATGCTTTATCCTAACCTATTAAAACCTCTCTTGTTCTCCATGGATCCTGAGTTTGCTCATGACCTAGGTACAAAAGCGTTACAAATCACGGGAAACCTTAGACCCATTCGTTCTTTCTTAAAAAAGTCTCTGCAATCTAAAAAAAATCCGGTTGAAGTTTTCGGCTTAACCTTTCCCAACCTTATTGGACAAGCTGCCGGGCTTGATAAAGATGGGGTTTTTCCTGCCGCATCGGAAGCGTTAGGTTTTGGGTTTGTAGAAGTTGGTACAGTTACCCCCTTACCACAGCCAGGGAATGAAAAACCAAGACTTTTTCGGCTACCCAGAGACCATGCTTTGGTAAACAGGATGGGATTTAATAACAATGGCGTTCATGCGCTCGCTGAAAAAATAACTCGCTCGTTTCCAAAACATCAACGATCTGTTCCATTAGGAATCAATTTAGGTAAAGGTAAATCTACTCCACTTGAAGGGGCTCTTCAGGATTATTGTGATGCATTTGACGCAGTTGCCAAGGTTGCCGACTACATAACCATAAATGTCAGTTCTCCCAATACCCCAGACCTTCGGAGGTTGCAAAACCATGAATTTCTCGAGCCACTCTTGGCAGGTATAAACCAACATCGGGTAAATTGGGCGAAATCCGTTTCAGCCAATTCTCCTCCTTGCTTACTAAAAATTTCACCTGACGAAAGCTTTAAAAATGTTGAACAGATTGTTGAAAAGGCATTAGAGCATAAATTTGATGGAATCATTGCTTGTAATACCTCCATTGACTCCACCTGTCTGAAGTTCTCCAATCCAGCACCTACAGGCGGTATTAGTGGGATGCCATTGGGAGAAAAGTCCAACCAGGTGATAAAGTTCATTTCAATGTTAACAGATGGTAAGTTTCCAATAGTCGGATCGGGGGGCATATTTGATTTTGAAAGTGCACAAAAGAAACTAGATTCCGGAGCTTGTTTATTACAAATATATACCTCATTCATTTATCATGGACCGTTTTGGCCCTCCAGGCTAGCAAGCCGAATACCGCTTGCAAATAACTTACTCTAATTGAATAATCTCCTGCATATTTGAATGAAAGCATTTCTTTCCATATGCATATCGGCATTTTTTGCTGCTTCCCTATTCGCATTTTTTATTCTTTTTGAAGGAAATACGGATAATTTAAAAAAATGGTGGCAAGAATTTGCAGTAAACAGCGAAACACTCCCACTAGCACCATATAAATCAAGAGTCATAGAAAAGTCCAAGCTTCGCATCGAAGAAGCGAACGAACTAATCGTGCTTGATCAGCACTTATTTTGGAAAGGGGGCGGGGCAAAGATAATACCCTTGGTTGATAAAAATGAAATAGTACAAAGCTTCAAAATTCTGGATGGAGGAAAGGGCTATTCGAAGTCAGTTGATATAAGAGTGAAAGGAGCAGGGGGGGACCGTTTTCAGTTTGGAGAAACGACAGTGGTTAAAGGAAAGATTGTTTCAATCAATCTGATTCAAACATCAACTTGGAACCTCGTTCCATTAGCGTATGCGAATGATGAGAATTTACCTTTTAGTGGCACAGCAAAAAGCGAATATCCGAGCGGTCAAATTATAGAACAAATACCCTATCTAAGTGGCAGAGTACATGGGACAGTCAAAAAATGGAACGAATACGGTATTCCTGTCTCATCCAAAGACTATGTGAGAGGGAAAAAACAAGGAACTCACATATTCTGGTTTGAATTTGCAAACGACCCAGATGATTTTGTACCCGTTAAAGCAAAAAATGGTGAGATCTATCCGACGCTATGGATTAAACTTCAAGAAGATGCTAAAAAGAAATTTGGTGATCAGTTCGGGTCCCATGAAGCAAATGAATGGATTACATTTACCTACAGAATGAAAGGGGGTGACTTCCCGGTCAGGCTCTTGGAACATTGGAAAGACGGTTATAAGCACGGTTTGTTTGAAGGTTTTGATGAATTCGGAAACAAGACCTTTAAAGATGATTTCAAAATGGGCCTGAGAATTAAACACAAAATATTTGATAAAACAAAGTAGAGTGGTGCTCAAGGGGGGACTCGAACCCCCACGCCTTACGGCACTAGATCCTTAGTCTAGCGCGTCTACCAATTCCGCCACCTGAGCAAATGTAAATTAATACTGAATGCTATTATAGTTTGCAAGAATACTTTTTGTTCAATCCAAACTGCAAATTGAGTAAGATCGGTATCCTTGTTCAGTAAATGATATCGTGACACTATAATGTGGAACACCATTTACGATTTTAAATGGTTCACACCATTCTAAGAGTAAAAGAAAGTCATTTGATAAGTAGGGTAACAATTCGCAGTCTAAGATTTCAGAATCAAGGCGTTGTCTGTAGAAGTCACCATGTATTATACTCTTAGTACCTTTAATTACATTTATGAGTGAGTAGCTAGCAGAATTGGGGAAATGTCCATTTAATTGATTCACAATAGTACGAGAAAGTCTTGTTTTACCAACTCCCATAGGACCATTAATAAAAAAGATAGAACGATCTTTATTATCTATTACCTTAAGAAGTTTTTTAACCACTTCATTTAGGTTCATATTAAATCAATAAAATATAAAATAAAGCATTATTGAATTAAATATTATATGTCCAATAATAGGGATAAGTATGGAATTGTACCAAATTCTAAGGAAAGATAGTGAAATGCCAAGTGAAAGTAATGTGGAAAAAGAAAGTATATTAAAATGAATGAAGGAGAACAAAAGAGAACTCACTAAAATCGAAAATAAATAGGTGAATCTTTTGTTAAGTTGAGACAATAAAATGCCCCGAAAGTAAAGTTCTTCAATTAAGGGTGATATAAAAAGTATTGAAAAAAAGTGTTCTACATGAATGCGTTGTTCATTTTTAATAAGTTCTATTTGTTTCTGAACAGGATAATCATTGAGGAAAAAAGCACTTGATACATTAACTGAACAGATAAAAAGAAAGATTAATAAAAGAACTACTAATATATTAAAGTAAGATATATTTTTAAAACGCCGATCATTGGTATCTTCAACAGTATAGAAAAATAGAGGCAACAGTAAATAAAGAGGTGGCAAAAAAAATAGAATCAGCAATAGAAGCGAGAATGTTAAGCTGTATTTTTTGTCTAAATGCTTGTATGTTATCAATTTAATTACACATTCTTAACATGAGAATTATCTTCATACGCAACCCCACTTTCACCATAAGTAAATACAACCTTATTACTAAAAGAATAATTATTAAGCGGTGTATTATGGGATAAACTCAAACCTTTTTGAGTAATATACACCCAAGGGGCATTTGTATTTATGATAGTAAAATTCGCTTCATTACCACTTTTGAGTGATGGAGGATTTAAGCGTAGTATTTTATGTGGATTATACGACATTTTTTCCGCAACAAGATTATACGAAGCAGCACTTTGAGTTGCTTCTAAAAATGCAAGCATCGCAGTTTCAAGACCTATGGCTCCGGATGGAGCTAAATCAAACTCTATATTTTTATGGTGTTCAGCATAGGGTTGATGACTCGAATTACATGCATCTAAAGTTCCATCCATCAAACCATTGACCAATGCAAGTCGGTCTTCTTCTTCCCTTAAGGGAGGATTGGTTTTCGCATTTGTTTTATAATCTGATATCTCATTTTGATTCAAAAGCAGATGGTTGGCTGATACATCAGCAGTAATTTTGATTCCTGATTTTTTTGCATCTTTAACGAGTCTTACTGAACTACCGCTTGATAGGGAGCTTAGGTGAGTAGCGATTCCTAAATAGCTTGAAATTAAGATCGATCTTTGAACTGCAATCTCTTCCGCCAGCCTTGCATTTCCCGTTAATCCCATTTTTAAACTCAGTGCACTTTCATGTACATGAGTTTTGTTGGTCAAAAATCCATCTTGGGGGAAATCGATAACAACAAGCCCGAACATATCAGCATACTTAATTGCGTTTAATAAAATCTGATTGTTTTGTGGTGTAGACGGGCAGTCTGTCACGGCAACCACCCCGACATCTTTTAATGAACCAAGGGGAGCCATAGACTCACCTTTGGACTCTATAGTTAATGAGCCAGAGAGGTAGACCTTTATTTTCGAAGCCTGGTTAACGCGGTCCTGGATGTATCTAATGGTCGCCGGATTGTCACAATGCGGATTAGTGTCGGGCATTGTTAGAATCGATGTAAATCCGCCCTTTGCAGCCGCTTGAGTGAGGGATGCAATCGTTTCAGCTTTGGCATCTCCTGGTATACGGCTGTGGGCTCTTAAATCCAAAAGGCCGGGCAGCACTATGTTGTTTTTACCACCAATTACTTTGTCTGCTTTTTCATCAGTCGGTTTTTCATGGTAGAGCTTTCCTTTTCTTACATAAAGATCAGAGATTCTATCAATTCCCGCATGAGGATCAATTAACCTAGCACCTATGATATCGATGCTCTCGTGCATATCTCCTATCATAATCTTTTTCCTGCATGTGCCGATATGCATAAATGCATAATCGCCATTCTAACAGCAATTCCATTAGACACTTGTTCGAGGATAACCGCTCGAGAAGAATCTGCCAATACTGACTCTATTTCCACTCCCCGGTTCAACGGTCCTGGGTGTAAAATAATCGCATTATCTTTCATCCATTCGAGAGAATCTGACCCCAGGCCAAAAATATTGGCGTATTCTGACAAGGACGGAAAGTGGGATGCACTTTGCCGCTCATGCTGGATACGGAGTAGCATAACCGCGTCCGCATTTTCCAATGCGTTTTGAGGGTCATGGGTAACTCTTGCTCCCATCTGCTCGAATTCCTTGGGCACTAAGGTTGTTGGACCAGCAAGAGTAACTTTTGCACCTAGTTTGGTTAGCCCCCATAGGTTTGAACGAGCTACTCTACTAAAAAGAATATCTCCAAGTATTGTTATCTTTTTGTTTTTTAAATCTCCTAATTTTTCTCTTAGGGTAAAAATATCCAGTAACGCTTGGCTGGGATGTTCATGGGCCCCATCTCCAGCATTAATGATAGGTACATCAACCATTTTCGAAAGAAATTGGGGAGAACCAGGCGATGAATGTCTGATTATAATTGCATCCGCTCCGAGTGCCTGAACATTCATGGCGGTATCTTTAAGGGTTTCTCCTTTGGTTAAACTGCTGGCTTCCCCGGTTATCGTAATAATATCCGCCCCCAAAGATTTGGCTGCGACCTCGAAGGCAACACGAGTTCTGGTACTCGGTTCCATAAATAAATTAATGATCCGTTTGCCTTGAAGAGAGGAATGGATGGGGTCTTGTTGTCCGGTTTTATTTTTAATCAAATCCGCTTGGTCTAAGATAAAGCTTATTTCTTCGGCACTTAACTCCTCGATCGTTAGTAAGCTTTTTCTTTTCCAATCCATTACTGCCAAAGGGTTTCCTGTTTTCCGGTTTGTTCCATTTTGGGAGCATCGCTCTTCGGCATATGCTTAGGAGCTGATTGCGTGTTTTTCTGAAAGCTTTGCTGTTTTTTCTCAATCATTGTTGACACAATTTCTCTAACTTTTTGCTTCATCCACAATGAGGTAGAGGACTTACGGGAGTAGTCTGCGGGACCATTATTGTGCACTCTACCGCTTTCAACAAGCTTACAGGTTTGGGCAAATTCATTCTCATCATCAGGGTCATACACTGCATAAGTCTTACCGCCCATTTGCTTCACCACAGCAAACACAGGAACATCACTGGGACCATCTGCAACATAAATTAATTGATCAAAAGGAACTCTACGAAGTTCATGAGGCACAGAAGCATTTACATCAAGCGAAGAGTTTTTATTACAACCTTTATTGATTTCAAAAATGAATCGAGTTTTGATTGTATTATCTACAGCTAGTCCAATTTGTGAGACTTCTGGATCAATGGGCAGGGAGAGGTCGGTTTGGCTTAAATAATTGGGAGGTAAAGCAGATTCTATAAACTCGGAAGCAAAAACTCCCTCTACATAATCCGAAATCTTACTTCCTAAAATCATCTGGGCAAGTCCAGTGCTTATAATGTAATGCTCCACTTTTATGTCATAGTCCTGGAAATTAGGCTCCTGGGGGATTGACGCTATTTCTTCAAAAAACTCTGGTAAGCCTGGATAAAGTATCAATTCTTTCCCTAATTCAAAAAGCTTTTGATTTGTAAGTCCACGCATAGGGCCATTCTTAACATAACTCAAAAGGTGATTTAGGTAAATGGTTTCCCCAGATACTGTCTGATTCCGGCGTGAGTAAATTTCGGGTAACTTATTTACTTCGGACCAAAAGACTTTTTCGTTCACCCCAAAATGTTTAAACAGCGGTGTCTGCATGTATCCAGGGATCAGGGTTTTATCAAAATCCCAGACACAAGCGATCACATTGTGGGTATGTATTTGGTTGTTGTGCGAAGTTTTACTCAATTTGATGGTTTTCCTACTTTTAGTCGTTTATAAAGAAATTAATATGGAAGAGCTACCAAATATCGAACCCTTTCGAATAAGGTATGAAGAGATCGAAAAACAACTTAGCGAACCAGATGTCTTCAAGGACGCTCGTAGAGCAAGTGCATTAAATAGAGAACACACTCATATCAGGAGGATATTAGAGATTTTTGACAATGTTCACCATTGCCAACAAGAACTTTCTTCTACCAAAGAATTACTCGATGATCCGGAATGGGCAGAATCTGCCCAAGAAGAAATTTCTTTGTTAGAAGAGAAAGAAAAAAATCTTAAGAGTTCTTTATTGGTAGCTATGCTTCCAGAAGAAGAAGATACTGGAAAAAACACCATCGTTGAGATTCGGGCAGGAGCCGGAGGAGACGAAGCATCTCTATTCGCAGCCGACTTATTTAGAATGTACTGCAGATATGGAGAGAATAAGTCCTGGGGCTTTGAGTGCCTCAGTCAAAGTTCTTCCGAAACGGGAGGTTTTAAGGAAGTTGTTTTTATTTTTAAAGGAGAGGATGCATGGTCTAGAATGCGGTTTGAAAGTGGAGTGCATCGTGTACAAAGAATTCCTGTAACCGAAGCAGGTGGACGAATTCATACCTCAACTGCGACTGTTGCGGTTCTTCCTGAAGCTCAGGAAGTTGAAATTGCGATCGACCCACAAGAGTTAGAAATTAGTGTTTGCCGAGCCTCGGGGCCTGGTGGACAAGGGGTAAATACAACCGACTCAGCGGTGCAGATCTTACACAAACCAACTGGCATACAAGTATACTGTGCAGATGAGAGGTCACAGCTTAAAAATAAAAATAAAGCTATGACTGTACTGCGTTCTCGATTGCTTCAAGCTAAACAAGCGGAAGAAGATGCCAAATACGCAAAAGATAGGAAAAAACAAGTTGGCTCTGGGGATAGAAGTGAAAGAATCAGGACTTACAACTTCCCACAAAGCCGCTTAACAGATCATCGAATCAGTTACTCCTCGCATGCACTAAATGACTCTATGATGGGAGATCTAGATCATTTGATTGACGCACTCATTTCTCATGACCAAGCCCTCAAACTGGAAAATCTTTTAAAAGATGGCCCAAAATAACTCTCTTTCCATTTTGGAAGTGGTTACTAAATCTTCTCTTTTTCTCCAAAGAAAAGGGGTACCTAATCATAAAATTGATGCAGAGTGGTTAATGGCTCATGCACTCGGGTGTCAAAGAATGGAGCTTTACCTGAGGTTTGGTGAAATTCTTACGGAAACTCTTTTAGAAAAAATCCGGGCCTTGGTTGTAAAAAGGGGTGAGAGGGTGCCCTTACAGCATATTCTTGGGTATGTCCCCTTTGCAGGTTTAAAACTAAAATGTGACAAGCGAGCATTAGTTCCGAGATATGAAACTGAATATCTTGTTGATTGCATTAACCAAAAACTCTCAACGAAGTTTTGCGGGAAGATTGCAGATTTGGGCTGTGGGGGAGGGGCGATCATACTCGCATTATGTAACCAAATGCCTGAAGCCTGTGGTGTTGGTTTTGACAGATCCAGCCAGGCGTTAGCCCTAGCGAATGAGAATTGTTTTTCCAGTAACCTCAAGCAGAGAGTAACTTTTAAGCACTTTGATTGGCTGGACAGTGTTTCTTTGGATTGTGAGTATGACCTTATTGTTTCAAACCCGCCTTACCTTTCTCAGAATGAATGGCTCAGCTCTGAACCTGAAGTTCAACTTCACGATCCAAAGACTGCTTTGGTTGCAGACAATAATGGGTTTTCTGACATCAAAAGAATCGTTTCGATTGCGGAAAATTCTTTAAAAAAAGGCGGTCGTTTGGCCATTGAGTTTGGCAATAAACAAGCTCCACTTGTTGAGCAACTGCTGGATGGTAATTTCACTTACGAAATTATTAGCGATCAACATTTAGTCAGAAGATTTGTTTTCGCTTCAAAAAACTAAGATTAGATTTCGGAATCCTCTGGTTTCGTTTTGTGAGAAATTTGTTTGTATGAAGTCTGATTTACCCAATCTCTAAGAATTCTTAGGCTCTCATGGAGGTTAATGTCTAGGGATTCTGGCTGAGTAAATAGATTGATCGAATGATTAGCATCTTCTTGGGGTATACCCCGTACTGCTAATGATTTTTTCTTTTGGTCTTTCACCACCTGCAAAACGAGTTCTCGCGAGGGAAAAGACAAAGATTTTAACGATTCAAATTCATCAGTTAGGGCTTGAGATTTATTCATGTCGACGAATTTTTCTTTAAGTCTGTTGGATAAATTTAAGGATACATTTTTTTGCTCTCTTTTTTCTCTAAACCAAGAAATATTTCTCTCTAGGTACACAAATTCTTTTTCTTTTCCCTGCCTTTGCTCACTAAGCTGGCGAAGCGATTTTATCGTTGAGTCAGTGTACTTAAACTCGCCTTCGGGCCTTCGGAAATTTACTTCAGGTATTTTATCCCAGGCGAGTGCATTATCCAAATCAGACTCACCAATGGGGAGGTATTCGTTGATCGAATGCATGATAATATCGCTGCTTACCCCGGTCAGTTGGGTGCTTTCGCCAGAAGGCAAGTAGTATTTTTGGATGGTAATTTTAGCAGCACTTCTCTTACCGTCATGCGCGCCAACAGAGAAAGGTAGATTCATAGGTACAAGAGATTGTACTGTGCCTTTTCCATGTGTTGATTGGTCACCCACTATAATTGCTCTTCTGTGGTTTTTTAAAGCTCCAGCAACAATTTCAGAAGCAGATGCACTATATCTCGAAACCAAAATGATTAATGGTCCGTCCCATGCCAGTTTAGGGTTGAAATCAAATTTCTTTCTAACCTTACCATCCGAACTCTTTACCTGTACGACAGGACCACGAGAAATAAATAAACCCGCAAGATTAACTGCCTCACTAAGGTAACCACCGCCATTCCTGCGCAGATCCAAAATCAACCCATCAATAGATTCATTTTTGAGTACTTCAATTAATTCTTCAACATCATCGGTTGCTTTGTGCCCATCCCCACTAGAACCGTAAAAGGAAGGAAGTTCAATTACACCTAGCAAGAGGTCTTCCCTGTCGTTTTCGACATCGTATAAATAGGCACTGGCTAGGTTTGCAGTAAGCTTTATTTTATCCCTGAGAATTTTAACGATTTTAGTGGAGGAAGGGTTTTTGATTGGTTTTATTTTAAGAGAAACGAGTGTGTCTTTGGGCCCTTTGATAAGGTCGACTATTTTGGAAAGCTTCATCTCAACCACATCGACGAATTCACCACCCTCTTGGGCAACTTGTAAGATTACATCCTCCGCCTCAAGTTCTCTGGATGCTTCTGCTGGTCCACCAGGCAACAATTCTTTGATGGTACAATAGCCATCTTCATCAGTTAACACAGCACCAATGCCAACAAACTCGTTGTGCATAGCTTGGTCAAATTTCTCTTTCTCTTTAATGTTTAAAAAAGATGTGTGCGGATCAAACATTTGAGTCAAAGTGGTCAAGTAAAGTTCTTGTACATCACTTGCCTCAAACTCGGTGATGTTTTTGTGCCACCTTTGGTATTTTTTTTCGATCTTTTCAAGAGCTTCAAATTTTTGTTGATCAGAAAAATGCAATTCATCGGTCAGGGTATCATTTTCATCAATCTGAGAAAGCAATTCATTGATAAATTCATGAGACAATAACCTGCTCCAAGTCGTATTCAGTTGTTCATGCGATGCAGCCCAGTCAGAATCGGAACGATCTAGCTGATAAGTCTGATCCAAATCAACGACAGGGGGGGCTGCCAACGCCTGGTTCATTGAACCCAACCTAGACAATGCTTTTTTGCGGTAAGATTCGTAGATTTCAAAGGCAGGAAATAAATTTCCCTGTTTTAAATAAGCTAGCAGGGTAGACTCATACCTAACAGTAAACTCGTTTACATCCTTCGTTGTAAAAAATAATTTCTGTTTATCTAAATTCTTGAGGTAGTTCTCTAAAAATAATTTTCGGTTGAGCTCTTGTATTGAGAGTTTTTTATAATGAGCTTTTTCTAAAGCGTTCAGGAGCCATTTCGTCTCGTCGATCATAATTGGTGTGGGAACCAGAGGGGTATATTCCCCAGGATCTGACCGGTGATCTCCTGTGCCTGCAGGCACAGGTTGAATTGCGATACAGTGGATTGCTAGAGTAGCATAAGTGAACAAAGCAAAACAAAGAATTGGTTGTATGGCTTTCAAATTATTAAAAGAGGGTAATGTGAACTTATTTTTCTAACAGCTTTTTGGCTTTTTCCAAAGTTTCTTTTTCTTCTGCAGTAAGCGAACCAAAACCTTGTTCATTAATTTTATCAAGTATTCGGTCGGTTTCGTCTTTTATGGAAGAAGGAATTCCAAAGTTTACCTTGAAATTAGTTCTTACGCTTGAATTATTTTTTCTCAGGGTAGAACTTCTGTTGTCCTTGCCTTTAAAGGTTACCTTAATTGGTATTTTAAATTTCTCATTGTATTGGAGATAATAAAGACAACCACAAAGCAACCCACCGATGTGTGCCGAGTGAGCAATTCCACCAAAGCCCTGGTATTCTGAATATAAAAATCCGTAAATCTCCAGAAACACCACAGCTGTAAGTAACCATTTGGGTTTAATCGTAATCGGTAAGACGAAAAACAACAGCAATGTGATGGGCGAATTGGGCCTTTCTAGACAAAAGAAACACAAACAACCAAGGATCGCGGCCGAAAAACCGATTAATGATGTTGTAGATGTAAAATTACAGGCACCCCAAAAGGATACACCTGCGAAGAGGCAAACGAGAATAAAAATTTTAAAGTGTAAAGAGCCTAGTCTCTCTTCGATAGGCCTACCAATAAAGTGTAAGCCTAACAAATTCATGATCAAGTGGATCGGTCCATCATGGAAAAAACCATAGGAAACAATCGTCCACAAATACCCTGATTTCAGGTTTGCTAGGCTAAATGTAAGGTATTTGTGTACAAAACTTTCTTGTAAAACTAAACCCAAGAGTGATTGTATGATAAAACAAATTATCAAAACTATTATCAAAAAGTCGCAAATTGACCTTTTAAATATAGAGTTCGTAGAGAACATGTAATTTCTTTCGTGTAACATTTCTGAAGGTTGGAATTGTATATTAAAAAATAGAAATGATAGCTAATTTTAATTCAATTTCTTTTCTGGTAATAATAACTATAATTTTTATCTTTTATACTTTTGGATCAAGCTTTGGTATAATTTATTTAATTGTAATATATACTATTTCTTTAGTTATAATTTTTATTATAGGTTATATAAATGACAATAAGGTTTATAGAAATAAAATTATATTAATAATGATTTTTAATACAATTTATTTTTTATTTCTTTCATTTGAAGTATTTACAAAAAATGATAAAATACAGATTTGTAATGAGAAGGAATTTAGAATAAAATTTTTACCACTTAATCAGTTCGGTAAAAAAGAAGATTCATTTAGGTGTGTGGGAATAATAAAGGAACTAGTGCCGTTAAATCAAAAATGGATATCAAAAAAAGCGGTGATAAGAAAAGCGTCTATTAGAAAAACTCTTCTACCTTGTTCAGAAATAGAGATAATGGCAAACCTTGAATCTTCGGCAAAAACTGACGAGCTTTTCTTAACTAATGTTAGGGTAATCACCAATAACCAAAGAAATTCCAAACAAACTATCCATCTATTAGAAAGAAGATTCAGAGATAAACTTATCTCCTCGAATTCCGCTGCCTTTGGATGGGCAATGCTCACAGGTTCCAAAGCTTTTATTGACCCAAAGGTTTACGAAATTTTTCAAAAGACAGGAACCTTACACCTATTTGCGGTTAGTGGTCTGCACTTTGGCTTCTTGTATATTATTTTGTGTATCATTTTTTATCCACTAAAGGATCAACCTCTTGTATCTTTAACCGCTAAGCTCGCAATTTGTATGTTATACTTAACTGCGTTAGGCATGCCATTCTCAGGCCTTAGGGCATTTATGATGATTTTCTTTTATGAAGTGATGCTCCTTTTTAATATAAGAAATAGAAGTATAATAACACTATGCTTTTCATGTATTTTTATTGTTGTCTTATTTAAAGAATCTCTGTTTTCTTTAAGTAGCCAACTTTCTTTTACCGTAGTTTTATTTATAATTTTTATCTTACACGATAATAAGTATATAAATAATAAAGGATTAAATATATTTTATAGAATACCTTTCTGGTTTTTTATTTCCACAGCGGCTTCTTGTGGTTCAATATTTCTCGTTTTGGATCACTTTGGATATTTTCCTTTTCTTGGCATATTTGTTAATACTATTATTAGTCCTGTTGTCTTTATTTTTTACTTATTTAACATGCTTTTCTTTATTTTTTATTTTGTTTTTAACACTGATGCTTTTTCATTTTTCTTAGATTTTTTCTATAATATAATCTATATTGTTGTAGACTATTTCTCCTATTTATCTGGTTTTTTTCCTGGACAAGAAAGTCTAAATATTGAAATCAATAATTTCTTTCACTTATTAATATTTTCTTTTGTTTTGCTTAGCTTTTGCTTTAAAATTAAAGTTAAACTAAGGATTTATTTTATCTTAATCTTTT
>Ga0181571_10001344_pt1 | contig 17656 bp, 3 predicted proteins | sample 101ome_17_FD_132440 | JGI IMG/M metagenome (GOLD analysis project Ga0181571, IMG submission 132440) | Coastal salt marsh microbial communities from the Groves Creek Marsh, Skidaway Island, Georgia - 101407AT metaG (megahit assembly) | ecosystem: Environmental > Aquatic > Marine > Intertidal zone... | reverse complement strand
GAGGCGATTGGCGACCTCGGGCTCAGGGTGCGAATGGAGCTCGGGCTGCCCCGGATCCTCGAAGACGACTCCGACGACGAGGATGAGGAGGATGCCGACGAGGCTGAGGCCATCGACGCGCCCCTCGCCGAAGAGGGCGACGAAAAACCCGAAGGAGAGACGACCGCGCCTGAGGCTGAGGCGCCGGCGGCGGGCGAAGAGGGGGAAGCCGCGGCTGAGCCCGAGACTCCCGAGGAGCTCGTCCACGAGGATGGCAAGCTGACTATCAAGACCCTCGCGGACGTCCTCGAGCGCGTCATCTTCACGGACTACGTCGACGGCTTCGTCGTCGACGGCGTGCACTGCGAGTTCACCGCGTCGCCCCTCGCGACGGTGAAGGCGCTGACCCGGGCTCTCGGGATGGAAAAGTCCGAGCCCAGGCCGCCGGCCAAGCCCGAGGACGCGGGCGACGACTGGGAGCCCCCCGAGCCCGAGGAGGGCGCGTTCGTGCTTCACGGTCGCAAGAAACTCATGATCGTCTCATTGGAGGTTGACGACGCCGTCGCGGCGAAGCGCGAGACGCTGGAGACGAGGGGCGACGAGCCCGACGTCGAGCCGGATGCGGCGGCGTCGTCGGAGTCCCCCGCGGAGGAGCCCGAGGCGGAGAAGCCCCCCGACGGCGAGGACGGCGAGGAGGCACCCCCCGAGGAGGAGAAGTTCGAACTCGGCGAGGAAACCGCGGCGGCCATCGCGAAGCACCGCGAGTTCGTCGAGAGCGAGCTCGTCCCGCTCTTCGGTGCCTCGCACGCGACGTACCCCGACAACTGCGCGAGGGTGTACGTCGTCGTCACCGACGAATGCGAAGACCCGGGCGCAGTCGTCGACGTCGCGACGACCGGCGGCGACGAGAACCCCAACCCCATGCCCACCCCGCCGAAGCCTTTGGACTACATCCCCCCGGTGGAGGTGTTCCAGGTCATCACGCGGCCCAAGGAGAGGGAGGCGAAACCCCCGGTGACCAAGTTTCAGGTTCTCACCCCATCCGTTCAGCCCAAGTACCCGCACGCGAGGAAGCCCCCGACGCCGGAGCCGGCTGAGGGCGAGGAGGGTGCCGATGGTGCCGATGGTGCCGAGGCTGAGCCACCGACCGAGGAGGAGCCCCAGGAGAACGAGATGCGATCGGACACCAGGTGGAACATCCGGGCGGGCGACGCCGTGCAGGTCATCGTCAGGTTTGAATCCCCCGAGGTTGGCGACTTCACGGAGTACCTGACGTTTGAATGCGTCGGCGGCGAGAAGGTTGAGACGCTCGAGTGCAAGGGACGGTGCGATTACCCGACCATCTCCGACGATTTCCGCAACGTGTACGCCGCGAAGAAGACCAAGGCATCGCAGCGTCCGCCGGATCACCTCATCTCGCACCAGTTCATCATCGCCAAGCCGGTGCCCGAGCTCAAGGTGCCGGGCAAGTTCGAGTTTGGGCCGCTGCTCAACAACTGGCCCGTGCCGGAACCACCGCCGCCGTGGGAGGAGGGCATGCAAGACGCGAAGGGAGACCCGATCCCGGACCCAGGTCCAGTGGACCCGCACGGTCACCACCGCAGGGCGAACATCGAGCGCTTGCGAATCACCAACAACGGTCTGCACGACGTCAAGGTCAAGTTCAGGCTCAAGAGGCCGGTGGACGACGACGGAAACGAACTCGAGGAACCCGGCGACCTGCCCATACCCGGCGTCGACGTCTTCAAGTTCGAGCCCGAGGAGATGACGCTGTTCGCAGAGGAGACCCGCGAGCTCATCGTCACCGCCTACCCCAAGGGGGAACACGAGTGGCCGCCGGAGCCGGAGCCGGAGCCGGAGGGTGAGGCGGAGGCTGCTCCTGCCGAGAGTGAAGAGCCCCCGGCGGATGGTGAGGCGCCGGCTGAGGGTGACCCCCCCGCGGATGGAGAGGCTGCCGAAGGTGAGCCCGAACCGCAGGAGGGCGATACCGAGAAGGCCACCGCGAAGAACGTGCAGGTGTCCGCGTTCCCCAAGGGCCCGTGCCCGTTCACGATCCACGACTGCGTCATCGTCGCCGAAGTCGAGGACAACCCGGGGAAGTTTGAGTTTCCCATGTCCTGCGTCGGCGTCACCCCCACGGCTGTGATGTCCGTGGACGTAGACGAGGAGACCGGCATCTCCTTCGATCGCGTCATCGCGGGCGCCAAGGAGGAACGGAAGTTCCGGATCAAAAACACCTCGCTGCTGCCGTTCAGGTGGAAGCTCGAGCTCCCAGCCGAGGATTGCCCGACGCAGTTTAAAATTTCAGAGTTGGAGGGTGAGTTGTGGCCCAGCCGCGAGCACGAGGTGTCGGTGACGTTCACGTCTGAGGAGGCCACCGAAGCGATCGTAATGAACACCAAGCTCGTCGTGTTCGACATGCAGGGCCCCAAGGACAAGGACCTTCAGCCCACGCCCTTGTTCAGGGACGAGGAGGGCAACCCGAAGCCGATTAATGAACGGGAGTTGAAAATCTCCGCCGAGGCTTTCATCATCGCGGTGGACATCAAGTACCCCGGTGACCCGCCCGATGGCGAGGAGAAGGTCTCCGCGCTGGACTTTGGCCTCGTGCGCGCCAACGAGGAGGACGATGCGCAGCTCAAGAAGTCATTCACGCTGCACAACACCGGCAAATACCCGGTTACCTTTTCGCTCTCAAACAAGGCAAAGGCGACCAAGGATTTATTCGCCGTCGAACCCGCGGAGGGCGAAATCGAACCCGGCGCCGAGGTCCCGATCGAGCTCCACTTCAACAAGGCCGTTGAGGTCGAGGAAGGGGTGCCCGGCAAGCGCAAGATCAAACGCGAGGTGCACCTGGTGAACAACGGCGACCTGCACCTGTCCGTTGTTGACTCCACGGGGGTTAGACACGATAAGATCCCGGTCAAGGTTTCCATCAGGACGTCCTACGCCAAGTACGCGTTCACGCCGTCGCGCGGCGTGAATTTCGGGCCCACGACGTACAACACAGAGTCCGAGCCCAGGATTTTCGAGATTTCCAACGTGGGAGACTTCCCCTTTGACTATAACCTCTTCGACTACGGCTCGCGTGGATCGGCCGATGCGGAGCTCGAGAAGGACGAAGATGGGAACCCTCTGCCGCCTCCCAAGACTGAGGGCGGCGAGTTGGAGCTCGGCGCGTTCGTCCTGAAACCGCCCGTGGGCACGATCGAACCGGGCGAGAAGGCCACGATCGAGGTTGTGTTCAAGGCTGAGGATGACAGGACGTTCAGCGAGCTGTGCGGCGTGGACATCAGCGGCCGAGATCCGTCGGATAAGCCCCTGGGCGTCGTCTACCCCATCGCGGGGGAGAGCGTCATACCGGGCATCGCCGCGGAGGACTTCCGCGGCATCTTCGAGGAGCACAAGCTCGTGGTTAGCCTGGACCCCTCCATGCTGGAGACGAACGCGTTCGACACCACGAGCAAGGTGTTCTCGTTTGGGCCCGTTCTGGCCAACCTGTCCGGCGATGAAGAGGCCGAGGCCGAGGCTGAGCCCGTGCTCGACGAAAACGGCGAGCCGCTGCCCAAGCTCCCGACCGGCGGCGTCAAGGCCAACTTCCGAATCTCCAACCCCAAGAAAGTTCCGTGCTCTGTCGATCTCACCCTCGCGCCCAAGGAGGAGGACGGCGGCGGCGACGGCGGCAAGTTCCCCATCGAGGTGCACCCCGCGTCACTCGACATCCCGCCGCACGAGCACAGGTACGTCACCGTGTACTTTGACCCACGCGCGATTTCGTCGTATTCCGCCACCTTGGACGCCGTCGTGCGCGATGGTGCGGATCCCAAGACGAAGCAGTTCACCTGCGAAGTTCGAGGCGACGGCACGCTGCCGCACGTCACCGTCGAGGAGCCGGCGGATATCGCCGAGGAGGACGGCCTCCCCCTCGTCAAGTTCCCCAAGATGCTCCTGGGGCGCAAGATGACCAAGCCCATCGTCCTTCGCAACAACGGCATCCTTCCCGCGGTGCTCCGCGCGGAGATGATGACCCATAAGCACTTCTCCATCGAGGGCGGCGGGGTCACGACGACGCTCGAGCCCGGATGCTCGCGAACCCTGCGCGTCACCTTTGACGCGGGTAAAACCAAGGGGGAGCACGCGCACAGCGTCCGACTCGCGGTCAAGCAAAACGCCTACGAGACGCAGACGGTCAAGTTCTCCGGGGTTGGCTACATGGACGACGTGATGTTCGCGGATCTTCCCCGGGACCTCGACGACGAGCTCAGGTTCGACGACGGACCCGTCGGCGAGTCCAAATCCGTGACGTTCAAACTCGTGAACACGTCCAAGTCCCACTACAGGTTCGAGTGGCCGACGCCGCTCGCGGAGGGCGAACCCGCGCAGACGGACTTTTCGTTCGCCCCGCGAGTCGGTCACGTCCACGCGGGTAAGACCAAGGCTGTCACGTGCACATTCAAATGTTCAACCGCCGTCGCGCACGACGCCGTCGAATTCGCGGCGACTCTCGCGCGAATCGAGTACCGCGAACCGAAGCCCACGCCAGGGGAAGGGGACGATCCGCTGCCGGAGGACTACGTGCCTCCCCTGAGGGCGCCGGAGGAGTGGGACTCGGACGTTCGCGTCGCCAAGGAGGTTGAGGTTGGCGGGCCCGAGGATCCGGACGTCGAGCGAGACGAGGAAGGTAACCCCGTGAACCCGCCCCCCGAGCCGCCCGAGCCCGTCGAGGGCGAGGATCCCCCGCCGCGAGAGATGAAGACGGTGATGGTCCCCGCGCCGGAGGTGTCGCACGAGCTCGTCCCGGCGCCGGAGCCCGTCGAGGGCGAGGACGGTTCACCAGTCGAGGAGGTTCAGTCGACGGCGACGCTGAAAGTTTTCGCGGTAGCGGACGACGCGAGGTTCTCGTGCGAGACGTCGAACGTCGCGTTCAAGGCGACGATGATGCTGCAGCGCCGCGCGCACGTCTTCCCGCTCAAAAACGACGGCACCGCGCGGTTGGACTTTAAGTTTACGATCGAACCCGACGCCGGTCCTTACGTCGTGGAGCCGGCGGCGGGAACCGTCCCGGCTGGCGAGGAGGCGCGGATCAAGGTGACGTTCGCGCCGCGGGAGGTGGTGGACTGCAAGCGCACGCTGAGGTGCGAATTCCTCGGGACCAAGCTCGACGAGGGCATGGAACCGCTCGCGATTCCCCTCGACGGCAAGGTTCTCCGACCGTGGTGCCACTTTGAGCTCGGCGAGTCCGACTACCTCTCCGGCGGTAGACGCGTGCCCAACCTCCCCGGCCCGAGCACCGGCGCCATCGCCGCCGGGACCAAGACGGTCGAGTGCACCAGCCTCGGCACGCACGTCCGCAACACCAAGCGGTTCCTCGTGCTCAATCCCACGTCCGTGGCGTACGCGTTCAGGTGGGCGCCGGTGCCCGCGGCTGGCGCGGCGCCGCCGGTGCCCGCGTTTCGGTGCCTCACCCCCGAGGGCGTCATCGCGCCGGGCAAACGTTACGACATGGTCTTCGAGTTTGTCCCCGAGCTGGAGGGCACCAGCGAGGCGTTCTTCGACTTTAAAATCGACGAGCAGAGCATCTCGGTGCCCTTCCTGTTCGCGGGCACGGTGGTGGAGCCCGCGGTGCAGTTTGAAGTTTCCTCGGTCAATTTCGGCAAGGTTCTCACGGGGACCAAAAACCGCGAGATCGTGGCACTCTCCAACCACGAGAACACGCCCTTCGCGTTCAACTTCGACCAGAGCAGCTGGGTGCTACCCGACGGGAGCAACCCTCGCGTGCTCACGTTCGAGCCCACGTCCGGAACGGTCCCCGCGAACGGTATCCTACCGATCCACGTCACCTTTGCACCCGACACCGAGAAGGCTGTCAACTACAACGTCGTCGCCAACGTCAAGCGCAAACCCACGCGGCTCACGCTGAACGTCAAGGGCGAAGGCTACGGCATCCACGAGGTCATGGAGATGGAGCCGGTGTCAACCACCGACGGCACCAAGGCCCAAACTTTGGTCGCCGCGCCGGGTAAGAACGTCTGCGACCTCGGACAGGTTCTCATACGCGAGCAGGTGACTCGCAAAATTTCGTTTCGCAACGAGGGCGAGATCAAGTTTGATTTCGCGTGGGACACCGGAACCAACCCGCGGGTCAAGGTATCGCCCGAGTTTGGCACGCTCGCGAAGGGCGAGAAGGCGAGCATCACCCTGACGTACTCGCCGATCAACCCGGAGCAGCTGCGGGGCTACCAGGTGACCTGCGGCATCGTCAACGGGCGAAAGTACGTCTTCTCGCTCGACGCCGACGGCCACAAGCCCAGCCTCAAGTTTTCTCGCCACTCGCACGATTTCGGCGCTTGTCTGGTTCACCAACCCGGCCTGCCGCCCAGGCGCCACACGCTCACGGTCACGAACATGGACACCAAGGAGTACTCCATCGACTGCATCTTCGATTCAACCGAGTTTCCGTTTTTGCACGTGGGAGACTCTCCCGCTTCGCTGGCTCCCGGCCAGTCTGCGGATGTGGACGTCGAGTTTTTCCCCGATCAGCCAAAGCATTACAAGGCGCTGGTGCCCTTCTCCGTGAACGGGCTCTACACCGTCAACGTCGTGTACACCGGCGAGGGCGTTCCCATGCGTCTGGAGCTGGTCAAGCCGGAGCAAAACTCGGTTCACTTTGGGCACGTGCGCGAGGGGCACTCGGAGACGCGCGAGATTCGCATGGTGAACAAATCGCGGCTGCCGGTGACCTGCGTCGTCGACAAGCAGTGCCTCGAGGACCTCGCCGCGCTGGGTGTCACGCCCGCGGACGGATGGAACGGTCAGACGCCGGTCATGTTCCCGCCGAGGCAGGCGAATGGCATCTCGTTAAAGTACAAACCCTCGCGCCGCGGTCCGTCGTTCGACGAGGAGCTCAAACTGCTGATCAACGGCGCCACAACGCCGATTTCCCTCACGCGGCTGCGCGGCGGGAGCATCGGCACCGAGGTGCGGCTGGCGACCGACACCATGTCATTCGGGACTGTGACGCTCGGCAGCCGCGTGAGCAAGAAGCTCGCCATGCAAAACACCGGCGACGTCGGCGTCAAATTCGCCTTTGACGCCAAGGCGGCCGAGCCCAACTTCTCGATCAAACCGGCCGAGGGGTTCGTCCCGGCCAACCAGGACGTGCAACTGGAGGTTTGGTTCCACCCCACGGAGGAGGGTGCGGACGTTCGCGCCGATAAGATCAAGTGCCAGATTGGCAGCAAGGGCGCGGGGTCCGCCGAGCCGTTGGACCTGACGCTGACCGGAGCGTGCGTCCCTCAGGAGGCACAGGAGGGCAAGGTTGAGTTCAAGACCACCGTGCGACAGACCGCGGAGGGGGCGGTGTCCGTGACCAACGGGTCGAACCGCACTTGGAACCTGAGACCCGCCGTGACTGGAGACCAGTGGAGCGGACCGGAGTTTTTCGAGGTCAAGCCCGGCGCCACGGCTGAGTACACGCTGACGTACAGGCCGCTGTCCATGGCCACAGAGGAAGAACCTCACGTCGGTTCCGTGCTCTTCGCGCTGCCGGACGGCTCTTGCCTCCTCCACGCGCTGCAGGGCGTCGCGGAGGAGCCCGATTCGATGGGCTCGGTGGAGGCTGAAATTCCCGCCCGAAAGCCCGGCGGCGTCCGCGTCAAGGTCAACAACTGGCTCAACAGGCGACAGCGCTTCAAGGTGACGGTGGAGATTGAAGGGGCGGACCCGGAGAAGCCGGACCCCACCGTCACGCTCAAGGGCCCGGACTACTTCGACTGCCCGGCTTCCGCGGAGAGGGAGTACAAGCTCGGGTTCTTCGCGCACAAGGAGGGTACCACCAAGGCGAAGGTGACGTTCACCAACGAGGACACCAAGGAGTTCGCGCACTACGACGTCACCGTCACGGCGACTACCGCGGACGTCCAAGGCACGCTCCGGCTGCACGGCGCCTGCCGACAGAGGGCGACGGCGACGGTCAAGGTGGTGAACCCTCTGCCGGAGCCCGTGGTGTTTACTTCAAAGTGCGACCACCCGTGCGTCACCGTACCGGAGACGTTGACGGTGCCGGCGAACGGCAGCGCGCTGTGCGAGGTGGCCTACAGGCCCGTGGTTTGCGAGCCGGAGACGACGCTCCCGTTCGTGCTGTCCAGCGCGGAGCTCGGCGACGTCGCGCACACGGTTTCGCTATCGTCGGCGCCCGCGCCTCCCGAGCGGGGCGTTTCCTTCGTCGTCCCCCTCGGCCAACGGGAGGTGAAGTCGTTCAAGTTCACGCACTACGCGGAGCCGGAGTCGCAGACGGAGTACGCGTGCGAGTTCCAGCGGGCGGCGGCGGCGGGGGCGGGGGCCGAGGCGCCGTTCGCGTGCCCCGCGACGCACGTCGCGCACGGCGCCGGCGACGACGGCATGGAACAGTCGCTCGAGATTTCGTTTGAACCAAACGCGGTGGGCTCGCACTACCGCGACGTGCTCGTGGTCAAGTCCGACGCCGGGCACGAGTACGTGTGCCCGGTCACCGCCAAGTGCGTCCCGCCCAAGCCGCAGGGTCCTTTCAAGCTCAGCGGCGCGGGAGGATCGGTCAACTTCAAGAACGTGTTCGACGTCGAGACGGAGTTTACGATGACCACGGATAATCCTTGGTTCGCGGTGGACAGGGTCGCCACCGTGGGAGCCAAGGCTGAGACCCAGGTGGCTGTCAAGTACGGCGCACCGGAGGGATGGGAGGAAGGAAAAGACGCGCCCACGACGGGTAAGCTGCTGGTGACGTGCAAGGGGTCGCCGGCGCCGTGGGTGTACTATCTCAAGGCGACCCCTTGAGCACCCGCGCGACGAAAACGCGCGAGATTACGCTGTAAAACATAGTACGTAGAGAGTTCAACATCAACCGACGAGAAACATCAACCGACGAAAAATCGACTCGCCGCCTCATCCGCGCCGGACGATGAACTCGCGCACCGACTCCAGGTCGTTCCCCGCCACCGCGCACTGTACCGCCTCCGTCTTGTTCGAGCGCTGGTGCTCAAACGCAAACTCGGCGCCGTCGAGCCCGACGGCACCGGACCCTAAACCCTCGCCGACGGTGTCCTCCAACGTGCCCCGCGTCGTTCGCAGCGCCTCGATCTCTTTCTCGAGCCTCTTCCGGACGAAATCCGCCGGATGCGCGGTGATCTTCTCGCTCTTGTTGCACGCGATCATGATCGGGCAGCGCCGCTTCTGCACGACGGGATGCGACAGGATCTCGAAGAGATGCTCGGCGACGGCGCGTCTCTGGGAGGTGAAGTCGACGGCATCGACGACGAAGACGATCGCCTTGGCGCCGTTTGCGTATCTGTCCAACTTGGCGCGGAGCCTCGGGTGACCCGGGAGGTCCACCAGCCTCGCCCTCTTCGACTTTCCGAGCTTCTCCGATCTGACCTCGATCCGCGCCTCGTTGACGTCCATGCTGGTCACCGTCCTGTCGAGGAAGACCTCGCCGGATCGGAGGGTCTGGAACATCGCCGTCTTGCCCCCACCGCACGCGCCCGTGATCAACACGCAATCCCCCGACGAGGATCCAGTGTTCGACGACCCGCCGCCGCCGCCGCCGAAGCCGAGGCACCTCGTCAGCACCCAGAACGCAAACAGGGTCGCGATCGTCAGGGCGAACACGACGAGGTTAACGGGCTGGCCGGTCGCGTCGCCGATCGCTAGCAGTATGCCCGGCACGTTAAACTCGTTGCTGGTCTTGACGAGCACCTCGGCCGCCTGGCCGACGGCGTCCACGGTATCGGCGTCCATGATCCGTGCTATCGCGGAGGGCGCGTCCCCGATCAGTGGGAGGAAAGGGGAAGAAGAGGTGCCGCCTTCTCGGAGGAGCTGCAAAATCGGACAAACAGACAAAGTTGCCGTTTCCGAGGAGATCGAGGAGAGTTGACCGAGCCCGGGCGGCCTCACACACGCGCCGCACGCGTCCCCGGGGTGTGGAACACCCTCGATCGGACCGCGCGAATCCGTTGGACCGCGCGTGGGACCGCACGAAAACCCGTCGGGCCCCGAACCGCGCGCGTCCCACCCGCGAGGTCGCCTCGCCAAAGCCGGGGCCGATATTTCTGGGCACCGCGACTCGGTTTGAAACGGACGTGCGCCGAAGGGTTCATGGGGAGCTACGTGCGGAATTACGAACGCTCCGTGCCTCGCGCCCCCCAGCCGGGCGTGAGCAAGGCGCTGGATACCCTCCGACACAGACCACGGGCGCCCCTCGCGGACGCGGCGCTGAACGCGCCCCCGACCGTGCCGATGCCACCAACGACATCACACCACGAAGCCGCGGTCGACGCCGAGGAGGACCAGAGCACGGAGGATCCCACCGTCGAGGACCTCGCCGTCCGCGTCGCCGTCCGCGCGCGTCCCCTCGTCGCCAAGGAACGCCTCGAGCGCGCGCGCGAGTGCCTCGCCTACCCGTCCCCCACCACCGTCGTCCTCGGCAAAAACCGAGCGTTCCACTTTGACGAAGTCTTTGGCCCGGATTCGGAGCAGACGCGGGTGTACGATAACCTGGTCGCGCCCCTGGTGGACGCGTGCTTCGACGGGTACAACGCGACGGTGCTGGCGTACGGGCAGACGGGCAGCGGCAAGACGTACACGATGGGCTCCATGGCCGCGCACGCCGGCGGCGACGACGAGGTTGGCGTCATACCTCGCGTCATCCGGGACATCTTCGCCGGGATTGACAAGCGGAGGGGCGCGAGCGAGTGCACGGTACGATGCGCGTTCCTCGAGGTTCACAACGAGGAGGTGCGGGATTTGCTGCACCCGGACGTCACGACGAAGAAGATCAGCGTGCGGGAACGCGCGGACGGCGCCATCGTCGTGAGCGGCATCCGCGAATGCGAGGCTCGCGGCGCTGAGGAGATGGTCCGCCTGCTGGAGAACGGCGCGGTGAGCCGAACCACGGGCGGGACGAAGATGAACGAGCAGTCCTCGCGGTCGCACGCGATATTCACGGTGATATTGGAGCAGCGGCACCTGACGCGGGAGGCGCGGCGGAGGCACCGCGGGGCGTTCAGCTCGGCGAAGTTTCACCTGGTGGACCTGGCGGGTTCGGAGCGAAACAAGCGCACGGGCGCGTCGGGGCACAGGTTTAAGGAGTCCATCAACATCAACAGCGGCCTGCTCGCCCTGGGCAACGTGATCAACGCCATAGCGGACGACCAGGAGCGGCGGAAGCAGGACCTCGGACCGCGGCACCTGCACGTCCCGTACCGCGACTCCAAGCTCACCCGGCTGCTGCAGGATTCGCTCGGCGGCAACTCCCGCACGTGCATGATCGCGTGTATATCGCCCGCCGACGCCAACCTCGAAGAAACCCTCAACACGCTCAAGTACGCGGCGAGGGCGAGAAACATTCGAAACAAACCGGTGGTGAACCGCGACGTCCAGCAGCTCGCCGCGGTGGTGGACCCGTCCACCGCGATCGGCGGCGCGTCCGCGTTCGAGAAGGATGGACACGACGACGAAGTTCGAGCGCTGAGGCACAAGGCGGAGGGCGCCGAGCTGGCGCTGGCGGCGGCTCGATCCGAACTCGCGGCGGTCTCGGACAAAGCGAACGTCGCCGAGGAGGAGGCCATCGCCGCACGCGCGGAACGCGACGCGGCGGTCGTCCAGGTGGAGAGGCTGGAACACGAACTCGTCGGCGCGCTTGTGGTCGCGTCCCGACTTTCCAACGCGGGGGAGCTCACGCGGAGCGGCTTGGCCAGGATCGCCGCGACCGCGCCGGAGAGCGCGCGGGAGGCGGCGGGCGCCGCGGGCGCGAGGATTCCGCCCGTCACCGCCGCGGATAAGGCTGCCGCCGCCGTGGCGTTGGCGTCCACGTCGGTTTCCAGAACGGTTTCCAACGAACTCGAAGCTACGTCCGACGGAGCCGCGAATTCCGTCGACGCGTTCGACGCCCCGTCGAGTATATCCGCTACACACACCCTTCGCGACCTAAACTCGCATCCGACGCCCGGGCGATCCGTGATCGAGGGGTACCTCCGGGAGTTGCGGGACCTGCGCGAGACGTTGGCGTCGAGGGACGAGGACGTCGCCGAGAAGGACGCCAAGCTGAGCGAAGCTCGCGAGGATTTGGAACGAGACGAGGCGATTTTCGCGGAGAAGATGCGGGAGATCAAGCGGCTGCGTCGGGCGGTGAAGGACGCCGAGCGGGAACGGGCGGATCAGGAGGAGCGGCACCAGCGCGAGGTGGCGGCGCTCATGGCGGCGCACGCGGCGGCGTCCGAGACCTTGACGGGTCTCGCGGGTCCCCTCCCGCCGGCGCCGCCGGTGCTGCCCAAGACGCCGCCGATGAAAAGTTCGGCCACCCCTCGGACGCCCCACGATGGCGACACGCACGATCGAGCCGACGCCCACGGGCCCTCGTTCGCGGTCCCGCCGGCGGGGGAGGGGTCCCCCGAACCCAACGTCGAGGAGCTGCACGCCATGAACGAAAAGTTTGCGCGCGAAGACGCCGAGAAGGAGCGCCTACTCCGCGAGAAGGAACAGATCGAACGAGACAAGGCCAAGGTTGAGGAGGAAGCCACGCGGCGAGCGAGGCAGTACCAGGCTGAGAAGCGCTCGCTGGAGCGTCAGCTGCGAGAACTGGAGTGCAACATCGTCAGCAAGGAGGAGCTCATCGCGGACTTGGAGCGGAACGAGCAGGAGGCCAAGTCCCTCACGCAGAGGTACGAGTCCCGCATGAGGGATCTCGAGGAGGAGAAGAGGGCGAAGGAGAGCGAAATCGAGCGGCTTCGGGTGGAGCTCGAGAACATCGACGGTAACGTGGCCAAGGGCGACGAGGAGAAGCGGCGCATGCGCGACGAGTACGAGCACAAAGTGGCGTTGGTGCAGACGCAGCTGCAAAAACTCAAGTCGGAGCGCACCGCGGGTGAGACGCTGCGACTGGAGAAGGAGGCGACCAAGTCCACCGCGAAGGTGCGCGAGCTCGAGGGCGAGGTGACGCGAATGAAGGGGCTCCAGGAGCAGCTCAAGCGGCGACTACGGGAGCGCGAGGATCGCCACGTCAGCGCCCAGGAACAGCAGACGAAGGAGATCGCGGGCTTGAGGAAGCAGTCGGAGTCCCAGAACAAGCGCATACGCGAGCTGGAAGGGGTCAAGGAACGGCAGCGCGCGGCGCTCAAGAAAAAGACGGAGGAACTCGCCGCGGCTCAGCGAAAGCTCCACGCGTTGGCGACGAGCGAGGGGAACGCCATCCGGGGAACGCCATCCTCCTCGCGGCCCACGTCCGCGGTTCCGAGCGCGGACGTCGACGCGCTGCGCGAGCTGATCGACGCGGAGACGTCGCGAGCGTTACGGCGCCGCGAGGGGGAAGAGGAGCTCGCGCGCCTCGAGGCGAAGCGGACACAGCTGGCGCGGGATCGCGACGAGTGCGTCAAGGAGCGCGATCAGCTCGCGTTGAAGCGCGAGCGCGCCCGCGCGCAGATGGACGCCGAGCGCGCTGCGCTGACGCGCGTCCTCGACTCGCTCGACGACGCCGTGGACGCCGGGGAGATAACCCCGGGCAAGGCGGCGGAGCTTCGAGACAGGCGGCACGCCGCGGCGAACAGGCTCGTCACGTTGGAAGCCGCGCTGGAGACGAACCGGGTGTTACCCGTGGACGACGAGCGACTGTTACGCGAATTGGACGACAGGATAGACGGCGTGGAGGCGGACCTGGAGTACGTGGCGGAGGCGCAGGCGCAGGCGCGGGCGGATGGCGGGTCCGTCGCTTCGACGTCTGAGACGTTCGAGACGACGACCGATCACCGGACGATGAACCCGACGATGAACCCGACGACAATCAGACGAGCGGGTGCGCACAAGCTGATCGATAAGATCGCCGGGATGGACGGTCGCGAGGCGCGCACCGCGCTGCAGGTGGCGTTGGACAAGGTGGTGGAACTCCGCGTGCAAGAGCGCGCGGGGCAGTCGAGGGTGGCGGAGCTCGAGATTCAGCTCGGCGACGCTCAGAGCGCCATCGAGGAGATGGAGTCGGGCCTGCGAATGAAGGAGATGGACTACGACAGGAGGGTCACCGAGCTCCAGCGCGAGCACTCGCGAAAGGAGGCCTACCTCATGCGCCTGACGGAAGCGGCGGCGGCGGCGGATGGGCCGTCTCCCGGCGACTCTCTCGCGGCGACTCTCTTCCCCGAGCCGCTCACCCCGGACTTTGGCCTCGGCACCCCCGTCGGCAAGCCCGGCGGCTCGCGATCGCTCTTCGAGCTCAAGGAGCAGCAAATCGCGGTGCTGTCCAACCAGGGCGAGGAGCTCAAGGAACAGAACCGGGACCTCAGACGGCGGGTCAAGGCTCTGCTCGCGGAAAAGGAGGAGATGGAAGCGGCGGGGGTCGCTTTAGAGCGGCGACTGGAGAGCGCCGGGCGCGCCAACAGGTCGCTCAGCGAGCAGGTGGAGCGACTCTCCGACGCGCACCGGAGGGACGCTCGCGCGTTTCGGACGAGCCCGGAGCCTTCCCCCGCCGGTAAGGCTGGCGATGGGGCGCGAGGCTCGCAGACGCCGAGGCTGCCGGAGCGGCCGGGTCTGCCGAGGACGCCCGGTGGTTCGGCGGCCACGGCGCGGCGAGGGGCGTCGCCGGTGGAGGTGGAGGCGGCGCGGATGTTTCCGGGTGGGTATCCGGGCGCCGGGGGTAGCGCGGCGGGACGGAAAAAGGCGGCTGGGGTGGCGGACAAGAGGTGAGGGGAGAGGACAGAGTTTGTGAAGTTGAAACACAAGCCGGGAAGCTCAAATCGGGAGGGTTTCGCGCCAGAACGAGGCGATCTGTGTGGTCGGAGGAAGAGGTCGCAGGATCTCCAGGAGCCAGAGAACCAGGGACCGCCGTTTGTAGTTTACCTTCGTGGCTAGATTCCCATTTTCGAATCGTAGCCCTATGCGTTTCCAGTCAGAGTCTCTGAAATTCCGATCAAACCCTTATTATTTCGAGATGGACGAGGTTTCAACCCCTTGAAGCCCGCGGATCCTCGGCCGGGAGCCATCTCGAGTGGCGACGAAAAAGCTCGGGTACTGCAATGAGAATAGTAGCGGAGGGCGTCGAGGCTCTCGCCGCGGCGTGCGCCGGTGGGCACCTCGAAAAGGTGGAGGAGCTCATAGCCGCCGGTGCGCCTCCCGCCAACATCGGCACATTTTATACCCTACCGCGCCAAGCAACATATTTTTTTTAGCCCCTCGGGGTTCCGCCGGGCCGCGTGATCGCCACGTCCCCGACACCTCCCCGACACCTCCCCGACGCTGATCTGACCTCCCGATTCCCGATCTTCAGGCGTCGACTTGAACGCGGAGGACTCGATATTCGGAACCCCGCTGGTGGCCGCCGCCAGGGGCGGGCACACCGAGGTGGTCGCCGCGCTTCTCCGCAAGGAGGAGGTGCTGCTCGACCAGCACTCGCAGAGGGACACCCCGCTCACCGCGGCGGTCAACGGCGGTCACCTGGAGTGCGCGCAGATGCTGCTGGAGCGCGGTTCGGCGGCCGGCAAGGCGCTCGCGCGCATCCCGCAGCTACCGGACGACGGGAAGTGCGCGCACGGCCACAGGATGCCGAGCGACGACCCCCTCACCCTGGCGTGCAAGCGGGGCGACGTCGACCTCGTCGGGCTCCTGCTGGGGCACGGCTCGGACGCGACGGGCGGCGGGGAGGGCACGTGCGATACCCCGCTGACCGCCGCCGCCGCGAACGGCCACGCGCGTTGCCTGAGGGAGGTGATGGCCGCGGGCGCCGACGTCGACGCTGTCGCCAGATGGGCCGGTCGAACCGCGCTCGTCGCGGCGGCTGAATCCGACTCTTCGCTGAACCTCGAGTGCTGCGAGATCTTGCTCGAGGGGGGCGCGGACCCAAACTTCGTCTCCTCCGGCGTCGTCGGGCGAAGGCTCGGGTACGGCGCGGTGCACGCCGCCGCCGCGCGCATGGACGCCGCCATGGTCGAGTTGCTCATCTCGAGAGGCGCGGATCCGAATCGCCGAGCGAAAAACACCGACACGAAGGAGGTGAAGAGCCGAAGAGCCGCGGCGGCGCAGGCGCTCTGGGGACCGGACGTCGCCGGCCAGAGGCTGGACAACACGCCGCTGCACCTCGCCGTCGCCGCGTACATCAACGAGGCGGCGAAGCGACGGGTGGCGGAGAAGGTCAAAAAACGCGCCGAGGGGGGCGACTCGGACGGCGACGACGACGAAGCCGCCGAGGACGACTCGGCTCTCAACGAAAACGAACGATTCGACACTCCCGCGGAGCGTCGGCGTCGACGGAACCTGCACGCGCGGGCGATGGACCAGGGCGAGCCGGGCCCCGGGGAGATGGCCGCGATGAGGGTGATCGAGGCGCTGCTCGACCGCGGCGCGGATCACGGCGCCTTTGTCGTCGACTCGACTCCGATGCACATGGCGGCGCTCGGCGGCGCCCTCGACGTCGTCGACGTCCTCATCAAGCACGGAGCCGACGTCAACGCCTGCGCGCCGAACGGGTGCACCACGCCCATCGAAGCCGCGGCGAGGTACGCCGCCGACATCGTCGTGGATTTCGCCGAGGAGCGCGACGAGCTTTCGAAACCCGTCGCCGGCAAGTCGGGATCTGGATCGAACAAACAAAACAAGGACTCGAGCAGGCACTCGCCGGGGTCCGACGATTCCGCCGCGACGACGGAACCGACGACGAAGAGACGGGCGCGATCCGTCGACGACGACGACGATGACGATACCGACGACGACGACGATACCGACGATACCGACGACGACGACGAGCTTCGCGCGTTTAGGGACGACGCGGCGGCGATGGAGGCGCTCCGGGACGCCGCCGGTCCGCTTCGGGCGGTGAAGCACCTCGCGGGTAAGGGCGCGATTCTGACGCCGGCCGTCATGGTGGGCGCGTGCAGGGTCGGCGACGAGGACTGCGTCGCGACGCTCCTCGGACACGCCGATAAGGGAGGCCACGACCCCAACCGCGAAGCCTTTTTTGCTGGGATTTGGCAGGGCGCGAGGAACACCACCCCGCTGCACGCGGCGGCGGAGAGCGGTAACGTCGCCATCGCGCGCATGCTCATCGAGCGAGGCGCGCAGGTGGACACGCGCCGCTCCGAGGACGACGCCACGCCCCTCTTCCTCGCCGCGCGATGCGGCAGGCCGGGCATGATCTCGTACCTCTTCTCCAAGGGCGCCGACATAGAGGCCCTCGGCCGCACCTCCGACCGACGCGAGGGCCACGACACCAACGTGACCCCGCTCGTCGAGGCGGTCATGAGCGACCACGCCGCGGCCGCCGCGAGGCTCATCGCGCTCGGCGCGGACGTGGAGGCGCCCACCTCGTGGATGCCCCCGCTGCTCACCGCGACGCTCCGGTCCAACCCGACCATCGCGAGAATGCTCCTCGACGAGGGCGCCGATCCGCGCGTCGGCGTGGGCGGGATGACCCCGCTGGGACTCGCCGTGATGACGCGACAGTCCGACCTCGTCAAGGCGCTGCTCGAGTGGCGCGCGGGTCCCGAGCAGGAGTTAAACCTGGCGCGGATGATGCTCGACCACGACGACGACGAGGAGGAGCAGACTCGCGGCAGAAAGAAGAAGAAGAACGAGACTGGCGCCGCGACAAAAGCCGGAACGCGCACCCTCGACAAGGTGAACCCCGACGAGACCATCGACGCGGCCGTGCTCGACGACGGCGATCCCGACG
>Ga0181571_10001336_pt1 | contig 17699 bp, 19 predicted proteins | sample 101ome_17_FD_132440 | JGI IMG/M metagenome (GOLD analysis project Ga0181571, IMG submission 132440) | Coastal salt marsh microbial communities from the Groves Creek Marsh, Skidaway Island, Georgia - 101407AT metaG (megahit assembly) | ecosystem: Environmental > Aquatic > Marine > Intertidal... | reverse complement strand
TTGGTAGCCAGACATTCCCGCCCCGAAGGCGTTCTTGCCTTGGTTCATGAAGTCCGCACCCATACCATAGCCCATGAGGCCAGCGCCCTGCATCATAGGGTTCTGAGACGCATACCAAGGACCGCCGTAGTTGTAATACTGCTGATTGCCTAGGTTGTTCAGAGCTGCGTTCATGTGCCCAGCAGCAGGACCGTAAGGCGGCTGTGTTGTTGTGGTCGTAGTAGACCCGTTAAAGAATCCCATTAATTTGCTCCAATTATCCTGCTGATACTTTTAAAGTGCCTGCGTCGTTCCACAAAGCTCCGGCAATGGTCGGGTCCGAGTGGGCAAGCTAGGCATGATTATGTTTGAACCAGCTATGCTCAACCGGGTTCCTAACACCGAGGAAGCGTACTGCTTGAAGACCATCGTAGAGTTAGACGTGTCTCCAGTTACGTCGATCTCACCTACCTTTACATCCCCACCGCCGGGGTTGTCGGTGTTAAACGGCGAACTGGTGTCGGTGATGATTGCTTCGTCGTGTATGTAAAGCTGATCGTAGTCCCCTTGCATCGTTCCGGTGTAATAGCCTAAGTACCACGCATCCGGGTAGGTATCCCCTGCCGCAGAACCAGTAGCGACTAACGCCCCGTTTAAGAACAACTGCAACACGTTGCCATTACGCTGCAATGCGTAGTGGTTCCAATCAGTCCACGTTGGCTGAGTAGAAGCTACAGCTCTTGTCCAGCCAGAAGTGTAGTCCGTCAGACTTAGACTAGGCGTTGTACTGTTAGTAAGGGTTGTACCGATGTGCAATAGGTTTGTAGTATATAACGTACCGAACAGGCTTCCGTTAGAGGGGAAAGCCGTGCCATTTGACTTAAACCAAAAGCCAACAAACCATGTGGTATCGTTAGGCCCGACCAGCGGTGTGCTCTTGGATAGGTACTCGCCCGAGCCTAATGTCAACGCGCTACTGGCAACCGCATTCCTATCATTAGCGTAACTTGCGGTTCCGGTGAACGTCCAAGTTTCTGCGCTTTCGTCGTCAGTGAGGCTTCCGTCAAACTCAAAAGTATTAACTCTGCCCGATACTGCGCCTATAGATGCGGTAAGGTTTAGCGGGTCTGCACTGGTTGTTGTCGACGATGATGTAGCCCAAGTCACATTGCCAGAGCCATCAGTAGTCAACACTTGGTCAGCTGTGCCGTCGCTGTTAGGGAACGTGAAAGCGTTGTTAAACGTAACCTCACCTTGCGTATTAACCTTAAACTTAGGAGTAGTCAGAGCGTCGCCGTGGTAGGCGAACTCGCCAGAGCTGTTCAGTCCTACCGAAAGACCGCCATCTTTAGCCAGCCCGACGGCAGAGCGTCCATAGACAACCGTCTGAGTCGAAGCGTAGTGAACCATTCCGCCATGATAGGGGTATGTCTTTTGCGTACCGCCGAATAGACGGATAGAGGCGTTGAAGCTAGCGTTGTCTGTCTTAGAACCCAGAACGTACCCATTGTCGACGTCCTGTATGCCTAGCCACGTTGTTGCCGGAGCGTAGTTTACAGTGTCCCCGCCGAAGACTGTAGTAGCCTCCCAAGAGAGACCGCCACCGCCAGCAGGGGCCGAGTTGACCCATGACGAACCGTTGTAGGTAAGCACTTCGCCGTTAGCGGGAGACGTAGTCGTAACGTCGGCAAGGTCATCGAGGACCGTAACGCCTGCGACGCGATTGAGGCCGTATGTTGCAGGTGGTATGAAATCTGCATCGTAGACCGCTTGATCGTATAAGTTTATATCATCATAGTGTCCGGGTGACGTAGTACCGAAATCCCCATAAGCCTTTAAAACCGCTTTACCGACCGTGAATGCTGGAGCCGATCCAAGGGTAATCGTATTAACTTTAACACCATCAATGTACCAACGAACCTCTGTTCCTTCGCGCACTACAGCGTAGTGATGCCATCCGCTCGATGGGAATGTTATCAGATTCAGTCCGGTATCTACATTCCCCGTGCCGCCAAGGTTTTGAAACTTTACATTAGAGTCAAACATGACAACTTCGGAGGTACCAGAGTCCCTATAACTAACTTTCCATCCATTAGCAGGCGTCGCGGTTGCAACAGTTTCTGCCCAGAACTCAATCGTAAAGTCAGTTAGGTCTATTAGAGGATCGTGGTTATTTTGAAAAACTAAACCATTCCCATAATCGGCGCGAATAGACAGATCATCGTAAGGCGCACCTGAGTCAGATACCACTGCCCAAGTAGAAAACACACGAGTTTCGTCAGATATTTCATCTGTAACTCCACTTTGCGCTCCAACCCTCGCACTAATAGCAGACCGAGGACGTGGGTAAGTCAGTGTGTTAAGATAATCTTGTACGTCCGCGTCGGTGTAGCCTGCGGGTGCCGTTGCATTGACCCAAGCCGATCCGTTGTACTGTAGCACTTCGCCGTTAGCCGGAGAGGTGATAGTGGTGTCCGTCAGGTCTACCAAGTTGTCTACGTCATCGTCTACGGTAGGTGCCCATACGGAACCGGTCCACTTCAGGACGTCACCGCCAGTAGGGGGAAGCGTAGTGGTGTCCACGTCAGTCAGATCGTTGATTGCCGTAGCGCCGCCGCTGCCAGCAGCCACCCAGCCACCGTCTTGGCGACTGTAGGGCGTGCCGTCGATGGGAGCCTCAGTGTAACCAGCAGCCGCAGAGGCAGTGAACACTGGGTCAGACTCGTCGATAGTGATAGGAGTACCGCCAGCTTTAGTCCAGACCCCCGGAGGGCTGACGTAAAGCCACGTTACGCCGTTCTCATTGTAAAAGTCCCCGTCTGAGGGGCTGGTTGGAAAAGCCATTACTATTCCTCGAAGTCGTTGCTGATGTAAGCACCACTTACGCCTGCGTTCATCTCAAGCAGTGAGCTGAGATCGTCACGCACCGTAATGGTGATCTTGTCGTTTGTACGTCCCTGAAGCCAGATCAGCTCCGGGTCGATCTCAATGATGACCCTGTAGATGCCTTTGACGTTGCCTACATCTGGTATGATGCGTAGCTCCGCACCCGCTGACGTAGCAAAGTCGTAGTCGCGTGTAGCTACAAGACTCTGTACCACTCGACCGCCTACGGTCCATGTGATTAGCAGGCCGTTGGCTAGCTGAGGGAGGCTGAAGAACTTGTTATATTGTACCTTGTCACTACCGGCCACAGCCAGTAGCTCCAGCTTACGTAGCTCAAACGTCTCGTCAGGCTCAGGCGCGAACGTGTACTCTAGGGTACCTACACCACCCGGCTCAATCATCTTGATGTCGTCGACGTCGAACGTAGGCGCACTGCCCGGCCCCGTGTCCACAATACGTAGCCTGATCTCATCGAACGTCGCAGCGGTGAACGTGAACGCCGTCAGAGGTATCTGGCATAGCTGGTAGGCCGAGAAGTTGGCTGTGTTGATGTAGCCGCTAATTCCTACCTCGTCGCTGACCGTAGCACCGCCGTCGTAGAACTGTACGAACACTTCCTTGACGCCCTGAGTGGGCCACGTGTTCAGGTAGAAGAACGCCTCGAATACCGAGTAGTCCGCAAAGTTGTACGTGTTGGTGCCGTCCTCGAAGGACGCTAGGTCGTTGTTGTTAGTGTTGGCCGCCTCTACGTGAAGCGAGCCGGTGCGCGGGTTGGATGTAGCCGCGAAGTCCCACGACGCGCCCTGTAGGGCCGTAGCGGTGAATGTGGAGGCTGTGTCGCCTCCGTTGTATATAAGCAAGGACAGGTCAGGGGCGACCGGCGTGACGTTCATGCTCGTGTTACCGAACTCATCCGCCAGCGGCCCAGCCCCGTAGTTTCGTGACAACAGCGGGCGCGTGTAAGTAGCGGCACCGCGTTGCTTGAAGTCGGGTCGCGACCCCACAGCCATGCTTGCTTTTGATGATCCTACTACCTTAACGCTTCCAGTCATTATCCGCTGTATCCTTCTCCAGCCTGCGAGACTACTACGAATCCTACAGACGCCTTAACAACACCAGCCGCTCCCGTGCCCGTGAACTTGACGCAAGCGCCGCGTCCGGGTAGTAGGAGGGCTGAACCTTCCAGTATAATCTCAGTGCCGTTGGCTACCGAGCTGGGGTAGAACTTCTCAACGACACCGCCACCGCCGACCGTAGGGTTGGCCTGAGTAGCTGCCACGCTAGAGATAGTAGTAGCGCCAGCAGAGGCGTTCACCGGCAGAGCCACGTTACCGCCTGAGATATAGTCGCTGTCGATCTCGAAGGTGAAGTAGTTAGTAGTCGCAGGCAACGTAGCGTCCGTCAGGACCTGTACAGTTACCCGGTTGATTACCACGAGGTCCGTAGCATTGTTGTTCTTGATATGCAGAGGCACAACCGTGCCAGCCGCTACCGCAGTCTCACCTACCACTGAGAAGGACCGGTTGTAGTCCTTGGCGATCAGGTGAGGGAACGGAATGTTAAACGCCGCAGTGAGCAGTCGGTTGTCGCCGTCGACACCAGCTAGCTTGCCGTTGCCTAATCCAGATTCTACAATCATTGTAGTCCTTCCTCAATATCTTCGATTTGGATGCGCTGGTCGCTGAGATGCGCCAAGTGCACGTTCATTATCTTTAGCTGACGTAGTATATCAATCAGGAGGTCCTCTTGCGTGAAGGCCACCTCCTGTAGAGTTTCTTCCGTCGCCACCTCTCCGAATAGATTACGTAAGCCCATATTAGCCGTCCGTCTGGTCGTAGTACACGTGCGTTACGAGCACAGCGGTAGCCGCCGTGGTGCCGGTGGGAGGCGTCAGCTTGAAGCCAATGCTTGAACCCAGAGGCATACGTCGCCCGAACGGGTATACGGTACGGTTAGAAGCCTGCTGGATGGGAAGCGGAGCGCCCGTACCGCCAGTCAGAGTGTCGCCCGGTACGCCCTTGAAGTAGTCAGCGTCGGGGAGCTTCTGTGAACCGTGGTTAGAGTTAGAGATACCTGCCGGTACTGCGTTGGTGATGAGCGTGCCGGTGGCGTCAGGGTTACGAAGTGTCTGGAAGGTCCAGTCGCCAGAGCCTCCAGTAACGGAGCCGAGCAACAGAACAGCGCGGTCCAGTACGAGGTCTAGGTTGCCTTCGTTGCGGAGGTACAGGATACCAGAGGCCGCGTCAGACGTGAAGTTGATAGGACCAGTAGCGATCTGCCAGCCCTCGCCAACGCGGATCGCGTCGTCTTCTGGGTCGATGCTTACTGACTCTGTACGTAGGCGTTGGTCAGGCGTTACAGCCGCTCGGTAGCCCCGGCCCTTGCCGTCAAGAATAATGCTCATTGTTTCTCCTTAGAATTCTGGGTCGTTGAACCACAGGGTAAAGTCGTTTCCGTCCTCACCGAGTCCAGTCTGGACCCAGAGGTAAGGCTTTTGGTTATAGGTTTGAGGGATATTACGTTGGACATATACGTCCTTATCGTCCTCGTGCACTGCCTTCCATACGCCCTCGTCGAAGACGTACAGTTCATTTGTTATTACGTTCTCGTACCACAGGTCACCCGTCTGGGCACCGCCCGGTGCGTTGGGTCCCACAGAGATCGAGCTGCTGCCAGTGAAGGTTGCTATCTCATTGGATACGTAGTCTACGATCTTCTGGGACGTCCAGCCCTTGGAGGACGACACGGCGTAGTCTTTAAATACCTGTCCTACGTCCCCTGCCGGTCCAACAGGCCCCTGAGGCCCTGTATCGCCCTGTGGGCCTTGTGGACCCTCTGGCCCTTGCGGACCTACCGGCCCCGGAGTGGACCCCGTAGAGCCGCTCTCAGAGCCTCCTGAGCCGTTTTGTATCTGAGCTACCACTTCGTCGACTGAGTAGAACCCCGACTGGATGCGTCGGAGTTCGTTAATCAGCCAGAACTTAGCGTCATCCCAGTTGTCAGGCGCTGCGTCTAACGAGCGGTATACCTCAATACTCGGATTGTTATTCCGCAATAGGTCCTTATCTGCCATGTTATCGTCCTGCCACTTCGTTGGCGTCTATGTCGCCTCCGGTGAAGGCTAATTGAACGGAATCAGTCAGGTCATACCGGGTAGACAGGTAGCGTCCGCTGGTCCTGTAGTCCACCTTGTAGGCCCCGCCTGAGGCTCTGTCTTCTAGCTTGACGGTTACTGGTGGCTTCCACTCAGGCTCATCCATGAGGTTGTTCGACCAGCCGACGTAGAAGTCGATGGTGTTCTCACGGTTGGCATCAATGAAGCGCATGTCTGACTGCATGTGGAACACGAACTGCTTGATCTGCTTGATCTTGTTGGTAGTCCAAGCCGGGTTCATGTCGTCCAAGTCCATCTGCGTACGCTCCACGAAGAATGACTTCAGGGAGTTCTGACGGTTGTCCACTTGGTCTGCTTGATATACGTCACCATTGGAAACCTGCATGACTTCCTTGGAGTTAGACGAGCCGTACGTGTCAGACCAGCGGTTCCCGGTGCCTGTCTTGGCGTTTTCCCAAGTCTGAGCCTTCACAGCCCCATCCTTGTAGTCTTCCCACCTAGCCTGCCATCCGGGCGTAAACCCATAGGTCTCATACTTGATGTCGTACAGCTTGTAGCCGTCTACGTCGTTGCCTATCTCGATCAGTGTGTCCTTCCACGTGAAGTTATTGTCATCGTAGTTGAACACCAAGCCGTGCCGCGTAGCGGTCGCCTCGGCTGACAGGGAGATAGCTAGGGCTACGTCAGACGTAACTCCTATGTTGTCCGCAGTGTCTACCACGGTGGCAGTCACTAGGGCGTAGCTATTAGTAGTAGAGGCCACCAGCGTGTCGAAGGTAGGACTGGTCGCGCCTTCAACGGCCACGCCGTCCACGAACCACTGGTACTCAGCCGAGATTTGCGTCCCGCCTAGGATAGCCTGAGCGTCCTCTACAGTAGCAGCGTCCACTATATAGATGTCGCTAGTCTCGTTAGCCCCTGAGTTATAGTGCTCCACTCGGAGGTCTTGTGAGAGGCCGTTAGTAGCGGTAGATGTCTGTACTATCTGACTAGCCACGAAGTACGTTATAGTGTTGTCAGAAGCTACGTGGATCGCCACTTGAACGGGATCGCCGCCCCCAGCGGTCTGTCTAAGAACGCCTGTACGGGTTCTAGTGCCTTGGTGCTCGACGGTCCAGTCGTCGTAGCCGCCGTAGTGCATTATGCGGTAGCCTGTGTTGGCACCCAAACCCCACCAAACCCCGGTGTCCCCCGCGTTTATCGGTGTATTTATGGTAACGTCAAATACAACCAGCTTACCAGAGCGACTGGCAGCACTTTCATAGATTGTCGTTGTGGTTGTAGTTCCGCTATAGTCTGGGGGGTTTTGGTCATACGTACCGTCCGGCGGCTGGAAGATGCCTACGGTGAAGCTGTGAGTAGACCCCACGGCTACCGAGGAGTCTACCGGTTGTGTTGTGATAGTTGCTGCCATTATGGTATCCTTTCGCAATAGGTTGGCGGTATGTAGTCTTGCCAGCTACGTTGTATTGCCGTGCGTATCTCTGTGAGGCGTTTGTACTTGTTTTCTTCGGTTTCGTTAGTAACCAAGTCACCTACCCACAGGACGTTAGCTCCTTGCAGTATGTTGGGATAAAGCCCTCCAGAGGAAGCCATTTCAAGATCGCCGAGATCAAGCCCTATCTGTATTCCCTTAAAGTTCTTTCTAGGAATCATACTAACACCGCCGGAGCGTACTTCTATGTCAATTAGCTGAACCAACACGTACCTAGGATTGCCAAACTCATCGGGCGATATACCCTCCTGATACCACTGGTGAACATAAAACTGCTCAAAGTCTACAACCCCTGTGGCCGCCTCTATGTCCGTAAGGTCCCGTGTCCTAACGGCTAAGCCGGGATAGTTAATCGTCATCGTGTTGTTGGTTCTGTCGATATTGGCCGTAGCGTCCTGTCGTACGGTAGGCCCTCCAGTATTGGAAGGTTGCCATACCGAACCACATGAAAACTCCATAGGGAAGAAAGTCATGACCGTATTTGGAGGACAGTACAAGACAGAGGAGTAGTTCATGCTGAAGCCAGAAACAAACGAAGCACCCGCGCTCCAGAAGTTCACAGAAGGTGTAGAGGTCCAACGAGCTTGCGCCCCACCGAAAGGTGCGTCTATGAAAACTCTATCCGTGTAGCACGGTCCCGTACCCAGTGATTGACCTATAACGGTCGCAGTCCCTGCAAAGGTAGTAAGAGGAACCGGGGTGTTGTCATATAGGTTCTTGTTAAGCGAGATTATGCCGTTGATTGTGCCGCCAGTGGCTGCCTTTGTGCCGTACTCAGCGTTCGTAAGGAACCACAGCCCCTCAGCGTACTCTGGGTTTGTGGACAGTAACGAATCCACTGCGTCACAGTCGTGCGCTTCGCATTCTGGCTTCGGGTCCGTTGGTATCGTATCGCCGTCGCCAGTGTCCTCGTCGGGTATCGGATCAGGCTCAGGGTCAGGCGGTATGACGTCCTTAACGAACTCTACAGTAGCCTGAGAGACGGCACAGCTAGAGTCTGCAATGCTTGCCGTAGCGCGGTAGTTGCTGCTGTTAAGCAGATCGTCAACCTCTCCGGCAGACAGAGCGAACTGTAGCGTCCTCTCGTCTCCGGGGTAGAACTCAGCGTACTGGGGTGAGCTAGGTGGCTCAATACCGTTACCGGAATCAAAGTCTAAACGTACCTTAACGTAGCGGTCAGGTACCCCGCTCAGCTCCAACCAGACCCAATGGGCCGAGCCAGTGATATGCACAAACGTCTCGTTAGAGTATATACGTACGCACAACTCACTGTCAGGGCTGCCGGGGTATGCTTGGCCGTCTACAGCCTTGAAGTTAACACCAAGCTCCTTTCTCTTAGGATGCTTAGTAACTTGTATTTCATCCCAATCAAAAGCCATTATGGTATCCTTGTGCAATAGGTTGGCGGTGTATATCCTTGGAAATGCCTAGACAGGTTGTCCTCTTCGGTGGGGTCTCTGACGTAGGCTACCAGAACTGTGCTAGTAGGAACAGCGACAAGACCGGCAAAGTCGTCGGTGCCGTTCTCCTCTCTAAACCCAGCGGTAGCTACGTAGACGCCTATTCGGGTGTCGGGAGTAGCCAAGTATATCGTGTTGCCGTTGTACTCGACCTGCTCCACTCGGTTGTTTTCCATTATATCTACAGGACCAAGAGGGAATCCGGGGTACTGACCGCCGTTCTCCTCAGTTCTGATGATCAGGTTCGACTCCCATTTGTAGGTTACGGGCAGCCACCACTTGGTAGGGTCGTAGTCTATCTTAGGCCCGTTGGTTATTCCCATAACACCGTTTGCCGCATCCAAGTACACACTACCGGGCGAGAAAGTTTGATTAAGCCCAGCGTCCGCGTATATCCTATGCCCAGCGCCGTATAGGGACAAATCAAAAACACCGTTAGTCAGCGTGTCTGGATCGCCCACGTAGGGGTAGTACCAGAACCTAACCGTCCCGCTTATGGAGGTGGTGCCTATGTTTGAGCGAGTAGCACCAGAACCGAAGCCAGCGCCGGGGTTTTGTTCTATGATACGGCTGACAGATGTTGCCGGAGACGCTGGTGTTCCGTCACGTATTACGGAGTTGACGCCCGACGGGTGGTTAATGTTGTTAAACGTACAAGGCCCTTCTGTAAGCATAGGACCCCATTTGAACCAATCTACAAATGAGGTATTGGCGCTGAAGTGCCCTACAGGGTCCCCTTCGAAGTTTAAAAACGAATTACCAGCGTTAACCGGAGGCGTGTTAACAAAGATAGCTATACGCCGGTTAGCCTCAATGAATGCGTCTTCCGTTAGCGCGTCACAGTCGTGAGGCTCACACTCCGGGTTTTCTCCGTCTATTGGATCACCGTCGCCTCCAGTGTCCTCATCAGGGTCAGGCTCAGGGTCTGGCGGTATGACGTCCTTAGCGAACTCAACAGTGGCCTGAGAGACGCCGCAGCTAGTGCCTTCTATCGTGGCGGTGGCCCGGTAGTTGCTGGTATTGAGTAGCTCGCTAGCCACACCAGCACTTAGAGCGAACTGTAGCGTCCTGTCGTCTCCGGGAAAGAACTCAGCGTACTGCGGAGAGGGACTTGGCTCACCTATGCCGTTACCTGCGTCAAAGTCTAAACGTACCTTAACGTAGCGATCTGGCGCTGCGGTGAGTTCCAGCCACACCCAGTGAGCCGAACCAGTGATATGCGTGAACGTCTCGTTAGAGTAGATACGTACGCACAGCTCTGAAGGCGGTGAAGCCTCCAGAGGCAGGCCGTCTACAGCCTTGAAGTTGACTGAGACTTCCTTATTGTCAGGGTCCTTAGTGACCAATATCTCGTCCCAATCAAAAGCCATTATGGTATCCTTGTGCAATAGGTTGGCGGTGTGTAATCGTTAAAGGCCCTTCTGAATACAGAATCAAACTCAGGGTTGTTGCTTATAGCAATCAGGCTTGGATTAATACCGTCACCGCCAAGTTGTTGAAACTGAACCCCCATATTCGGCTCTCCTTGATAGTCGTACGGACTCCAGAGGGAATTAAGGTCTCCGTTCATTATAGCTCCGCCTATCTGTTGACTACCGGAGAAGAACTTACCGCCGTCGGCCTCAGTCTTAACCTCAAGGTTGCCCCAGATTTCACAAGAGCCGACACAATTACCCAACTCCGATAGATCAACGAAAGCTCTATTGATTCCTCCGCTGACTGTAAGTGAAACAAGATACACCGAGTTCGCCTGAGCCGGTCCGTCTATCCACCGCCCTATGCTCTTTATAGCTGTAGCTCCGCTGCTCGGAGCAATGAAGCGCATCGTCCCGTCTCCCCTAAGATCAAGATTAATGCTGGCCGACGGTCTGTAGATACCGGTATAAGGGCCGGGGGCTCCCACGAACGGTTCGCTCCACGTAGACAGCGAGGCTCTGTAGAAAAGACCAATGGTGCAGGCGTCTGAAAATGACGGAGCTGAGTCGGTTTTAACAAGAAAGTGGAAGGTTGTAGTTTCAAAACCGCAGTTCCCTATAGAGCCTAAGCCTATGCCACCGGCGGGAACCGAACCACCCCCGACTGGACTGAGTCCGTCGAAGCCTCTTACCGCGCCTGTAGGAAGAAGATGCCCTTGTTCCCGTAGGTTACCCAATGGAGCTATTCCATCATACCCAGGGCCTGCCTTTGCCTGTGCTCTACAGAAGTTAGAGCCTATATATGCTTCCACTTGAGAAGCTACGGCGATGTATTGCAAGTTACCGAGGAAGCCGGTAAAGCCAGCGTAGTAGTAATCAGAAAGCCGTCCTTCCGGATCGGCACACCTGTGCGTGTTGTAGCCTGCGTCGTTATTCGCGGGCCAGTTAGCTGTGCTTAGGTTTCCGTTGCCTGTGACGTCCAAGAACGAAATAACCCCTCCGCCGCTTACCAAGCTAAGGTAGGTATCTGAGATCGTGGCGCAGCTATTGCCTCCGCACTCCGGGTTATCTCCGGGTATTGGTTCACCTCCGGTATCCTCGTCGGGTATCGGGTCAGGGTCAGGCTCAGGCGGTATAACGTCCTTAGCGAAGTCAACAGTGGTCTGTCCTACGGGACAGCTAGAACCTTCAACAGTTGCCGTGGCCCTGTAGTTGCTGCTATTCAGCAAATCGTCAGCCTCACCAGCACTTAGAGCTACTTGCTTCAGTTGGTCGTCTCCGGGGAACCACTCAACGTACTGCGGAGTGGTAGGCTCACCGATACCGTTACCTGCATCAAAGTCTAAACGCACCTTGACGTATCTGTCAGGTACGCTGTCCAGCTTGGCCCAAACCCAGTGGGCAGAGCCAGTGATGTGCGTGAACGTCTCCGGGGACGCTAGCGTTACGCATAGCGAGCCGGGACTGATTACCTCAGGTTTGAAGCCGTCGATAGCCTTAAAGCTAACCGCCACTTCCTTCTTCTTAGGGTCCTTGGTAACCAGTACCTCGTCCCAATCAATAGACTTCGATGCCATCCTTCTTCCCTAGCCTCTTATAGAACTCACGCTCAACCCTATCCTGAGCGATCAGCTCCGGTGTAGAGCCGTCGTGGATATATATTTGGTCACGGGCGATAACGAAGTGTTTATTCTCGAACTCAGCTACGCAGTGCAGCCCAGCAGCGCCCTTGTTGAATAGGCGTCTGAATTGCATCACGAAACGTCCACCCACAACCGACATGGCCGTGCAGTCTCCGTCTGAGTATATGATTAAGTTGTCATTGAGCTGCGCTGCGGTGATGAGGTTACCGAATCCTACGCCTACCTCAGATTGCCCTGAGAGCGTGCTAGGAGACTCGTAGTCCCATGACGGTGCGAATTCAATGTCAGCAGCAGCCGCAGGGTTAGACCACCAGACCTTGTTGGTCTGCCTGTCGCCTTCCTCTGTGATGCTGATAGCCACCAGATAGTTCCGTAAGGGTCCAATCCAGCGACATGTAGCCTTTGTGTCGTTGCTGGGAGCAGAGCCAGTGGCAATGTCGTCAGCGGTAGACACCAAGCCCCACTCTGGGAGCGGCTCCAGCGCCTGTGCGTCCCGGTTGAAGATCAAGGGAGCCTGTGCGCCGTTATTGATGATGAACGTATTGCCCCACTCGAAGCCCTGCCACGGGCCACCGCCGTACGGTCCACCGATTAGCTCCCACTTAGCGGGGTTGGTGGCGTCAGGGGTGTCCGTGCGCTGATCCCAGCGGTAGACGTAGTCGAAGCCGTCATCCTTTCGGAATACAGCCGCTAGGTACGTAGAGAAGCCGTCAGACCACGTAATCGTGAAGCGGCAGTCAGTACCTAGGCCAGCCGTGCTGGGCCTTCCAGCCTCGTCAGCGACCACAGGAGCGGACTCCTTCATCTTAGAGATATGGCCGCCGTTGAAGCGTACGTTAAGTGCGTCAGACCAAGTCCCCTGCGGCAGTGTCTCCGAGGGAGTGTCTTGGATGACTCCAGCGGCTCCATAGCCGCGCAAGGGAATGAATGGCATTACACTACTCCAGCATAGATGATGTAAGCAATGGCGTAGTAGCCCGGCTCGTACGCACTAAGCAGGTGCTCGTGTGCGAACTCAGTGTCAGGGATGCCTACGTCAATCGCGTCAGGTGATGGGTTACCGTACGTGCTTGTCTTGGAAATGTTAGGAGTACCGGAGGTAGCCGCCCGTAGCAAGTAACCGCCGTCTACGTCGTCAGGCGTGAACTCAACCCGCATGGAGTTACTACCATCAATGACGTCGTCGCTCTCTAGGTTCTGATTGACAACCGTAAAGTGAGAGTGCTGCGGAATGTTATCGTCTGTCAGCGTGACAGTCTTAGAGATTACCTTGTTGTCCGTGGTGCCAGTGATGACAGCCTTACCGGTACGTGCGTCACCGCCGCCGCCAGTAGAACCTACGATCTGAGCGCCCCAACCCTTGACGAACTTGTCTTGGAGGTTCGGGATGGTGAAGCCGTTAGGTGCCGTGCCGCCTACGCAAAGGAACCAGCCTTTGTCGTTCAGGGCCGTGATTAGCGACGTGTTGGTCGTGTCGCCGTTCCACATAGTAACCATACCCTGTGGGATAACCGGGCTGTTGGTCGTTGTGGGACTAACCAGAGCGTCCATGTCAGTGAATAGCTGAGCGTAGTCGGCTTCTGTCGGGCTTGTGCTGCCCGGAGTGGGGCCGTAATCGCTAGGCTTGGTGATAGCGCCGTTTACGTCAGGGAATACGGTAATGAGTGCGTCCTTTACTGCACGTATCTCACTAGCGCCGTCACCGATAAACGCTGTATCTGCTGGGACCGTGTTGTCCAGTCCTGTGAATCCTGTAGCCATTAGTAGCTCCTATCGAAGTAGTTGTCGCCGCCTACGCTTCCTACGGACATGCCGCCGGAGACCTTAGACCGCTTAAATGCTTTAAATACTTTGTCCATTAGCTCGTCGTAACGTGCTTGGTATATCTGAACGCCTTCCATATCGCGCAGGTAGACCGAAGCCTCCACCAAGGCAGCGTACAGGTACGCGCTGGGGTTCTCAAGGAAGAACGGGGTGGTAGAGCTATCGTTAGCCAAGTCAAATTTGGAGTCGTTGTTGTTGTAGTACAAACGGAAGTCCACATCGTCTCCAGACGTCGGCGCAGCCTCGTACGGCTCAGCGAACCCAGAGTAGAATACTTGGCCTTCACGTACGGTGTAGCATCCGTCCTTGTACGTAGATTCCTTCTTTTCCTTGTTGTACGTCTCCAGTGTTACGTAAGGAATGACGTTGCCGTTGACTATAACGGTCTCTACCTCACCCACCAGAATGTCCCCAAGGCCCAGATCGACCGGGTTCTGCTGAAGGGCAAAGGGTAGGCCAGCCTCTAACGCTACCTCGTTGGAAGCCACGTTTGACCTGTGGTCGTCGTTGATGCGTACCTCAGCGATCTTGATGAACTCGGGAATAACGGACGTCAAGTCCTCCCGGTTGATCCAGTCAGCTATGGAGGCTTTCAGCTCCCCAAGGTTAGTTAGTGCCATTACTTATCTCCTAAGTAGATTCCTCCCGCGCTAAAGCCACGGTCTCGTTTCGTTGTTACGTGCTGGCTGTGGAATTTAGAGAAGTCGCGGGACATGAAATACTTCAAGAACTTGTCCTTTACGCCGCCCTTGGTGGGATCGGGGTGATTCTTGTCACCGCCAGCGTTGATGCTGAAATCGTGCATCGTGTAGTTGTGCTTGATTAGCCAGTCTTCAAGGATCGGGAGCGGGATCGAGGCAACGTGCTGCAATCCTTCGCGCTTCCCGGCCTGAGCCTCGGCTATCTTTTCCCTGCGGTCGATAATGTCCTGAAAATCGCCGTGGGTAGTCCTGTAGTGCTTCCCATCCTCTGATTTGAAGCCCGTCCACGTGTTACCGTAGTTCTTAAGCAGCTTCTCGCTCATCGGCTGGCCTCCTCCTTCAGCTTGCGTTGATAATGACGGATAACGCCGAACAGTGCGTCCCCTACGTCGGGTAATGCACGGCACTTTTTACGTACAGTATCCATCAAGCCCTTGTAGAACGCCAAATCAGCCTCCAACTGGGCAATATATTCGTCTTTCTTGTCGGTTTTCTTCTCAGTCATGTCACTCTCTCTCGTGAAGGGCCATAGGAGGCCGTGTAACGCCCTGTGAGGGCTTCTAGGAGCACCCTATGCCATCGCACTAGGATACTCTTAAAAGCCCTCAGAAGCCCATTGAGAGCCTCTGAGGGGTGCTTACTCGCTACGGGTAGCTTTGGGCTGTCGGGTAAGCCCCGTTAGGGGATTAGATTAGACGGTAGCGTCAAAAGAAGTTACTGCGAAGTGAGCCTTGTCGTTCAATACGGCAAGAGTGCTCTCACGCAGAACCTGACGACGCATAGAGTCGCCAACCTTGGCAAGTTCCCAATCAGTAGTAGGACGCAATACGCAAGTTGCAGCGTACTCAGGGTCAAGACCCAGAGCAACGTCAGACTCGATGTTGCGGTCGATAACTACGTCAAGCTCACCGAAGGGAGAAACGTACAGGTCAACTACGTTGTACACTGACTTCTCGTTGCGGATGTCGCGGTTACGGCCAGAAGCCTTAGCGAAGTCAGCTACGATCAGTGAACCAGCAGGTGAAACAACCAAAGTGTTCGGCTTGCCGCCAGCTTCGTAGCACGCTTGGTGAGCAGCGAGGATCTGATCTTCGCCGTCAGTAGCAGTTACAGAAGCCTTCTTGACAGAAGCGTCCAACTGAGGAAGGAAAGAGATCATCTCACGAGCAACAGCGGTAGTACCAGCTGCGCCAGCCTGCTGTGAACCAACGACTGCGAATTCTTCGTCGTTAGCCAGCTCGCCGTAGATGCGCTCGAGTTGGAAAGCCATTTCAGAGTCACGGCCATACTTGTCAACTGCTTCCAGAGTACCAGCGATCTCTGCGACCTTGGTCATGATCTGGCAGTAGTTGCTCTTGTTGGTTACAGCCGTTGAGCTGTCAGCCGGAGCGTCTGCACCTTCAACTGCCTTGTTAGTGCCAGCAGCTGTCAGTGAATGTTGATGCCACTCGTGGATTTTACCAGTAGCTCGGAGGGTTTTAATCATAGAAACTACGGGAGCGTCTACGGGTGAGATGCGGTAGATGGCGTCTTGTACGTCTTCAGCCTGCGCGATCTGTGTGTATGAATCAAACTTAGCCATTGCTAATATTCCTTAAGATAGAGAGGTTTTTACTTGCCTTCGCGCTCTGCTCGGAGTTGAGCAGCCTTCATGGCAGCGAATGTACCCTTGGTACCGGGTTTGACCTCGTTAAACTCACGAGATGCTTTCTGGTACTGTCCCAGAGCATTACGCTCTGCAGGTCTCGCTGTAGCGGACTTCGGCGGTTTAGGTTTGGTCTTTGCGACCCTTTTCTCGACAACTTTGGCAGCATCCTTGCTGGCAGCTACTTCATTGAGGAGTACGATTAGGCGGTGGTCCGTAGAATCAAAGAACTCCTTCTCAGAGTATCCGTAATCCTTAGCGACTTCACCAAGTGCCCGATATTTCTCACTTGACCAGTCTGGAATGCGTATTTTCAGACGCTCCTTAGCAATCTTGGCTTCTCTTTCTTTCTGCTCGGCCATTTTGCTTTCGCGTTCCGTGCGAAACTGTTCCATTAACTGGCTGTATTGTGCTGCTTGTAACTGGGCGGCTTGGTACGCTTGTTGGTACTGCCCGAACTGCTCCTGTGTCAACGTAGCAGGATTAACCTGCGACAGCTGCTGTAACTGCTGGTTAGCCATTCCAGCAAAGTATTCCGAGTATTGCTCTACTTCTTCGAGCTTGTCTTTGAGGCTCATGTTGGCTTCAGTGTATTCCACCACTTGCTCCTCAAGACCCGCCTCGATTGCTCTGCGGTTCTCGGTTACGCGAGAGAACTCTTTCTCGAGGGACTTGTACTTCTCCTCAAGCTCCATGTACTCTGCGCTTACTTCAGGCGTCTCTTCTTCAGCAGGGTCACCTTCTTCGGCTTCTGCGTCTGGGTCAAGCTCGCCTTCCATGTCAACGGCGTTGTCGTCACCGTCCTCTATTACGTCCTCAAGGGACTCCTCCACGACCTCTGGGTCACCTGCTACAGGCTCCTCGATCGCTTCTGGGGTTGGCTCTACGTATGATTCGCCACGTTCTTGTGCAAATCGCTCCATGAACTCGCCACGGATTTCGCTAGTATCGTCGCTCATTACTCACCTCTCTGTGTTGCGATGATCTGCTGTGCTGTTACGACGGCACGGTTCAGGTTACCAAACACCTTGGCTAACGCATTCCCTTCTCGCCGTAACTCCTCCAAACTCCGGGTATGGCCCGGCTCGGTCTCGAAGAACCGCTTCTGGAGGTCCTCAAGGACAGCCCCGTAGGCCATCCCAAAGACTGGGTTTTGTAGGATGTTCTGTGCTTCCTGTCCTACTCTGATTACTTCTTCGTAACTATAATTGTCGTCTGACATCTCTCACTCTCTTAGTTGAGGCCCCGGAGGGCCGGGTTTATACTTCTACTTTCTTCTTGCAAATGGCGGCAATGCGCTTGACGCCGGTAGGCTCTGAGTTGACCATACGCATGGCTGCATACTCACAGGATTTCTCCTTAGTGAATGTCAGGCTTTTCATCACTGAGAACTGCCCCGTGTCTAGCACGAGAAACAGCCATAACGTATAGGTCACCATATTACATACCTTTCTTGGACTTGATGTCCAACTCACGGTCACCCTGACGTGTCTCTACAGCGAGTTCGCGGTCAGCGCGGACGTTGTCTTCCATCTT
>Ga0181571_10001326_pt1 | contig 17773 bp, 14 predicted proteins | sample 101ome_17_FD_132440 | JGI IMG/M metagenome (GOLD analysis project Ga0181571, IMG submission 132440) | Coastal salt marsh microbial communities from the Groves Creek Marsh, Skidaway Island, Georgia - 101407AT metaG (megahit assembly) | ecosystem: Environmental > Aquatic > Marine > Intertidal... | reverse complement strand
TTGCGAACCCCATCACTGTTTGACATGTCAAAACGCATCGGCAACGCCATAAGGGTCGGAAAAAGCCTTGTGTTGATTTTATTATTTTAGTTAATTAAATAATAAGTCAAGGCAAATTATGTGGCTGGTCTGGCAGCCTCCTTGCCATAACATCAAGGAAGCCTTCAAACATCAAAGGGGGATGGTCGTGTCAAAACCGAATATTCTGGTCATTCAGGCGGATCAACTCACCGCTCTGTGCCTCAAGGCGTATGGCACCCCCTATGCGCTGACGCCGCATATGGATCGTATCGCCGCGCGCGGCACAACCTATCTCAACAGCTATTGCAACAGCCCGGTATGTGGTCCGTCGCGCGCTTCCATGATGACGGGACGGTTGCCATCGAATGTCGGTGTCTATGACAATGCCGGCGAGTTCCTGTCTTCCGAGCCGACCTACGCACATTATCTTCGCACGCTTGGCTATCAGACCAGTCTTGTCGGCAAGATGCATTTCGTGGGGCCTGACCAGCTTCACGGGTTCGAGCGCCGACTGACAACGGATATTTATCCCTCTGATTTCAGCTGGACAGCGGACTGGTCGCAATATGAGGAGGAATATGCGCCCTCGCGGATGAGTCTTTTGAGCGTCGTTGAGGCGGGCACCTGCGAGCGCAGCCTGCAAGTTGATTATGACGACCATGTCTTCAACATGGCAAAGCAGGAACTTTTTGACATTGCCAGATCAGATGATGAACGCCCGTTCTTTGTTCATGCGTCCTTTACCCACCCACATAATCCCTTTGTGACAACTCAGGATTTCTGGGATCTCTATGATCATGAGGCGATCGCCATGCCGCGGGTGGGTTTCATTCCCTATGAGGAACGCGATCCATGGTCACAACGTTATTATATGACCATAAGGCAGGATGAATTCGAAATCACCACCGAACAGCTTCGCAAGGCCCGTCACGCCTATTTTGCCATGACAAGCTATTTTGACTCGCTTGTCGGCGGGCTTGTCGACACGCTTGAAAAGATTGGTCAGCTTGAAAACACCTATGTGTTCGTCATCTCCGATCATGGTGACATGCTTGGCGAGCGCGGCATGTGGTACAAGTTCAATCCCTATGAGGCTTCGGTGCGCGTGCCCATGATTGCGATGGGGCCGGGTCTGAAACAGGGTCATTGCGAAACCGCGCTGACCACCCTTGTTGATCTGCTGCCAACCTTTGCCGACATCGCGAATGGCGGCAGCTATGCAGACTATGTCGCGCCCATTGACGGCAGAAGCCTGTTCGATCTTCCCGAGGCGGGAAGCGACGATGATCTTGTCTTTTTCGAATATTGCGGCGAGGGCGTGCATGACCCGGCATTGATGTGTCGTCATCGGAACATGAAATATGTGCGATGTGGCGCTGACCCGGAAATGCTTTTCGACCTGGCTGCCGACCCGGATGAACAGCGTAATCTTGCCGCGGAACCGGCATATGCGGATACCATCATGGCGATGCGGGACCGCGTGGCGGGTCATTGGGACGAGGCCGCCCTCGGCCAGCGCGTCCTGGCGTCGCAGAAGACACGTCTGTTTGTGCAGGAGGCGATGAAGAACGGGGAATTTCCGTCATGGGACTACAGCCCGCCATTCGATGCCAGCCGGGCCTATGTTCGCGGGGCTGTCGATCCCAGTACGACGGCGACCAAGGCGCGCAAGCGCTATCCCTTTGTGCCGACAACCCCGCCGCAAAACCCCCGCCCGCCAAAATAGGGTTGCCCGCCAGGGTGCTGACGGGCAACTGACATCAGCCATAGATCTCGCTTGAATATCGGGTGGCGAGGAACACCTCCAGGCCCTCGATGCCGCCCTCATGCCCATAGCCGCTGAATTTCAGGCCTCCAAAGGGCGTTTCGACCGAATGCACATGCAGCGAGTTGACGGCCAGCATGCCAGCCTCGATTTCCTGCTTCAGGACACCGGCGGTTCTCGCGCTGCCTGTAAAGGCGTAGGCGGCCAGTCCAAAGGGCAGGCTGTTGGCCCGGTCGATCACCTCTTCAAGCGAAGAGAACCTGGCGGTGGGCGCGATGGGCCCGAACGGCTCTTCGGTCATGATCCTCGCCGTATCCGGCACCTCCTGAAGCAATGTCGGGGCAAAGAAGCTTCCCTCGCTCTGGATGCGGGACCCGCCAACCAGAAGTTCGGCGCCGTTGCTGACGGCATCCGAGACAAAGCCATCCATGATGTCGATACGGCGTTCGGCCACCAGCGGCCCCATATTCACCGCTTCATCAAGGCCGTCGCCGACCTTTACCGCCTCGACCTGTTCCTTGAACAGGGCAAGGAACCTGTCATGGATGCTGTCCTGAACGAAGAACCGTGTGGGTGAAATACAGACCTGTCCGGCGTTGCGAAACTTGCCGGCCGCGCAGAGTTTTGCCGCCGCCTCGATGTCGCAATCCTCGAACACCATCACCGGCGAATGACCACCAAGTTCCATGGTGCAGCGAATCATGTTCCGTGCCGCCAGCTGCTGAAGATGGATGCCGACGGGAACGCTTCCGGTGAAGCTGAGCTTGCGCGGGATTGGCGAGGCGAGAAGATGCTCCGAGACTTCCGGCGGCACGCCAAAGACGATGTTCAGGACACCGGCCGGCAGGCCTGCATCCGTCAGGGCGCGGCCAATGGCAATGGCTGTTGCCGGGGTTTCCTCGCTCGGCTTGATGGTGATCGAGCAGCCGGCAGCCAGCGCGCCGGCGACTTTCCGCATGGTATTGGTCGCCGGGAAATTCCAGGCAACGAAAGCGACCACCGGCCCGACCGGCTCCTTGCGGGCCTCATGCTGCATATTCGGAAAGCGTGACGGGATGATCCGGCCATAGACCCGCTTGCCTTCCTCGGCATACCAGCGCAACAGGTCGATGGCGACGCGAAGTTCGATCCGGGATTCACCAATCGGCTTGCCCATTTCACGCGTCAGATTGGCGCTGATATCCTCGAACCTGTCCTCAAGATGGCAGGCGGCCTTTTCCAGAACCGCCTGGCGGCTGTGCGGGGTCATCTTCCGCCAGACATTGAAGCCGTCAAGGCTGCTCTGCAAGGCTGCATCGAGATCGGCCGGGCTGGCATGCGGCAGGGTTCCGATGGTGCTGCCATCTGCCGGGCAGATGACCGGTTCGCTCTTGCCCGAACTGCCGTCGGTCCACTCTCCGGCAATAAGCATTTTCAAATCTGGATAGGGCATTCGGGACTCCTCTGTGTTTCCACGGTAACTGATACGCCTTATTGGCAGCGCATGCTATGATTGAGATAAAATAATATCGGCTGCCTTTTCGGCGATCATATAGGTGGGGGCGTTGGTGTTTGCCGATGTAATGACCGGCATGACAGACGCATCGACAACCCGCAACCCGTCGATGCCGCGCACCTTCAGATCAGGTGTGACAACCGCATCCTCATCAACGCCCATGCGACAGGTGCCGGTACAGTGATAGACCGTACCACCGCCGCGCCGCGCCGCATCGAGGATTTCATCGTCGGTCCTGACGTCCGGTCCCGGTACCATCTCGACATCCCACAGATGGCGGAACTCGGCCTGCTGGTAAATATCGCGCAGCATCTTGATGCCGGCGACGATGGTTTTCCTGTCACGCTCGGCACTCAGGTAATTCGGATCAATCCGTGGATCGGCGGCAGGATCGTTCGAGACGATATCCACCCGGCCGCGCGAATCCGGATGACACTGCCAGACCGCGGCGGTGAATCCCGAATAGCGGTGCAGGGGATCCCCGGGCTTGTCGACCGAGAGCGGCATCACATTGAACTGGATGTCCGGCGCCGGGGTCGGCGCATGTTCGGTGCGGGCGCCGCCACCGACCTGGCCGGCGCCGACGGTCAGCGCCCCCCGCCCCCGGATGGCCCAGTCCAGCCCCATCTTTGCAAGGGAAATCGGGTTGCGGACCTGATTGTTCAGCGAATTTCCGGTCTTCATCCTGACTATTGTGCGCATCTGGTAATGATCCTGCAGATTGCCGCCAACGCCCGGCCTGTCGATGATCACCGGGATATCGAGGTCTTTCAGGAGTTTGCCCGGGCCGACTCCGGAAAGCTGCAGAATTTGTGGCGACTGGATGGCGCCGGCGCAAAGTATGACTTCCCGGCTCGCCATGATGTCCATGGCGTTGCCATCGCGGCGAAGCCGCACGCCCTTGGCCTGCCTGTCATTGATGATGATCCTTTCCACCAGCACATTGGTCATCACCGTCAGGTTTGGCCGCTTCATGGCCGGCTTGAGGAAAGCCTTTGCGGCGCTGCTGCGCCACCTTTGCCCGATCGAGAGGTGATAGGCGCCCACACCATGCGTGGTGACACCATTGAAATCATCATTGCGGGGCAGGCCAAACTGGCTGGCCGACCGCAGCCAGGCCTCGCAATAGGGGTGGTCATTGCGAAGCTGCGAGACCTGAAGCTCGCCATGGCCGCCATGATATTGTGAGGGTGGACCGGCAAATGATTCGAGGCGCCGAAAATAGGGAAGCACCTCATTGAAGGACCAGCCATTATTTCCCTGTGCCGCCCATTCATCAAACGTGTCCTTCTGGCCACGAATGAAGATCAGCCCATTGATGCTGCTTGACCCGCCGACCACCTTGCCACGGGGCCAGTCGATCGACCGGCCGGCCGTGCCTTCGCCGGGGGTGGTTGCGAAGTGACGTGAGACTGACGGGTTGTTGATTGACCTGAAATACCCGACTGGCAATTTCAGCCAGAAATCCCGATCCCAGCCGCCGGCCTCGAGAACCAGAACATGATTGTCCGGATGCGCCGACAACCTGTTCGCAAGCAGGCATCCGGCTGATCCCGCGCCAACAATGACATGCGTGAAGGACGTGTTTGCGGAACGCATCTTGAAATTCCTAAACATTCTATATTTATTATGTTATGACTTTAAATCCTGTATGGCCGGTTGGCAAGGGTCCTGTCACAGGGAGGCCGGACCGGATGTCGGTCGCGCCGGCAACCATGTCGACAAATATGTGGACAAATACAGACCAGAACTCCGCGTCGGGAGGGATACAGGATGACACATGCCGCCTCTCTCCTTGATCGGGCGCAGCCATTGCCACTTTATTATCAGGTGTATGAAATCCTGCGCGCGCAGCTTGCGGATGGCGTCTGGAAAGCGGGTGATTTTCTGCCGCCAATCCCCGACCTGGCCGCGCGTTTCAGCGTTTCGGTGGTGACCATTCGCCAGGCGCTTGATCTGCTGCGCGAGGATGGTCTCGTGCTGTCTGAACGCGGCCGCGGCACGTCGGTATTGGCGGATCGCGCGGACACCGGGCCGCTGCATCTCGAATCGACGGTCAGTGACCTGATCCGGCTCTATGCGGATGACAGTCCGGAGCAGGAGCCGCTGGATGAGGGCGTTGGCATGCCGGCCCTGTCGGGAGCTGAATTCACCCTCTGCCAATCCTATTATTTCATGAAACGGGCGCATATTCGCGACGGTATGAGATACTGTCTGATTACTCTCCATATCGACGAAGAGCTGTTCCGCCGAAACGAGACGGATTTCCGCCAGAGGCTGGCATTGCCGGTGCTGTTTGAAAACATGGATCTGAAAATTGGCAGGGCCTGGCAGACGCTGCAGATCGAAAAGGCCGACCATGTGGTGGCTACCGCGCTGAAAGTTCCGCCGGGTGATCCTGTTGCCAGGGTCAAACGCTACATCACCGACAAAGCGAACAGGCTGGTCTATTGTGCCGAGGTGCATTACCGGCATGATTGTATCCAATACAGGATGGAATTGAAGATATGATCAGGATCACCCGGCTGGAGGTGTCGGCGCATGCGCTGGCCGCCATTGCTGGTGATGGCATGCTGAAACGGGATATCAGCACCAAGCCGCTGCAAAAAACGCATCAAACAGGTGAAAAGTTAGCAATTTCTTGGTCGCGTCTTTTCGGTGTAGTGTTGACGTTAAAGTTTCCTGCCGCAGTGCGTTGAAGATCAAATGTTTGACGAAATGTTAGATGGACCGGTGTTGGATGGATCCGGGCCCGATGGATCCGGGCCCGATGGATCCGGGCCCGGAGCACGCGAACCCTACCGCGCATTGCTGGCCTGGCTTCACGATCAGGATTTCCGAAAGCTTTCGAAACAGTCGCTTCAGGCCGAGGAACTGTTTCGGCGGATCGGGATCACCTTCAATGTCTATGGGGGGCGCGACGGTGAGGAGCGGATCATCCCCTTTGACCTGATCCCGCGGATCATTGCGGCCAGTGAATGGCGCCGGCTAGAGCGTGGCATCGTTCAGAGGGTGGCGGCGATCAATGCCTTCCTTGCCGACATCTATCATCGTCAGGAAATCATTCGCGCCGGGATCGTTCCATCGGCACTGGTCCACGGGAACAAGGCCTTCATGCCGCAAATGTGTGGCTTCACCCCGCCGGGCAACGTCTATACCCATGTTGTCGGGGTTGATATCGTTCGGACGGGTCCGGATGATTTCTATGTTCTGGAGGATAACGCCCGGGTGCCGTCCGGCGTTTCCTACATGATCGAGAACCGCGCCACGATGCTGCAGATGTTTCCCGAACTGTTCGCCAGCCACCGCGTTCAGCCGGTGAGTGACTACCCGAAGCAGCTGTTCAGGTCGCTCGCCGGATGTGCCCGCTCTTTCATCGACAACCCCAATATCGCTGTTCTCACGCCCGGCATTCATAATTCTGCCTATTATGAACATTCCTTTCTTGCTGACGAGATGGGTGTTGACCTGTTGCAGGGATCGGACCTCGAGGTGCGTGATGGACGTGTTATCATCCGCACCACCGAAGGCACGGCCCCGGTTGATGTGATCTACCGCAGGATCGATGATGAGTTTCTTGATCCGCTATCCTTCAACCCGGACAGTGTGCTTGGCACGCCGGGGCTTTTCGATGCCTATCGCAGCGGCGCGGTCATGCTTGCCAACGCCCCGGGCGCGGGTATCGCCGATGACAAGGCGATTTATTCCTATATGCCCGAAATCATCGAATTCTATATGGGTGAAAAACCGCTTCTCGACAACATCCCGACCTGGCGCTGTTCCGAGCCGGACAACCTTGCCTATGTGCTGGCACATCTTTCTGAACTCGTGGTCAAGGAGGTCCATGGGTCAGGCGGCTATGGCATGCTTGTCGGGCCAGCAGCAAGCAAGCGTGAACTTGCCGCCTTTACGCGCAAGCTCAAGGCCAGTCCGGCGAGTTATGTCGCGCAACCAACCTTGTCGCTGTCGACAGTGCCAGTCCTGACAAGAAGTGGCCTTGCGCCGCGGCATGTCGATCTTCGCCCGTTTGTTCTGGTTTCGCCCGAGGGAATCAGGGTCACGCCCGGCGGACTGACCCGCGTCGCACTCCGGAAGGGGTCGCTTGTCGTGAATTCAAGCCAGGGCGGCGGCACCAAGGACACGTGGGTTCTGGAGGCCTAGGATGCTTGGTCGGCACGCTGACAATCTGTTCTGGATGGCGCGCTACCTTGAGCGTGCCGAAAATTCGGCGCGGCGCATCCAGTCCGCCTTTCTTCATACGCTTACCCAGCGGGCCGAGGGAGATGAAGAGTGGGCCGCCATCATCCGCAGCACCGGTAAATCCGATGCCTTTGCCACGCGTCACGAATCTGTGTCGATGACAAACGCAATCGATTATCTGCTGCGCGACAAATCGAATGAAGACAGCGTCATCTCGCTTCTGGCGAATGCGCGCCAGAATGCCCGTTCGGTGCGCACGGCGCTGACACAGGAGGTCTGGCAGTCGTTGAATGAAAGCTGGATGACCTGCAATACGGCCCTGAAGCGGCCGGTCAACATCCGTGACCTGCCGTCAATTCTGGAAAACATCATCAAGGGAAGCTCGGTGTTTCGTGGCGCCCTCTACGGGACCATGCTGCATAATGACATCTTCAATTTTCTCAGGCTCGGGACCTTCATAGAGCGGGCCGACAACACGGCGCGGATCGTCGGCGCCAGATATCATCGCCTGTTGCCGACCGCGGCTGGCGCGCTTGGCGGTGCCGATCAGAGTCAATGGGAGATCATGCTGCGCTCACTTGCGGCATGGCGGTCCTATAACTGGCTGAATCGGGGGCATCTGGACCCGTCCGGCGTCGCCTCATTCCTGATCTTTGACGATAGAATGCCGCGGTCTCTGTCTTTCTGCTACCGTGAGATTTGCACCAATCTTGCGGATCTGGAGACAGAATATGGCCGCACCCATGCGTCCGGACAGCGCGCGCGCAACGTCCTGCAACAGCTGGAAGATGGCAGGAAAAAGGACATTCACCGGATCGGCCTTCGGGATTTCATAAACGGGTTTATTGTCGACAATAACAACCTCAGCCTGACGATTGCGTCAGACTTCAATCTGGCACCCTAGATGCGCTTTTCGATTGCCCACAAGACGAGTTTTGAATTTGACGACGCCCCCGGTGCGGTAATCCAGCGGCTGCACCTGACGCCGCGCGATTTCCCCGGCCAGCAGGTTATTGAATGGCGGATCGATATTGATGGCGGGTCTCTGGAACTCGAGACAACGGATTACCATGGCAACAGGGTCCATCTATGCAGACACGACCCTCTCGCCGGCTCCATCACGATCACATGCCGCGGCCTTGTGGAGGTCGATGATCTGGGCGGAATCATCGGTCAGCATGATGGTGCCGTGCCGTTGGCGCAGTTTCTGCAGCCGACATCACTGTCAACGCCGGGTCCACGACTGCGCCCGCTGGTGCGTGAGATGGAGAGCCTGCAGAAGCCGGGCGATCTCGGCGAGCCTGCGCTGATGCATCAGCTGTCGGCACGCGTCCGCGACAGCATCATCTATACCAGGGATGTCACCGACGTTACGACCACAGCCGAGCAGGCGATGGAACTGGGTGCCGGCGTTTGTCAGGATCACGTCCATGCATTTATCGCGATCGCCAGGCGTCTCGGTTTTGCCGCACGCTATGTCAGCGGCTATCTGATGCTGGATGATACGAAGATACAGTCGGCAAGCCATGCCTGGGCGGAAGTTCATCTTGATGGCCTGGGATGGGTTGGATTCGATATTTCCAATGCGATCTCGCCCGATCAACGCTATATCAAGCTGGCCACCGGATTCGATTATGCCGACGTGATACCCGTTTCCGGAGTTCGTTTTGGCACCGGTGGCGAGCAGATATCCACAACGATCACTATAGAGCAATGATGTTCGAGGCCGGTGTGACATGTCCTACTGCGTAGCGCTGAAGCTGACCCGAGGCCTGATTTTCATGTCGGACACCCTCACCAATGGCGGTGTGGACAATATCTCCTGTTATCCGAAGACCTTCAGCTGGGGCATTCCCGGCAACCGGCAGATCTTTCTTGCCACGGCGGGCAATCTGGCCACAACACAGGCGGTTGTCAGCACCCTGTCGGAGCAGAGCAAGAAATCGAGCGAGCGAAATCCGTCGATCCTTCATGCGCCGACCATGTTTCAGGTGGCCCGCATTGTCAGCCGGACACTTTCCGAAGTGATCGGCAGCTCCGTACCCGGCCAGCAGGTGGCCGACAGCGCTTTCTCGGCGACGATGATTCTGGGCGGGCAGATCGATGGCGGCGAGATGCGCCTGTATCTGATCTATCCGGAGGGCAACTTCATAGAGGTCTCCGAGAGCAATCCGTTCTTTCAGATTGGTGAGACAAAATATGGCCGGCCCATTCTGGTGCGCGCCTTTGATGCGGAGATGGAATTCAGTGACGCCATCAAACTTCTGATGGTGTCGTTCGACTCGACGATCAAGGCCAACCTGTCGGTGGGTCTGCCTCTGGATATCCGGATCTATGAGAAAGACAGTCTGCAACCCGGTCGTGAACTGACGATCGCCGAGGACGACCCCTATTATCAGATGATCTCAAACGCCTGGGGCGAGGCTCTGAAAACCAGCCTTTCACAGCTTCCCAACTTTGCACTCGATGGCGACTGATATCGCACAACCCGGGTAAGGGCGCGCAGGCGCGGTGTCGAGGTTGCGACGGTCGCTGCGGACCACTGCGGACCACTGCGGACCATTGTGTGAAGGTCACGCATGGAGAGCTTTCGGTCTGGGTCCGGAAAAAATATGACACCCATGATTCGGTCGGGACGCATTCGCAAATCGTGGCCGCCACAAGCCCGGATGCGCTGGAAGTCACGATGTTCCCTGCCGGTGTTCCCGAATGGCGATATAGCTGCCGCAGGAGATGATGATCCCCGCGCCGGCAAGCGATATCAGATCCGGAACAACCCCCAGCACGCCGAAATCGAACAGCATCACGAAGATCAGTGTCGCATAGATGAAAGGCGCGACAAGGCTGGCATCGCTGGACCGCATGGCGAACAGGAACAGCATCTGGCCGGTCACCATCACAACGCCGACGGCGGCGAGCGCCCCCCATTGCGCGGCATTCGGCATCTCGAAGGTGAAGAATAGCGGGATTGTCGCGACGGTTGCGGCGATGGCGTTGTTGATCAGCAGGATCTGGAAGACATCCTCGCGCAGGGACAGCATCTTGATGACAACGATCTCGAGCCCGATGAGCGCCGCGCCGCCAAGACACAGAAGCGCCACAGGATTTATCCCGGCGGCCTCGGGTCGAATCAGCAACACACCGCCGCAAAAGGCAATGATCGCCGCGGTCCACCGATGTTTTCCAACCCGCTCATGCAGGATCAGCACGGCCAGCATCATCGCGAAGATCGGGTTCAGGAAGGTCAGCGCGACAGCATCCGAGGCTGGAATGTAGATCACGCCGGTGAACAGGATCGCGATGCCAATCCAGCCCAGGGTGGAGCGCAACAGATGAAGCCGCCAATGCGGCCTGATGACATGGCGGCGGCTGGCCAGAAACAGCAGCATCGCAGTCAGCAAGCCGAAGGCGAACCGGCTGTGTGCCACCTGCAGCGGATGCAGGGCGTCACCGTAGAATCCACTGCCAAGAAGTTTCGACAGAAAGGTGCTGCCGGCAAAACAGAGGGATGCGGTGACGGCAAGAAGGATGGGTTGCCCTTGCATGTCTTGCCCTGATGCTGGAATTGTGGATGAAAGGCCCACCGGAGGCCTCCATCCTGTTCGGCGTCAGGGATACTTGTCAATGCGCCTGCCGGGCGCAGCTATTGTGCCACTGGCGAACCACCCTGTTCATTCGCTGGAAATTTCGCCTAGACTGGCGGCAGGCTGACAGGCCCCGGCTGCAGGAAAATATTGTCTGGTGCTTCTGCCCGCCTGCCCGACTGAGTGACCTCATGGAGACCGTTTCATGCCGCATCCAAAGACCGACATCCTGTCCGGACCAACTCCTCTCGAGCTGGCAGGCGAGCTGTCGAAACAGCTCGGTATCGACCTCCATATCAAGCGTGATGATCTGGCTGGCCCGTCATTCGGTGGCAACAAATCGCGGCAGCTTGAATATTATTTTGGCGAGGCGCTGGCACAGGATGCCGACACCATTCTGATCACCGGTGCCGTGCAGTCGAATTTCACCCGCACCGCCGTGGCGGTGGCGCGCGCGCGTGGCATGCGGGCAATCGTGCAGTTCGAGGACCGGGTGAAGAGCCCGTCTGACCGCTACCGACATTCGGGCAATGTGCTGCTGTCCCGTCTGATGGGGGCGGAAATCGAATTCTACCCGGACGGCGAGGATGAAGCTGGCGCCGATGCGGCGCTGGACGCGCGGGCGGACGAGCTTCGCGCGGCCGGGTGCCGCCCCTATATCATTCACCTGTCCGAGACATACCCGCCGCTCGGCGCTCTTGGCTATGTCGATGCCGCCACGGAGATCCTCGGCCAGCGTGACGATTTCGATATCTTTGTCGTGGCATCCGGCAGCGGCGCCACCCACGCCGGGCTTCTTGCCGGGCTTCGTGGTGGCGGATCGCAGGCGCGCGTTATCGGCAGTTGCGTCAGACGCGCCGCCGATCTGCAGGGCCCGCGAATCGAACGGGTGCTGAAAAGGCTTGGCGCCCTGTATCCGGCGGCCAATGATGTCACGGCGGAGGATGTCTGCGTGTGGGACGGGGCACTGGCCCCGGGATATGGCCAGATTGGTGACAGGAGCCTTGGCGCCATCCGGATGATGGCCGCCACCGAAGGCCTGTTCCTCGACCCGGTCTATACGGCAAAGAGTTTCGCGGCGGTGCCGTCACTCGTCGAATCCGGCGCCATTCCAAAGGCAAGCAAGGTTTGTTTCGTGCATACCGGCGGGTTGGCCGCACTCTATGCCTATGAAGACCAGCTTTCAAAACTGCTTGACCATGCCACCGGATAACCGTCTTCGGAAAATGAAGACATAGTTAATCCAATCTCGTTTTTTCGCTTGAGGTGATCGGGTGATTCAGGCTTTCATGGCGCGACAGGGGAGGTCATCGGGATGGCTGCAAACACCACCTCGCAAGTCACGGCAGGAGTCATGTCTTGCCTTGGTTGTGAGGGACGCAGACAAATCGACTTTGAATCTCCCCGGGTTTCAACATGGCCAAGCCAGGGAGATATATAATGAAAAGATGGGTTAAAGCAGTCGCAACCCTGCTGACAGCAAGTTTTGCTTTCGCAGGCGTCGCTTCCGCACAGGAGATGCGGTTCTTCAAGATCGGCACCGGCGGTACCGGCGGCACCTACTACCCGATCGGTGGTTTGATCGCGAACGCGATTTCCAACCCTCCGGGGTCGCGCCCCTGTGACAAGGGCGGCAGCTGCGGCGTTCCCGGTCTCGTAGCCATCGCGGTTTCGACGACAGCGTCCGTGTTCAACGCAAACGCCATCCAGGCAGGCTCGCTTGATGCCGGTCTGGCCGGCGCCCAGACCGTTGTGCAGAGCTACAATGGTGAAGGCAAGTTCGTTGACAACAAGAAGGACAAGATCCGTGTCATCGCCAACCTGTATCCGGAAAGCATGCACCTTGTCCTGAAAAAGGGCACCAAGCTGAACAGCCTGAAGGACCTGAACGGCATGAAGGTCGGTGTGGCTGCGGCAGGTTCGGGAACGCAGGTTTCCGTGCGCATGATTCTGAAGCATTACGACATCAAGGCTGACGAGTATGAGCTGAATGTCGGTCAGAGTGCGCAGCGTCTTGCCGACGGCCAGATCGACGCGTTCTTCTATGCTGCCGGCACACCGCTGTCGGCGTTGATCCAGCTTGGTTCGACAAAGGGCTTTGATCTCTACAGCTTCTCTGCCGATGAGCAGAAGGCGATCAACGAGATCATTCCCTATTATGTCGAGGATGTGATCACTTCGGGCGTCTATGAAAACATCGGTTATGATGTGAACACCGTGGCGGTGAATGGCCAGCTCATCACCTCCATCGACCAGCCGGAAGACCTGATCTACGACATCACCAAGGCGTTGTGGAACGACAACACCCGCAAGCTGCTGGACAAGGGTCACCCGAAGGGTAAGGCCATCCAGCCTTCGACCGCTCTGAAGGGCGTTCTCATCCCGCTGCATCCGGGCGCAGAGCGCTTCTATAAAGAAGCAGGCTTGATGTAATCATATGAGTGAGGGCGCCTTTCGGGCGCCCTCATTTTTTGTTTGGGGGTTATTATGGAAAAGTTCAGTCTTGAACGGGCGCTCTCTCTGGAGAGTAAATATGACGATTCATTCAAACACGCCCTATCGGCGACTGGCTTGCCAAATTCGTTCTTTGGTTCAGCGTTCTTTTTGCCCTTTATCATTATGTGACCGCCGGCATCGGCGTGCCGGTGGATTACTGGCATATGGGTGCCCACATGTCGGGCGTCATCATCCTGATCTTCATTTCCTTTCCGGCTTTCAAGCGGCTGAAACGAAATGACGAGGCCTCCACCGTCACCGGCATGCTGTCCGGCGTGCCATTCTATGACTGGATGTTCATGATTGTCGGCGTGGCATCGTCGCTCTATGTCGGGGTGACATGGTACGGCGTCGACCTGAATTTCCTTGGCTTCAGCTATTCCATTCCCGAACAGGTTTTGCGGATGGGCGTTCCGCTACCTGTCGATGTTGTGTTCGGCACCCTGCTGATCCTCGTTTTGCTGGAGGCGGTGCGCCGAACAATCGGGATCGTCGTGCCGATCATCATCCTGTTCTTCATCGGCTATGCCGTTCTCGGGCCCTATATCCCGCTTCAGATATTGAAGCATCCGGGCCTGAGCTGGTCGCTGTTCGTCAACAATATGTATTTCCCCGATCTGGGTATCTATGGCGTCACGCTGTGGATTGTCTCGACGGTGGTGTTCCATTTCGTGCTGTTTGGTGTGCTGGCGCAGCGCATCGGCCTTGGCCAGTTCTTCGTCGATCTCGCCACGGTTGCCGCCGGCCGCTATACAGGCGGGCTGGCCAAGGTGTCGGTGGTGTCATCGGCGCTGTTCGGAACCATCTCCGGATCGTCGATCGCGAACACCGTCTCGACCGGGTCGCTGACCATCCCGAACATGAAGAAAAGCGGTTATCCGGGGCATTTCGCCGGCGGTGTTGAATCCGCTGCCAGCGCGGGGGGGCAGATCACCCCGCCGATCATGGGGGCGGCGGCATTCGTGTTGGCCGAATTCCTCGAAATTCCCTACAGCACCGTGGTGATCGCCGCGGCTGTGCCGGCCGCCATGCACTATATCGGCGTGATGTCCATCGTCCATTTCAAGGCCAAGAAGCTGGGGCTGAAGGGTCTGTCGGCAGAGCAGATCCCGCAATTTATCGAAGTCATCAAGCGGGGCTGGATGACAGCAATACCGCTGATTGTGCTGATCTATGTCCTGTTCTCGGGCTATTCGCCGCATATGGCGGCTTTCTGGGGGATCACCGCGGTCCTGATCGTCGGCTTCGTCAACCCGAGCCACCGGATCGGTCTTGGCGATCTGATCGCCGGCGCATCGCAGGGTGTGAAATACGCCCTCTCGGTCGGGGCGGTCTGTGCGGCGATCGGCATTGTCGTGGGCGTGGTCAACGCGACCGGACTCGGTTTCCGGCTTGGCTTCATGGTCACCAACAGCGCGCTTGGCATGGGCGAATCCATCCTGCCGCTGTTTTCCCTGATCCCGTTCGCCGATTTCACGCTGAACGACATCACCCTGTTCATCTCGCTCATCCTGATCGCGGTGACATGTATCCTGATGGGGGCCGGACTACCGACGACGGCGCTCTATGTTATGTTGGCGACTGTCGCCCAACCGGCGCTGGCGAATCTCGGCATTCCGCCGCTCGCATCGCATCTGTTCGTTCTCTATTACGGGGTGATTTCCGAGATCACGCCACCGGTCTGCGCGTCGGCCTATGCCGCCGCCGGCATCGCCGGATCGAATCCGTTCAGGACCGGCCTGTCCGCCTTTTCGCTTGGCATTGGCAAGCTTTTGGTGCCGATGGTGTTTGTCTATTCGCCAGCCATGCTGATTGTTCTCGATGACTATTTCACCTGGCAGGAATTCCTGCATACCGTGGTCACATGTGGTCTTGGCGTGTTCCTGCTATCGGCTTCGGTGGCCGGATATTTCCTCGCGAACATGAACGGGCCAAGCCGCGCGCTGTTCGGCATTGCCGGTATTTTCCTGGTCGCGCCAACATTCAGCTCAACCTTGTATGCGGCATTTTTCGCGGCGCCGGTGCTGGTGATGCAGGTGCTTGCCTACAGACGCCGGGCGGTGCCGGAACCGGCCGAGTGAAATCGTGCGGGTGAACACCCCTGAAGGCTGATTTGTTGGCGCGCTGACGGGGGCACAGACAGGCAATGAAAGGGCAGGGCGGTCAGAACAGGGACGATGTCGTCGTTATTGGCGCCGGCATTGTCGGCGTATGCTGCGCCCTGCAACTTGCTGAACGCGGGCTTTCCGTCACCGTCATCGACCGGAAGCCGCCATGCGAGGAAACAAGTTTCGGCAATGCCGGCGTCATTTCGCCCTGGACCTGCGTGCCGCAATCGGTGCCGGGCCTGTGGCGCAAACTCCCGAAATGGCTTCTTGATCCGCAGGGCCCGGTGTTCATTCGCAAACGCCATGCGCCGGTTTTTGTGCCCTGGGCGCTGAAATTCTTCGCCGCCGGCAGGCCGGACAGGGTGGACGGTGTCGGTGATGCGATGATGGCGTTGAGTCGGAATTCGCCGTCGAACTATCGCGCGCTCCTGCGGGATACGCCGGCGCTGGAGCTGGTTCAGGATTCAGTTTACATCTTTGTCTATAGGCAGGCGGCGCAGGCGAATCTGGACCAGCTTGGCTGGCGGATGCGCAAGATGCGTGACGTGCCGCTGAGCCTGATCGGGGCCGCAGAACTGCGGGAACGCGAGCCCGATATTTCACCTGCATACGAGGCTGCCATCCTCATTCATGAACAGGGGCGCGCCCTCAACCCGGCGGCGATTGGCAAGGCGATCGCCGACAAGGCAAAGGCACTCGGGGTTCGTTTCAACCTGTCCGAAACAAGGGCCATTTCGCGTCACGGGGATGGCTGGACCGCGATCTGCGGCGACAGGCAATATAACGCCCGCAAGATGGTGCTGGCGGCCGGCGTCTGGTCGGCCTCGCTGCTGAAACCGCTTGGATTCAACCTGCCGCTCGAGGCGGAGCGCGGGTATCATCTTCTGTGCCGTGAACCGGGAATAAACATCAATAATTCCATCATGGATGTCGAGCATATGTGTGTCGCCAGCCAGATGGCGGCCGGCGTCCGGATTGCCGGCACGGCAGAATTCGCCGGCATTCAGGCGGCGCCGGATCACCGGCGCGCCTTTGTCTTTAGAAAGGCGCTGCAAAGCCTTTTCCCCGGCATCAACACGGATCAGGCGGAACCCTGGATGGGGCGACGGCCGACCTTTCCCGACAGCCTGCCCTGTATCGGTCCGGTGGCGGGACAGGATGGCCTGTTTGCGGCGTTTGGCCACTCGCATTACGGGTTGGGTCAGGCGCCGACCACGGGTCGGATCATCGCCGACTGCGTGACCGGTCGCAAATCCGATATCAATCTACAGCCCTACAGGACAGGCAGGTTCACATAAAACAGAATTACGAAACCATTATTGTCGGTGGCGGTCTTGTCGGGTTCAGCATTGCCTACGGGCTGGCAAGACGTGGTCTGGATTGTGTTCTGCTTGACGCCTCCGACACCGATTTCAGGGCGGCGCGGGGAAATTTCGGGCTGGTCTGGGTGCAGGGCAAGGGGTCCGGCTTTTCGGCCTATGCCGACTGGACGATGCGATCCGCCGAATTATGGCCGACACTCTCCTCGGAACTGCAGGAACTGACCGGCCGTGATCTCGGGCTTGAGCAGGAGGGTGGCATCCATATCTGCCTCAGCCAGGCGGAATATGACGACCGCAAGGCAAGGCTCGATGCGCTGAGATCGCACCAGAATGGCCGCTTTCATTATGAAATGCTGGACCGGCAGGCGCTGCTTGATCTGCAGCCTGACCTGGGCCCGGATGTTGTTGGCGGGTCCTGGTGCCCGGCCGATGGCCATGTCAATCCGCTCTATCTGTTGCGAAGTCTTCATGACGGGTTCCTGCGCCATGGCGGAAACGTGCATTCGGACGCCGAAGTCAGCGACATCGCCTCCAAGACGGGCATTTTCACCGTGACCAGCAGGCAGGGTGTCGTGCGGGCGCCGCGCCTTGTCCTTGCCGCCGGCCTTGGCAACCGGACGCTGGCCCCGCTGGTGGGGCTCACTCAGCCGGTTCGCCCGCAGAAGGGCCAGATCCTGGTCACGCAGAAGACCGACAGGATGATCAGACTGCCGATGACATTGCTTCGCCAGACCGCCGAGGGCAGTATCATGATTGGTGACAGCAAGGAGGAGGTCGGGTTT
>Ga0181571_10001320_pt1 | contig 17786 bp, 17 predicted proteins | sample 101ome_17_FD_132440 | JGI IMG/M metagenome (GOLD analysis project Ga0181571, IMG submission 132440) | Coastal salt marsh microbial communities from the Groves Creek Marsh, Skidaway Island, Georgia - 101407AT metaG (megahit assembly) | ecosystem: Environmental > Aquatic > Marine > Intertidal... | reverse complement strand
TGATATTGGCGGAAGCTGTGCGCTCTGTCCACTTCTGATCCCGACATCTTCGGTCTGTCTGCGAACTCACTCGGGGGCGCGGGGCGCGCCGTTTTGGCCTCCGGTGGCGTGTTTCGTTGCCGTTTCACGCGGGTGGAGGGCTGCTGCGCGGACGCACGGGGCGTGTGCGCCTGCGCGCAGGGTGCTAACCACCTGATTTGAAGTCATTATTCGAGCTATACGTTTGATCACAATGAGGTGTCCTTCAGGGCGGGTTGTTGGGCGGGGCGATGCGATTAGGTGGGCAATAAAGCACAACCGAAAGAGGCCCGCGATGACACAACCGACCGCAGCAAACAGCTACACACCGCCGAAGGTTTGGACTTGGACCGGTGCCAATGGCGGCAAATTTGCGCAGATCAACCGACCCATCGCAGGTACGACGCATGATGCCGAGCTGCCGAAGGGGGCGCATCCGTTTCAGCTTTATTCACTGGCGACCCCAAACGGGGTGAAGGTAACGGTGATGTTGGAGGAGCTGCTCGCCGATGGGCATGAGGGCGCCGAATATGATGCATGGTTGATCAATATCGCCGAGGGCGAACAATTCGGCAGTGAGTTCGTTGAGATCAATCCGAATTCGAAAATCCCTGCGCTGCTGGATAACTCCGGCGATGCGCCGCAGCGGGTTTTCGAAAGCGGGTCGATCCTGCTGTATCTGGCAGAGCGGTTTGGGGCGTTCCTGCCCGAAGATCCGCGCGGCCGGACCGAGGCGATGAACTGGCTGTTCTGGCAGATGGGAAGCGCGCCGTATCTGGGCGGTGGCTTTGGCCATTTCTATGCCTATGCGCCGGAGAAGTTTGAGTACCCGATCAACCGCTTCACGATGGAAACGAAGCGCCAGCTTGACGTTCTGGACCGGCATTTGGCGGATCATCGCTACATGGCGGGCGATAGTTATTCGATTTCCGATATCGCGATTTGGTCGTGGTACGGGCAGCTTGTGCTTGGGCGGCTCTATGATGCGGCGGAGTTTTTGGACGTGGCGAGCTACACGCATGTGATGCGCTGGGCCAAGGAGATCGACGCCCGCCCCGCCGTGCAGCGGGGGCTGATGGTCAATAAGGTCTGGGGGCCGGAAGAGACGCAACTGCGGGAGCGCCACAGCGCAGCCGATTTCGAGACGCGGGTTGCATCGAAGGACGTGGACGCGGCCTGATTTTCCGAAATGCCCCCTGAAGTGCTACAGCGCGCTTCAGGGGGATTTGTGACGGTTTCGGCTTAGGCGCTGAAACGGAGTGGCCGCCTTTAGCGGACCAAGCCGACGATATCGTAAGTCCGCTCGAGGATCGGAGCGGCAATCGCGCGGGCGCGTGCGGAGCCGCGGGCGAGGATGCGATCGATCTCGGCGGGGTCATCGAGGAGGCGCTGCATCTCGGAGGAGATCGGCGCGAGCTTCGCAACGGCGAGGTCGGCTAGCGCGGGCTTGAACTGGCCCCAACCGGCACCGGCATACTCAGCGATCACGGCTTCGGGGCTTTGATCCGAGAGAGCAGCGTAGATATCCACGAGATTGCGGGCCTCGGGGCGGTCTTTCAGGCCGTCGAGGCTTTCGGGCAGCGGCGCGGGATCGGTGCGGGCCTTGCGGAACTTCTTGGCGATGGTGTCGGCGTCATCAAGCATGTTGATCCGCTCCATGTCGCTTTCGCCGGATTTGGACATCTTCTTGGTGCCGTCGCGCAGGTTCATCACGCGCATGGCGGGGCCTTCGATCACCGGATTGGTGAGGGGGAAGAACTCTGTCTTGTAGTCGTGGTTGAATTTGGAGGCGATGTCGCGGGTCAGCTCGACATGCTGCTTCTGATCCTCCCCGACCGGCACATGGGTGGCGTGGTAGAGCAGAATATCGGCGGCCATCAGCGACGGGTAGGCATAGAGGCCGAGGGATTGCTTCTCGGCGTTCTTGCCAGCCTTTTCCTTGAACTGGGTCATCCGGTTCATCCAGCCGACGCGGGCGACGCAGTTGAAGATCCAGCCCAGCTCGGCGTGCTGGCTGACCTGACTTTGGTTAAAGAGAATGGATTTCTCGGGGTCGATGCCAGAGGCCAGATAGCTGGCGGCCACCTCGCGGGTGGCGGTGCGCAGTTCGGCCGGATCCTGCCAGACGGTGATCGCATGCAGATCGACGACGCAATAGAGCGTCTCGTAGGCCTCGCCCTGCATCGCGACGAAGCGCTTGATCGCGCCGAGGTAATTGCCGAGCGTCAGGCCGCCAGAGGGCTTGATGCCGGAAAAGACACGCGGGGTGAACTGGCTTTGAGAGGCGGCTTCGGTCATGGGATCGGTCCGGTCTGGATTTCGGGTTCGCGGTGGCTTACCCATGCAGCCAAGGGGCGTCAACTCATCTGCGCCCCAACAAAAACGCAAGACCCTGTTCAGAGGCCGCCATGCAGCATGAAAAACCCGTCAATCCGCTCCCTCCCGTTGTGATGGCGCTGGCGCTGATCTTTGTGGTCGTTGAGGGGATTTTGAGCCTCGGCGAAGCGGGGCTGATCGGCGGGCCGAGCGCTGTCGGCTGGCGCTTGGGCGCGTTGCAGGACTACGCCTTTGCGCCTGCTGTTTGGGATCAGGTGGCGGAGCGGGGGAATATGTCCTTCGATATGCTGAAGCGGTTTGTGACCTACTTGTTCGTGCATGGCAGCTTTACACAGGTTGTCTTTGCGCTGGTGATCCTGCTGGCGCTGGGCAAGTTCGTGGGAGATTTGTGGAATCCGATCTCATTGCTGATCGTCTTTTTTGGTGCGGCGATATTTGGTGCGGCGATCTACGGCATAACAGCGCGAGGAAATGTGCCGCTCTTCGGGGCCTATCCCGCCCTTTACGGGCTGATCGGGGCTTACACATACCTGATGTGGCTGCATCTTAAGAGTGTGGGCGAAAACAGTTGGCGGGCGTTTACGCTGATATCGTTTCTGCTGGGATTGCAGCTTGTTTGGGGCCTCCTTTTTGATGCCGCGCCGCATTGGGTGGCGGATGTGGCGGGATTCGTCTTTGGATTGGCGGTGTCGCCTTTATTGGGCCCTGGAGGGTGGGCTGCCTTTGTCGCGCGGATGCGGGAGCGGGGCTAAAGCGCCGAATAAGTGGCGCAAATGTATACTAGAAACCCATTTAGACTAGGCGTAGCATGACTTAGACGCTGACGCCCTAGAGTATCATTTTGAGTTCTAATCCCGTGGCTCTGCGGGGCGTAATTTGTTTGGAGGGTTCGCGTGCGTCGAATTTTAAGTGGTTTATTCCTGAGTGGGGCAATTCTTCAGCCCGTCACCGGTGCGGCACTTGATGGCCCCGCTGAAGGTGAGCTGGCGGAGCGTTGGGCGGTCTTTGAGGCGGAGGCCCGAAAGACCGTGCTGGATCTGCAAATTCAGCGGGCCACAGCTACAGGGATTGACGCTGACGGGCGCAGTGTGACGCTGACCTCGCTCAACCCGCTGATCAACAGCTGGTTTGTGCTGGAGGTGGATGGCGTGAGCTACCATCTGGAGAATCCCGCGCCGGAGGAGGTGACGGTTGATCTGGCGGAGGATGGGAGCCTCGCGCTGGGTGAATACGGTATGGTTGAAAACTGCCGCCCGTGGGCGGACGGGGAGCTGGATGCGGCGCGCTCTGCTGGGCTGCCCTACGCGCCGGTCTGCGGCCAGCGGCTCTACCTGCGTAACCGCGTGGCGGGCAACCGCACCAATAAGGAAGCGGTAGTCGATTTCCTGCGGGATAATGTGTGGTTTGGCGAAAGCCTTGTCGGGTTTATCAAGGGCACCTTTTATGAGGACGCCTATATGGAGTCGGGCGAGACATTCGACGCCGCAGCGGCAGGTGATGCGGTGGCGGCGCTGGGTAAGGCGGCGCTGGACCGCGCGCCGGGGATGTATGCTTCCATCGGGTTTGATCTGATCGGGGTCGAGGACAGGGTGGTCGAGGCCGGTGCATGGTACGCGGTTGAGGACACGCCCGGCATTTATGCCAGTGCGATGCAGCCCGGCATGATCGCCAATGACATCTTGAACCGCCCAGACGAGACACACTGGCTGGACGGTGTGGAGAGGCAGGCGGATGTGTATCTGGTGGCGTTCGATCTCAATGAGTTCGAGATCGGCTACGAGCGTGGCACCGATCACCCGCGCTTGGACTGGTCGCCGCGCCCTTGGGGGGCGGGCCGTGCTGATTGGCTGCCCGGCCCTGATGGGTTTGACCGGCCTGATCCGCTGGTGACGGTGGGGATGTTGAACCCCGCCCATGCGGATCGCGTGGCGGCGGTGTTTACCGGCGGGTTCAAGCGGGCGCATGGCGCATTTCGGGCCAGTGATAAGGCCGAAACCAACTACGGCCACCATTACGGCTTCCTCAGCCACGGGGTGCTGATGAGCAAGCTGCATCCGGGCCTGTCGACGATCTATGTGCTGGATGATGGTGCGATCGGCATGAAAACATGGACAGAAGAGGATGCGGGCCTGCTGCCACGGCTGCGCTTTGCCCGCCAGAACGGGGTGCCGCTGATCGAGACAGACCCCGAGACAGGCGAGGGCGTGCCGGGTGAGCAGGTGCGCAGCTGGCTTGGTGGGAACTGGTCCGGCTCGGCGGAGGCGGAACTGCGGACGCTGCGTGGTGGTGCGTGCATGAAGAGCGTGGCGGGGCGCGACTTCCTGATCTACGCCTACTTCTCGACCGCGACTCCTTCGGCGATGGCGCGGACATTTCAGGCCTATGGCTGCCGCTACGGGATGCTGCTGGATATGAACTCGCAAGAGCACACCTATATGGCGCTGTTCCCTAATGATGAGGAAAATGATGGCTTCGCGCCGCAGCATCTGGTGAGCAATATGCGTTACATTGATGATACCAGTAACTCTGGCGCGGTGATCCCACGGTTTGTTGGGTTCTCCGATAACCGTGACTTCTTCTACCTGCTGCGCAAGGAGGAATAGCTATGACCCGCTTCCCGCTCTCCATCGTCGTCACGCTGCTGGCGCTGCTGGTAGTAGGAGGTGCGCAGGCGCAATCGCTGGCGGAGCGGAACGCGGAGATGTTGCAGCAGATGCAGCAGGCGCGGGGGCTTTCGGCCGGAACGATGGCGCGTGTGCGAGAGATATTCGCGGGGTCATCGTATATCGGTCAGGGTAATCCGGCGGTGACACGCCACCCGATGAGCCCTGCCGAGGCCGCTGCGAGGATGCCGGGCGGTGGGCCGCAGGGATACCGGAACAGCCGGTTCGAGCGGATTTGCGGTGCGCGCTACATGGCGCCGCTCTATGATCCGGCGACGCAAGCGCCGGAAGATGCCACCGTCTGCATCGATATGTTCGAATATCCCAACGTGCCTGCGGTGTATCCCGTGGTTTGGGTTTCGGCGCGGGAGGCGGCTTTGCTATGCGCGGCGGAAGGCAAGCGGATGGCGGATGCACATGAGTGGGAAGGCGCGGCCTCTGGCCAGCTGTTGCCGCCCGATTACCGCTTTGATCTGGCGGCGGGTGTATCGGCGCAGGCGGCGGTGTCGCGGATGCGGGCGGCGCATAATGCGGCTTATGCGGGGCAGAAGCGTTGGAGCTATGGCACCACATACCAGCGCGGCGTGTGCGCGATGGGGAGCTTCAAGTCCTCGGGCTGTAATGGCGGAAGTTTCCGCGGCTGCGGGTCAAACACCTATCCGGCGGGGAGCTTCCCGTCCTGCCGCAGCCCGCTTGGGGTTTATGACATCGACGGCAACGCCGCCGAGCATATGAACCTGCCGCTGAACCCTGACCAGATGGCGAGCCGTGGCAGCACCACGCTCGGCGTGACCGAGATGAAGGGCAGTTGGTTCATCTGGGATACGATCCGCGCGCATGAGGACTGGACCCGCTGGCGCGCGCCGTTCTGGCACGGCACACGGGTGATGGATACCGGCAGTCACCGCAATTACCACTTGGGCTTTCGCTGCGTGAAAGACGTGCGTTAGCGCGACAGCGAGGCGAGCAGGACAGCAGGGCGCGAGATCGGGCCTTCGTCGCTCAGGAGGCCTGCATAGGTCGCATCGGCGAGCAGGTCTTCGAGATCAATCGCGCGGCCATTGAGGTAAGCGGTGCGGGCCACGAGGCGGACGCCATGGCTATAATCAGCATATTCGGCGCCGTGAACGGTGCTGAGAGGCTGGATCGCGCGGCCGTTGGGCTGGTGCCAGCCATAGATCGCCACACGCCCCGGATTGCGCCAGAGGCGGTTCGAGACGACGAGGTCTTTCTTATGACCGGCCATCAGCAGGCCAAGGGAATTGGTGGCCTGCTGGCGCTGGCCCTCGATCGTGGCGTTGTGCTGTACCATGTAGGCTGTGGAGGTCATCGCCGCGCCGGGGGTCATTGGGCGCGGCGGCAGGCGGAGGCCGGCCTCGCGGTAGATCACATCGACAAGCTCGGTTGTGGGCAGCATGAAGCCGAACCTTTCGGCCACGGCGGCGGCGGCGGGGAGGCCGAGCGGCACGCGGACATAATCGCGGTCGCTGCCAACGGCGAGGTAATCAGGCATCACGCAAACGGTGATCCGAACCGGCGCGCCGCCAGCGGTGCCGGTGACGGAGACGGGTACCAGACGACGCAGGAAATCGGGCAGGTTGCCGGAAGCAAGCTCGCGGGCCAGAGCGCTGTCGCGGGTGCTGCCGCCGACGCCATCGAGCGCAGCAAGAACCGCGCGGCCCGACGCCGCATTACCGGCGCGGCGGGGGATCTGGCGGGTGAGGCTGCGGGCGCAACTGTCAGGCGAAGAAGGCAGCGGCGCGATGGTGGGTGTGACCACGGGCGCGGCGGCGAGCGTGACCGGCGCGGTTTCGGTGGGGGTGGCGGTTGCGACCTCGGTGACGAGGTTCGCGGGGCGTAATGCGGGGCGCAGGAATGGGCTGTCAGTGACCTCGGCGACGGATGCGATGCGGTCCGCGAGGCGCGCGGGCCGCAGGACGGGGCGCATCGTACTCTCAGGTGCCAAGGCAAAGATGCGTTGCTCGGCCAGTGGTGCGGGCCCCGTGGCGGAGGCCAGAGCGACGGCGGGCAATGCGTCGGTCGTGGCGGGCAGGTTGAGCGCAGGCGCTGTGCCGGAGTGCGGTGCGCCGCTGTGGGTGGTGATCGCGAGAATGGGAGTATCCGTCACGGTGGGGGTGCCGATCAGCGGTGCGGCGCTGGAAACCTCTGCCGGAGCGGTGGAATTGCGTGCATCGGCGCGGTCAGACAGGGTGGAGGCCGTCCATGCACCGAGGATAAGCGCGGACACCGCAGCGCCCGCGAGAACGCCGGTTTGCAGGCGCGAGAGGGGGAAGAGCCCCTGATATGGTAGTGTCGTAGACATAACGGCGTGCACTATGCGGACCAACCCAATGGCGCAAGCCTGCAAAAGGCCTGCCAAGCGCAGTTAGAGCGCAACAGGCGGTTTCCCGCCAGCCATTTGGTGCGAAAAGGCGAGAATCGGCAGGTTTCCTCCTCTTTCGGCGGGGTAGACGAGTCTCATTCTGGCGCTAAGCTGTGAACAACAAATGAAAATATAGGATGTTTTGAGTATGGGTTTGGCTGAAAAAGCAAAAAGCGTAGTGGGTGTGATGGCAGTGGGCGCGGGGCTGGCGCTGGCTGGATCGACGGCATGGGCCGATGACGCTGCGCTGGAGCGCTGCTTGAGCCGAACCGGTGCTCCGAATGCCGGTGCGCCGGTGAGCGAGGCCGAAGGGCAGGCTTATCTGGAGGCGGTGCTGGGTGCGCGGCGCGACTGTGGCGCGGCGATCCAGAGCCATCCGGAAAATGGTGACGCGCTGTTCAATTTGGCACTGGCAGAGGAAATACGCCGTCGGATGGACGTGGCGTTCAGCCTCTACGAGCGGTCGGCAGCGGCGGGAACGGCAGCGGCCTACACGAAGATCGGTGACTATCACAACTTTGGGCTCGGGGCGCGGAACGAGGATATCGCGGCGGCGGTCGCCTCTTACCGGCAGGCTGTGGCGGGCGGCGATATGGCCGCTGTTGCAACGCTGGGGTTGATGCACCGGATCGGGCGCGGTGTGCCGCGTGACCTTGATGCGATGATGACCTTGCTGGCTGAGGCCGCGGAGGGCGGTTACGGCTTTGCGCAACTGCGGTTGGCGTCGCTCTACCTCGGGACGGAAGGGTTGAGCGATGCGGAGAATGCGGCGCTGGGCGTGCCTGATCCGGCGCGCGCGATGCCCTATCTGGCGCAATTGGCGGAAGCGGGTAGCCCTGGCGCGGCGCTAAGGCTGGCGGTGCTGGCGAGCGGCGCGGGAAGCGATGCGGAACCGGATGCGGCGGCCACCGAGCGCTGGCTGAATATGGCGGTTGAGGCCGGATACCCGCCGGCGCTGGCGGTGCGGGCGATCCTGCGTGAGACAGGGCAGGGCTTGCCCTATGACCCCCAAGCGGCAGCGGAAGATTACATCGCCGCGCTGGAAGCTGGTGTGGGCTTTGACGAAATGCGCGAGACAGGCGGGTTGAACGCGGGCCGTTGGGACCGAGACACTGCGATGGCGTTTCAGGAAATCCTGCGTGCGCGCGACTTGTATCGAGGGGCAATCGACGGGATTATTGGTGCTGGATCACGCGCTGGCGCGGCGCAGTTGGGGAACGGCTGAGCGACTCGCCCAGCGCCCCCATATCGCCAACCTAACGGGGCGGTATGGCGATGGGCCGGCACCTGCGGCACTGTTCGGCCCCGCTAATTGTAATGTGTGTGCCCTATAGCAGGCCGCGTTCTTCCAGCACTTTGCGGGCAACGCGGAAGCATTCGAGCGATTGCGGGACGCCGCAATAGATGCCGACCACATGGATGATGGCGCGGATTTCCTCGGGTGTGACGCCGTTGTTCAGCGCGCCTTTGCAGTGCAGCTCCCATTCATGCATTTTGCCCAACGCGCCGATCATGGAGAGGTTCATCATTGAGCGGGTTTTGGCGTCGATCACATCGTCGCCCCAGCCGAAGCCCCAGCACCATGCTGTCATCGCCTCCTGAAAGGGGCGGGTGAAGTCATCGGCGGCGGCGAGGTTATTCTCGACATACTCGGCGCCGAGGGTGGATTTGCGCTGTTCGAGGCCCTTGAGAAAGAGGTCTTCGTCGAATTGCGAGGTGGTGGTCATGGGGCGCTCCTTCGCGGATGGTCAGTTTTGCGGACGCCTTGTTGTGATGCAGTTCATGGCGGTTTCCAAGCCTGTTATTCACCCATTATATTTCCCGTTTTGGTTGTGCTTCCTTGCGCACGTCGGTTCTTTGGAACCGTCAAGCTAAATCATAGCTAGTTTGCTAAAAGCTCACTTGGCTGTAGGGAAAAAAACTGCGGCGACGGGCTCCAGCTCGGCTGAGCTGATGGGTGAAGGTAAAGCTGGTGGAAAGCGACAGAAGGTTGCCCCTAAGTTTGCTCATCCCGATAGCTCCAGTCAGGCTTGGCTGAGCCTTGGTGGAAGGCCCAGTATTGAAGAGTCGGTTATCGATTAAGGCTATGATGGACTATAGTGCATGCGTCAGCCTGCGGGTTTCGCCTTGAGATTGTTGTGCCGTCCGTGCTTACTTCATGTTTCGCATCACTTGATGCTGCTGTGATTTTAACAATAATGCGTAAACGTTATCGATTTATCCCAATCCTAAGGCTAAAGCTATGACCCGTCTCTCATTGTTCATTTCCACCTTATTATCGTTAGCGGTCACTCCAGCGGCTGCACAAGACCTCAGAGGTTGGTGCTTTCCCGCAAACGAATGTATGGGCGTGCAAATACCAATCGGTTCAGGCACTTATGATACGTGTGAAGAGACATGCTCGCTTTCGAACCCAGTTGCGGTTCGAGGTATGGATGCTACCCTTTATGATGAAGTCTGTCGGGGAGACTGGATGCAGGGCGGTACAATCACCAATCGAATAATGTTCATAAAGCAGACGTCGGATCGAACTAGGATGTTTCAGGTTCGTGAATCTTGGATTGGTGAACTTGAAAGATGTAAACAATGAATGCATCAGGGCCCAAATAGCAGGTCCCTGATAACCCATTGATGGCCTGCATGGGTTTGATCGAAGCCATTGCAATGGGAACATTTGAGAAAGTTCGCTGTAGTCGCGCTTCTTCGGCTGTCGCGACAACAAAAAAGCTTTCGGCGGTATTTGGGAAACAGATCCTCCTGACATGCAGTACAAGAGCTGATCGGTTCATCCGTAGAATTACTGCGCTAATTGTAACTGCTATTGAGTCAACAAAGATGACCGCTTGGCTAGCTATCCCTTTGCACTGATCTTCAGGTGTGTCAGGCGGCCGTGTACAGTAACTTTGGGGTGAAGGAGGATAGCTTCATCGGGCAAATAGTCATGGTCATGCTGTTCAATAACTGATAGCGCATCTGAACAGCAAATGCGTCAAACCGGAGACGCCTTTGAATGAACTCTCCCATTCTGTGGTCTGACGCTGACATTGCGATAAATGTGAAGTGTGGGGGTGCGTGTGGGGGTTCCTCATCTTTTCGGTCCGAAAATTTCACAAAAACAGAAATTTAAAAGTAAAAATGGTGGAGCCGAGGGGAATCGAACCCCTGACCTCGTCATTGCGAACGACGCGCTCTCCCAACTGAGCTACGGCCCCGACGGGCATTTTTTTCGCGCTGAAGGCTGCGCGAGTCAAGCATTGCGAAAGCTGACATGGATCAAGGCGCGGCTCTAGGATGCGGCGCAGAGTTATTTCATAACTTATGGAGGACATGCCATGTACAAGCATATTCTGGTGCCAATCGTTTTCGACGAGGAGCACGACGGAACGCGGGCAATCGAGGTGGCACTTCGGCTGGCGCCGCCGGATGCGCAAGTGACGCTTCTGCATGTGATGGAGGAAGTGCCGGGCTACGCGATTTCTTATCTGCCGGAGGGTTTTCGCGCGGCCAGCCGCAATGCTGTTGAAGCAGCAATTCATGAAAAGGCAAAGGCCTTCCCCCATGCGGATACGGCGGTGATCGAAGGCCAAGCAGGGCGTTCGATCCTGGGATATGCCGAGGCGCATGATGTGGATTGCATCGTGATCTCCTCGCATCGACCGGGGCTGGGAGATTACCTTTTGGGGTCCACCACAACGCGGGTGGTGCGCCATGCGCAATGTTCGGTGCATGTGATCCGATAGGGCTTGCCAAGCGCGGGGTTGCGGCGCAGCTTCCTGCAAAAGGGAGGCGTGCGCGATGGTTGCCAAGAAGGGACTGACATTCGAGCCGGTGCCATTGCCGGACAGGTTCGATTATGACGATGCGGAAATGGCGGCGCGCGCGGCGGCGTTTTTGACCCATTTGCGCAAGCGGCATTCGGTGCGGCAGTTCGACCCCAAGCCGGTGCCGCGCGGTGTGATTGCCGATTGCATCGCTGCCGCTGGCACAGCGCCGAGCGGGGCCAATCACCAGCCGTGGTTCTTCGCCGCGATCTCCGATCCGCCGTTGAAGGCGCGGATACGGGCAGAGGCGGAAGAAGAGGAGCGGCGCTTTTACAGTGGCGCGGCGGGGGATGAGTGGCTCGGCGCGTTGGCGCCGATTGGCACGGACGATCAGAAGCCGCATCTGGAGATCGCGCCGTGGCTGATCGTGGTGTTTGCGCAGCGCTGGGGTAACTATGAGGACGGCACGCGCTACAAGAATTACTATGTTCCGGAGAGCGTTGGCATTGCGACGGGTGTGCTGCTGACCGCGTTGCACGAGGCAGGGCTGGTGGCGCTGACGCATACGCCCAATCCGATGAAATTCCTCAACGGAATGCTGGGGCGGCCTGCATCGGAAAAGCCTGTGATGATCATTGCCGTGGGGCATCCGGCGGCTGATGCGGTTGTGCCGAAAGCGGCGAAGATCAAGAAACCGCTGAGCGAGATCATGGGGCTATTCGAAGCTGCCCCTCTGGGTTAGGCTGACCGCATGGGAATGATGGGGAGATCCGAGATGCGGGTTCTATTGGCATTGGCGGCGCTGACCGCTTTGAGCGCCTGTAGCATGCCGTTCGTGCCGTTTATGTAGATTGTCGGCGGGTGGGCTTGCCTGAGGGCAGGTCGCGCCCCACATCGGTGTCATATGAAACCAAATGGAGACGCCGATGCTTTGTCCGATTGACGGAACCGAACTCGTAATGACTGATCGCGCGGGTGTGGAGGTGGATTACTGTCCCTCATGCCGTGGTGTCTGGCTGGATCGTGGGGAATTGGACAAGATCATCGAACGCTCCGTGCAGCCCGCGCCGATGCCACAGGCGCAGCCGCGCTATGACAGCGGCTATGGGGACAAGGGCTACAAAAAGCGCAAGAAGCGCGGTGGCTGGTTGGAAGAGATTTTCGATTTCGACTAGGCGCGGCTTTGGCTAATGGCGGTGCGCGGTGAGCCATGTGACCGCCATGCCCAAGGCGAAGCCGCCTAGCATCACGATCATTGCCAAAAAGGGAAAGATCACCAGCGCGATGGCGGAGGTGGAATCCGCCGCGAGATCAAGCGTGGCGTGGAGCAAGAACAGCGCCACCTTCATTGCAGCCGCGCCGAGGCTGAAGGCTAAGGATTGCCGCGGCATCATATGCGCCAGAAACGCCAGCGCCGCGCCGGGGATAGCAGCAAAAGCCGCGAAGAACGCGATGCCGAACAGCGACGGAAAATAGGACCAGAGCCAGTCCGGCCCGTGAACCGCCATGCCCGGCACGCGGGCAATGTAGGGGATCAGGATCGCAAGAGCGACGGCGGTGACGGTCGTGTTGCTGATCATGAGCGACTCACGCTTTGGTTGTGTAAGTTTAGCGGGCGTGGGTTTGTGTGGCGAGGGATTGGTGCCAAAGGCGCGGGACAAGGCGCAGCCGTCGCGCCCCTCTGCGGCGGCTTTTTTTGGTTGGGTTTGGTGCGACGGTCGAGGTTTCGCGGATGTGGTGGAATAAACTGCGTGGCTTAGACCGCGAGATTGCCGCCACGCGCGACGGTTTTGGCGCTACCGCTTCCGCCGCTTGACGTTGCCGCCGCGCATGCCGGGGCGGCCTGCTGTGGAGCGACCGGAGGCTTTGGCGGCGTCATCGACGGCCTTTTCGACCGCTTGCTGGCGGGCGAGGGGGTCGTCGCTGATCACCAGATCGACCGTTTCCAGCCGCTTGATCTCGTCGCGCAGGCGGGCGGCTTCTTCGAATTCGAGGTTTTCGGCGGCCTTGCGCATGTCGGTGCGCAGCCCGTCGAGATGGGCTTCGAGATTGGCGCCGTGCATCGGTTTTTCGATCTTGGCGGTGACGCGGTTCATGTCCACATCACCCTTATAAAGGCCGGCGAGGATGTCATCGACATTCTTGCGCACGGTGGCGGGGGTGATGCCGTGTTCCTCGTTATAGGCGATCTGTTTGGTGCGGCGGCGATCGGTTTCGCGCAGCGCCCGTTCCATCGAGCCGGTGATACGGTCGGCATACATGATGACGCGGCCATCGGCATTCCGCGCGGCGCGGCCGATGGTCTGGATCAGGGACGTCTCGGAGCGCAGGAAGCCCTCTTTATCGGCATCCAAAATGGCGACGAGGCCGCATTCAGGGATGTCCAAGCCTTCGCGCAGGAGGTTGATGCCGATCAGCACGTCAAACGCCCCGAGACGCAAATCGCGGAGGATTTCGATACGTTCGATGGTGTCGATGTCTGAGTGCATGTAGCGGACCTTGATGCCCTGCTCGTGCATATATTCGGTGAGGTCTTCGGCCATGCGCTTGGTCAGCGTTGTGACAAGGGTGCGGTAGCCGTCGGCGGTGACGCGGCGCACCTCGTCCAAGAGGTCATCGACCTGCATTTCGACCGGCCGAATTTCGACCTGAGGATCAAGGAGGCCGGTGGGGCGGATCACCTGTTCGGTAAAGACGCCGCCGGTTTGCTCCATCTCCCATGCGGCGGGGGTGGCGGAAACGAACACAGATTGTGGGCGCATGGCGTCCCATTCCTCGAACTTCAGCGGGCGGTTATCCATGCAGGAGGGCAGGCGGAAGCCGTGCTCGGCCAGCGTGAACTTGCGCCGGTAGTCGCCGCGATACATGCCGCCGATCTGTGGCACGGAGACGTGGCTTTCATCGGCAAAGACGATGGCATCGTCAGGGATGAACTCGAACAGCGTGGGCGGCGGCTCACCGGGTGCGCGGCCGGTGAGGTAGCGGGAATAGTTTTCGATGCCATTGCAGACGCCGGTGGCCTCCAGCATCTCAAGATCGAAATTGGTGCGTTGTTCGAGGCGCTGGGCCTCTAACAACTTGCCCTCTTCCTCCAGCTGTTTGAGGCGGATGCCCAGCTCGGCGCGGATGCCCTTGATGGCCTGCTGCATGGTGGGGCGCGGCGTGACGTAGTGGGAATTGGCGTAGATGCGGATTTGCTCGAACGTGTCGGTGCGCTGGCCGGTGAGGGGGTCGAACTCGGTGATCGCCTCCAATTCCTCGCCAAAGAACGAGAGCTTCCACGCGCGGTCCTCAAGGTGGGCGGGCCAGATCTCGAGGCTGTCGCCGCGCACACGGAAGCAGCCGCGCTGGAAGGCCTGATCGTTGCGGCGGTAGGTTTGCGCGACGAGATCGGCCATCACCTGCCGTTGGTCATACATTTTACCGACGTGGAGGTCTTGCGTCATCGCGGAGTAAGTCTCAACAGAGCCGATGCCGTAGATGCAGGAAACAGAGGCCACGATGATCACGTCGTCACGCTCCAACAGCGCCCGCGTGGCGGAGTGGCGCATGCGGTCGATCTGTTCGTTAATCTGGCTCTCTTTCTCGATATAGGTATCGGAGCGCGGCACATAGGCTTCGGGTTGGTAGTAGTCGTAGTAGCTGACGAAATATTCGACAGCGTTTTCAGGGAAGAAGCCTTTGAACTCGCCATAGAGCTGGGCGGCGAGGGTTTTGTTGGGCGCGAGGATGATCGCGGGGCGCTGGGTTTCCTCGATGATCTTGGCCATCGTGAAGGTCTTGCCGGTGCCGGTGGCGCCCAAGAGCACCTGATCGCGCTCGCCCTGCCGGAGGCCGCCAGCCAGCTCCTTGATCGCGGTGGGTTGGTCGCCAGCGGGGGAGAACTCCGAATGCATGACGAATGCCTTGCCGCCTTCCAGCTTATCGCGCTGGGCGGGGCTGCGATGAAGCATCGGCAAATCGTCAGGGCGGTTGTTGTGCATCGGGCTCTCCTGCAACTGAGCGCTAAGAATTGTGCCTAATCGCGCGCGCCGCAAGGGGTGGACAAAAAAGAAGCGGCCCGAGAGCCGCTTCAAGGTGGTTTGGTTGGGAGAATAGGGGTTATTCGGTGGCTTCGCCGTCGCCTTCAGTGGTTTCCCCTATCGCGATTTCCGGTTGCTCGGTTTCGGGGTCGAGGCCGAGGAGGCTGAGGAATTCTGCCCATGCTTCCTCCGAGAGGGTATCGCTGACGAGATTATTGTAGCTGTCACCCTCGGCGGCTTCAGCTTCGGCGAGGAGGGTTTCGGCGTCGCGGTAGGTGGTGATAGCGTTCAACTCGTCTTGCAGATCGGCAAGGGCCTGATCGTTCGTCGGGTCGTCGGCGATGCCATCGCCGTCGGTATCGAGGGCGGCGATCTCTGCATCGAGGTCGGTGATCAGATCTTCGTAGACCTTATTGAGTGAATTGGTGAGCGCTTCCAGTTCGGCATCGTATGTGGGGCTTTCGGGGTCGAGCGCCGCGATCGCGTCTTCGTATGCGGCGATGCTTTCTAGCGTCTCGGCATCGAAATAACCCTCAGCTGCCGCGATGTCGGCGAGCAGATCATCGGTCGCATTCACCGCGAAGTAGTAGCTGGCGATGCGGCCGACCTGACTGTTGGGGGAGGCATTCATCAGGGCGTTGATATTGGCATGGGCGGCGTTCAGGCCCTTCAGCTCGGATGCGATGGCGCCACGGCCGGGCTTGCCTTCGTCCTCGGAGCCTTCGTCGCCATCGACGTTCTGCTGGCTGGCGGAAGGCTGGTTGCCGTTGCCACGGCCATTGCCGTTACCGTTGTTGCCGCAGTTGCCTTTGCCCTGCGCAAAGGCCTGATCGGCAGAGAGAAGGAAAACGCCACCCGTTGCAGGCAGCAGAGCCATTGCAGAGACGCCAAGGGTTGCGATGAGATGACGGGAAAACGGTTTCATGTCGTTAGACCTCTTTGAGTGATTGGGTTGCAGCAAAACAATCGGAACTCGTACGCATGTAGATGCCGCACTCGCATAACGTGTTAAAGGCAGAATGTGGCGCGACTGCGGCGGAAATGGTGCGGATTGGGCAGGAAGTTGCCAGATTTCCCAAAAACGTCGGCGGTGGATCGCGCTTGATCCTTTCGCCTGTTTTCGGGATAAGGCGGCAAGCAAGGAGTGAAGTGATGCGTGCACGAATCTATCGTCCTGCGAAGACCGCGATGTCTTCCGGTACTGCCAAAACCCGTAAGTGGATCCTTGAATTTGCGCCCGCCAGTGCGCGTGAGGTTGATCCGCTGATGGGGTGGACCTCCTCAGGTGATACGCAGAGCCAGGTGAAGCTGAGCTTCGACAGCAAGGAAGCCGCGCTCGAATATGCCGAGGCGCACGGCATTGATGCTGTGGTGCAAGAACCCAAGACCCGCAAGCCGAACCTGCGCACGATGGGCTATGGCGAAAATTTCGCGACCAACCGCCGTGGGGCTTGGACCCACTAGGCTCTTGCCGCCAGCGGCGTGATGCCGCTATGTGCAGCCAGCGGTCCCGTAGCTCAACTGGATAGAGCAGCTGACTTCTAATCAGCAGGTTCGGGGTTCGAGTCCTCGCGGGATCGCCAATTTATTTTAGCCGACATCTGTGGATGCGCGCTCGCTTGCGTCGGGTGGTGGCTTGTCACTGTTCTTTCGGTGCGCCACCTGTGGGGTCGATGTTTGCGCGGCGTTCGAAGGCGCGGAAGACGGCGAGCAGGATCAGGAAGGCAAAGAACAGGCCGAAGAAATCGCCAATCAGGTAGCCGATGTAGGACGGCAGGCTCGCGGCATAGGCATAGTTCGTGAGAAGTGAGTTCACGATGGACGCGCAGAAGCCCACGAGCATGACGCCGCGCCAGCGGGGTGCGCCTGCGCCTGCGTCGAGGTTCCAGCCAAGGCGTTTGAACATCTCGAATGTGAGCGGTGCGACCGTTACGCCGATAAACAGCGGAAGTAGTGCGTAGCCCGTGAAGCCCGCGCTCCCGAGGAAGGCAAAGTGCATGATGGCCGCGCCAGGGAGGAGGGCGATGACCGCACGCCACTTGAAGAGCCATGCGATGAGGATGCGCACCCCATGGGGGAGGAACAGGAGGCTCGGGTCTGGTGTGTCCGGCGTCCCTGGAATTGTGATGAGCGCGCTTTGAACGGGGCCTATCACCAAAATCACGAGGGTGAAGGCCAGTATATAGGCCACCGAGCCGGCGAAGGTTTCGATGACCAGCGCGCGCAAGGATCAGTCTTTCAGAGTATACAGGCCGCGCTCACGACCCTCGACATGCTGGAGGAGGCCATGTGACTTGAGACGGTCAATTGCGCGAAACACCGTCGGGCGGGAGATCGGTGTCACCAACGGGTGGGACATGACATCTCGGGTCGCCACCGACGATTGGCGTTCTGCTGCCTCGGTAAATGCATAGAGGACGTCACGCTCTACGGCGGAGAGTTCTGAAAGGCCAAGCTCGTCTTCCATATCCGCCAATAGCGCGCGGACCTGCGCGAGTTTGAGATACTTTTTCATGGGCCAAATGTAGGAGTGCGGTGGGTTTGGATCAATAGCTGCCTCACGCAAACGTTAGGAACGGCGAGGCTTTGCTCAAATGGAGAC
>Ga0181571_10001317_pt1 | contig 17791 bp, 12 predicted proteins | sample 101ome_17_FD_132440 | JGI IMG/M metagenome (GOLD analysis project Ga0181571, IMG submission 132440) | Coastal salt marsh microbial communities from the Groves Creek Marsh, Skidaway Island, Georgia - 101407AT metaG (megahit assembly) | ecosystem: Environmental > Aquatic > Marine > Intertidal... | reverse complement strand
GACACCGGGAAGTATGCGGCGACGACGTCGTAGAGTTCCTCCGCCGCCGAGGCGAAAGCCGCTCGCCGCTTTGCGACGCCGTCGTTCGCGTCGGCGATTGCTTTCTCGTGCCCGTCGCCGCAGAAGGCGCGGGGCAGCGCGGTCCACAGCTCGCACAGCAGCAGGACGTTCCTCGGATCCTTCTCCCCGTCGCACGCCGCCACGACGCTCTCGATCTGTTCCGCGGGGTTCGCGGATCCGAGCGGCGGTCCGTCGGCGAAAGAGGCCGGGTGCGAGACGAGCGCGAGGAGGAACTGGTACGATCGCTGCCTGTCCGCTTGCACCAGGCTCGGTACGTGCACGGCGTCGAAGAACCGGTCGGCCATCTCCGTGGCGTTGTCGTGCGAGACGGCCGGGGCGGATCGGCCGGGCGCGCCGTCGATCGTCGCGGTGGCGCGGAGCAGGGCGGTGCATCCCGCCAGCGCCGCGCGGAGCACCGCGAAATCCTCGAGCTTGCTCGCGAAGTACTGCGAGAGGAGCGAAGCCGCGCCGCCCGGGAGCGGTCTGGCGCCTCCAGCGACGGTTTCATCGTCCCCTGCATATCCCGCGACGCACTCGGCGAGCAGCAGCACGCCCCTCGCGCGGCGGGGTTCGTCAGTCGTCACCAGGCACGTCTCCATCCCCCGCAGCAGATCGAGGAACGTGAGCGCGCCGGAGACCAGGAGCTGGACGATGCGACCCGCAGCCTCGTCGCGGTCCTCATCGGACACGGCGCTTGCACGATCGACCGAGACGTAAGTTTCCACATCCGCCGCCCAAGCCGGCTGATCCTCCTCCATGCCGGACGCCATGTGCGCACCCTCTGTTCGTTAAGTGCGACGGGGTTGCCAGTCGTCTTTCAGATCTTCAGCAGTTGAGTTGCACACGCAGCACACTTGTCTGCTGTTTCGACCAATCGACGTCACTCAACTCCTGCACCCGAACGAGCCCACCATGTTTGCCACGGTCGTGCGACTCGCGCCCGTGTGCGTATCCAAGCCCGCGCTTCGCCGCGGGGCGTCTGCACCCAAGCTCGCGCCTCATCGCGTCGCGTCACTCGGGTATCCTCGCCCTTCCGTCACGGCCAGGGTCAACCTCAAAGAGGACTTGGAGAGCGTCGACGTCAACGAGACCAAGGATGCTCTCCTCAACGGCGACGCCGGCGAGAAATTCCAGGTGGCCGTGGGCATCGGCGGTCTCGTCGCCAGCGGGATCATGACCTGGTCACTGGTAACCCTGAAGGACACAGGCTGCGGACTGCCCCCCGGTCCCGGAGGCGTCCTCGGGGCACTCGAGGGCGTTTCTTATCTATACGTGGTCGGATTAATAGCGTGGAGCGCCGTCACGAAGGCCAAGACCGGCAGCGGCCTGCCCGCCGGCCCCGGAGGCATCTTAGGCGGGGCGGAGGGTATCGCATACCTGGTCGCCCTCGGCGGTGTCGTCGTTGGCATCATGCAGGTGACACATTTCGGATTCATCCCAAACGCCATCCCCGTTGAAGGCGGACCCTGCTTCTCCCCGTAAGTGTATTGGTGAGTGCTAGTCGCGCAGTGACTCGAGTCTGTCTGTGAGCTAGGTGTTTGTGAGGTGTATTAGAAGAATGTAAGTAATCGGCAATATCCCGTAGTCGTACACATTGTTTTGGCAAGCCCCCTCGCGCGCATCACGCGTTCTGGGCCTTCTCGAACTCCTCGTTCTTCTTCTTGTCCAAATCCCGGGTTTTTTCGAAGAGCTTGAACAGGAGAGCCAACCCGATGCCGCGGTAGAGCCCGATGTCAAGCGTGGGCCTCGCCGTGAACGTGAACGCCGCTGTTGCGCACGCCAGGATGCAGTCGCGCTTCACCTCGTACGGCTGGGCCTTGATGTTGTCGAACAAGGGCTTCATCTTGGGCGTGGGGCCCAGCAGGGGGAGGACGCCGCAGCTCACCAACGCGCCGAGGACAGCCTTAGGAAGAACCTCGAGGAGCGCGCCGCCGCCCAGCACGGTGAACGCGATGAGGCAGCAACCGGTGACGAAGTGCGACAGCTTGGTCTTCGCCCCGGAGAGGATGCCGAAGGATGAGCGAGAGATGACGCCGGCGACAGTCATCCCGCCCACCGCCGCGGAGCAGATGTTGGCCACTCCCTGCGCGACGAGCTCCTTATCACTGCTCCACTCCTCCCCATCCTGCTCAGCCCAGAACCTGCACACCGCCGCACCCTCGAGATATGTGATCACGCCGAGCGCGACGCCGGGAACGACGAGCGCCTTCGCAATCTCCGGCCCGATCTGGAGCGCGGCGGGGGGAAACAGCGAACCCAGGTCCACGTGGATGGCTCCGACGCACGCGCCGACGTCGACGCCACTCGCCGCGAGGACGCAGCCGAGGACGCAGCACACGAGCGCGGAGGGGAACATCTTGTGGATCTTCCCGCCGTTGAGCATGATGACGAACGTGGCGGCGGCGAGGGCGAACGTTCCCGGGTGCCAGATCGCCGGGTGCGCCGCGAGCCACGCGGCGGCTGTGGCGAAGTGACCGGCGAGCGGCCCTGAAGCCGTCGCGCCCACCATCGCCGGCACCTGGCTGAAGAACACCATCCACGTCGCCGCCCACACGAACCCTTGCAGGATGGAGACGGGCAGCGAGGTCATGATGTTCCCGAGTCTGGCGAGGCCGCACGCCACGCGGGTGACGCCGGCGTAAAACGCCAGCGTCGCCGCGCCCATGACGTACACCTCGGATCCGAGCGGGATCCCGAGGTTGACGAGGGCGCCGCGGGTGAGGAGGGCGCCGAGGGAGAGGCACCCGACCTGAAGGTACCTGGACGATCCGAGGATGGCGCAGGGGATCGACGCGGCGGCGGCGGCCATCACCGCGCACTTCACGCCGGTGCCGGCGAGGAGCGCGTACGCGCAGCTCTGGGGCATCGCCACGCAAGCCGTGGAGACGCCGGCGATTATGTCGGTCACCACCGTGCTCTTGTCGGGAGCCGCGTCGGCCGTCGCCGCCGCCGCGGCGTCGGCCGATACACCCGCGAAACGACGCGCGTTGCGACCGACGGACGGGCCGCGGCGGAGCGCTTCCACGCCCGGCCCCCAGGACGACTGGCTGCGGCTGATCAGGGCGATTTTCGTGCGTCCCACGGGCACCGTCGCGGCGACGCGTGCGGATCGGGCGGAAGCATGAGCCCCGCGCGCGACGCGTGCGCCGACCAGCGTGTGCGGCTGCGCGATGGACACGGATGCCATTGTGGACCCGCGTGCGTTCGCGGAGTCTCGACAAGCCGCGCCGGCGGGTTTTGCGCTTTATTGGACCTTTGTTATCTAAAATCCCAAAACCCTCTGCGAGCGACACTTTCGGCGAATCACAGCTCGCCTCCGTTCTTCGCCAATTTCTCCCTGAACCTCCATACAGGGAGTCAAAATTACCGATATATCCAATGCTGCGGCGAAACGCGAAAAAGCATCTTCATTTCAAGTTTTGTTGACGGGCTCGGCCTGTTGGCAGCGTCGGGCGGGCCACGCCGCAGCACACGTGGGAGACGCGCCGGTGGTGACCCGGGCGGAGTAGGGAGGGAGGCATGGACCGCGGGCCAGTCCCGCCTCCTCCACGGCACCAGCTCGTCGGCGGTTCTCGGGGCTCCAGCTCCGGGAGTCTCGGCGCGCACATCCCCGGCGCCGATGGATCGTCGGAGGACCTCCACGCCCTGGGCAAGCGCGAGAAGGTCAAGGACAAGGTGAAGAGGTACATCGCCAAGCTGAGCTTCGTGGAGATGAGCGTGATGAAGGCGACGACCAAGATCGACGGTCCACCGAAGGAGAAACACACGAGGAGGCTGGTGCTGGAGTCCTGGAGCCACCCGGACACCGCGCCAGCGGAGACGGTGCACGCGCTGTCCAGGATCAACATGCTGAACAGCCCGGTGGTGACGCTCAAGGCGCTGTCCACGGTGCACGAGCTGATGCAGCGTGGCTCGCCCGCGGTGCTCCCGGCGGTGGGCGGGTGGCTCGATTATCTGTCGCTGGTGCAGAGCCACTGGGATAGGAACGGTAACAACGCGGACTATGGCCTGAGCGAGGTGTGCTCGCCCCTCGTCGTGGCGTACGCAAGGCTGCTCGCGGCCAAGGCGCGATTCCACTCCGAGCACCGGGCGTTCGAGAACAACTACAGCTTTGACGAGGAGGCGGAGGGGAGGGGCGGTGGCGGCATCAGGGGCGGCGGACCACATCCGATCAGCGCGCCGGCCCTGCGCGGCATGCTGTCGGTGGGGAGGACGTGCAGGGAGGCTCTGGAGCACTGCTCCAAGATCCTGCCCGTGAACCCGCCGCTCATAACCATCCAGTGGCAGCGGCTGGTGGCGCACGTCGGCAAGCTGATGGCGGTGGAGTCTCACCTACTGCACGGCGCGGCGGTATACGTGGCGGCGATGTTGGCGTCGAGCGGGTCGGGCGGGTTGGGGACGAGCGGGCTCTCCGTCGAGGACGCGGCGGCGCTCGAGGGCGAGCATTCGGCGCTGCGGGGCGCGTTTGAGAGGGCCAGGGCGAGACCGGCGATCGTGTCGGCGTTCGTGGAGGAGGGCGGCGACCCGGCGCTTCCGTCGGGGTGGTCGGGGGAGGACGGCACCGGGGGACGGGGCGGGTTCAGGTTCCTGGAGCTGCCGGCTACGTTGCCGAGCTTCGACACCGAGGAGGGCAGGGCGGCTATGTCGTCGATGATCGCGTCGTCGTTTGGCCCCCCGTCGAGCCACCTGCCGCCGCTGCCGCACGAGGAGGAGGAGGAGGACGAACTGTGGGTCAGTCCCTTCGACGACTACCCGTCGGACGACGACGTGGGCGGGGAATCCCCGGCGCCGCCGCCAAAGATTGTGGACGTGCCCGACCTGATCGACCTCGGCGACTTTGACGACGTAAAAAAGCAGCCGGGTTTAGGACCGCCGGCTGCGCACTTCGTCCAGGAGTGGCCATCGCCGACGCGCCTCGCGCCGGCGCCACCCCGCCCGCCGTTGTTCGCGGGGTACGGCGGCGTGTCGAACACGCCCGCCGCGCCCGCGCACGGAGCGTCGTTGACGCCGGTGTCGATTAGCGGGAAGGGACCAGCGCGGGGCGCGTGGAAGGAGCACTCGAGGAACAACAGCGGCGATAAGGTGTTGGATATCAACGCATCCCTCGCCGCTTTCGAGCTCACCGCGACCAGGCCTCAGGAGAGCCCAAAGATGAAGCTGAACGCGAGGGAGCCGTCGGTATTCGCCGACATCGCGCCCGCGGGGATCAACAGCACGCGACCGGCGCCCCCGCCCCCGGTGTCGATGAACGCGCAGCGGGTGGCCAGGCCCCTGGTGAACCAGTTTGCCCCGTCGCCGCAGCCGCAACCGTCGCCGCAGCCGCAGCAGCAGCCGCAGCAGCATCCGCCGCATGTGATGCAGCAGCCCGCGATGCCGGTGCCGCGGGCGCCCTGGCCGGTTCCGATGCAGGCGCCTCAACAGCCGGAGGCGAATCCCCAGCCCGCGCTGCAAAAGTGGAACAGTCCACCCCGCGATTGGGTCCAGTGGGACGACGCCGTCGCGGATGCTCCGTCCGTTCAGACGCCCGCGGACACCCCGATCGTTCACCCGCTGAACGATGCGTTGGTCCAACCCGACGTGGCAGGGCTCCTCGGGGACCTCACACAGGGTTCGTTCGACGAGATTCCCATCGCCGCGATCAGGTTTGGCAAGCGCGTCGGCACGGGCGCGTTTGGAGAGGTTCTCAAGGCGACGTACCAGGGCACCGACGTCGCAGTGAAGCGTTTGCGGCTGGATCCCAACCAGCCTCAAGCGGCAGACGACTTCAGGCGCGAGCTCAGGGTGCTGTGCGGCCTGAGGCATCGTCACGTGGTGCAGTTTCTCGGCGCGTGCACCACGGGCCCGGATCTGTGTCTCGTGATGGACTTTTGCGGCGTCGGCTCGCTGTACGGGGTGCTTCACAACCGACGTCAGAGCATCACCGCGGCGCACGTGATGCGTTGGATGGCGGATACCGCCAGGGGTATGGTGTACCTGCACTCCAGAAACATCATACACCGAGACATCAAGTCCGGGAACCTCCTGCTGGACGACAGCGGGGTTATCAAGGTTGCCGACTTTGGCCTCGCGAGGGCGCACGGCCCGACTTCGAACCTGCTCACGCTGGTGGGCACGTACCCGTACATGGCCCCGGAGTTGTTGGACTCGCAGCCGTACAACAGCTCAGTGGACGTGTACTCATTCGGGGTGGTGATGTGGGAGTGTCTGACAAGGGACGAACCCTTCAGGGGGTTCAGCCCGATGCAGATCGTGGCGACGCTGTTGCGGGGGGAGAGGCCCGCGCTGCCGGCGCAGCCCGCGCTGCCGGCCAGCTACGTGTCGCTCCTGACGCAGTGCTGGGCGACTGAGCCGGAGCGTCGACCGACGTTTGAGGTGGCGCTGGAGCGTCTGCTTGTGATTGCTCACGCGATGAAGGCGGCGGAGAGTAGGGGCTGACCACTTTCACTAGCTCGGTCTCTTCTCGCGAATGCCGAATCGACGACATCAGAAATCTTCGCCTTCCCTAACCACAGCTTCAACGCCTTTTGTGAAAATTGCGACACCACCAACAGACCAAGATCACACTGGTCACAAAATGATCTCGGGATCTGGGATCTGATCGGTGCGACGGGTAAATACGCCAGGTCACGCGATAAGACGTCCGGCAGCTCCCTGTCCTGCATTCGCGATGTCTGCCTCGCGCCTGATGAGCGCGGCCGTGCTCGGCACGTCGCGAGCCACCCCGCGCGGCTCGTGCGGCCGCATGGCCGGAGGATTGACGTCAACCGCGGCGAGGCGGCGCGCACCCTCACGCGCACCCTCGAGGAATGTTCTTCACGCCTCGGCTGGAACCTCCGTGGACTACGACAGCGGGGCGACGAAGGCGAGCGGCGAGGGATCCGACGAGGTCGAGACGTCGGCGCTCTCCATCATCGACAGCACCGACGACGTGTTTCAGGAATTCTGCGACGCCCAGGTTGAGCTCGTCGGTCGCGCGCTCGGCCGCGGCGCCAGGTGCATGCTCTACCTGCGCTCCGTTTCCGCGGACGGGGACTCGCTGCAGCTGGCGGAGGTGGCGTCGTTCCCTCGCTCGTCGAGATCGTCCTCCGGGAACGACGGCGCGGGCCCCGCCGGTGCGTGGGAGATGGGTGGCGCGCTGCGGGAGAGCGACGACTTCGGCGCCGCGGCGACCTCGTTCGTGGAGCTCGCGGGGAACGAGGCGTCGACGTCGGGCCGGGGGAGCTCGGGGAGCCCGAGGGGTTCGGGCACGGGGGGACCCGGGCAGGCCATCACGCTGTCGGGCTCGATCGACGACTCTGACGGGAAGAGCACGGCGGCCGAAGCGCTCCTGGTCAAGCAGCGCGTGTTCGCCCTCCCGTCCGCGAACGCGCTAGTCGTCCCGCTGTCGAGGGACGACGCCCTGGTGGGACTGCTCGTGGGCGAGATGCCCGAGGGGAGGGTCAGCTCGCGGGTGAGAAAGGAGCGCGTCAAGGCGGCGAGCGGAGGGGACGTGGAGGTTGAAGTGCTCAGCGCGGCCTCCGCGCACGCCGGGGAAGGCGAGGAGAAGGAAAAGGAGGCGGCGGCCGACACCGCGGCGCAGTTCGGCGACAGGAGGCAGGCGGCGCTGACGGCGGCGGCCAAGTCGATTGTCGCCGCGTGGGCCATGCACCGCCGCGCCAACTACGCCACGGCGGCGGCGGTGCAGCAGGACAGGCGCGTGGCGGGATTCGCGTACGCGGCCAAGGAACCTCTCACGGTGCTGCGCACGCTGGGCGGCATGCTCTCCTCCCACCTCAAGCCGGACACGCCGTCCAGGGACATGGCGGATGCCATCGTGGCGCAAGGGGACGTCCTGTCCAGTTTGTCCGAGGCGCTCGAGTCCGCCCTGTACCCGCGCGACGTGATCGAGGAGCTCACCGCGGGAGCCATTGGGCCGGAGGGCGAACGCGCGTCCCGAGGACCTAGGAGCCTGCCCGCCTCGACGCGTAGGCAGCTCCCTTCGCCCGACAAAGGAGAGGAGGAAACTCTCGTCCCCCGGGGGGGTCCACCAACCGTCGACGATGGCACGGCGACGTCCAAGGCGATCGCGCTCGGGGAGACGCCGACGTGCGACCTGACACCCATCGTGGCCGGCCTTCTGGCGTCCGGTGAGGTCATCGCCGCACCGTCCGGCGTGACCATGACGGCCACGTTCCCGCCGAACCCGCTCCGAGCCGTCGCGGCTGTCGACCCGAGGGACGCGAGGGAGCTGCTCGCGCTCGTCATAGACGCCGCGCTCGTCGCCGCGCCCAGGGGGGCTGAGGTTGACGTCGTTGTGAGCGCCAACGGGGGTTCGAGGGGGGGCGTGGCGATCGCCGTGAGCGTCCGAAAGGGTCGGCAAGAGCGTCCGCAAGGGTCGGGGTCCCGTTCGGCGGTGGACGTGACAAAGGCTGTGGACGTCCCCGCGGGTGCGCTCGCGAAGGCGGCGGGGGGCGGCGGGGGCGCTCTCGAGGCGGCGTCGTACGTCGGCGCGGGGACGAGCTCGGCGTCGCCTTCCGAGTGGGGGTCCCTCAAGGAGACGCAGAGCCTCAAGATCGCGAGGTCGCTGGTGGAGGGCGCGGGCGGAATTTTCCACGTCCTTCCCGCGCTTCCCCCGGTGGTTGGACGAATCGAGCTCTGGCTGCCGGCCGCGGAGGCTGAACCGACGAGTAACGAAGCGGCCGAGGAAGAGGACGAGGACGACGCCGTTGACGTGTGATAACATATACCCATGCCGAACGTTCACCGCCGACGACGATAGACGTTCCTGCGTCCGTTACCGCTCCTCAGTCCACTTCCTCCATGTCAGCTGAGCCCACGTCAAGAATCCGCGTTCTGTTCTCATTGGTTTTTTTTCTCAACGGAGGATCTTTCCCGCCATTATCCCCTCGCAGATCTGTGCGTATCGCGGAACATGCCAGGCGCTAAAAAGAAGTCCATTTGCTCGAAGAAGCCCCTGTCTAATGCCGGAGGCAATATCGCGGGCGGATCGTGCGCGTTGTGTGGCATGATAGCTAAGCTCAGCTGTTCCTCGTGTGCCAAGTACAATATCCGTGTGAAGTACTGCTCGCAGTCGTGCCAGAAGGCGGACTGGAACGATCACAAGGATGTATGCGGCGTGAAGAATCCCAAGGCCGTGGCGCACGAATCTGTCACCGCAGGAGGGTGCGCGGGGGGTCTCGCGGGCGGGTGGGCATCGAAACTCACGAAGCCCGGGGATAAGTGCACGCGATGCCTGGGCGACTGCAACGACGGCGTTAAATGCCAAGTTCCCCATCCCATAATGGACCGAGACATGAAGGGGATGTGCCAAACGCACGAGGGGGTGACGGAGAACTTCCACTGCCGCGCATGTGATCGGATGTATGCGATTCAAACAAGCCGTTACGGCGGCGGCCAGAAACACGAGAGCGGGGGAGCACAAAAAGGACCCGCTGGCGAAAGGAGATACGAGAAGGGTGCAGCCTCTCACTGTTCACATCAAGGAGTGCCCGAGGCTGCAATCCAAGATCAATGACATTCCGGAGGACACCGTCAGTGTGATCATCACGTCAGCGGACTACGGGTACGACGACGAGGGCAAGTGGGTCTTTGAGAAGAAACTCCCGAACCTTCGCCAGCTGAGACTGGACGGCGTGAAATTTTCGCGGCTCGTGCTCAACCCAGAACTGACACCAGAACTCCGCAAATTACGACTAGTGAACCTCGGGCACACGTGCGACATCAAAGTGCAGTGCCCCAAGCTGAAGGAACTCGTCATCCACTACCTCACGCCCGATGAAGGAGGGCGTGACTCGGAACAGATCAACGAGATACTGAGTTGTGCCACTAAGCTCGAGAGGTTCGACTCGTACAAGCTGTGGGTGCGTAAGCCGTTGGAATTTGCATCGAACAACCTGGAGTCCATCTACATCCACCGCTCGGACGCCCTCGAGGGCTTACGATTCTGGGCGCCCAACTTGAAGGAACTGAAGCTCCAGGCGAACTACCAGCTCGACTGTGTCGAGTTCCTCAAGTACCACCCTTTGAAGGCGTCGCTCCCTGAGGGCCACACTCAGCCAAAGCTGGAGGTGACCATCATCAACTGCAACCTGCCACCCGCGGTGAGGCGAGACATCGAGGCTCATCCAACGGCTGTCATCATAAATAACGACGCGGGCGGCAGGGACTTTGGCGCTGGCGGCGTGGAAGCACACTGGGCAAAGATGTATGCAGCTAACCAAAACCTTCAAGAGGCCAATCCTGGGATGAGCGACTTCGAGGTGCAGATGCGCGCGATGATGAGTATGATGCAATCCCAGTAAAGAACACGCCCGACGAACAACACGTGTACAATTTGTTTTGTAGTCTAATAATAACTCTTACGAAGGTACGTAATAAGAAGGATATTACTGAATTACATTGTGCTATTTCACACGCGAGGGCCAGCCCCCCTGTCCCCCGCTTTGTAATAAGTGTTATTTTGGAAGTATTGTCGTATGCATGCCCTGCCGCTGTCGCTAATAGATTCAAAGGTTGAAAGGCGACGGCGAGGGCGTCCTGCTGGGTTTGTCACTCATGAACTCTGCGAGGTCCTCGAGGTTGTTGACGCTCGGGTGCGTCTCCATGTTGATCTCGGGATGATCCATCAGCCTCGCCTCCTCGCCCTCGGGGATCCACAGGCAGATGTTATTTTTATGCGCCACAGACTCGGCGCCGCCAAACCCGACGATGTCGTAAAAGTCTTCGCCCGCCTTTCCGACCAGTTTCCTGCAGTCATCCGCGCCGTAGTTGACGATGGCGCGTCCAAACTCGCGCTCGTCGCCAGTATCAGAGTCCCTCACCATGAGCGCCACCGCCTCTGCCGCGTCGAAATCGCCCACAACGGAGACGAGGTGGGTGCCGTGGAGGGACTTGTCGTTGTTCAGCGCCTGCTCAGCCCTGGAGTTCACCAGGAGGTATCCCTTGGAGGGCTTTTGGAGGAGGATCCAGCGCTTGCGGCCCACCAGCGGGCGGGGCACAGCGAGGAACAGGGTCCCGTTGCTCGCGCCGTCCACCACGATGTCCGGGAGCGTGTGGAGCTGGTTGCTGTTCATCACAACGGTGTGGCAACCGGCGGCGGTCGCGAGCCTCGCCGCGTTCACCTTCGTCGCCATGCCGCCGGTTCCGAACGCAGACCCGGCGCCGCCGCTCACGTCCACATCGAGGTCATCGATGCTCTCCACCAAGGGAATCAGCCTGGCATCTGGGTCGCTGTTGGGGTTGCCGGTGTAGAGGCCGTCAACGTCGGTGAGGAGAAATAGGTAGTCGGCGTCGCACAGAGAGGCGATGTGCGCGGAAAGGGTGTCGTTGTCGCCGAACTTCAAGTCCTGCACGGCGATGGTGTCGTTCTCATTGACGATGGGGATGACATCGCGCGCGAGCAGCGCTTGGAACGTGCGCTGCGCGTTGAGGTACTGCGTGCGGTCCATCAGGTTGTCGAGGCTCACCAGCACCTGAGCGATGGGCTGGCTCACCGAGGTGAAGAAATCGTCGTACATGCGCATGAGGCGGACCATGCCAATGGCGGCCATGGCCTGTTTGCCCGCGAGATCCGTGGGTTTGTCCTGTCGGGACGAGGAAGGCGAGAGGGGATGGTCAGCTCTGCGAGAAAACACGCACGTTTTGGTTCCGGGCCGAAAGTACCGCCCCATATCCGCGTCGTGTGGTCAGTCGGAACAAAGATCTCATTGACTTTGAAATGGCCAGAGGCCCGAAGGCCCCCGGTGTCTCCCCGTGAGCGCCTACTAGGGCTGCGGCTGCCTCACGGGTCTTTAAAGCAACTCATCACCCCACACTGAGCCGCGGATCTGACGGGGAAAAAGGTTTTCGGACGATTTGCGGCGGGACGGCTGGTCGGGGGACGCACCACGTTGTTGAGGACTTGGCACCCGGCTCCGACCGCGCCGGAGGTTACGACGATGACCTTACATCCGGCGCGATGCAAATCGGCGCACGTCTCCGCCAGCTGGCCGAGGAGCGAGAGGTGAAGGTAGCCCTTGCGCAGCAGGGAGGACGTGCCAACTTTGATAACCACGATCTTTTGGTCATGCGGCGTCTTCTTATGCAGCGCCTCCTTCAGGGCGGCGCTCATGGCGGGCTCGCCTTTATGGTTCGCCTGCGCGAGCTTCATATCGACACCCATCTCTTTGAGGATGGATGCTCGTGCGATCGAAACGTTGATTTTCCCCTGATTGCAAGGTCCTGGCCACTCAGAGGCGTCGGGGGGGGGCGTAACTTTGAGACCCTTTCTTTCGTGGGTGGAAACTTAACTGTCGCGGCGCGTGCAGGGTCACCGATGATCGGAAAAGTTTTAGGTTATGGTCCAAGAACACGATCAGCCAATCAAAAGCGGCGACCTTTCTCTTGAAGATCCCAGTCTCGGTCCATTTTGGCAAGGTTGCTTCCCAGAGACATCACAGAAAACGGACCCGGAACGTCAACCTCCCGCTTTTCTTCAGTCTTCCGCATCAGCGTCGTGCGTGGGAGCCATCCCGCGCATCCCGCGCACGGGATGACGACCGGCGTGGCGCCCGTCGCGGCGAAGAAGGTGCGGACCAAAAAGGCTCCCGCCAAGCCCGCGACGCAGTGCTCGCACCTCGAGGCGTTCCTCAAAAGCGGCGGCACGGGCGTGCTGTGCCCCCTGGCGCGATGCTGCGTCGCGGCGAGCTACCCGGGCCACGCGGTGCGCACCGCGGTGGACGCGACCCTGGCCTGCCTCGGCTGCACGATGATTTGCACGCGCGAGGAAGCGGCAGCGCACATGAGGGCGGCGGCGCGCTCCTTTGCGGTCAACCCGCACTCCATGTTCGCCGACGTCGAGCGCGCCGAGCTGTACTGCGCGGCGTGCGCGGGGTACACGTACTCGCCCGAGTTCGATCGCCTCGTGCTGGGGACGCGCGCGATTGCGATGGGTGTGAGCGCGTCGGACGCGGGGGTTGCCGCGGCGACGACGGCGAAGAAGCGTAAGAAGCCACCGACGAGGGATATATCCAAGATCGACGTCGTCGGGAACGGTGCGGCGCCGCTGGCGAGCGTCAACTCGCACGGGGTGCCTCGGGGCCTGCGCGGCATGGCTAACCTGGGCAACACGTGCTTCCTGTCCACCGTGCTGCACGCGGTGGTGAGGGCCCCGACGGTGGGAGGGTTCTTCCTCAAGGACGGCCATGTCAGGGAGCTGTGCACGGCGAAGCGCGACGTCGCGGTCGCCGAGGCCGTCAACGCCGGCCGGCTCCCCTCGCCCGAGGATGAGCACTGCCTGGCGTGCGAGCTGGACGAGATCGTGGCGGGGGCGTACTCCGGGAGCTCCGACCCCCTGGTGCCGAGCAACTTTTTGCACAGCTGGTGGATGCAATCGCCGGAGCACCTGGCGAAGCACAAGCAGCACGACGCGCACGAGTTCTTCCTGTCCCTCGTCGCCGCCGTGCACACCAACCTGACGACGAGCGAACGCGGAGCCGGGCATTTTGCACCCGGGCAAAAACCCGCGACGCCGCCGCCGGGATCGAAGGGTCCGGTGAGCCCCCGCGTTTTAGGGGGCGGGGCGGTGCTGGTGGAGGAGTGTAAGTGCCCCATGCACGCGGCGTTCGCGGGTGTGCTCAGGTCCGAGGTGACCTGCGGCGCGTGCGGATACGCGTCCACGGTTCACGACCCGACGGTGGGCCTGTCGCTGGACGTGCCGAGTCAGACGCCGAACGGGAACGGGAACGGGAACGGGAACGGGACCGGGTCGAGGCAACGTTCGGTGACGCTGGAGGCGTGCCTCAACCAGTTCGTGAGGCCCGAGCACATCGGCATGAACGAGTCGTTCCCGTGCGGGAGGTGCGGGGACTCGGCGCGGGCCAAGACGAAGCAGATGGCTGCGCGTCGACTTCCCCCCGCGCTCGTGCTGCACATCAAGAGGTTCGAGACCAGCTTCGTGGGCAAGGCCGGGTCGAAGAAAAGCGGTCTTGGCATCGGGGACTCCGTCGTGGTCGGTCGTAAGATTGACGTTCACGTGTCCTTCCCCTTCGTGCTGAGCATGCGGCCCTACTGCGCGTCGGCGGCGCTCCGGTCGAGATACGGGAACAGGGTTCCCGCGGATGCCTCGCACGACGATCAGGCCAAGTACGACCTTTACGCCGTGGTGGTGCACAGCGGGACGATGGAGAGCGGACACTACATCGCGTACGTGCAGTGGCAGGGGGTGTGGTTCAGGTGCGACGACCATCAGGTCACCAGGGCGGATCCGGCGACGGTTGCGCAAGCGCAGGCCTATTTGTTGTTCTATCAGGCCCGGCCGCCGTGAGAGTGGCGGCTCGCTGGAAAGCTGACTTAGTCGGATGATCGAAAGATTAGAAGGACTTCACTACGCGTCACCGCCCCCTCGTCGGTCGATCTCGCGCCGCTCCTCGGTCCTCAGCACGTCTCCAGGATCCTGAAGCTCTCCACGCACCGCCTCAGCCTCGCCCTCTCCTCCGGCCACGAGGACGCCGACGCGGTGGCCCTGATCAGGTATTCTTTCCCTCCCCACACGGTGATGCCCACCAGCTCCACGGCGCTACCGAACCTTCCCGCGGTCCCGCCGCCCACCTTGGTCTCGACGTCGTACGTCAGCGCCTCGGTTCCGCCCTCGCCGACTTTGGTCTTCCTCTTTCGCTTCCCGACGTTGAACTGCCTCGGCGCCGACTCCGCCCTGGACGCCGCCACCTTGTCCAGCGAGCCCTGGTCCGCGACAGACCTTCTCGACCCCGCGTCGGATATGAACACCGCCAGCGTGGACGCCTCGTCCCTCGGGTTCTTGAACGACGCGTCCACCCCGACGGAACGCGCCGAGGACACGTCGGAGAGTGCGCACCAGCCCGACGGCCACTCGACGGAGTACGCGCACCCGACGGTGTCCTGATCCGCGTACAGCGTGTTGAAGCCGGTCGGCGAAAACTCCGGGTCGTCGTAGCCCTTCGGCGTGACGATCTCCGCCCGGCAAGGGGTGCACCCGACGAGCAACGACGCAGCGCCGACGCCGCTGAGCACTGTCGCGCGTCGGCCCGCTCGGCGATCGCGATCGTCGGTTCCCCGGGCGGACGCGACTGCCGAGGAATGACGATATCTCCTCGTCGAGAATGGGGCGATGGAGAGCGCGGCGGGAACGGAGAGCGCGGCGAGAGCGGATAGCGCGGCGGGCATGGCGGAGAACCCCCGCCTTCGGGCGCTCAACGCAGGGAGTGATGATAGCGCATGGCTGGGTGCCGACAAGTCACATAATCAATGTTTAACTGTTTAACACATTTATACCCACTCTTCGACATATTTTCATACATAAAAGATTATCCAAAATCGCAATTACCTAATTAAACGTCGTTTCGCACAGTTTCGAGTCAGAGTATTTCTTTGCCGTTTTCCGTGATGTGAAAATCGAGTCTCTCCACGGTCCCCGGTAACACCCGCGGCTCCTCACCCTCACACGGGAGGCACTCGGACCTCACAAACCGGACTCTTAGCTGTCATCGAGTCGGTGTCAGGTCTTGACCGAGCCTGACGAAGATGTCGTCGAAGAAGAGCGGAGAGTCGCAGCCGGTACGCGCCCGTCGCCCCACGGCCGCGGCCCGCGCGTCCCGCTCCAGATTCCCCAACCAACACTTTTCTCCCATCTCCCGCCCGCCCCTGACCGTCCCCATCCCCGACACGCCCGCAGCTCCTGGACGAGTCCAAGCTCGGCGCCAGGTACGGAGAGAAGACGACTGATGCCAATGTCGCCGGCAAGCAGCGCAAGGCCCTGGTCAAGGGGGTGGCCAAGGGCGAACAGAACACCGAGCGTCTCAACTCCGCGCACCAGATGGCTTCCAGCACCGCGGACGTCGGGGACCAAATACTCAAGTCCCTGCACGACCAGAGGGAAAAGATCGTGAGCGCGAGGGTGGCGGCGGAGGGTATGGAGGGAGACATGGACACGAGCGAGAGGAAGATGCGCAGGATGGAGTGCGAGAAGTGCGTCCAACGGTGGATACTATGGGTCATCGCGGGCATGTTTGTGATTGGCCTGCTGTTCTTCCTGTACTGGAAGATGGCGATCGAGCCGGAGAAGCAGCGGAACTGCGAGAGGGATCAGGACGGCCGGTGCGTGTCGTACAGTCATCACGGAAGCCACGAGCGATACGACGCCGACAACGACTACCGCCCGAAGCACTGGGCGGCGCTCTCGTCGCGGGAGGAGGGTGGGATGACGACGACGACGGCGGCGGATGGCTTGCGAAGAGCCGGGTACCCTCGACGCGCGGGCGGACCCGGTCGCGACGAGGACCTGGACGCGCGCACGCACGCGACGTACGGATCTGCGACGTGGTAGACCGGGTAATGTGTGATACTAGAGAAAGTAGCGCCAACACCTTCGCTTCCTCTCGCCCGAAATGGCCAAATCAATATCACTCCTGTGACCAGTGGATTTTATGAAGTTGTGAAGGGCGAGCGCAGATACAACGAGAGGCGCGGCGGTCGAAGGGTTTCCACACGCCCAGATTCATCGACGGTGACCGCGGGTTCGGTTCATGACGACGCGTCGGGCGCTCGGGTTGTTCGCGTCACGCCTGACGTCGAACCGCCGGAGCGTGGGAGCGCTTAACACGTCGACGTGTTTCAGCACCGCGGCGGGGAGCGATGCGTCCTCCTTCGTAGACGTCGAGGCTGCCCAGGAGCGCGCGCGTCTCAAGGCGGCGGCCCTCGCGGCTCAAGCGCAGGCGGATGGCGGCGCTATGTACGTGTTCGATCGCACCGTCAAGGCTGCACACAGGGATCGCGCGGCGTATCTGCGCAGGATCCACCCGTCGGGGGACACCACAGACCCCTTCCTCGAGGAGATCGCCAGGCGCACACTGGATCGCCTGTCGGACGTGAAGCGAGAATTTCCGCGCGTGCTCGTGCTCGGTGGAGCGGGCGATGCGGTGGTGCGACGCCTGCTGAGAGACCGCGGTGACGTGCGCGTCATCGTAGTGACGGACATGTCCCGCGACATGCTTCGGCTCGTGAGGGACAACGTCGCAGCCGAGTTTTCGGTGGCGGGTGGCGGTGAAGGGGGCGACTCGCTCGAGTCGCAGGTCGTGCGCTCAGCCTCGGGTGGGGAGGTGACGGTGCACTACGTCCACGCCGACGAGGAGGAGTTGCCCGCGAAGGGTCAGTCGGTGGATGTGGTGGTCAGCGTGCTGGGTCTGCACTGGGCCAACGACCTTCCAGGCGCCATGACGCAGGCTCGTATGGCGCTCGTTCCGGACGGCCTGTTCCTGTGCGCGGTGCTGGGCGGTGAGACACTGAGGGAGATGAGAATCTCTTGTGCGGTGGCGGAGTTGGAGCGCGAGGGCGGGGTGAGCCAGCGCGTCAGTCCCCTTGCGCAGGTGAGTAGTGATGGGCCCTTTCCAGTTTCCTCTCGCATCTCCCGTTTTCCCTCTCGGCTGCTGTACGCGTCACGCCCACACTCGCTCTCGCTGCAGTGGGCGCTTTCCGGCTCGCTGTCCGACCTCGACGCTGTGCGTGACGACTGATTTACATCTTTTGACCACTGCCTCTCCGTAGGTGCGTGACTGCGGCAACCTGCTGACTCGCGCCGGCATGCGTCTGCCCGCGGTTGACGTGGACACCGTGACGATGAACTATCCGTCGCCGCACAAGCTGGTGGAGCACCTCAGGGTCATGGGCGAGACCAACGCCGGGGTATCGCGTCGCCGCGGCCAGCTGGGGAGGTACACAG
>Ga0181571_10001316_pt1 | contig 17799 bp, 15 predicted proteins | sample 101ome_17_FD_132440 | JGI IMG/M metagenome (GOLD analysis project Ga0181571, IMG submission 132440) | Coastal salt marsh microbial communities from the Groves Creek Marsh, Skidaway Island, Georgia - 101407AT metaG (megahit assembly) | ecosystem: Environmental > Aquatic > Marine > Intertidal... | reverse complement strand
TTTTCTAAAGACTGCTTGGTTTTTTCTCCACGGGAACGCGATTTCAAGTGCCCAGACTACGAGAGAAATTACGAGCAAACCGTAGGCGTAGTTTTGATACCAAGGAACCTGAAATAAGAAGGACGCCTTGTAATAATTTAGGGTACCTAAAAAACTTTCCCAAACAACGGATACAAAAGTGCTAAGCATATTACAAAATTACGTCCTTTCAGGTGATTGAACTACTCGATGTGCGATAGCATCTCTTGCACAAGGCGCTGTAAGTCTGTATGAATGGTGTATCCCCAGTCAGATCTTGCGCTCTCATCATTGATGCTCTCTGGCCACGAAGCGGCAATGGCTTGCCTGTAATCGGTACTGTAGTCGACTTTGAAATCTGGAAGCTGCTTTCTGATTTCTTCTTCGAGCTTTTGCGGACTCACAGCCAGACCGTCAAGATTGTAAGAGGTTCTTACTGTGATAGCTTGAGCAGGGGCTTGCATTAAAGCGATGGTGGCCGTAATGGCATCGCTCATATAAATCATGGGTGTGATGGTGCGGGCTTCAATAAAGGAGGTGTATTGTCCTTCATTTTTGGCAGATTTAAAAATCTCTATCGCATAATCTGTAGTGCCTCCGCCCGGGGCTGTCTTATAGCTAATAATACCCGGATACCTGAGGCTGCGGACATCCACTCCGAATACCCTATGGTAATAAGCGCACCACATTTCTCCAGCTCTTTTGCTAATTCCGTAAACAGTGCTTGGGTGAATCACAGTCTCTTGAGGAGTATTTTTCTTTGGGGTGTCAGGTCCAAAAATGGCTATACTAGAAGGCCAAAAGACTTGCTTGATTTTCTTTTCTTTAGCCAGATCTAATACGTGTAAGAGGCTTTGCATATTCAGTTCCCATGCCTTTTGAGGATGCTTTTCGGCGGTTGCGCTGAGCATGGCAGCCATAAGATACACCACCTCGATACCGTGCTTTTCGATGATATGTTCGATGGCGTCTTTATCGGTTGCGTCTAGATGATAATGCAGCTTCGCTTCATCGGTCTGTAAACGAATGTCTGCACGGATTACCTTGAATCCATTAACGCTTAATGCATCACATAATTCTGAGCCGATTTGACCTTCAGATCCAATTACAAGAACCGCCTTTTGCATGAAGAACCCTAAACCTTTAAACGCTCCAAAAATACTCTTTTAGATTGTCGTAATTTCGTCTACGTGAAAGAGTTTTTTGCCTTATTTATTCTGCTGAGTTTTATCTCTTGTACGTCTGTTTCTGCACCTCAAATTGACGCAACGCCCAATGAGGAAATCTCCTACGAACTAAAACTCCTTCGCCAAGAAGAGGTCGTAGATACTTTTTCTACACAAGAGTATCCCATGCAATTGCTTCAGGATGAGTTGGATGTTTTGATAGCATTCTCATCGCGCACCGAACTCATTGAACAATTGAATCGTATTGTAGTTCAGATTCAAGAGCTTGAAACAAGACCTGAACCCACTGTACTGACAGACCGCGGATTAAAAAGTCGTTTGAAACTGCTTAGAACTTACCTTTTGCAACTGAAGGGGGCACTCGAAGAAAACGATCGGGTTAACGAGGCACTTTCTGAAGTGAATCAAACCAATCAGGCCTTAATTACCTATTGGAATGCCATGAGCGGTGTATAGGGTACTTGAACACCTCAATATGTTTTTGATCTAGGTATCTGAATCCGATATCGTACAGATAAAACACGGGTCTGGTATTAGGCCCTTCAAGTTCTATTTCTGTGATTTTTGAAGCAACGAATCCAAATCGTGAGAGCTGGTTGATACTAGCAATGTGTGGGTGTTGCTCAAGGATTTTTGAGAGCATTTTATAGTTAGTGATGAGGTGCTTGTGAGTGGCATAAAAGGTCTTATTCTCGCCTTCTCTTTTGTGATTGTGATAGTGGCTGTGACAAGAGGTACTGCAGAAACGTTGATCGCTTCTACCGTACAAAGGCTCATCGCATTGTATACAGTTGCGCTTCATGATATGGTTTTATGCCCAAGTTCAACACCTAAGCTGAAAGAAGCATGCAGTGATCTTTTTTTATGCTGTTTTACACGTATAAACGATTGTATTCGTTTTAATAACGCTTGACGGTTTTTGAGCGCTTTAATTTGATCCAAAATCAAATCATATGAATGCATTAAAAATCAAGCACAGTTAATTGGGTATGTCGGTAATGAACCTGAAATTATGAACCTAGAGGGCGGTAAGAAAAGGGCAAAGTTCAGTTTAGCAACTAACGAAACGTACACCGATGCTTCTGGCGAACGTGTGGTAGACACGCAATGGCATACCATAATTGCGTGGGACCGTCAAGCTGAAGTCGTTGAAAAATATGTTCAAACGGGTCGAGAGGTTGCCGTTTCAGGTAAGATTCAAACACGCTCTTATGAGGATGCGGATGGAGTAAAAAAGTACATCACAGAAATCAAATGTGCTGAATTGCTGCTTCTGGGAAAGCCTGAGGCAAAAATAGAAGAGCTCGTTTAGCCGTAAATGGAGTGGGCGATTCTATAGGTATTGGCATGCGCCTCTACGATGACGCGTATGTCTTTTGAATATCCTCCACCCATTGAGCATTGAACCGGGACGCCTTTGTCGTAGGCCATTTGTAAGACAAGGGCGTCTCTCTTTTTGCAACCCTCAAGGGTTAGTCCAAGCGTGCCGAGCTTATCAGTGTCCAAGACATCAACCCCGCTGAGGTAGAAGATAAAATCGGGTTGTACGCGTTCAAAAAGAACCTCAAGCTGCTCTTGTAACAGTTGAAGATAAGTATTGTCGTCGGTGCCGCGCTCCAATTCAACATCGAGATCTGACGCCTCTTTTTTAAAGGGATAGTTGGCTTTACCATGCATTGAAAACGTAAAAACCTCGCGCTTATTCTGAAAAATAACCGCCGTACCGTTCCCTTGGTGAACATCTAGGTCGACCATCAGTATACGCTTCGTCGAGGTATGGTTTAGAAGGTAATTTGCCGCGATGGCCTGGTCATTAAGCAAACAAAATGCTTCGCCGCGATCAGGATACGCGTGATGTGTACCGCCAGCGATATTTAATGCGACCCCATATTCAATGGCTTTTAATGCTCCATCTATGGTTCCTTGGGCGATTCGAAGTTCGCGTTCTACTAAAGCTGTGCTCAGCGGAAAACCGATCTTGCGTATCTCTTTTGGATGTAACTCTTCGTTGAGCAGCCGCTGCACATAGGTCTCGTCGTGGGTGCTTAGCACATGACCTAGATCAACTTTGTTCGGACTAAAGAATTGTGCTGCAGTGCAGGTGCCTTCATGTAAAAGTTGCCGAGGCAACAGCTCGTATTTGAGCATTGGAAACCTATGGCCTTCAGGAAGAGGGTGAGCGAAAGAAGGGTCTGACGCAATAAAGATCATCTACGAAATAAGACTCCCGTTTTCGGTTTGATTCTCAGGCGCCATGAATTCAAGTTGACCGTCAGCACGGGTGGCCATAAGAATCATCCCTTGACTTTCAACACCGCGTAATTTTCTTGGAGCCAGGTTCACTACGACGCTAACCTGTTGTCCTACGATGGAAGCAGGATCGAAGGATTCTGCAATACCAGAAACAATGGTTCTTTCTTCAAATCCTAAGTCAACCTTGAGTACCAGGAGTTTGTCTGCTTTGGGCATCTTTTCTGCTGAAACGATTGTTCCAACTCTGAGATCCAAGGCACTAAACTGATCGAAGTTTATAAGTTCTTTCACAGGAGGATGTGTTTGTTGATTTTCATTAGAGGATACATCGGTAGCGCGAAGCTTTTCTAATTGCTTCTCAATCTCGGCATCTTCTATTTTTCTAAACAGTAGCTGCGAAGTTCCGAGCTGATGGTTAGGGGCTATAAGTTCGTTTGCTACCGAAATAGATTCAAAAGAAAGTGTGTCTGCTTTTAGATTCAGCATTTCTTTCAGTTTTTTAGAGCTATGAGGTAGAAGGGGTTCGCCGAGATGAGCTAGCGCTGCAGCTATCTGAAGAGCGACATACAAAATGGTCTGAACTCGTAAAGGTTCAGTTTTGATAAGCTTCCAAGGCTCTTGGTCGGCCAAGTATTTATTTCCGCTTCTTGCCAGTCCCATGAAGATTTGAGCAGATTCTCTGAACTTATACTGCTCAAACGCCTGCGATAGTTGGCTGGGTAGATTTTTAATTTCTTCCAGTAGGGCCCGATCTTCGGCAGAGAAAACTTGGGGTTGTGGCACCTGGCCCTCGTAGTATTTTTGTGTGAGTACTACTACGCGATTCACAAAATTTCCATAAACGGCAACGAGTTCATTGTTTACCCGGGCTTGAAAGTCATTCCAGGTAAAATCGTTATCCTTTGTTTCTGGAGCATTTATCGTTAAGACATAGCGCAAAGCATCTTGCATATCGCTAAAGTCCTCAAGGTATTCGTGAAGCCAAACTGCCCAATTTTTTGAAGTGGATAGTTTTTGCCCTTCAAGATTTAAGAATTCATTTGCGGGAACGTTTTTCGGAAGAATGTATCCGCCGTGTTCCTTGAGTATAGCCGGGAATATGATACAGTGAAACACGATGTTATCCTTTCCGATGAAGTGGACCAATTCAGTATGCTCATCTTTCCAGTACGGTTCCCAATCGACTCCCTTTTCTTTTGCCCATTCAATGGTAGATGAGACATAGCCAATAGGTGCCTCAAACCACACATAAAGTTTTTTACCTGCTGCTTCTTCTAAAGGGACATCGATCCCCCAGTCTAAATCACGAGTTACCGCTCTTGGTTTTAATCCATCATCGATCCAAGACTTACACTGACCATAGACATTTGGCTTCCAATCACTTTTATGACTGTCTAAAATCCATGATTTTAAAAACGCTTCGCTTCGATCTAATGGAAGATACCAGTGGGTGGTCTCTCTCATCACAGGAACACTTCCGGTTAAGGTGCTTTTGGGGTTAATCAGATCTGTTGCATTTAAAGAGGCGCCACATTTCTCGCATTGGTCGCCGTAGGCCTCTTCGTTTTGACAACGCGGGCAGGTACCAATTACAAAACGGTCAGCTAAGAATTGGTCAGCTTCGGCGTCGTATAATTGCTGATTGGTATGCTCTTCGAAGGCCCCTTTGTCATAGAGGGTAGTAAAAAAACTTCTTGCAGTATCGTGATGAACTTGCCTTGAAGTTCTCGAGTAGTTGTCAAATGAGATACCAAAGTCGCTGAATGATTCTCGAATGATCGCATCATAGGTATCGATAATCTGTTGAGGGGTAGTCCCTTCTTTTCTGGCCTTCATCGAGATGGCCACTCCGTGTTCGTCACTACCACAAATAAAGGCAACATCGTTTCCCTCTAGGCGCTGATAACGGGCATAAATATCGGCGGGAACGTAGACCCCTGCAAGGTGTCCGATGTGTATAGGACCGTTGGTGTAGGGGAGTGCTGCAGTTATTGTGATGCGTCTCTTATTTTGGCTCATTCGAATCGACTTTGAGGAGCTCAAAAATACCATTTTACTAGGCTAAACGTTTATAGACGTTTTAAAAACCTTTCAACCATCCAATCAGATATAGATTTATGTCGTGAAATCGATCGGGATTCAAGGGGAACAATTGGCTTTGGCTTTTCTTGAGAATAAAGGGTATAAGACTTTGGAGCAGAACATGCGGTTAGGGCATTGGGAGGCTGATGTGGTGATGAAGCACCGCAAAACGCTTGTCATCGTCGAGGTCAAGACAAGTAGAAGGCGACCAGCCCTGTTCGATCCAACGCGTTTCGCTAGGGGGCAGTATGCGAGACTTTTGGGGATAGGTTCTTATGCAATAAAGCAAAGGCTAGATGTCGAAGAATTGCGTATCGATCTGATATTGATTCATTTGCCATTAAACGGACGAGAACGGATTAGACACTATCAAGACATTTCGATGTATATTTGACAAAATGTTTTAAATAAAACAACTAGTTGAATAATACTTGTCGGCCATGAAAACGATCTCTTCTGTAGTTGAAAACGTCATTCACAGAAAACCTTTTTTGCAGTCTGCTCTTGCAGAAGGTATCATCAATTTAACTTCTCTCTCACGTCAGATTAGGCCTGAAATTGAAGAGGTCTTAGGTAAAGAAGTGCGCGAAGGAGCTATCGTCATGGCGTTGAAACGTCTCTCTGAACATCTTGAATTTCGAGCGACACATAAGATTGTTAAGGTGTTAAAGGACATTGGAGAAATCACTGTTCGTTCTTCGCTGGTGGATTATACTTTTTTGACCTCCGAATCGATTTTAGAGAAACAGGCCGAATTGATGCGCGAAATTCATCGCACGCCTGATGTGTTTTATACTTCTTCACGCGGAGTCAACGAGATCAACATTGTGACCAGTGAGCGATTAGAGTCGTACATCGATGAGCTTTTTAAACACGAGCGCCTTACGCAAAAGGTCAAGAATCTCGCCTCTGTCACCGTAAGGTTGCCCAATGAGAATGTGGTGGTCCCCGGCATCTATTATTTTATCTTTCAACGATTAGCTTGGGAGGGTATTGTACTTCATGAAGTGATCTCTACTACGAATGAATTTACCATCATTGTCGATGATCCTGAGGCTGATCGCGCCTTCACTGTGATCAAGGCGCTTAAAACTTTGTAAAGCTTATTCCTTAAGAGATTCGAGTGCCGCAATGGCTGCCGTCATTGAAGGGATTTTGTCGAAGCGGATCAATAGTGTTTGTCCGGCTTTCGTTGTCTTTTCTTTGAGTTGACAATCTAAGGTTGCGGATTTCTTTAAAATGGTTTGAAAGCCCAAGCTTTGAAAAAATGGGGATTGACCGTCAGCAATAAAATATCCTAGCAGTGTTTCACGCTTGAAGACCACCTTCTCAAGACCAAGACTTTTTGCATGTTCTTTGAGTAGTACGGAGTGCAATAAACCTTCAGCCTCTTCGGGTAATGGACCAAAGCGATCAATAAGGCGTGATTCAAAGGCCGTTAGTTCTTCTCGGGTGTGTAGCTCACTGAGCTCTCTGTACAAGGCCAGACGCTCGGTGACAGCATTGATATAATGATCCGGAAAGAGAAGCTCGCTGTCGGTATCGATGGTCACCTCACTCACATATACGGTGGGTTCGTCCTTCTCTTCTTCTTCATTGTAGAGCGATTTGAATTCGTTTTGTTTCAATTCTTCAATCGCTTCTGCTACTATTTTTTGATAGGTGTCAAATCCGATTTCATTGATAAATCCACTCTGAGCACCGCCCAACAGGTCTCCAGCCCCTCTAATCTCTAGGTCTTTCATAGCAATTTGGAATCCGCTTCCAAGCTCGGTATAGCGGGCTAAGGCTTCCATGCGTTTTCTAGCCTCTGGAGTGAGAGTCTCGAAGCTGTCTGTGATGAAATAGCAGAAGGCTTTTTTATTGGTTCGCCCTACACGTCCGCGCATCTGATGAAGATCACTCAATCCGAAGGTGTGCGCGTTGTGAATGAGGATGGTGTTGGCATTGGGGATATCTAATCCACTTTCTACGATGGTGGTAGACACCAAAACGTCGAAGGCCCCATTGATGAAATCAAGCATTAACTCTTCGAGTGCATTGCCGTCCATTTGTCCGTGGCCGGTTCGAATTCGTGCATCGGGCACCAACTGCTGCAGCATACCCGCCACCTCTTTGATATTCTCGATGCGGTTGTGGATGAAATAAACCTGCCCCGAGCGTTCTATCTCTTCGCGAATAGCATCTCTGATCGCTTCTAAATCGAAGCGAATAACTCTACTTTCAATGGGATAGCGATTCGGTGGTGGGGTGCTAATGACTGATAGGTCTCTGGCAGCCATTAAGCTGAATTGAAGGGTCCGAGGGATAGGGGTCGCTGTCAAGGTGAGTACATCTATTTCGGCCTTAAAGGATTTTATTTTTTCTTTTACGGATACCCCAAATTTCTGTTCTTCGTCAACGATAAGTAGGCCAAGGTCTTTAAACTTCACTCCTTTGTTTACGATCTGATGTGTGCCAATGAGGATGTCGATTTGACCTTTCTCTAATTTTTCGAGTACTTCTTTTTTCTCTTTTGCTGTTCGAAATCGGTTTAAGAAGTCTACAGTTACGGGTAGGTTTTCGAGGCGTTTGCGAAAAGTGTTTGCGTGCTGAAAGGCTAAGATGGTTGTAGGAACGAGTACGGCGACCTGTTTCCCGTTGTCAACGGCCTTGAAGGCCGCTCGAATGGCCACTTCAGTTTTACCAAATCCGACATCACCACACACTAGGCGGTCCATAGGGCGCTCGCTCTCCATGTCTGCCTTGATCTCAAGAGTGGCCTTTTCTTGATCGGGTGTGTCTTCGTAAATAAACGAAGCTTCTAGTTCGTGCTGCAGGTAACTGTCAGGGGCGTAGGCAAAACCCTTGCGCATCTTTCTTTTCGCGTAGACCTCGATCAGATCAAAAGCTACCTTTTTGACGTGCTCTTTCGTTTTGTGTTTAACCTTCTTCCAGGCTCCGCTTCCAAGTTTGTACAGTTTTACCGGGGCGCCATCTTTTCCGTTGAATTTTGAAATTTTATGGAGTGCGTGGATGCTGACGTAAAGCATATCTCGATCACCATAAATCAGCTTAATGGCTTCTTGCCACTTGCCTTCAACTTCGATTTTCTGAAGGCCAGCAAACTTACCGATACCGTGATCCATGTGCGTAACATAGTCTCCGATCTCCAAATTATTAAGCTCCTTAAGAGATAAGCCTTGGTTTTTTGACGAAGAGCCTCTTACGCTAAACTTATGATAGCGCTCAAAAATTTGATGATCGGTATAACATGAAAGCTTGAGGTCTGAATCGATAAATCCTTCGTGCAAGGCAAGTATAATGGCATTGTACGACACCTCATTGTCGTGTGAGGCGTGAATCTCATGAAAGCGTTCTACCTGATGTGCTGAGGAACACATAATGTAGTTCTGATATCCTGCTGAGACCTTCTGATCTAGGTCTTCCCAAAGCAGATCAAAGCGCTTATTGAAAGCGGGTTGAGGTTTTTGGTTAAAGCGTATAGCAGCGGTGGATTGCGCGCTGCGATCAAATCCACCAAAGGCGCTACAGGATGTCTCAAAAGCCTCCCCGTCACAAAACAAGTCTTCTGGTGCGGCGTGTTTTAGGGGACTTTTAAGTTCTTTGAAGCGTTTTACCCCCTTCTCATATAGACGCTGTATGTGTTCGCTAATGAGCTTGCTCTCTTGTGTCATGAGCAGGGTTTCTTCAGGATTGAAGTGTTCTAGAAACGGAATCCGCGTCTTGACTTCGCTAGATTCGTAACGATCGATATTCGCCACCAGTTCTATGTGATCATAAGAAGCGGTCGACAGTTGTGTTTGGGGATCAAAGGTTCGGATACTTTCGATTTGATCTCCGAAAAACTCTATTCGAAACGGTAGATCGTTTGCGTACGAGTAGACGTCTACTATTCCTCCACGCACTGAAAAGTCACCGGGTTCGCTCACAAAATCAACTCGTTCAAAGGCGTATTCAAAAAGAGTCTCGTTCAAAAAATCAAGCGATAGCTTATCCTCAACTTTTAGAGTGAGATGTTTTTGTTCAAATTGCTGACTGCTGATGGTCTTCTCTAAAAGAGCGTCAGCGTAAGTCACTACCATGAGCTGAGCCGACTTCGCTTGTTGCAGGGCCTGAATCACCTCAGATCTCAGCACTACATTGGCATTGTCAACTTCTTCGATTTCATAGGGACGGCGGTGTGAGGCGGGATAAAATAAAATCTCGCGCTTGGGCAAGAGCCGTTGCAAGTCATTTTGTAAATAGGCTGCTTGCTCTTTATCCTGGGCGATAATGAGCTGTGACTTGTTTTGATGTTGGTGCAGCGCAGCGCAATTCAGAGCAAAGGCACTACCGACAAGTCCGTCTACCGTCAGTCTCTTTGTAGAGGAAAGTTGAGCTATAAGTTCTTTAAAGGTTTCTCCCTCAGAAAATAGCTGTAAAATATCGTCAAGACCTTTACTCATAGCGCGCGCCAAATATACGCGCTAAATGCGAATTACTTCGTCTTCGGCGATCACATAAATCTCATCAACTTCGCGTTGATTCACGCGTGCATTTCCGGTGAAGTATCCGAATGCAGGAAGTACGAATTGTTTGTTTTTACGATAAAAGCACTTCAGTGTTCTCTTCTCCTTAGCCCCGAGCTGAACGCGCACCGCGGGATGCAGGTGGCCACTAATTTGAAATTGTACCGTATCGTGATCTGGATAATGCGAAAATTGAATGTTTTTGAGTTGTTTATCGGTCACAACCTCAATACCAAGAGCTTCGAAATGTTTGTGAGCTATGATGTCATGGTTTCCGGCGACAAGGACGATGTCAAGCTGTTGTGCGTTAACGAAGGCCTCAAAAAGAGTCCATTCGCGATTCCATTCTGAGTGGAACAAGTCACCGATTACCAGTAAGGTTTTAGGGGTGTATCTACTGATAATACGCTCAAGTCGAAGGTAATTTTCTTCTTGCGCTTGTAGCGGTATAGCCGCACCATTTTTGCGAAAATGTTGAATCTTACCGAGATGAACATCACTTAATATCAGACAGTTTTGATCTGGCCAAAAGAGTGCCCCGCTTGAATCGAGCTCAAAGTGCTGGTCAGCAAAAGAAAAGGGGGTGCTCATGTACGTTCTAGTTTTTCAGTCATTTTTCGAATACGTTCGGCAAGACTCTCGTTGGAGAGTTTCTCTCTCAATCTATCGGTAATGATCGGAAACGAGAAAGGCGTGGGTGTCTCACAATGAGCGATTAAAACGTTTGCTTTGTGAATGCGTTTTAAGGCCTGTTGGAGTCTTCCCTCTTCTAATTTGTGTTCTAAAGTTTCTCTTAAAGACTGCAGGTAAAGCAAGTTGTCGGGTTCGTGTGACTTGAACACTTCGTATAGCAATTGACTACTTCCCTGAAGATGTTTTGTTTTAATGGCTTTGGTAGGGTATCCGCTGAATACGAGTTGACTGATAACCGCGATATCTCGAAAAGTTCGTCTTGACATCTCTGTGATATTGATGCTTTGATAGAGATCCTCGTTCAGGTGCTTGGTATCCCAAAGGTTATTGTCCCATATAGTTTCAATCGTTATGGGTTGATCGCTCAAGATTTCGAACCCGTAATCGTTATAAGCCAGGGTGCAACTCAGCGGACCAAGCAGGCTAATACGATAGGCCAATAAACTGGCCACAGCTTCATGAACAAAGCGTCCTTCGAACGGATAGAAAACGTGATGATACCCCTCTCGCGTTTGAAACACTTCAATTAGAAATTCGTCTGTTTTCGGAAGATAGCTCTCTTTGATCTGCCGTTCAAAAATGGGACGCAAGGCTTGGAGTTCTGCATCTTGGACGGTATCCGGGTCTAGTGCTTGCTGTAGACTGCTCTTTAAAAGCCATGACATTTCAGAGGTAAAAGACAGTCGCCCACCCATCCATGAAGGAACTTTAGTCGGTTTTGCAGAAGATCGCCTAACGATCACCTTGAGTTCTTTTAGGCGGATGAATTCGAGTGTTCGGCCAGCGAACGTGAACAAGTCTCCGGCCTTCAATTGTGAGGCAAACCATTCTTCGACCGTTCCAATATAACCGCCACTTTGAAAAACTACCTGCAAAGCGGCGTCAGAAACAATGGTTCCTATCTGCAATCGATGACGCATTGCAACCCCTCTATTTTCAATCACCATTCGCCCGTCTTCATGGCGCGTTACCTTTTTGTATTCGTCATAGTTCGATAGACTTTGGCTTCCGAAGGCTAAAAAGTTTTGAATCCACTTCCAGTCTTCTAAAGTAAGCGCTTGAAAACAGTGGGTTGATTGTATTTCTTCGAATAATTCATTTGGGTAGTAGCCTTCTGAAACGGCAAGCGTACAGCAGTACTGAATAAGAACGTCGTAACACAACAAATAGGGGGTAGGATTCTCTATGAGGTGCTCGGCAATGGCTCTTCTAAGTGCGACAGCCTCTATGAGTTCAATGGCGTGGGTGGGTACAAAGTACACGATGCTTTTGGCTCCTGGTTGGTGTCCGCTTCTACCCGCTCTTTGCATAAAGCGAGCAATTCCCTTCGGTCCTCCGATCTGAACGATGGCCTCAACCGGTGCAAAATCAACTCCCAGATCGAGACTTGATGTGCAGACCACTGCTTTAAGCGATTCATTTCTGATCGCCTGCTCTACCCATAGCCTAGTCGACTTGTCAATAGAACTGTGATGCATTGCAATCTGCCCAGCATATTCAGGAGCCGTTTCGAGAATTTTCTGATACCAAATTTCGCATTGACTTCGGGTATTGGTAAAAATGAGAACGGTCTTGTGAGCCTCGATCAAGGGGATGACCTGTTCAATAAGATGGATTCCTAAATGACCGCGCCACGGAAAACGTTCCATAGTCTCTGGTAGCACTGAACGGATCTCAATATGCTTTTTCCATTGGGCCTTAATAAGCGTCCATTGTTTTTGAAGATACCCGTTGCCTGCCAATACTTCAATAGCGTGTTCGGGATGTTTCAATGTGGCTGAGATTCCCCAGATCATCATCTGTTGATTGAGGCGTTTCAGTCGTGATAAGGCGAGTTCTACGAGGACTCCTCTTTTGCTCCCCATTAAATCGTGCCATTCATCAATGACTATCATGGCTAATGCACCTAAGTGTTTGGGGTATCCTTTAGAGGCCAATATCAGGTGCAGACTCTCAGGAGTAGTTACCAAAATATGCGGTGATTGTCTCTGTTGTTGCTGCCGCTCTTTAGTGGAGGTGTCTCCATTTCTCAATGCAATGGATAAACCTAAATCTAAGGCCTGATTGGCCTGTTCTAGTGCAGCATAAATTTCATGAGACAAGGCCCTTAAAGGAGTTATCCAGACGCCTTGCAGACGTTTCTGTTTCGGATCAGCCTTTAAGAGTAGTGGCAACCCCAGGGCGTACGTTTTTCCTGATCCTGTTGGTGCCATGAGCAGCCCATTCAACCCTGTAGAGGTATTCTCCCAGCACTCTAATTGAAAATTGTGTGGGGTGAAGCCTAGGGCTTTATATGATGATATGGCTGATTTACCGATCATTCGTTTACCAAAGCTTCGAGATCACTTATGCTATTCGCTTCTTGGATATTTTTGTCGGAGCGCCAGCGCAAGATTCTAGGGAAGCGGGTTGCGTATCCACTTTTGTGTCGTCCTGATTTCGAGATGCCCTCAAAGGCAATTTCAAACACCAGTTCGGGATTTACTTGACGTACAGGCCCGAAACGAGCCACGGTATTCTTCTTTATCCATTGATTTACCGTGGTGAATTCTTTGTCGGTTAGTCCGGAATACGCTTTGGCGAAGGTCACGAGTTCAGGGGTCCCTTCCTCGTTTTCACGCCAGAGCCCAAAGGTAAAGTCGGTGTACAGATTACTACGCCTTCCATGGCCCCTCATGGCATAGGTAAGCACTGCATCAATGGTCATCGGATCTACCTTTGACTTGTACCAGCCTCCTTTCTTACGCCCTACCTGGTAGGTAGAGTCGAGGCGTTTGAGCATCAGTCCTTCACTTTTGACCTCAGAAGCGCGTTCTTTCTCGGCCCTAACTTGATCCCAATGCAGCGGCATGATCCGTTCTGAAAGGAGCAACTTTCCACTAAAGTTAAAGGTTTCTAGTAGGGTTCGTCGCGCCGCATAGGTTTCGCTTCTGAGATCCTTCTGGTCGTATTCTAATACGTCGTAGGCCTTGAAGACTACCGGATGCTCAGCGATAAGTTTTTCACTTACGATTTTTCTCCCTAACCGCTTTTGCAGCGCCCCGAAGGATAAAGGTCCGTTAGCGTTATGAGCCAAAAGCTCACCATCCAATACACAGCTGACGGCTAACTGATCTTGAAGCGCCTCAATTTCTGGAAATTGGTGATTGACCAATTCTTCTCCGCGAGACCATAGATAAACAGCTCCACCTCGATATACCAGTTGAGCCCTGATTCCGTCCCATTTATGTTCTATGGCCCATTGGTCTACCTCTCCGAGCGCCTCGAAGGATTCTTCGAGTGGGTAGGCTAGAAAGAACGGATAAGGCTTTGCTTCTTGAGCTGCTGCGTCTTTAGCAAGCACAAGTTCGTCGAAACTTATGGTACGCGGGTCCCAATCGCCCATAAGCTTCATGGCGAGTTCATCAGCCGGAATACCTGTGCTCTTCTCTAACGCTTTGGTCATGAGTCGTTGGCTGACCCCAAGCCTGAATCCTCCGGTAAAGAATTTTGTGAAGGCGAAGCAGCTCAAGTAGTCGTTTTGTTTCCAGTAGCTGAGCACATAGGCTTTCTTGTCACTATCCTCTTCAGTCTTTAAAGAATACAGTCGATTGAGAATGTCATGTAATGGGGTAGAAGTTGACACTTTGGATTGACCGTTGTGCACAAGCAGAGCGATGGTTTCGGCAAGATCTCCAACGATGTGATAGGTCTCTTCAAAAAGCCAAGGTTCTATTTGAGCAAGCTCTGCGGCCCATTCGCGTAGTAAGCGCGTATTGATCGCCCTAGGAGGTCTTCTTCCTGAGAGCAATGCAATTACCCATACTTTATCTCGATCAACCGCCGTATCGAAGTAGACCGCAAGTGCCGCGATCTTCTCACTGGTCTTGGTGGTCTGGTCTAGAGAAGCGATGAGTTGAGCAAAGGTATTCATGCTGTTTCTTCTTCTGTGGTGGCGGGTTCATCCTCAAAAGGGGTGTCAGCGGTAGTCGCGTAAATTCCTTTTGAATTCAAAAAACGCGAATAGATATCGGTGTAGCCATGCGTGCAAATTACATGTTGGGCCTCTGTAGCTTGAACAGCCTGAGTGAGTTCGTAAAAATCTGCATGATCACTGAGGACAAATCCTGTATCGTACCCCCTTCTGCGCCGTGCACCTCGTGTGGCCATCCATCCGCTTGCGGCAGCCGTTCTGTAGGGCAGCCATTTTTTCAACCAACTGGCATCTTGTGCGTTTGGAGGAGCAAGAATTAAAGCGGTCTTTAATTTTTTTGGATCGATATTCTTGTCAAGTTTTTGATGGCTAGGTAACGATTTGACAGACCCCACCACTTCGTTGTGTGCGTGAATTACGGGATGCAATAAGATAGGACCCACCTCTTCACGAAGATGAAAACTCAGTCTTTGCGCTTTTCCTAAGGAGTATCCGAAGAGCACAGATGTGATTCCCAGGGCGGCATTTTCTCTCCACCACCGTTGGATCTGATCAAAAACAAGCTCTTGACTAGGCCATTTGAATGCCGGTATTCCGAAGGTGCACTCGGTAATGAATACATCACATTTTTGGGGTTCGAATGGAGTGGTGAATCCGTCGTCATAGGTTTTGTAGTCTCCTGAAAAGACCCAAGTCTCGCCTTTGTGCTCTACCTTGATTTGAGAAGAACCTACGATGTGTCCGGCCGGATGAAACGAAAATTGAACACCTTGAATAGAGAAACGCTCTCCCCATTTCTTAGAGGCGATATCTACTGATCCCAATCGATGTTTGATGATAGGAGTACTGAATTTGTGTGAAATATAGTGTTGGTGCCCCCATCGACTGTGGTCTGCATGCGCGTGCGAAATAAGTGCCTTGGATACGGGTCTCCACGGATCTAAATACACGTCTGCTTTCGGACAATAAATGCCTGAATCGGTAAATTCGAGTAATGTTTTTTTCATAGCTGCTGACTGGAGGTCAAGCACTCTAAACTACAACATTTTACCGCCCTTTTGTGATCATGAGTGTTCCGATTTTGATCGAGATAGGCTTTTATGATACCTTCGCGCCCATGGAATATACAATCCGACCTGCTGAGCTTTCAGATGCTCCTAAAATCATAGAGCTCATTAACGACCTTGCAGTTTTTGAAAAGGCCGCGGATGAAATGATGCTTACACTCGAAGAACTTGTTGAAGACGGATTCGGGCCTAACCCGCTGTTTCATTGTTTCGTTGCCGAGATGAGATCAAACGCTGAGGTGGTCGGAATTGCATTGACCTATTTGCGCTATTCAACCTGGAAAGGAAAAGCCCTTCATCTTGAAGATTTAATTGTCAAGGATTCCCATAGAGGCCAGGGAATTGGCAGTGCACTGTTAGACCATGTTATTCATTACGGAGCTTCTCTCGGAGTTCGGCGGATCGGGTGGGAAGTGCTCGATTGGAATACTTCGGCCATAGCACTCTATGAAAGTAAAGGGGCCAAAGTGCTCAAGGAGTGGTATGTGGTTCAACTTGATGAGAAGGGAATCGCCTTCAACACAGCAAAAAAATGATTAAAAGACTTTTTAAGTTTGGAGGAGCTTCTGTTAAAGATGCAGAAGGTGTTCGCAACGTGCTGCGTGTACTTCAGCACCAAGGAGCTCAAGATGTGTGTATGGTAGTTTCTGCCATGGGTAAGACTACCAATGCCATGGAAGAGGTAGTTTCTAGTTATTACAAGGCTAAGAAATCGAACTCGGATCAAATAATTTCAATAGTAAATGAAGCTTTAGCTCCGGTAAAAGCCTACCATGCCCAAATCATTGATGATCTATTCGGAACTTCAGCCGATGAGGTAAAGGCGAGCGTTGACATACTCTTCGAAGAGATGTTCGGATTTTTAGCCTGGAACAAGTCGCTGAATCATTCTTTTATATACGATCAGATCGTCGGATACGGTGAATTGTTATCTACCATTATTGTCAGTGGCTATCTCGCTCATCAGGGTGTTGCAAATCGATTCGTAGATATCCGTCAATACATCAAAACAGACAGCTCTTACCGGGATGCCTCGGTGCAGTGGGAGGAGACCAATGAACGTTTAAAAGCGCTTTCTTCATCTAAAGAATTGCTCGTTACTCAAGGCTTTTTAGGTAGCGACTCAAACAATTTCACGACTACCCTTGGGCGCGAAGGATCTGATTATACGGCAGCTATCTTGGCCTATGGTTTTGATGCAGAATCGGTGAGTATCTGGAAGGATGTTCCTGGTGTACTGAATGCCGATCCGCGTGCCTTTGAAGATGCTATACAGCTGCATCAAGTTTCATACACTGAAGCTATAGAGTTGGCATTTTACGGAGCTTCTGTGATCCACCCGAAAACTCTTCAACCCCTTCAACGCAAGGGAATACCTCTCTATGTGCGAAGTTTTCTTGACCTCGAAAATGAAGGTACCTGTGTTACCGCTGGATCACCGCTTGTTCCTGAGGTGCCCTGTTATATTGTCAAGAAGAATCAAGTGTTACTCGAACTGGCAACACAAGACTTCTCTTTTATGGCAGAACACCACTTGAGCTCTGTGTTTGAGCTTTTTTCTAAGTACAGGCTTAAGGTCGATTTGATACAGAACTCGGCGATTAGCTTTAGGGTGTGCTTAGACAATCGTTTTGATCAATTTGATGCCCTAGCCGAAGAATTAGAAGGTCAATACGCCATGAAATTTCAAAAAGGAGTTTCGCTTTACACCATTCGTCACTTCGACCAAAAAGCCTACGAAGCGTTGCCCAAAGGTTCGCAAATTGTTTTAGAACAACGAACGGGTGAAACACTGCAATTAGTGGTATCGTAAAAAAGAGGAAACGGGTTTGGAGTAGTTCTTAAAAGAGCAGAAGGCCAACAAATATCATAGAAATGATACCAAACAAACCCAATTTAAAGCTGACCTTCTGATGCCCTTTTTTAGTATTCTAGCGGTAAACCCAAAAAACCCACTAGGTTAAAAAATCGTTAACAAAGGTAGTGATATAATCACGAATTTCTTCTCGTGTTTTTAAAAATGCTTGGTGTATTTCGCGATCAGTTCCGCGCACCTTTGAGGGATCACTGAAGTT
>Ga0181571_10001306_pt1 | contig 17845 bp, 17 predicted proteins | sample 101ome_17_FD_132440 | JGI IMG/M metagenome (GOLD analysis project Ga0181571, IMG submission 132440) | Coastal salt marsh microbial communities from the Groves Creek Marsh, Skidaway Island, Georgia - 101407AT metaG (megahit assembly) | ecosystem: Environmental > Aquatic > Marine > Intertidal... | reverse complement strand
GCAACCGGACCATGACCCGCGACGCGGATTTACTCGCAGCCGTCGCCGCCTATATCGCCCGGGCCGCGTTCTGGATGGTGCTGCTGGTCGGCGCGGTCGATATGGTGATCTCTTTCATGCGGGTGGAAGGCCTGTTGCCGCTCCTCTTCAGCGAAGAAATGACCAAACAACTCGGACGCGCCACCTATCGGGGCAATTTCATTCATTATCCGCTGATCGGCATTTCGCTGATCATCGCGTTCTTCAGCAGATCGCTGGGCTTTACCTGGCTGGCACTGCTGATCGTCCTGGCCGAATTCCAGATCGTCGTCGCGCGGTTCATCTTTTCCTACGAACAGGCCTTTATGGGCGATCTCGTCCGGTTCTGGTACGCCGCGCTGTTCCTGTTCGCCAGCGCTTATACTCTGATTGAAGAGGGTCATGTCCGCGTCGACATCATCTATGCCGGGATGAGCGAACGCAGAAAGGCGTGGTCGAACGTGATCGGGTCGATCCTGCTTGGCGTGCCGCTGTGCTGGATCATCATGACGTCGGGCATGTGGGATAAATCCAACCTGATCAATGCGCCGCTGCTCAGCTTCGAGGTCACGCAGAGCGGCTACGGTCTGTATGTCAAATACCTGATGGCCGGCTTCCTTCTGATTTACGCGCTGACGATGATGATGCAGTTCCTCGGCTACACGCTTCGCAACGCCGCCGTGCTGGCCAACGACCCGGATGCCCGCCCGGTCGGCGCGTCGCACGGCGCACCCTGATCGAGATGGAGGACGTTCGCTAGCCCCATGGAAATCGTCTTTCTCCTGATCCTCCTCATCACCATGGCGGTCGCCCTCGCATCCGGCTATCCGGTAGCTTTCGCACTGCCGGGCTCCGCGATCCTGTCGATCGCGCTAGCGGCACTGTGCGGATATATGTTCGAGGGCAGCGCCGACGCCTATTTCCTCCAGGGCGGGCCGAGCCAGTGGCTCGACGCGGGGGTCACGAATTTCCGCGGCGTCTACTGGGAGGTCGAGCGCGACACGCTGATTGCGATCCCTCTGTTCGTGTTCATGGGCATCATGCTCGAACGCTCCAAGGTCGCCGAAGACCTGCTGGTCACCATGGCGCAATTATTCGGCCCCATTCCGGGCGGGCTGGGCATCGCGGTGGTGTTCGTCGGCGCATTGCTGGCCGCGACGACGGGCATCGTCGGCGCAACCGTCGTTGCGATGGGGCTGATTTCACTACCCGTCATGCTACGCGCCAATTACTCGCAGGCACTGGCAACCGGCACGATCAGCGCATCCGGCACGCTGGGTCAGATCATCCCGCCGTCGATCGTCCTCATCATCCTCGCCGACCAGCTGTCGAGCGCGACCGATCAGGCGAGTACGCTGCGCCAGGCGGAATACAAGCAGGCGACAGGCCAGTTCTCGATGCCGTCGGAGTTCGGGTTGAATTCAACGAGCGCCGGCGACATGTTCCTCGGCGCATTGATCCCGGGCCTCGTCCTCGTCGCGCTGTACATGGCGTATATCCTGATCGTCGCGATCGTCCGCCCCAAATCCGCCCCGCCCGTCCGGTTCGAGGAAAAATTCGACACATCCTTCCTGATCAAGGTCGCTCTGGCACTGGTACCGCCATTGACGCTGATCTTCGTCGTACTGGGCTCGATCATCATGGGGGTCGCAACCGTGAACCAGGCCGGCGCCATCGGCGCCATCGGCGCAGCCATCATGGCGGGCTATCGGCTGAAAAACGGAGAACCGCGGGCCTACTGGCCGGCGATTCTCGCCATCGTCTCGATCGCCGCGATCGTCGTTCTGCTGAACTTTTACGACATCAACATCAAGAACACGCGCACCAGCGCCGAATGGACGGGCGTCATTCTGGCCTTGATTGCGGTGGCGGGCCTGTTGGTCGCGGTCGCCTGGAGCCTTGTCCGTATATACAAGATCGACGACACGCTGAACGGCGTGATGAAGGAAACCGCGAAGACGACATCGCTGGTCTTCATCATCCTGCTGGGCGCTGCGATGCTGACGGCCGCGTTCCGCGCCTTTGGCGGTGAAGATCTGGTGCGGGAATTCCTGTCGGGACTGCCGGGCGGCTTTATCACAAAGTTCATCGTCGTCATGGCCGTGATCTTTATCCTCGGCTTCTTCCTCGATTTCATCGAGATCGCCGTTGTGGTGGTTCCGATCATCGCCCCGATCCTGCTTGCCGACACCACCGAGAACATCACGGCCGTCTGGCTGGGCGTGATGATCGGCGTCAACATGCAGACATCGTTCCTGACGCCGCCGTTCGGCTTCGCTCTGTTCTATCTGCGGGGCGTGGCACCTCCGTCGGTCAAGACGATCCGGATGTATGCCGGTGTCGTGCCCTTCATTCTGCTTCAGCTGACGGGTCTCGCTATCGTCGGAATTTGGCCGTCGCTGGTGAACTATCTGCCGAACCGGGTGTACCTGACATCCGAAACGGCGCCGCCACCGAAAAACCCGCGGCTGTCGTTCTGCATTGAAGACATGCTGTTCAAGCAATATGCGGAAAACCAGGCTGCGCTGCAGTCGACGATCGCGGACGCTCGGAATCTGGATTTCTCCTACATGCCCGACCGTCAGAAAACCAAGCTGAACGAAGGGTTCCAGAATGCGGCGAACGTCTTCAACCGGGTTGAGGATGTAAAGAAGACCGGCGCCGCGCTCGAGGCGTTCAAACCGGCATATACCCCCGTGCACCGCGAGGCGCGCCGGATCGAACAGGAGGTCCGCCGGATCGAGGCGCGCATCGCCGACCGCGACAACGATCTTCGGCGGGAAACCCGGGACGGCACCGGCGGAGACTCGGCGATTGCAGATATCCGCGCCGATATAGAGGAACTCAAAAGAGAAGTGGACGAGACACGCAGCCGGATTCCTGCCGACTGGAAAGATCAGCGCGCCATGTTCGAAGCGCTGGCGAAAGCCGAAATGCGCGCGCGGACGATGTATCGCCGTACCGTCGACGAAGCATACGAACCGATCGCCGAGACTATCAGGATCGTGCAGCAGGCGGACGCGCTCGCGGCCATCGGCGACAGGCTGAAAGCCCTGCCCGGTGTCCTGTCGTCGCAGCCACTGGAACAGGCGGCCGAGGAATTCCGGGCGGTTGAGAAACTCTTTAACGACATCACCGGCGCGAGCCACGTCAAATCCCTCTTTTCCCGCGCGCGGCGCGACCTGACACGGCGCGAACCAAATCTGGCACGCGCAGCGGCATCCGTGACCGAGGGACTGAAACAGTTCGAAGCGGAAGTCGAATGGCGGCAGCGTGCCTCGCAAGATTTGTTAGCGGAGCTGGTGGCCTACGAAACCGCTATCCGCGACACCATCGGGCTGCGCTCTCAACCACGGTTAAACAGCGATCAGGCAACCGAAGTCGCCAGCTGCCTGTCGATCCACCGGGATATTTCGCTGAACTTCTAAAGCGGGTGCTGTTTTAGAAAGCAACAGCCCGGAGACGGCTACTCGTAGTTTCCGAACCGGTTATTCCGGGGGAAGCCGCGCATAGCCATGCGCCCCGCTTGCGACCGCTTTCCGATATAGGCTTTGATGTCGGTCTCGGTGCGGACGCCGGCGCCTGTCTTCCAAGGCAGGCCTTCTTTCAGCGTGAACGTTGTCAGGTCGGCCAAACCGCCATCCTTGTAACTCTGTAGTTTGACGCCGCGGCCGCGCGTCATTTCCGGCAGTTCTCCCAGCGGAAAAATGATGATCTTGCGGTTCTCGCCGACCACCGCCAGCGTGTCGCCGGCGACCGGCGCGCAGGCCTGCGCCTCGGTCCCCTTGCCCACGTTCAGCACCTGTTTGCCGTTTTTGGTCTGGGCGATCACGTCGTCCTCCGGCACGATGAAGCCACGCCCATCTGACGACGCCACAACGACTTTCTCGCCGGGGCGATGCACGAACAGCGCCACGATATCCTGATCGTTCGGCAAATCGATCATAAGGCGCACCGGATCTCCGTGCCCACGTCCGCCAGGCAGCTTGTCGCCCGACAGCGTGTAGAACCGGCCATTCGTTGCAAACATCAGGATCTTGTCGGTCGTTTGGGCGTGGAAGACAAACCGTGACCGATCGCCATCCTTGTATTTAAGATCGGCGGTCTCCGTCAGATGTCCCTTGGCCGCCCGGATCCAGCCTTTCTGCGAACAGATCACCGTGATCGGCTCCCGCTCGATCAGAATATCCAGCGGCACGACGATCTCTTCCGGCGCGTCGCCGATTTCGGTTCGCCGCGCGCCGAGGTCGGTCTTCTTGCCGAATTTCTTCCGGATATCCTTGATCTGATCGGAGATAACGGCTTCGCGCTTCTTCTTTTTTTTCAGGAGCGCGGTCAGCGTTTTTTTCTCTGCTGACAGCGTTTCGTGTTCTTCCCTGATCGCGATTTCCTCAAGCCGGCGAAGAGCACGCAGCCGCATATTCAGGATCGCTTCGGCCTGAACGTCAGTCAGCTTCCACTTCTTCATCATAATCGCCTTGGGCTCGTCTTCCTCGCGGATGATGCGGATCACCTCGTCGAGGTTCAGGTACGCGATCAGGTACCCTTCAAGGACTTCCAAGCGGTGCTCGATCTTTGCGAGGCGGTGCTTGGTCCGCCGCACCAGCACAGACTCGCGGTGTTCCAGGAACGCGCGCAACACGTCCCGCAGGTTCATCACCCGCGGCACCATGTTCGAATCCAGCACGTTCATGTTCAGGCTGGCACGTGTTTCCAGATCGGTCGTCCGGAACATCTGCTCCATCAGCACATCGGGCTCGATCGACCGATTGCGCGGTTCCAGGATCAGACGGATATCCTCCGCGCTTTCATCGCGGATATCGCCCAGCAGCGGCAGCTTCTTGGCGGTCAGAAGGTCCGCAATCTTCTCGACGATCCGTCCCTTCTGCACCTGATAGGGAATTTCGGTGATGACGATCTGATATTGCCCGTGACTGAGCTTCTCGACCTGCCATTTGGCGCGCAGGCGGAACGACCCCCGTCCGGTCGCGTAGGCTTCCGCGACCGAGTCCCGATCCTCGACCAGAATGCCGCCGGTCGGGAAATCCGGTCCGGGGACCAGCTCGACCAGCTTGGCGATGGTGGCATTGGGGAACTTCAGGAGATGCAGCAGCGCCGCGCACACTTCGTCCAGATTATGCGGCGGAATGTTGGTCGCCATGCCGACTGCGATACCCGCCGACCCGTTGCACAACAGGTTCGGCACGCTGGCCGGCAGCAGGACAGGTTCGTCCTCCGATCCGTCGTAATTTTCGCGGAAATCGACGGCGTCCTCGTCGATGCCTTCCAGCATCGCAATGGCGTATTCTGTCAGCCGGGATTCCGTATACCGCATTGCGGCCGCGTTATCGCCGTCGATGTTGCCGAAATTGCCCTGCCCTTCGACCAGCGGATAGCGCACCGCAAAATCCTGCGCCAGGCGCACCAACGCGTCGTACACCGCTACATCGCCGTGCGGATGATATTTGCCGATGACGTCGCCAACCACGCGCGCGCATTTCTTGAACCCGGATTCGGGTTCCAGCCGCAGCTGGCGCATGGCGAAGAGCAGCCGCCGGTGAACGGGCTTCAACCCGTCGCGTACATCGGGCAGGGACCGGGATGTAATGGTCGAGAGCGCGTAAGCGAGATAACGCTCGCCCAGAGCATCGTTAAAGGCGACTTCCTCTACTCGGGAAGCAATGGTCTGATCGGCCATCTATACTATTTCCTAGACAACGTGCGGCCCTCTGACGGAGGGAGATTTGTATAGCGTCATTATATCAGAATCCGGTGATTCGTCCGGCCTTCAACTTGACGGAAACCGGTCATTCGCGGGCATCCCGCGCGACACGGTCGACAAACCGCGCCCGCGACCTCGGCAACTCGCCGGCATCGGCGTCTTTTGCGCACCGCGCCAGGAAATGGCCGGTTATTCGAAGTCCGGTCCGGATATCTTCCGCCGAGGGTTCCGTGTCCCTGGCCATGAAAAAGGCCGGCAGATCGAACAGTTTTTCGCGATACGGCGCGCCGGCGCCCGCGGAAACCGCACACCCGGTCCGCGGGGACACGAATACCAGATCGTCGATCGCACCCGTCGCCGCGCATTCTGACAGGTCCAGGCCATAGCCGAGATGGGTCAGAAGACCGAGTTCCCACTCGACATAGTGCGACAGCCAGTGACCGCCCGCGCCAAGAATTTCGATCAGAGCGGTAAGAGAAGCGAACGTATCGGGATGCGGTTCGCGTTCCGGCAGCAGCCGTTCGACCAGTGCCGCCGCCGATGTCAGCGCCAGCAGCGGCAGGCGTTCGCTCATCAGGAGGGCGGCATTGGGCTGCAGCAATTCACAAGTATAGGTGCCAAGATGCTCACTGAGGCGTGCCCGCCACTCGGCGCTGACCAGGTTGCCCGTCTGATAGATGCCGCGCGCCCGCGATCCGGAACCGCCGCGGACAAGGCCGGCATGCCGGCCGTTGTCACGGGTCAGCAGGGTGACGATCGCCGCGCTTTCCCCGTGTTTGCGTGCCGACAGCACGATCCCTTCGTCGGTCCAGTTCATGCCGAATGATAGTGCAAAATTCGCGATACCGCTAAACGGGGTTGTATTGTTCCCGGTGAGACCGGCGTGTGTCAGGTACTGAAATCCAGGCCCCAGTCGCGGTATCTCTCCGGATCGTCGCCCCAGTTCTCCCGAACCTTGACGAACAGAAACAAGTGGACGTCGCGCCCCAGAATGTCTTTCAGTTCTTCCTGAGCCAGTGTGCGTATACGCTTTATCCGTTCTCCTCCCTTGCCGAGCACGATGCCTTTCTGGCTGTCGCGTTCGACGAAGATCACCTGCTCGACCTTAACGGCGCCATTGTCGAACGGCTCCCAGGTCTCGGTTTCAACGGTCAATGCGTAGGGCAGTTCCTGGTGCAGATTCAGATACAGCTTCTCACGCGTGATTTCGGCGGCGAATAAACGGTCGTTCATGTCGGAAAGCTGGTCTTCGGGAAAATGCCAGGGACCGTCGGGCAGTCTGTCCGCCAATTCGAGTTTCAGATCCTCTACCCCGTCTCCGTTCAACGCCGAAATCATGAAGAAATCCGTGAACACATCTTCCGCGACAAGTTGATCCGTCAGGGCCAGCAGGCTCGGCCGCTTGACGGTGTCGATCTTGTTCAGGACGCAGATGGCTTTTCGTTTGCTTTCCTTCAGACCGTCCATGATGCGTCTGGTATCTCGATCGATCCCGGTCTTGGCGTCAATCAGCAGAAGAATGACATCGGAATCGGATGCCCCGCCCCACGCAGCCGCCACCATCGCGCGGTCCAGGCGCCGCTTCGGCTTGAAAATGCCGGGGGTGTCGATGAAAACGAGTTGCGCGGCGCCAGCCAGCGAAACGCCGAGGATACGCGTTCGGGTAGTCTGCACCTTTGGCGTGACGATCGAAACTTTTGCCCCGACAATCGTGTTGAGCAATGTTGATTTACCTGCATTCGGTGCGCCCAGTAACGCCACGAAACCGCATTTTTGACGAATTTCGGTCATAAAATGTCCTGTATGCGCGCCAGCATTTCCGCGGCGGCGGCCTGTTCGGCAGCCTGCTTTGAAGGGCCGGTGGCGCGGATGGAATCCTGTTGCGCGATCTCCAGCTCGATCGTGAATTCCGGCGCATGCGCAGGTCCCTGCCGGTCCACCACGGTATATTTGGGCAGCGGCAACCCCCTGCCCTGCGCCCACTCCTGCAAATCCGTCTTGGCAACACGGTGTTCTACGTCTGCTACAAGCGGTTCCCAGAAACGACGCACCAGCTTTCTGGCGGCCTCCAGTCCGCCGTCGCGGTAGACCGACCCGATAACCGCTTCACAGCAATCACCGAGAACGGAGACACGTTCGTTGGTACCCGCCGCAGCTTCGCCGTCCGTCATGCGGATGAATTCACGCAAACCGATCGATCGAGCAACATCCGCCAGGGTCCGTCCGCTGACAAGGGCAGCCAGACGGGGCGCCAGCTTGCCTTCCGCCGAGTCGGGAAATTCCTCGATCAGCAATTCGGCGATGATCAGGCCCAGCACGCGGTCGCCGAGGAATTCCAGCCTTTCATAACTGGGGTCGTTTGCGGATTTTTTGAGACTGCTGTGAGTTAGCGCCCGAACCAGCAGTTCCCCATCCGCAAACCGATAATCCAGGATGTCTTCCAGCTCCGCCGGATTGCGACCCGATGCGGACATGGCTCTTCCCGCCGCTCCTACCTGATCGCCTGGAACAGTCTGGACCAGCGAACCGTCAACGGCCAGTTGCTGCCGTCCGGATCGTAGGAAAAGAAAATGAACTCCGCGCGGCCGACGAGGTTTTCCATCGGGATATAACCGACCCGCCGGAGAACCCTGCTGTCTTCGGAGTTGTCCCGGTTGTCGCCCATGCCGAAGACGTGTCCCGGGGGTACGGTGTACACGGACGTGTTGTCGAGTTCGAACGTGTCGCTTTGTTCGAGGATACGGTGTTTGACGCCGTTAGGCAGCGTTTCCTCGAACTGGGGGATGCCGATCGTGGATCCCAGAGGACCTCTGACGGCAAACGGTTTCACCTGTTTGCGATCGACGATCTCTCCGTTGACGTAAAGCCGCCCTTCACGGACCTGAATTTTGTCCCCGGGCAATCCGACGATCCGCTTGATGTAATCCGTGCTGTTGTCGCGAGGCAGCTTGAAGACCGCGACATCGCCCCGTTCGGGAACCGAGCTCAACACGCGCCCCGGAATCAGCGGCAGACTAAGCGGCAGGGAATGACGACTGTAGCCGTAAGAATATTTGGAGACGAACAGATAATCCCCTACCAGCAATGTCGGTATCATGGAGCCCGAGGGAATATTGAACGGTTCGAACGCAAATGTGCGAATGAAAAGTGCGATCAGAACTGCATAAATCAGCGTCTTGATCGTATCCCAGACACCGCCCGATTTTTTTGTCGCCATTGTATTCTGTCTTCGAATGTCGCGGTAAATCGCCGATACGGGACTTCACCCGAATATCGGTCATTCCGCGGGGTTTAGTGGGGTGCCCGGTGAAGTGTCAAGAGCCGGACCTGGGGATTGCCGTAATGATCACCAGCGCTTCCGCGATCGGCGGTTCGTCGGTAATCGTCAGATCGATCTGGACGTCCATGCCGTCCGGGACGATGTCGTTCAGCCGTGCAAGCGCGCCGCCGGTCAATTCCAACGTCGGTTTGCCGCCGGGCAGGTTCACCACACCCATGTCGCGCCAGAAAACGCCCTTGCGAAACCCGGTGCCCAATGCCTTGGAACATGCTTCCTTGGCTGCGTACCGCTTGGCGTAGCTTTCGGCTCTCAACAGACGCTTGTCGCTCTTTCGACGTTCGATCTCCGTATAGCAACGGTTCGTAAACCGGTCGCCGAAACGCGCCAGCGTTTTTTCGATCCGCCGGATGTCGATCAGGTCGCTGCCGATGCCGATAATCATCTGTATAAACTAACAGAATCGGTCAGGCGCTGCGCTGGCCGTCTGCAGCGGCCCGGGCCTTGTCCATCAGGGAACGCATCCGCTTGATGGAACTTTCCAGCCCGCCGAAAATGGCCTCGCCGATCAGGAAATGTCCGATATTGAGCTCTTCGATCGTCGCAATCGCCGCGACCGGCGCGACGGTATCGAACGTCAGTCCGTGACCGGCATGACATTCAATTCCAACCGCTTCGGCATGCGCTGCCGCGACGACGATCCGGTCGAACTGGGAGTCGCGCATTTCGGGCGTCGCTTCGCAATAGGCGCCGGTGTGCAGTTCGACGACCTGCGCCCCGATCGCGACCGCCGCATCCACCTGTTCGATGTCGGGCTCGATGAAAAGCGACACCCTGATTCCCGCGCCGGCAAGCTGGCGAACATAGGGGGCGAGCCGGTTATGTGCCCCGGCGACCTCGAGACCGCCCTCGGTCGTCCGTTCCTGGCGCTTTTCGGGCACGATACAGGCCGCATGGGGCGTATGGCGCAATGCTATTTCCAGCATTTCGCCGGTCGCCGCCATTTCCAGATTGAGGGGCAGTTCTATTTCCCGGGTCAGGCGCAATATATCGTCATCGGTCATATGTCGCCGGTCTTCTCGGAGATGGGCAGTGATGCCGTCAGCCCCGGCCGACGCCGCTGCAAGGGCCGCCCGGACCGGATCCGGATGTTTTCCGCCGCGGGCATTCCGGATCGTCGCCACGTGATCGATATTTACACCGAGTCTCAAATACCTGTTGTTCATTCGGTTCTCTCCCCGAAAGTTCCGAGCTGACAAGAATGACCAGTTTACAACATCATACCGGAGGCGGCAGCGTTTATCCTTCCCGGTCCACCGAAGTCACGCCCGGTGTTGCGCGCAGAGCCGCGACGATATCGTTCAAATGATGTGTGTCCCTCACCTCGATATCGATCATCATGTCGAAAAAGTCCGTCGATCGGCTCGTGAATTTCAGATTGTTGATGTTGGCCTGATTCTGACCGATCACCGTCGTCAGCGACCCCAGCGCTCCGGTTTCGTTCGCAACCACCAGCTTGATGCGGCCGACCAGCGTCGCGGGTCCGATATCCCACCCCACATCGATCCAGCGTTCGGGTGTGTCGGCAAAACTTTCCAGTGTCTCGCAATCCTTGGTGTGGATGGCGACGCCCTTGCCGGGCGTCAGGATCCCTACAATCCGGTCGCCCGGCAGTGGATGGCAGCATTTGGCATGATGAACGGCCATGCCGTCCGTCAGCCCGCGAATGGGTATCTCCGCAGATTGCCAGTTCGCCCGCTCCGGCAGTTCCTGCCCCGACACCCTTGCTGCCTTCTTCAAAAATTCCTCGGGGACCAGTGCCGCAACGACTTCCGGCACAGTCGCTTCTCCGCTGCCTACCAGGGAAATCAGATCGTCCATCGATTCAGCGTCGAACTTGTCGAGCGCGGCCTGTGACGGCTCCTGATCGTTGGAATAGCCGACATCGCGAAATGCCCGGTCGAGCATCGCCTGTCCCAGCTTGGTGAACTCTTCGCGCCGTTCGCCGCGCACGTAGCGTCGGATACGCGCACGTGCCTTGCCAGTGACGACCAGCTGTTCCCAAGTTGGAGACGGAGTACCGTCCGCCGACGTTAGGATCTCGACCTGGTCTCCATTGCCGATCTCGGTGCGCAGAGGAGCCATTTTCCCGTTTATGCGGGCGCCGACGCATCTGTCGCCGATCTCTGAATGCACCGCATAGGCGAAATCGATGACCGTCGCGCCCTGAGGAAGGTTGATAATTTCGCCCTTCGGCGTGAAACAGAACACCTCGTCCGGAAACATTTCAAGCTTGGTGTGTTCCAGAAATTCGTCCGGGTTCGTCGAATTTTCGAGAATATCGAGCAATTGGCGGACCCAGTGATACCGTTTGCCTTCGGTCAGCGCGGCACCCTGTTTGTACTGCCAGTGGGCGGCGACGCCGAGTTCCGCGACCTCATGCATCTGGGTCGTCCGGATCTGAATTTCGATCCGATGCATTTCGGGTCCGATCAGGGCGGTATGCAACGACTGATAGCCGTTCAGTTTCGGTGTGGAGATATAGTCGTCGAACTCGCCGGGAATCATCCGGTACTGGGTATGGATTACGCCGAGAGCCCTGTAGCAATCCTCGACCGAGGCAACAACTACGCGAAACGCAATAATGTCGGTGAGTTGTTCGTATTCGACATTCTTGCGCTGCATCTTCCGCCATATTGAGACGGGCCGTTTGGTCCGGCCGGATATCCAGCATTCAATGTCCGCTTCCGCCAGAACCCGCTTGATTTCGTCGGAAATCCGCTTGACGATATCCTCGCCCTGCTCCTTCAGAAACTCGAGCCGGTTCTCTATCGATTCCGCGACTTCGGGATAAAGTTCCCGGAAGGCCATTTCCTCGAGCTCTTCCTTGATATCCTGAATGCCGATCCGCTCCGCCAGCGGAACATATATGTCCATCGTCTCGCGAGCGATACGGGCCCGCTTTTCCGGATCGGATATGTAGTGGAGGGTCCGCATGTTGTGCACGCGGTCGGCAAGCTTCACCAGCAAAACCCGGATATCTTCCGAGATGGCCAGAAGAAGCTTTCGAAAATTTTCCGCATGTCGCGTGTCGGGCGACTGCAGTTCAAGCTTGGACAACTTGGTGACGCCATCGACCAGTCGCGCCACCTCGTCGCCGAACAGGCGTTGGATTTCGTCGATGGTCGCGACCGTGTCCTCGACCGTATCGTGCAGCAGGCCGGTCACAATGGACGCGGTATCAAGCCGATATTCGGTGAGAATGCCCGCGACTTCGACCGGATGCGAAAAATACGGATCGCCGGAAGCGCGCGTCTGGGACCCATGCGCCTTCATTGAAAACACGTAGGCGCGATTCAACGCTTCTTCGTCAACAGTGGGGTCGTAACCGCGTACGCGTTCAACCAGTTCGTACTGGCGCATCATGACGGGCCGATCCCCGTCAGAATGTCAGTCGGAATACGGAAAGAACTGAAACCGGATCGCGCAGACATGTCGCGATCCCCGCCGTCAGTCTTCTTTTTTGACGTCCTCGATGGTGACGTCTTCGAACCCGGCCGCGAGGGCCGCCATCGGATCGCTGGCATCGGCCGCGGGCGTCTCCGTCGTGGGTGCGTCGGGGGATCCGGCTGCCGGCGCTTCGCCGGTATCGACCAGACCGGCAAGCTCGTTCAGCGCTTCCGTCACCTGGAGCATGTCGTCGTCTTCCTCTTCGACGATTTCATCCACGTCGATGTTACGCTGAAGGCCCTCGACAACCGCGATTTCAAGCTCGTCGAGGGGCACGGTCTCGTCGGCGATTTCGCGAAGCGCGACAACCGGGTTCTTGTCGTTATCCCGATCGACGGTCAATTCGCCGCCAACCGACAATTCGCGGGACCGCTGGGCGGCCATCATGACGAGTTGGAACCTGTTGGGAATCTTGAGAACGCAATCTTCGACGGTAACGCGAGCCATTTTTCGCACTTCTCCAGCATTAGGAAGAGCCGGGTTTATAAGGCTTCAGGCCATGAATAGCAAGCGATTCTAACGGGTTGTCACTGTCCCTGAGCGTTCGTCGCAGCGCAAACCTGGCCGGCCGGCAGCACCGCCGCCAGCGCGCGCGCCGATGCGCCGGACACAGGGTGACGCCAGTCGGGCGCGACATCCAGCAACGGCTTAAGCACAAAGGCACGTTCCGCCAGCCTGGGATGAGGCAAAATCGGCGGTTTTTCGCCATTCATGACGATTTCGTCATAGGCAATCAGGTCGAGATCGAGGATGCGCGCCGCGTTCGGCACGCTCCGTTCCCGCCCGAACTCCGCTTCGATCTCGTGCAGTTTTTCAAGCAAAGGCGCGGGTTTCAGACTGGTTTCGACCAAAATAACGCCATTGACGTAATCCGGCTGGTCTGACACCGGTATCGGAGCACTTCGGAACCAGCGTGAAACGGCAACAACCCGGCATCCGGCGGCGGCGACAGACGCAACGGATGCCTCGCAGACCGCGATCGGAGGACCGTAATCGGGATGCGGAAGGTTTGAGCCGATGGCAATCAGAATCATGATGGCGCCCAACATAAATCTTTGATGCCAAAAGAAAACGTTATAAAAATGGCCGCATTTCGCATGATAATCGCCTGTCGGATTAACACACTATTTCAGTCCGGGCCGGGCCCATTTTCAGAGGATGATTTCACATGATGCATTTCAATGCCGACGACCGTATTGCGCTCTTCATTGATGGCCCCAACCTCTACGCCGCCGCCAAATCGCTCGGTTTCGACATCGACTACAAGAACCTGCTCGAATCTTTTCGCCGGCAGGGCCGTCTCGTTCGCGCCTATTACTACACCGCGCTGGCCGAAGATCAGGAATATTCCCCGATCAGGCCTTTGATCGACTGGCTCGATTACAATGGTTACACGATGGTGACCAAACCGGCGAAGGAGTACACCGACTCTACCGGCCGTCGCCGGTACAAGGGAAATATGTCGATCGAGCTGGCTGTCGACATGATGGAAATGGCACCCAATATCGACCATGCCGTACTGTTTTCAGGCGACGGAGATTTCCGGCAGCTGCTTGAAGCCATGCAGCGCCGGGGCGTCCGCGTGACAGTGATCAGTACGTTCCGCGCCCAGTCGCCGATGGTCTCCGACGAGTTGCGCCGTCAGGCCGATGCGTTCGTCGAACTGCAGGATCTGTCGCAAGATATTGCCCGCAAGGGCCGGCGCGACGATACCGAGGGCGACATGCCCGATTTCGTGAAAAAGCCGGTCGCGCGCAGCCCGACGCCGGCGGATCCGGAACCCGATTTCGATGACGACGACGACATCTACGAAGATGCCTGAAGCCGGAAACGTCGCGTCGTCGGGATACGCGCCGCCGCCAGACTGCGATTTGTGTCCCAGACTCGTCGAATTCCGAAAGAAAAATCGGTCAACCTGGCCAGACTGGCATAACGGTCCGGTCCCGTCTTTCGGTCCGCTGGACGCAAGCCTCCTGATCGTGGGACTCGCACCTGGGCTGAAAGGGGCTAACCGCACCGGGCGCCCGTTTACCGGAGACTATGCCGGCGACCTGCTTTACCAGACACTGTCGAAATTCGGGTTCGCCGCTGGCACTTATGACAAACGCCCGGACGACGGGTTGGTATTGCAGGACTGCCGTATCGCCAACAGCGTACGCTGCCTGCCCCCGGAAAACAAGCCGACCGGCCCGGAAGTGAACAACTGCCGCCCGTTCCTGGTAGAGGAAATCGCCGCGATGAAGAATCTGAAGATTATCCTGGCTTTGGGCGGCATCGCACATAACACCCTGCTCTCGACACTTGGCGAACGCCGGGCCGCCTTTAAATTCGCGCACAATGCGTTCCATACGCTGGGCAGTGGGCTGATCCTCGCCGACAGCTATCACTGCTCGCGCTACAACACGAACACCGGCCGCCTGACCGAACAAATGTTCGAAGACGTTTTCGAGAGTATCCGAAAAAAGCTGTAGAGCGCTCGCCGGCCGTCAGTCGTAGCGTTCTTCCTTCCAGGGATCGCCGTCATTGTGATAGCCGCGGTCCTCCCAGAAGCCTTTTTCATCGTCGGCCATGAACTCGATCCGGCGAATCCACTTGGCGCTTTTCCAGAAGTACCATTTCGGGATGACGATCCGTACCGGTCCGCCATGTTCCTTCGTCAGGTGCGCCCCTTCCCAGGAATGGGCCAGCAGCACATCCTCGTCCGCCAGCCGGTCCAATCGGACGTTGGTCGTATAACCGTCGGAACAATATATCAGGCAATGCCGGGCGGCAGGATCCGGAGAACTTAGCTCCAGAAGGTGCGCGATGTGGACGCCGGTCCACGCGTTGTCGTAGCGCGACCAACCCGTCACGCAATGTATGTCCGACGTCAACGAAACTTGGGGCTGGGACATGAAATCGTCCCATTTCCAACGGATCGGGTTTGCCACCAGGCCGTCGACGGTGAATATCCATTTGTCGCGTGGAATATCGGGCTGGACGCCGAGATCGAGCACAGGCCATTTTTCGACCAGGCGCTGGCCGGGCGGCAGACGGTTCGTGGACCGATCCACATCCTGATTTTCGGTCAGCAGACGACCCTCCCGCGCCCATTCCCTTTTCCGTTGGACGAGTTTTTCGCGGTATCCGCGAAGAGTCTCGGGATCGTCGCCGGTCATCCTTTTTCGCGCAGCAGGCGGGCCTTTTGCCGGTCCCAGTCGCGCTTCTTCTGGGTCTCCCGCTTGTCATAGTGCTTTTTGCCCTTGCCGAGACCTAGTTCGAGCTTCGCGATCCCACGACTGTTGAAATAAAGCTTTAGGGGCACCAACGCCATGCCCTCCCTCTCGGACGCGCCGATCAATCTCGCTGCCTCGCGTTTTTTCAGCAGCAGCTTTCTCGGACGGCGCGGTTCGTGATTGAACTGCCCCGCCTGCCTGTACTCGGGGATGTGAGCATTCACCAGCCAGATCTCATCGCCCTCCGCCTTTGCGTAGGATTCGGCAATGTTCGCGCGCCCCTCGCGCAACGCTTTGACCTCGCTGCCAAGCAACACGATACCGGCTTCGAGTGAGTCCTCGATTTCGTATGCGTGCCTTGCCTTGCGGTTCTGGGCCGCGACCCGGTGAGCGGCGACGTCGAATTTCGCCATCGGGAAATCCGTTAGTTCAACAGGCCGGCATGACGCATGGCCCGTTCGACCTTGCCGCGGGATTCTTCCGTAATCGGCACCAACGGCAGACGCAGTTCCTCGGAACACTTGCCAAGCAGGCTGACCGCATATTTGGCGGGACCGGGATTGGCTTCGCAGAACAGATCCGTGTGCAGCGGCGTCAGGCGTTCGTTGATGCGTTGTGCCTCGGCGACCTTGCCGCCCTGCCAGGCCTCATGCATCTCCGACATCAGCTTGGGCGCAACATTCGCGGTCACCGAAATGCACCCTACGCCGCCCTGCGCCAGGAACCCCATCTGGGTAACGTCTTCGCCGGACAACTGGCAGAAATTTTCGCCGCAGGCGAGACGCTGTTCGGTTGCGCGACCCACCGCCGCCGTCGCATCCTTGACGCCGATGATGTTTTCCAGCTCGGCACAACGCGCCATGGTTTCCGTCGTCATGTCGATCACCGACCGGCCCGGGATATTGTAGATGATGATCGGAATCCCGACCTTGTCGATCGCCTCGAAATGCCGGAACAAACCTTCCTGGGTCGGCTTGTTATAGTACGGCGTGACGACAAGCGCGGCGTCTGCTCCGGCCTGTTTCGCGTGCTCGGCCAGTTCGACGGCTTCGGCGGTCGAATTGGAGCCGGCACCCGCGATGACGGGCACACGTTTGTCGGCAACATCGATGCAGATTTCCACGACGCGCTTATGTTCGTCATGGCTCAGCGTCGGGGATTCCCCCGTTGTTCCCACCGGAACAAGCCCGTGGGTTCCCTCGTCGATCTGCCAGTCCACCAGATCGCCAAAAGCTTTTTCGTCGACGTCGCCGTCGCGAAACGGCGTGATAAGCGCGCAAATGGACCCGCTGAACATGGCGGCCTCCCCGAAATGTGATCGTCACAAAGTTGCCGCACATTACTCCCGCCCCCAAGCTGCGGCAAGCAACACCGCCCGTGACGGTCCAGGTTTTGCGTAACTGCTGATTAACCGGCGATCTGTTATAATATGTCCTTCTGCCATGGTTCGAACCGTCGGAACAGGCACGCAATGAAACCACTGAAACGTCTGCTCGTCCTGATGACCGTGGCGCTTGTCACGCCAGGCGCGGCATGGGCGGATGCGTCGGCACAGCTGTCCAAATCGGACCAGCGATTATATGAACGTGCCTTCGCTGCGGCCGACGGGGGCCGCTGGGCTGCAGCGCAGAGCACCGCATCGCAAGCCCGCGATAAACTGCCGGCCAAAGTCATCCGCTGGATGCACATGACGCGGCGGGACAGCACCCATCGTTTCGAAGATATAGCCCGTTTCATAAACGCCAACCCGGATTGGCCCGGCATCAAATCGCTGCGGCGCAACGCCGAAAGGGCAATGGATTCACGCATTCCGGCACATCGGGTTCGCGACTGGTTCGCAGTCCAGCCTCCACTGACCACCGAAGGCCGTGTTCGACATATAGAGGCGTTGCTCGCCGGCGGGCGGTAATCAAAAGCTGCGGCGCTGGTCAAATCAACGTGGCGGACCGGCAGTTTCGGGCGGAAACAGGGCGACGATATCCGGCGCCGCTAAACGGTGGGTTCGCGAGAACGGGGACCCCCGTGAGGCGGATGTCGATGTGATCGACTGGATCGAATCCATACCCTATCGCGAGACGCGCAACTACGTGCAACGGGTGATGG
>Ga0181571_10001304_pt1 | contig 17855 bp, 15 predicted proteins | sample 101ome_17_FD_132440 | JGI IMG/M metagenome (GOLD analysis project Ga0181571, IMG submission 132440) | Coastal salt marsh microbial communities from the Groves Creek Marsh, Skidaway Island, Georgia - 101407AT metaG (megahit assembly) | ecosystem: Environmental > Aquatic > Marine > Intertidal... | reverse complement strand
TCCCCCATGGATCTCGCATTTTTTCGACAGGTATATTCTGGACATCTTCTAATGCCAGTTCTTCACCCTGATAGATACAGCTTGACCCGACAAGGCTGACCTCAAGCTTCAGCAATAATAGCTGCAAGGCATCTTGATGATCTGATGATAGCCCCAAAGCGCCTAGCTGGCGGGTGACAGAACGCGGCACATCATGGTTTGAAAAGGCAAAGACCAGCCTGCCGGAATTGTTGAACGCCTCAACCGCATCTGTGATGGCTTGCCTGAGGCCCGCCACATCCAGCCCGCCCCATTCAAGCAGATTAAAATTATAGGTGGCATGCAAACGCCCTTCGGCCGTAAAAGTCTGGCTGGCAAGCACCGCATCATCGCCATGCAGCTCACCCATCAGAAATCTGTCACCCTCATAGCTATCAGCAACAGCACGGAAAGATTCGCTAAATTGCTGGATCGCAGGCTGGTTTAGCTGGGCAGTATCATGAAGCTGGCGAAAAAAAGGCTGTTGCTGTTGTGGCAATGCGCCCGGCACAAAATCAGGCTTTGGCAAATTATTCCGGTAGGGCGCACTATCGGCATTTATGGTATGCACCGCATCTAGCCGGAAACCGTCAACCCCCCTGTCAAACCAGAAGCGGGCAATATCACGGAACGCTTCCTGAACATCAGGATTGGCATGGTTCAGATTAGGCTGGCTTGGCAGGAAATTATGCAGATAATATTGCTGCCTGCGCGGCTCCCAGCTCCATGCCCGCCCACCAAAAAATGACAGCCAGTTGGTAGGCGCAGAGCCATCATCTTGCGGGTCAACCCAATGAAACCAGTCCGCCTTTGGATTGTCTGTGGACTGTCTGCTTTCGTTGAACCAGATATGCTGGTCAGAACAATGGGCAGGCACAATATCGACCATCAGCTTCATACCACGCTGATGTATCGCCTCGATCATCTGGTCAAAATCGGCAAGCGTGCCATATTCATGGTGAATGTCGCAATAATCAGAGACATCATAACCAAAATCTTTCTGCGGCGAGGCAAAGAACGGGCTGATCCAGATAGCATCTACCCCAAGACCGGCAATATAGTCCAGCCGCGAGGTAATGCCTGGCAAATCGCCAATACCATCGCCGTTTGAATCCTGAAAAGAACGTGGATAAATCTGATAGATAACCGCTGTTTCCCACCATTTCAAAGAGCCCATCTGCTAGCCCCCCTTCACAGAGCCTGCCAGCAGACCGCGAATGAAATATCGCTGCATGGCAAGAAACACAATCACCGGCACAATCATCGAAATAACCGCAGAGGCATTGAGCAGATGAAGCTGATCTTTAAAGGTGCCAAGCTGTTGTTGTAGGCGGATAGGAAAGACCAGATCATCTGAATTATTCGGCCCGATATATAAGGCTACAATCAGATCATTCCAGACCCATAAAAACTGAAAAATGCTAAATGATGCCAGCGCAGGCACCGATAAAGGCACGATCAGTCTGGTAAAAATCTGTAAATGGTTCGCCCCGTCAATGCGCGCACTTTCCAGCAATTCTCGCGGCAGGCCGACAATATAATTCCTGAGCAGATAAATCGCCAAAGGCAGACCAAAGGCAGTATGGGTAATCCACAGGCTGGCAAAAGATTTGGACGCTACCTCACAGCTATTTGTTGTCTCGCAATCTGTCATCCACTGGTTCAATGAAGTTGCCCATGAGGCAATGCCGCTAAAACCCTGCAAGATAGGCAGAAAGGCAAGCTGGGTTGGCACCACCATCAACGAGACCACAATCACAAATAGCCAGTCACGTCCCGGAAAGCGCATCCATGCAAAGGCATAGGCCGCAAAGGCGGCAATGGTTATCGGAATGATGGTGGCAGGGATGGTAACAATGAAAGACGAGATCAGCGCATTTGGCACATGCTCATTCTCAAACAATACCTCTTCATAGGCTTCTGCCCCAAAAACAGGATTCTGGTCGATAAACACATCTAACGTTTTTGGCTTTGGAATTGTCGGGCTGTCAAACCGCCATGTAAAATCGCCATTTGCCTGAAAGCTGAACGCGCCATCTCTGACATCCATTTCTTCACCCACAGGCACCAGCTTTCTGATCAGCTTAGTCTTGTCAGGATTTTCAGGGTCAGGCACGCGGCCTTTAAATAAGACTGTTTTGACTGAACCTGAAATGGGGAATTCCTGTTCTTCCAGATTGAGCCTGTCAAAAATATTACCCTGCATCACCAGAATTTCTTCTGTATTTCCCTTATCATGTGTCGAGAAACGATGGCCTAGTTCAGTGGGGGTAAAAGCTGTCCAGAAACCTGAAGTTTTAGAGGCAAGCTCAGATCGCAGAGATGTTGTTAACAGCGCAATAAAGGGCACCACCCAGATAAAGACAATCAGGGCAAGCACAGTATGATGCAGGGTTCGGCTAATCATGCGTAAAACTGCTCCCTTCCTTAGCTTAGCTGTTTCTGCTCACGGCGAATTCGCCATGCATTAAAAATCATATTCGGCACAACGGTCAGCATCAGCATCACCGCGATCGCAGCAAACAGATTATCGACATTATCCCCGCCAATAGACCAGTTATTGCGCGCATTCTCCATCATCACCGCTAGCAATAATTTATCATCATCATTGGCAGATAGCGCATAGGGAATATCAAATACTTTCAGCACCAGAATAACCAGCGTAGTCCAGACTACCATCACGGTCGAATAAATCTGTGGCAATTTTACCCTGAAAAACATCTGGAACGGATTGGCGCCATCTATTGTGGCCGCCTCGATGGTATCTTGCGGCACACCACGCAGGGCGGCCGAAAAAATCACCATCGCAAAACCTGTCTGAACCCAGACCAGAATCCACATTAAAAAGAAATTACCCCAGAATTTCAGATTATAAAGCGGTTCGGCATAATCTGCCGGATGTCCCAATAGCGCTTTCATCAACCCGACTTGATAGGATGGGGTTGCACCATTTATTGTCTGCAGGGCTTCAATACCGCCGCCTGCAAATATATTCCGCCAAATAACAGCCGCACCCACAAACGAGATCGCCAATGGCACAAAAATAAAGGTTTTGGCAATCACCCCCCAGCGCAGTGAATCTGCCAGCACCGCAATAAGCAATCCAAGCATGATACAGACACTAGGTACCAATATCAGCCACATCAGCGAATTACGCATTGCAAATCTGAACTGCACATAGCCAAGCGCGGCCGGATCCCATAAAAACGCATAATTGGTAAAGCTAAAGGTTCCGCTTGCTTCCTGCATGGACTGTTTAAGTGTCAGAAATCCGGGCACAAGCAGAAATAACATCAGCAACATCAACGCAGGGCCGACAAAAATCCATGGCTGGATAGATTCAATAATGGCAGATTGAGTGCCTGCCGAATGGCGCGCTGTACGGCGTGCCAGCCCAAGCGTAAGCCAGTTGCTAACCGCAAAATATAAAAAGGAAATGCCAACTGCAATAATCACAATCCGGATCGCAAAGCCCATTTTGGCAAACCGCGCCCGCGTATCAAATTCAGAACTTGTCCAGTTAAATACGTCCTGCAACCACAAGCCAAGCGATGCCATCAAATCATCAAAAGGGGCTGTTGCGGCAACTGCAAAAATGGCCGTGATCGGCAACAGGCACACGATCGTTAAAAATATCGCAATACCATTTCCTGCAATAAGTGGCCTGATAGAACGCATGCTACATTCCAAAAATTTAGTTTAGATTACATCATCTAATGAAACAAAGAGCGCGAGCAAGCCCCGCGCTCTTCAAAAAGTTCCAAGATTAGCTATTGCTATTTAATCGCATCCCAAGCGGCCTGAATATTATCAGCCGTAGTTTTGGCATCCTGACCATTTGCAAAAGCTGTCATCTCGCTCCAGAACGCACCTGCACCAATCGCACCCGGCATCAGGTCTGACGCATCAAAACGGAAGGTCGTTGCATTAACCAGAATTTCACCCTGCTTACGCTGGGCATCAGAAGCATAGGCAGACAGATTAGCATTTTTATTTGCTGACAGGAACGCGCCCTGTGACATCCATACTTCATGTGCTTTTGCTTCTGTTAGATACTGGAAGAACGCACGTGTAGCCGGTGAATCTTTGGTGATGGTATATAATGTACCTGCACCCAATACCGGATTACCCAGATTCTTTGATGCAAATGGCGGGAAGTAGAAGAAATCTGCTTCGCCATTTTCAACTTCCTTGCCCTTTTCAGGGAAGAAGGCAGGAATGAATGATGCCTGACGGTGCATCATGCACTGTGCTGGCGAGGTGAACAGACCTTTTGGCGCATCACCAAAGAAGGTTGTTGCGACTGAGGCCGCACCACCTGCAACATAATCGTCATTGCGTGAGAACTGGCCATAAATTTCCATCGCATTCAGCACTTCAGGGCTGTTAAATGGCAGCTCGTTTGACACCCACTGGTCATATTTCGCCGGTGACGCTGTACGCAGCATCAGGTCTTCCATCCAGTCTGTTGCTGTCCAGCCTGTTGCATTGCCTGATTCCACACCAATACACCAAGGGGTATTGCCATCTGCAACCATCTGGTCAGACAGTTTGATCAGCGCTTCCATTGTGGTCGGGATTTCATAGCCATTATCTTCAAACTGTTCAGGTGAATACCAGACCAGTGATTTCAGATCCTGCTTGAACGCAAATCCGTAAAAGGCGTCCTTGCCATCCTTGCCAGTATAAGTGCCCAGATCAACCCAAGATGAACCAGCACCGTAATTATCGGTCATCCATTTTGCAAGGTCATTACCCAGCGGTGACAGATAGCCTTCTTTTGCCATGTCCCCTGCCAGACCTGGCTGTGGGAAGATAGCAATATTTGGCGCGTTGTTTGACTGCAGATCAGCTACAATCAGCGCAGCAAAATCACGTGAGCCTGAATATTTGACAACAGCGCCTGTCGCCTTTTCAAAACAGCTAACAGTTGCTAGCAGATTTTCTTCATCCTTGCCCTGCATTGAGCCGGCAATGGTGATAACATCGCCTTTGAAGCTTCCCAGATTTCCCATCAGCTTTGATGGAGTATCACATACATCCCCATGACTGCCTGCAATGGCAGAACCTGAAAATGTAAATGATGCCGCTACCATCGCAGCAACACCAATTATTTTACGCGTATATGACATTGTTTTCCTCCGAAATGTCGGTTTTAACCTACCTAGCCGTTCACAAACAAAATTTTGTTCAATAGTCGTGAACGCTAGCACCTGCTATCTAGAAGCGTCAACTTATTCGCCCTGATTTTTCCACGATCGGCTAAAGAACCATCAAGCGCCATTTTGATACGATATTAAAAAAGCTCTATGATATTGATTTTATTAAAAATTATTAGCATTTTCTGATCGCCGGAATATTATGTGCCTCTTGGGTTTGCCGCACAAAAACCCGATGGTATTTCACAAAATTCTAATGTGTTAAGAACTTACTGATTCTCTATGATGGCTATTGTGACAGCCTGTCAGTTCGAAATGCGCTCAGGCTGATGCAAATGTTTACGCTCACGATAAAAGCTATAGAGGCCAGCACCGATAATCAGCGCCGCCCCAAAAAAGGTGGTTGTATCTGGCCATTCATCAAACATGAAATAGCCTGCGATAAGCGAGAAAAGAATAGCTGAATATCTGAACTGGCTGACAAAACCGATATCGCCTTTACGCATCATTCCGACGATCAGCATATTTGCGATAATAATCGTAAGGCCAGCGCCAAAATAGGCACCGATAATTGCATAGGACCAGCTACCTAGATACCAGCTTTGGGGCGAAAACATAGCCATTATCATGGCAAATATCATCACCGTGATCACATTGACAAATGCCGGAAACAAGGTAGGCACATCATCTGATAATAGCCGTGCCAGACAATCACGTAGCACGATAAAAAATACGGTTGCCAGCCCAAATAATGCGGCAGATAGCGGCACGGTTTCAGACGGTCTGATGATGATAAGCACGCCAATATAGCCAATGCCAAGTGTAACCCATCGTCGCCAGCCAAACCGCTCGCCAAAAAACATAAATGCTACCAGAGATAAAAATAGCGGAGAGGATTGCAGTAATGCTGTTAAAGATGCAAGCGGCATCTGAATAAGGGCTGTCAGCAAGCAATAGGCCAGTGCCGCTTCGCCTGCCGCCCGACCAAATACCAGCATGGTATCACGGCGTGACAGACGCACAAATAGCCGTGTCTCGTAAAAATAAAATACCGCTAGCAACGGCACGGCAAACAGACCTCTGATAGCCAGTGCGACAAACAGATCAAACTCAATCAGAATATATTTCATCAGCCCATCATTAATCGTAAAGATAAGCGAAGATAATGTTGCCAGCATGGCACTATGCAGATTGTCAGATAGCTTATACATCACAGATGATGACCTCAGCGTGCTGATTTACGGACACGCATTTCACGATAGCTGATAAAGGTTGTTGCCCCGATGATCATTGCACCCCCAACAAAAAGCTGAAGTGTTGGCATATCGCCAAATAGCAGATAGCCAAGTGTAGCAGACCAGATTATCCGCAAATAATCCAGTGGCATCACAAAAGATACATCCCCACGCTGAAGCGCGGCATAAAAAAGCATATGCCCGATTGTACCAAGACTTGCGATACCAAATAGCCAGTATAATTGTTCAAATGATGGCCATTCCCAGACCGTAAGCCCCAGAATAAAGGCAATCGGCACACTGCCAGCTGCCTGCCAGAAAGTAATAGAAAGCACATTATCTTTCTGAGTAAGCTTTTTTGCAATCAGCACAGATAATGCCCATGCAAGCGCGGCATAGATCAGCAACAAATGTCCAAAGCTAACAGATAGGTCTGGCCGCATCACAACCAGCGTACCTGCAAAACCTGCGATAATGGCCAGCCAGCGTCTGATCCCAACCTTCTCGGATAGAAACAGAACAGACAGCACTGTGGTGAAAATAGGCACGGTAAATAACAGGGTTGTGGCTTCGGCCAATGGCACAAGGCTTAGGCCTGTAAACACACACACCATGCCTGAACCACCAACCAGCCCGCGAATTACTTGCAATTTTATAGATGAGGTTGCCAGCACAGACACCCCTGAATAGGCAATGGCCGGCATCAGCACGATCATCACCAGAAAGGCTCTGAAAAACGTCACCACAAACGGATGTAAATCAGCACTTATAAGCTTTACACCTGCCTGCATAAAGGTAACAGAAACACCGCCTACAAGCATAAACAGAATCGCCAGACTAAGGGGCGAAGCTAATCGAATTTTGTTGAACAAATCTGTTTCCTGACATGAAGACTGTTTTGAGATTACAAAACAGGATACATACTCATATGCTAGATTAAGCGCCTATCCTTTTGATAAGGCAACTAGTTTATACCTATCTAGCGAATAACAATCTAGCTAGGGGACTTCATGCCCAAGTGCCGCTTCATAGAGCTGATACCAGCTTTGCCTGTCTATGGTAATAGATAGCGCATCAGAAAAGCTGGCAATCCTGTCCAGATTATTACTGCCCATCACCGGCACAATACCGGCAGGATGGGCCAGCAACCACGCAATTGCCACCGCAGAAACTGTACTATCAAGCTGTTGTGCCATATCAGCTAAAGCCGCAGATAGCTGTGAATTCTGCTGGGTGAATAATCCCCCGCCACCAAGCGGCGACCATGCCATCGGTATGATTTCATGTTCCTGACAAAAAGCAATATCACCATTCGTGAAAGGATGATGGGCGGCCAGGCTTATCTCTATCTGGTTGGTGCAAATTGGCGTATGCATGGCAGATTGTAGCAGGCTTATATCCCATGGTTTGAAGTTGGATACCCCGATCGCGCGAACCTTACCCTGTTCTACCAGCCTGTCCAGTGCGCGCCCTGTTTCATGATGGTCCATCAGCGGGTCAGGGCGGTGCAGCAACAGCACATCAATCGTCTCGATCCCCATCAGCGACAGCGATTTTTCTAGCTGAGCAGTAATATAATCAGCGCTGGTATCATAATATTTTACCCGATGGTCAGGATATTTGCCCGAAATTAGGCGAATATCGCATTTGGTGATAATTTCTATTTTGTCTTTGAGATGAGGCGCCTGTGCCAGCATCTTGCCAAAAGCAGCTTCTGAGCCATAATCGCCATAAATATCTGCCTGATCGATGGTTGTGATCTGCTGTTCAAGACAGGCCTCAAGCTTTGCCTGAACTGTTTTGGGGCTGTCATCCCCATCATCAATCAGACGCCACATGCCATAAATGAGACGGCTAACATCAATTTCGTCCGTAAGCTGTGTTCTGGTCATATGCATTTTCTTTACCTCTATTTTTTGTCGCCAGACTTTTTCAAACTGATATCGCCGAACAAGTCTGGATATATCATCTAACATGTGCAGATTATTCGCGATAATAAGCTAGATGACGGAACAGCTAAAAAAGACTATATCTAAGCGATGGCATTGGCCATAGTTTATGCGCAAGCTATCAGGCGCGTCAAATTCTCTAATCTCTAAGAGCATAAATCATGAAAACATTACATTACGGATTTGTTGGATGCGGTATGATGGGTCAGGAACATATCCGCAATCTGCAACTGATTGACGGATGCAAAATTGCCGCCATTTTTGAGCCTGATGCCGATATGCGCGCACAGGCAAAAATGCTCGTATCAGATGCGATAGAAGCAAGCTCGCTTGATGCGCTATTACAGATAGAGGCGCTAGATGCGCTGATTATCACAAGCCCTAATTTTTGCCATGCAGACCAGCTACGCCAGATAGCTTCCACCCGCACCCTGCCTATTTTATGCGAAAAGCCGCTTTATACAGACCCTGCTGATGCCGCCATTATCCGTGATCTGGCCGCCAGCTATCACGCGCCTATCTGGGTAGGGATGGAATATCGCTATATGCCACCGGTTGCCGCACTAATCCAAAAAGCACCTTCTTTTTGTGGCGATATCAGGATGCTGTCTATCACAGAACACCGCTTTCCGTTTCTGGCAAAAGTGGGCGACTGGAACAGATTTAACACTCAGTCAGGCGGCACCTTTGTTGAAAAATGCTGTCACTTTTTTGATCTGATGAGGCTGATTATACCAGCAGAACCATCTTTTGTGATGAGCATTGCAGGACAGGCGCATAATCATCTAGATGAAAATTATGATGGCAAAGTGCCTGATATCTGGGATCATGGCTATGTAATTGTCGAATTTGAAAATCAGGCACGCGCCATGCTGGAATTATGTATGTTTGCCGAAGGGTCTGCCTATCAGGAACGTATTTCAGCGATTGGGGCTGATGGCAAGGCTGAAGCTTTTGTTCCATCCGCAGCGCGGTTCTGGCCAGATGAATTATCCACCTTGCCACGCCCGAAACTGGAACTTAGCCCGCGAGCCAGAAAACAGAATGAAACCATCTATTGTGATGTTGACGAAACGCTGATGATCGCTGGCGATCATGCTGGCTCTACCTATTATCAGCATCTTGAATTTAAAAAGACAATCACAGAAAAACTGGCCCCTGCGGTCAGCCTTGATGACGGAATGAAAGCCGTGAAAATGGGTCAGGCAGCACAAATATCTGCCTCAGAAAAACGGCTTGTATTTATGGATGAGCTATAACATAAACCATCAGATTGCTGGCAGTTAGCCAATCAGGAAAGTATGATTATGACAATGACAGAAACACAAAAAATCGCCATCATTACTGGTTCAGCACGTGGTATCGGACTTGCCACCGCGCAGAAGATGAAACAGAACGCCATTCAACCAGTTCTGGTAGATTATGATACACAAGCCCTGAAAGAGGCAAAAGAACTTCTAGGTGATGTGCTGGCGGTCGCGTGTGATATTTCACGTCCAGACCAGATAGATCAGATGATACAGACAGTCATTTCGGAATATGGGCAGATTGATATTCTGGTAAATAATGCCGGGATTGCAGATTTTGGACCGATTGAGGAAACAGATTTTGCACGCTGGAAAGCCGTAATGAGCACGAATCTTGACGGCGTGTTTTTATGCACTCAGGCAGCCATCCCCTATCTGAAACAGACAAAAGGGGCGATAGTAAATATCGGTTCTATTTCGGGCTTGCGCGCCTCTACCTTGCGGGTCGCCTATGGCACTTCAAAAGCAGGTGTGATCCAGCTAACACAACAACAGGCAGTCGAGCTTGGCGAATATGGCATCAGGGCAAATTGTGTCTGTCCGGGCCCTGTGAAAACCAAGCTAGCAATGGCGGTGCATACCCAAGATATTATTGATGCCTATCATGATGCGATACCATTAAACAGATATGGCAATGAAGCAGAAATTGCAGCGGCTATTTATTTTCTGGCCTCAGAACAGGCAAGCTATATTACTGGCCAGACATTATCTGTTGATGGCGGATTTGAAGCTACAGGTGTTGGTCTGCCAGCATTAAGAAGCTAAAATTATTCACAGCAAATATCGATAAAGGACTTCACAGATGGTTGATCTAGTCGCTGATATTGGGGGAACAAATATCCGCATCTCCCATCTTCTGGATCGCACCCTATCTGCGCCTAAATCTTTTTTATGTGCTGATTTTTCAGGCATTGAAGAGGCGATGACAGCATATCTGGCACAGCAGAACCTGCCATCACCGCGCCGGATGGGGCTAGCCGTTGCCGCCCCCGTAAATGATGATCGGGTTGATTTGTCCAATAATGACTGGTCATTTTCAAAACAGGCATTAAAGACATATTTTGGGCTGGAACAGCTTACCGTGATCAATGATTTTACTGCTCAGGCGCTATCGGTAGTTGATGCCCCCAAAGACAGGGTGATCTGTCTGAGAACTGGGAATCCGGTTGAGGCCAGCCAGATCGCTGTTTTAGGTCCCGGAACAGGATTTGGCTTTTCTGCGCTTATCAATACCGGCACAGATATGTTGCCACTGGAAACTGAAGGCGGGCAAATCGGGCTAAGCGCACAAACAAAACACGAAGAAGCCTTGTTATCGGCTATCAGAGCCAGCCTGTCATCAGATGCCCATCACAGGCTGGTGGTTGAAGATGTGCTGAGTGGCAGAGGGCTGGAGACGCTTTATCATCATCTTGCCAGTGCCCCTGCTCCGATTCAGGCAGCTGAAATTGTCAGGCTAGCGCATCAGTCAGACCAGCACGCAACAGATGCGATTATTCATTTTCTGAATTTTCTGGGCAGTTATGTAGCCAATGCCATTTTAATGCTTGGCGCGCGGCATAGCGTTTATATTTGTGGCGGCATTACCCCCTATCTGGCCAGCTTTATTGACCAGAGCCAGTTTTTAGACCGTATCAGCCATCATGATAAATTTTCTGATTTTATCATTGCTGTGCCTGTCTATCTGCTAGATGATCCGCATTCAGGGGTACGAGGTGCGTCCGCCTCACTAGATAATGCCGCACTTAAACATCGCCATCTATAAAAAAAACAGCCTGAATAAACAGGCTGTTTTATCTATTTTTTTGATAGGTTGATGACTATGCCAGATCAAATCTGTCAGCATTCATCACCTTGACCCATGCATTGATAAAATCATTGACAAATTTGTCCTGATTATCAGTCTGGGCATATAGCTCGGCCAGAGCGCGAAGCTGTGAATTTGAGCCAAATACCAGATCAGCGCGGCTGGCAGTACGCACATCTTTGCCAGATGCCCTGTCTTTTGCCTGATAGCTGTTTGAACCTGTGGCTGTCCATTCGACATCCATATCAAGCAATGTATCAAACCAGCCATTATCAAGGCTGTTGCCATCTGTCCATCTGCCGCGTTCATCAGCAGAAATGCCTAGCGAACGCAACCCACCAACAAGCACTGTCATCTCGGACGCTGTCAGCCCCATTAGCTGAGCTTTATCCAGCATCATCTCTTCTGGAGATACGCTGTAATTTTTCTGCAGATAGTTTCTGAAGCCATCTGCCAGAGGCTCAAGCACAGCAAATGACTCAACATCTGTCTGTTCCTGTGAAGCATCACCACGTCCCGGCGTAAATGGCACATCCTTACCAGAGGCCATCTCAATACCAACAGACCCTGCCAGCACAATCACATCGGCAACAGATGCACCATGCGCCTGTGCAATCGGCTCAAGCACGCCAAGCACCTTTGCAAGCTGGGCTGGCTTATTGGCTTCCCAGTCTTTTTGCGGAGCAAGTCTGATGCGTGCGCCATTGGCACCACCACGCATGTCCGAGCCGCGATAGGTCGACGCAGATGCCCATGCTGTTTCTACCATTTCGGCAATGCTCAACCCGCTATCCTTGATCGCCTGTTTGACGGCCGCCTGATCATAAGAAGAGGTGCCGGCCGGAACAGGGTCCTGCCAAATTAGTTCTTCTTGTGGAACTTCAGGGCCTAGATAACGCACTTTTGGTCCCATATCACGATGCAATAGCTTGAACCATGCTCTGGCAAACGCATCTGCAAACTGGTCAGGGTTTTTGTGGAAACGTTCTGATATCGCACGATAGGCCGGATCTTTGATCATGGCCATATCTGCTGTTGTCATCATCGGCGTAACAGTATTGCCTGAGCCGTCAACTTCAGGGGCTTTATCCCCATCTTCCAGATCAACAGGATGCCAGATATGCGCACCTGCCGGACTTTTGGTCAGTTGCCAGTCATATTTGAACAGCAAATCAAAATAACCATTATCCCACTTTGTTGGATTGGCTGTCCATGGGCCTTCAATGCCAGATGTAGTCGTATCTACACCAACCCCTGAAGCATGCGTATTTTTCCAGCCAAAGCCCATCTGTTCCATTGGCGCACCTTCTGGTTCTGCACCAACCAGCTCAGGATTACCCGCACCATGTGCTTTACCGAATGTGTGCCCCCCTGCAACCAGTGCTACAGTCTCTTCATCATTCATGGCCATCCGCCCGAAAGTCTCACGCACATCCTGCGCGCTCAGCAACGGGTCTGGGTTCGCGTTAGGGCCTTCAGGGTTTACATAAATCAGCCCCATCTGCACGGCGGCTAGCGGATTATCCAGTGACTGGCGGGTATCACCATAGCGGTTATCACCTAGCCATTCTGTTTCAGCACCCCAGTAAATATCTTCTTCAGGATGCCATATATCAGGACGGCCGCCACCAAATCCAAAGGTTTTACCACCCATTGATTCAATCGCCACATTACCAGCCAGAATCAACAAATCAGCCCATGAAATTTTGTTGCCATATTTTTTCTTAACTGGCCATAACAAACGGCGCGCTTTATCCAGATTGCCATTATCAGGCCATGAATTTAGCGGAGCAAAACGCTGTGCGCCTGTACCGCCGCCACCACGTCCGTCCCCTGTTCTGTAGGTGCCTGCAGCATGCCATGTCATCCGGATGAAGAAAGGTCCATAATGACCATAATCAGCAGGCCACCATGCTTGCGAATCTGTCATCAGATTATGCAAATCCTGCTTCAGCGCCTTATAGTCAACTGTCTTGAAAGCTTCACGATAGTCAAAATTTTCTGCATATGGATTTGTCTTTTTGTCATGCTGGTGCAAAATTGACAGGTTCAACTGGTTTGGCCACCAGTCCTTGTTTGAAGTGCCTGTTGTTTTATTGCTGGTTAGCCCACCATGCATCACGGGGCATTTAACATCATCCATAACATCGTCTCCACATTTAATTTATGTTAGGGTTTCACGGTTACCTGTCACTGCATTTACCCGCAACAGGCTAAATTCTGCTGATCGTATGTTTGCCCTTTTGTTGACCACAGATCATGATTTAAAAATAAGCTTCATGACAGAAATCACCATCGGACAATTACACGTTCTTGATATTGATGGTGTGAGCCTGAAAGTCAAGTAGATTGAAATGATTTTAAACTGATAGCGGGCCAAACAGGCGGCATAATATAATCAAACACAAATAGATGGCTATGAGTTGGACTGGTTTTTTATGCGGATTGTCACATCTACCGCATCAAGCAAGAAGCCATCTGGCAAATGGGGCAGGCCGGAAATAGCGATCTGTCCAGCTGGCACATCTGTAAGCTCGCCTGTATCCACATCTAAAAAATGATGATGAAATGACAGATTAGTATCATAGACCAGCCGGTCGCCTAACCCTGCCAACTGGGTCAGCAAGCCAGCATCTGAGAATTGACGCAATGTGTTATAAACCGTGCCAAGAGCTATATGACCATATTGGCTTTCAATCTCGTCAGCGAGTGCTTCAGGGCTTATATGACGGTGCTTGCCTGAGAAAATCAGACTGGCAATTAAGATACGCTGGCGCGTAGGCCTAAGTCCCTTTTCCCGCAATAATTCGATTACATCATGCTGCATCTTACAAATTTTCTGTTATAACCAGAGTATCAATGACGTTGAGAAATTGAGCGTTTATCCTGTAATTGTCAAGCATTGGCTGTTTGCGCTATCAATTTGATTTGCTATATAAGACGTTCCTTTTGGTTTTAACCTCTTTATCTGGAGCAAAGGATACCTGCCATGTCGGAGATTGTGCGCTTTTTGAAAGAAAGACGTTCTGTAATTGTAAAAAATCTGCTGCCTGCTGATGTGCCACAATCAGATATTGATGATATGATTGCCTGTGGCTTGCGCGTGCCAGATCATGGCGTTCTTGGCCCATGGCATATAAAAATTATTGACCAGCGAGGCGGTGCTCATCTTGGTAAAACCATATTGCGCCCCGAATTTGCACGAATACATGCAGACGCAAGTGATACCATGCTGGCATTTGAAGAAAACAGGCTATGTAGAACCAGTCTTGTTCTGGCGGTAATTTCAAAAGCAGCGCCTCATGCCAAAATACCTCAATGGGAAATGCACCTGTCAGCAGGGGCTGTCTGCCAGAATATTATTACCGCAGCCCTGTCTCTTGGCTATGGCGCACAATGGGTGACAGAATGGTATAGCTATAATGAGGCAATGCTGGTGGCGTTGGGCGGAGACCCAGAAACAGACCAGATAGCCGGATTTATCTATGTTGGAAGTCCGGCAGAACCGCCTAAACCGCGCCGGCGGCCAGAATATGACGATGTTGTCAGCCACTATAAACCATAACCCAATTCGGGCAAAGCACCGCTTTATTTTGACGCAAAATTCAAAATCTCTATACTAAAGTTGAGAAAAACTAGCGCAGGAAGAAGTTAATGACAGTGAATTTATATCATGACGACCTGCCAGATGGGCTGGATTTAGGAAATTCAGTTGCCATTGACACAGAAACGATGGGCCTGAAACTCACACGGGACAGGCTATGTCTGGTGCAATTATCCTGCGGTGATGGCAATGCCCATCTAGTGCAAATCAGCGCCAAGCCAAAGCCTTGCCCAAACCTTAAAGCCCTGCTTGCCAGTTCTGATATCGCTAAAATATTTCATTTTGGCAGATTTGATCTGGCAGTGCTGATGCGTGATATTGGCGAGATTAACGGTCATATTTTCTGCACTAAAATCGCCTCAAAGCTGGCCCGAACCTATACAGACAGACATGGGCTGTCAGAATTGGTGCGAGAATTGCTCAATATCGATATGTCAAAACAGCAACAATCTTCAGATTGGGGTCGAAGCACACTATCGGAAGCACAGTTAAATTACGCGGCAAGTGATGTATTATATTTGCATCAGATTTCAGACCAGCTAACACAAATGCTGGTGCGGCTTGAACGACTGGATTTGGCAGAAGCCTGTTTTGCGTTTCTGCACCACCGTGTCCAGCTAGATCTGGCCGGATTTGATGATGATATATTTCACCATTAGGCGGCGTCACTATCGCCTTGAGGCAAAATTGGCCATCCAAATCAGGGCAGACTGATAAGAGGAATTAAGATAATGAGCGATAGCCAGCATTCTGACAAACGGCCTAGATTTGCTCCGCGTGTTACCCAGATAGACAGCTCAGCCTCAACCCGCCCGCGATCGGTAAGGGCGCAACGCAACCGCCTGATTTTAGGGGCATCTCTGGTGATTATCGGGATTGCAGCTTTGGGGTGGAATAGTTTTCTTTCTGAAGATAAAACCATTGAGATTAGCCTGCAAACTGTCTCGAAAACAAAAAGCGCGGCCATTGAAATGACAGGCGCGCGCTATGCCGGCACTACACAGACAGGCAAACAATATGTCATTACCGCCGACAGGGCTGTGGAAAAAGAGGCTGGCAGTGGCGAGATATCTCTTTTTGATGCAAATGGTGTGGTAACAGATACACGTAACCAGCAGACACGTCTGAATGCAAAACAGGCAACATATCTCTCTAGCACCTCTATCATGAGCCTTTCAGGTGATGTTGTTATTTACCAGACAGCGCATGATATGACATTAAAAACGCAATATGCAGAAGCAGATATCGAAAATGGCAAATTTGATGTGCCAGCAGAAGTCACCATTCAAAGTCCGCGCATGAACCTGATTGCAGATAGCATGACATCCAAAGATCAGGGGCTGTATTATCTATTTGGCGGGCGTAGCAAATTAACATTAAAACCAAAACAGGCGGACACTACATCGCCTGCTAACAGATAAGTTTATCCGAGTGGTGAAAGGTCTTATTTTCGTATGATACAGGTTAGCTATCTTCCTTTATTTTTCCGGCAGGCTAGTATTTTTATTCTGGCATTAGGCTTTTTATCTATCGCCGGATTTGGAGTCCATCAGGCAAGCGCGCAATCTACTGCGCCTGCACAAGAGCTTGTGGTAGAAGCATCAACATCACTGGAATGGGACCAAACCGAAGGCATTTACAGGGCCATTGGCGATGCAAAAGCTCAGCAAGGTAGCCAGACAATTCAAGCAGACGAGCTAACGGCCAGCTATGACCCAGATGCAGATGGCGGCGATATCACTAAAATCATCGGCAAAAACAATGTCCGTTTTGTGGATGGCAGCCAGAAAGGTCAGGGAAGCTATCTTGTGTATGATCAGATTAGCCAGACCTATTTGCTGGATGGGCCAGCCGCACAGGTAGCAGGGCCAGATGGCACTGCATCTGCGCTAACCAGAATTTTTTATGACAAGCCAGCCGCTAAAATCACCCTCACAGATGATGCAGAAATCATCCTGACAGATGGTCGGGAGCTTGCCGCAAATCTGATTTATGTCTTGCTAGATGAAAATCAGAATGTCTCAAAAATCGAAGCGCGAGGCGATGTTAAAGTAACACAGCCAAATGGTCAGACCGCTAATTCAGACAATGCAGATTATGATAAAATCGGCAATACAGCTCTATTTACAGGCAATGTTATCATTACTGAAAAAGACAGTGTGCTTACCGGCGACCGCGCCGAGATTGATTTTAACACGGGCATCAGCCGCATGCTATCCTCTAGCTCAGGCCAGAGAATAAAGGGGCGTTTTACAACTCGTTAAAAATAGGGTATAAGCTATTCAATCAAAAGCATTTTACTGCTTCTGCTATCATCCTTTAGGTCAGCTCTATGTCATCAATACACCAGATAAACCCCGCCACAGGCTCATCGTCCGAGAGCATCAGGCTTGTCTCTGAAAATAAGGGGCTTCAGGCACGCGGGCTAGGCAAGCATTTTGGCAAAAAGCGGGTGGTACGTGATATTTCGCTTGGTGTCCGGCGTGGCGAGGTAGTCGGATTGCTAGGGCCAAATGGTGCAGGCAAAACAACCACCTTTTATATGCTGACAGGGCTTATCCCTTGTGATGAAGGCGCCATATATCTTGACGGTATGGATGTTACAGAAACACCATTATTCCAGCGCGCCCGTCTTGGGGTTGGCTATCTGCCGCAGGAATCAAGTATTTTCCGCGGGCTGAGCGTTGAGAAAAATATTCGCGCGGTGCTGGAAGTAAGTGAAAAAAACCCTGAAATGCGCGATACCATGCTAGAAGAATTGCTAGCCGAATTTGGC
>Ga0181571_10001300_pt1 | contig 17890 bp, 6 predicted proteins | sample 101ome_17_FD_132440 | JGI IMG/M metagenome (GOLD analysis project Ga0181571, IMG submission 132440) | Coastal salt marsh microbial communities from the Groves Creek Marsh, Skidaway Island, Georgia - 101407AT metaG (megahit assembly) | ecosystem: Environmental > Aquatic > Marine > Intertidal zone... | reverse complement strand
GGGTTAGATCCGCAGAGGCACGACGCGACTTCGACGGTCCCGAGGTTGGGACGATCGCCCCCCCATCGGGGAGGCGAACGGTTTCCGCGGCTGCGCGGAGCGGCGTCGTGGGGGCGCGCTCGAAAGGTTTCGCGCACAATCTGGGACGTCATGGCCGCGGATGCTCACGAGCAGTCGCCCGACGTGTCCCGATACGGTTAGAGCGCGCGCGCGTCGCGTGTTCCGGGCGCCTCGCGGTCGAAGGCTCGTGGTTATCCCGATATCGACTGACAAAAAAACGCTCGAGTCTTGCGCACTTCCTCGAGACTTCGAGAAAATCATCATCCCCTTTCTCCGCCGCCTTCGTCACCCGTCTCGCCGCCAAACACCGCCGTGTAATCGACGCACGGCGCGTTCATCGCACCCAAAACGTCCCTCCACCTCGCGCACTCCTCCCACCGCCCGTCCATGGCCGCCAGCTGCAGCCCGAGAGACGCGGTCGACGGCGATTCGCCCCCGTCGACCGCGGCGTCAACCGAAAGAGCCGATAACGGTTGAGACACGCCGTCGATGCGTCTCAGCGTCCTGTTCAACGCCTCGATCAACCCCCCGCGCGCCTCGTCAACCTCCTCCGTCGTCATCAGCGCCACCTCCCGGCGCATCACGGCGAGCGCCGAGCGCGCGCGGGGGTCGAATCCCCCGTGTCGATCGTTGGCGGCGTCCGTCAGCCGAGACAGGCGAAGGTTAGGGTCCGAACCGGCCTCGCGGTCCTCGACGACGGCGTCGAGCAGTCGCATTCGCCACAGGAGAACCGCGAGCGCCGCTTGGTCGGCGATCGTGCCGTCCAGGGCGAACCTGGTGGCCGACGACGGCGGGCGTCTCGCTCGCCTCTCCGCGTCGCGCGCGAGCGTCCCGAACTTGCCCGTCTGCGACGAGAGCGCGGGGGCGGCGGCGACGTCGCCGTAGTCTCCGAAGCCGTGCCACCTGTGCGTCCACGTCGACCACGTCTTGATGATCTCGGCGAAAAAGGCGGCGGGGCCCTTGAGCAAGGCGTTGGCGAGGTTCGGGGACGTGAACGGGCGGCGGCGAGCGGTGGAGGGACCCTCGGTGTCGCCGTGCGGGACCGAGGGGATGCGGAGCACCTTCCCGCCACCGCCGCCGCCAAACTGATTGCGTAAAAACCTCAGGAAAACGTCGAACAGGCGAGGGTCAGCCGGGTCGTCATCGTTCTCCGGCGTGTAAAAGAACCCGCGGTACCTCCTCTCCGCGCCGTAACTCGCGCCGTACTCGTCGTCGTACCCCGCTGGGCTCGTCGCGAACGAGGGTTTCCAGCCCAGCGGGTGGACGCTGAGCGTATCGATCACCTCGTCGGATGCGTACACCGGCAAACCGTGCTTCGCCGCCGCGCAGAGACTCAGGATCTCCTCGACGCCTCTCCGTTCACCCGCGCGCGAGCCGGCGGTGGATGACGACGACGACTCCCACGATGACGACGACGACGACTCCCACGATGACGACTCCCACGATGACGACGACGGCATCAGCTCGATCTCGGTCAGGACGGATTCTTTCCCGTCACCCGGCCACCAACCGAACATCCTCGCCTCGTATCCCGGGCGCGCGTCTGGACGCGTCAAGTCGACGCGGACGTGGACCCCACTCGCGTCGTTCTCGTTCGCGTCGTCGGCCAGCGAACTCACGAGGTCGTCCACCGCCCGCGGCGCCACGCGAAGCTCGCTCAGCGGGGGCGGCGCGGTCGGCGCGGGCACCTCGGACACGTCGTACCCGTAGAAGCACCGGTCGAAGTGCTCGATGGCGTCGAGGGTTTCCGTCTCCACCGAGCCCCACAGCGCCCAGTACCCGTCGGAGTGGTCCTCGTACGTCTGACGCCTCCCGCCGTCGAGCACGTCGTGAAGCTCCAAGGGGTCGTAGAGACCTCCGCCCCAGTCGTCGACGTAGCGGTGGCCGACGTGGTCGCTTCCGAACCTCGCGCGTATCATCTCCGGAGATAAACCCGCTCTTCCCAACGCCTCGACGAAGGCGTCCAGCGAAGGGGACCCCTCAAAGTCTCGAGGGCGTTTGGACCTTCGCCGGCGCTCGCGCACGACGTCGGGGTGCCTCGCCGGGTGAAGGCAGTTACGGAGGTATCGGTACGCCGCGTGGAGGGGTTCGCGGGCGTTCGCGTCGGGCAAGTCCCCGAAGTCGTCCCCGAAGTCGTCCAAGTCGTCGTGGTACTCCTCCAGGCGCCCGACGTCGTCGTCGTCGTCGGACCGGTTGCTCTCCGCGAGCCGCGGCGGGACCGTCGCGGACGCGACGATGGGCACGAGCCGGTCGAGCCCGTCGGCGACCGTGCAGAGCGTCGCGGTGAGCACGCGCGTGTACTCGCCGCAGTGCCCCCGCGCGGCTCTGTAGTTCTCGTTTGGTCCAGCGCTGGGCACGTCCGCGAGGTGGACGCGCTCGAGGCGCACGCGGCGGTACCCCTCGACGCTCTCGGCGGGAGGAGGCGAGGAGGCGAGGCGGCGCCCGAGAGGGCGCCGACGAGGGATATCGCGAGGAACGGGTTGGCGCGCGCCGGCGACGGAAAGCATGGGAGCGCGAGGAGGTGTGGGCGAGCGGCCAGTCCGAGAAGAAGCCACGGCGCGTTTGAAAATGGCGGGAAAACTTTCCAAGAGACTTTGTCACCACCACTTCCCCTTGTACGCCCTGACCTGCGCCTTCTGGTGCTGGATCTTCCTCGACCTCGCCGCCTTGAACTCCTCCTTCGCGAAGCAATCGTGGCAAACCCGCCTCCCGGGTTTGACCCTCGAGTCCCTGAACTTCACCTGTGCCGGCCTCTCGACTCCGCACGTTCCGCAAGGTACGCTCCGATCCTCCCTGTGCTCTCGCGCGATCGTCGCCTTCTTCTCCAGCCTCTGCTGCACGTTCAGCGGAGGCAGATGCAGCGGGTCGCGCCCGGGGAAGTTTTCGTCCAGTCGAACCTCGTGCCGGCCAATCTCCGCCAGGATCTCCTTCTCGTTGGGTACCTTGACCGGGTCAACCTCCTGGCCGTACATCTCCCCCTTGGCCACGTCCGCGCCGGTCGCCCTGAGGGGCCTGGCGACGAACAGCTCGTGCTGCTCCGCGCGGTGCAGCTCGGGTTTCCACCGGGCGTGATGCCCGCACATCGGCGGGACGTCATCCTCGACCGCGTCGCCTTTGAACGTCGTATCGCCTTTGAACGCATCGCCTTTGAACGCATCGCCTTTGAACTCGGGTTCGCGGCCGGACGCGTCGCCGTCTCGCGCCCTCGATCCCCACCGCTCAGCCGCCGTCTCCCTCTCGGCGTGCGCCGGATCCGCCCAGCACGGCGTGTCCGGCCCGGGCCTGGGCTTGCCCGTCTTTGGCGGCAGCGCGGAGTCGCTGTGTACTCTCGTCGTGGCGTTGAGACCCCTCCGGGACTCGAGCGCTGATAGCTCGCGCTCGTACTCCGCCAAGCGCCGCGACCGATCCGACGCGAGCTCGGCGGGGTTCATGAAGTTCGGGTCCTTCTCCACGTACGGCGCGTCCGGGTCAAAGTCCGCGTTTCTCGTCCGTTCCTCCTCCATCTCCCTCTCCAGCGTGGGATAATCCCTCGGGTCCACCGGCACAAACTCGCCCCTGTTCCTGCCGTACCCCGCGTACGCGCGCGCGGGCGCGAACTCCGTCGCCAGCCTCGCCCCGCTCCTGCGCTGCCACCGACCGCTGTGCATCAGCGACATGTTCGCCAGGTTTTCCGCGGTCCACTCCGCCACGCCGCGGCCGCCGTCGCCGAACCCGGCTCTCGCCTGCCACCGGTTCAGGAATCCGTGCCTCTCGTCGGTGTACTTTGGGGCGTTGGCGAGGTCCTCGCGCGGCGCCGCGTGATGCCGCCGCTCCCATCGACCTGCAAGACGCGGAATTCGGGTGGGAGGCGAGGTCAGGGCGGAGGGTCAGGGCGGAGGTCGGGGCGGAGGCTGACGGCGGGAGTGGTCAAAGTTTCGGCACATCCTCGGGGTGGGCACCGCGTCGGGTCGCCGTCGTCGAGTTCGAGCGGTTCGGGGCGCGAGCGCGTGCGTGCGTACCGGCGTGGTTCGCCCTGTAGACGTCGTCCCTGGTTTCGTGCGCGCGCTCCGCCTCGTTAAAGTCCCTCACCGCCGGCCAGTTCACCGGCTCGGTGGTTCGCTCGGCGGGAGCGGCTGGACCGTTTCTCTCCGAGCGTCTCGCCGCGCGGATCTTCCGACGGAGCCTGCGAGCTGTGGCGTCGGAGACGGCGCCCTGAGGGAGGTCGGGGTAGGCGTCGGAGTAGGTCGCGGCGTACGACATGTCCGCCGGGTGCTTCTCGCGCCATTCCGGTATCGACGCCACCATCGCGCGAGGCGGAGTCCCCGGGGCGCGGCGAGGTGGAGGGGAATCTCGGAAACTGCAAGAGTGAGAGCCCAAACTGCCAAACGGAATCGATCGCCAACGGTTTTGTTTACATCCCGGCGGGCCTTCTTGCCGGGCGCGGTGGAGGACGCTGAAGGACACTTCGGAGGCTCGCGAGGCGCCGAGCCCGACGGCTGGAATGTCGTCCGGGTCCAGCAAGAGGGGTATCCGCACCCCCGATGCGCGCGGGGCGCCGCGAGAGTCGGTACGTGCCCGCCCGAACGACCCCCCGCTCGTTCGCACATTTGCGCCCCCGCGTTCAAATCTCTCGAGCCCGAGCTGACGCCCGCTTCCCCCGACCCCGCCCCGCGCGTATCGCAGCCGCGAACGCCCCGCCACGCGCGCGAGCACGCGCCGACTCCACCCGGTGAGTGGGTCACCGGTCGACGCGGCACGCGCCCGGTCACCTCTCCGGACTTTGACCCGCGCGATGTGGCCGCCGGCACCGGCAACTGGGGGATGCTCACGCCAACCTTCGACGATCGGTTCAACACGCCGGAGGGGTCGTGGTTGACGGGACCCGCCGACTTCGCCGGCATATCCGGCGGCCCGAGAAGCGTGGCGCAGCCCGCCCGCGCCGTTCGCGCCGCCCGCGCTACCCCTAAACCGGGCACTACGCCGGGATCGAGTCGCCGGGCCGACTCGAGCCTTCCCGCCGCGGCGCACACCGGCTCCTTCGCGTTCGGCAGGTACCAGAGCGGCGTGGACGAGGACGACGCGAGGTCCAACGTCGGTTCCTCGTCCAAGCCGTCGGCTCAACACGCCGTTCAACACGGGCGGGGCGTCACGTGGGACTATAGTGTGTCGGAAGATGGACCGAAGATGGCTCCATCGGTTCGCGACAAATCGCCAAATAATACGCGGGCGAGCTCCGAGTACCCGTCCTCGCCCGACATGAAGGTGCGCCTCTCCGCGGCGATGGACGCGCTCAGGAACGTGCGCACGGAGCTCGAGGAGAAGGAGACGAGCCTCGGGGACCGGCTCGCGGAGTCGCGCGCGATGCTGATGATCGCCAACCAGGACCTCGACGAGGCTCGGCGATTGAACGGGACACTCGAGAGGGAGTCGGAGGATGCGAAGGGCAGGGCCGACGCGTTGCGCAAGGCGCTCACGGACGCGCTCGCCAAGGTGGATTCGCAGGCGCGCGAGTCCGCGGCGGCCGGCGCCGCCGCCACGCGCCTGTCCGCGGCCGAAGACGCGACGGAGCGCGCCGAGGCGGAGAACCAAAAGCTACGCGAGGCTCTCGACCAATCCGAGTCGAGGCTCGCCGAGGCGGAACGCGCTCGAAAAGACGCGGAGGAGGAAGCGGAACGCCGCGTCGACTCCATCGCGGACGTGGAGAACGAGCTCGACGCCGCACACGCCGAAATCGACGCCAGGGTGTCCCGGGAGCGCGAGCTGGCGGACCAGATCGAGCGACTCTGCGAGGCGCTTCTCATCAGCGAGAGCGCCGAAGGGAAAACCGCCGGCGTCGACGGCGCCATGTCCGTGGAGGTGGCGCGGCTTCGTCAGGAGCTCCGCAAGTCCGAGCGGTACCTGCGCGACGCGTCGACACGCGCGGAGACGAGCGGGTTCAGGCGCGCCGAGGCCATCGCGGCGCTCGAGGAGAGAGCGGAGAGAGCAGAGGTTGAGCGGGACAGGCTCGAGTCGATGATGCGACCGACGCGGGACGAGCTCGAGCGGCTGACGGCGATCGTCAACGAGCAAACACACGGGGCGTCCGCCGCGAGGGAACGCGACGTGCTACTCGCCGAGCTCGAGTCTCAGAAGGAGATTGTCCGCGTGGCCATGTCAGACGCCGCGAATAGCCGGGGTGGCGGGGCGAATAGCGGCGTCGACCTCGAGAAGCTCGAGGAGGAGCTTCGGGTCGCCGAGGCGGCTTTGGTGTCGTCGCGCGCCGCCGAGCGGGTGGCGTCCATCGAGGCGGAGGCTGCGCGCGAGGAAGCCGCCAAGCGCGTCGAGAACGAGCGCGAAGCCGCGCGACGCGAGCAGGAACGCATGGCGAAGGAGCACGAATCGATGGCGGAAAAGCTCGGCGAGTCCAGGGCGAGCGCCGCGGAGGCGACGCGCCGCGCCGACGACCTCGCCGCGCGCGTGCAGGCCCTCGAGGCCAGGTGCTCGTCCGCGGATTCGGCGAGGGACGATGCGGCGGCGCGGTTCGCGGCGGCGGCGGCGGGCGAGGAGAACCTCGCGGCGCAGCTGAGGGCGGCGAAGGAAGCCGCCGAGGCGCGGGAGGCTGAACTCGCGGAGGAGGTCAAGACGGCGAAGATGACGCGACTGATGTTCCGGTGGAGGAACCAGGCGACGTCGCACGCGTTCATCGCGTGGAGGGACAACGCGGCGGATCGGGCGCGATCGCGACGGGTGGCGGAGAAGGTGGCCGGCAGGTGGCGGCGCGTGCAGCTCTCGATACCCTTCAACGATTGGCTCGATTTCGTCGCCGCGGCCGAGGAGGAGCGGCGTCGGCTGCGCCTGGAGCAGACGGAGCGCGAAGCCGGTGCGTTCAGGACCCAGGCGGAGCTGCTCGTCGCCGAGGTGAGCGAGCTGAAAACCCGCGCGGCGGACGCGGAGGCTGCGTTGGAACGCGCCGAGATGGACGTCTCCGCGGCGACGTCGCGGATCTCTCGGCTCGAGGCGGAGAAGGAGGAGCGCGACAGGAGACGAACGCTGGAGAACGAGGCTGGCGAGAACAACATACGGTACCTCGCCAACCAGCTCAAAACCGCGGAGAAGGACGCCGCCGCGCTCAAACAGGCGGTGAGAGACGCCTCCGCGAACCTCGAGGAATCCGCGGCTGAGCTCGAGCGGGCCAAGGCGGCCGCGGCGGAGCGCGAGGCTGAGCTCGGTCGTCGTCTCGCCACCGCCGAGAAGGATTCGTCGTCGCTGAAGCTCGCGGTTCGAGACGCGACGTCCAAATTTGACGACGCGACCGCGGAGCTGGAGAGCGTCAAGGCGGCCGCCGAGTTGAACGAGAGGCGGCTGGCGGAGGAGGTCAAGACGGCGAAGATGACGCGGCTGATGTACAGGTGGAGGAACCAGTCGACGTCGCACGCGTTTGTCGCGTGGAGGGACAACGCGCGCGAGATGGCTCGCACTCGGAGGGTTCTCGAGAAGGTCACCGCCAGGTGGCGGCGACTGGAGATCTCGGTGCCTTTCGACCGGTGGGTGGAGTGGACGCGGGTGGTGATCGACGCGAGACGCGAGGAGGAGCTCGAGCGGACCAAGGAGGACGCCGACACCATTCGCGTCGAGGCGGAGAAGCTCGTGGCTGAGCTCGGAAAGTTCAAGGCGAAGGCGAGAGACGCGGAGGAATCCGCCGCGGCGAACGAGAAACTCGCCAAGGACGCCGCCGCGGAGATCGAGAAGCGACGCCTCAGCGCAGACGCCGCGGAGGAGTCCATGTTCAAGGAGCTCGAGCGTCAGAGGGCGGTCGCGGACGAGTTCAAGGACAAAGCCGCGCGACTCGAGTCGGAAACCGCCGAGCTGAGGGAGAAGATCGCGACGTTGGAGACGGCGGGGCGGGAAGCGACGGAGCGGTTCGCCGCCGCCGCCGCGAACGAGACGAAGCTGGCGATGGCGCTTCGAGACGCCAACGCCAACGCGGAGGCCAGGGAGGACGAGCTCGCCGAGGAACTCAGGTTCGCCAAGCTCGCCAGGCTCGTGCACCGGTGGCGGAACCGAGCCGTGGCGGGCGCCTTCGCCGCGTGGAGGCGCAACGCCCGGGAGGTGGCCCGTCAACGACGCGCCGTCTCCAAGGTGGCGGCGCGTTGGAATCGTCTCGCACTCGCGGTACCCTTCGAGGACTGGCTCGCGCGCGTCGACGAAGCCAGGGAAACGAGGAGGGCGGCCGAGATTGTCGAGCGCGAGACGCAAGCTGAGAGACTCGTCCAAGACCTTGCGGCGGCGGCGACGGCGCGAGCGAGACTCGAAGAGGAAGCCGCCCAACTCCGTCGCAGATGCGAGATCCTGGACGGTCGCGAGGCGGAAGTGAAGCGCCTCGCGGACGTCGCCGAGAAGGACGCCGCGCAGTTCCGTCTCAGATGCGAGAAACTCGAAGCGGAGCTCGCGGAGGTTCGCGCGAAACTCCGCCGGTCGGAAAACGCGGCTCGAATCGACGCGACGTTGGGGCCCAATCGCACGCCGCGGAGCCGCGCCGCCACGCCTAACCCTAACCCTAAAGCGCCGCACGCGGACAGCGACACCGACAGCGACTTCTCCGAGTCCGAGGCTTCCGTCCCGGGACCCGCGACGCGTCCGAGTACCGCGGCGAGTCCGAGTACCGCGTCCGAGCCCGCCGCCGCTAATAATAACGCTGATAACGCGGTGACGAGCGACTCGGTGACGTCGTGGACACCGTTCCGAGTTCCATCGAGGGCTGTGCGCGGTGGCACAAGCGCGGGTCGGGGACACAAGCGCGGGTCGGGGGGTGCGACGGCGGTTCGCGTCGTCGCGGCGGGCGCGTGGATCGCCGCCTTTGTCGCGTTGATCGTCTTCGCGTGGGCGACGATGTACATGGGCGACGTACACGGGGGCGCGTCGTGTGCGTCCGGGGGCGGGGGCGGGGCGGTGGCGTGGACCGCGGGCGTGCTGGACGAGCTGCTGTCGGGGACGGTGAGAGCGCGGTACAGGCCCGCGTGTGGGGTGGCGCGAAGGCCTTCGTAAGGCGCGGGGAGGGGCTCGCCGGAAGGGAGGGGGCGCGCTGGAAGGATGGCGAACGTTTTTGGCTGACGAGGATCCGGCACGAAACGCTCGCCACTGCGGCACCCGTGCCCCAATTTTGCTTGGAGATCTCGGCAACATTGTTCGGGCAACAACGATCGGGAACAACGTGAATCGTAAACGACGGTCTAAATGTGTCCATATAAATATCCAATATCCAAAAGGCACCCAAAACCCTGAAAGTTCCGCCAGAGCCTCAGACTTTCAGTCGCGAGCGTAGACGCCCTCGCTCGCGTTCTTTCCCTTTGGAGTTCACACTCCCGATGGCCACCGCTAACGCCTCAGCGGTCATGGCCGCCAGGCCCGCGGTCGACGCCCTCCGCCGAAAGGTGCGCGCGTTGAAGACGCTCCCGTTCACGAAATGTTTTCGCCTCCGGAACGGCACTGATCTGGTGCCTTCGGTGCGAGCGATCTCGGACGCTTCCCGCGCCAGCCTTCCGATCTCCCGCGGACTCACCGTCGATCACCCCGCCAAACTCGTTCAGGCGCCTCGCGCGTCCAACGCCCGCGTCGGCGCCGTCCGCGTGGTCGCCCGCGCCATCGCTGCCCCCGAGGCCCCCGCCGTCACCAAGCGAGTCTTCACCTTCGGCGACGGACAGGCCGACGGCGACGCCTCCATGAAGACCCTGCTGGGCGGCAAGGGCGCCAACCTCGCGGAGATGAACCGAATCGGTCTCTCCGTCCCCGCGGGATTCACCGTCACCACCGAGACGTGCGCCGCGTTCCACGAAAACGGCGGCGAGCTCCCGGCTGGCTGCTGGGACGAGATGCTCGAGGGACTCGCGTTTGTGGAGAAGTGCATGGGGAAGAAGCTGGGCGACGCGTCCGACCCCTTGCTCCTCTCCGTCCGCTCCGGCGCGGCGGTCTCCATGCCCGGCATGATGGACACCGTCCTCAACCTCGGACTCAACGACGACGTCGCCGAGGGACTCGCCGCCAAAGCCGGCGAGAAGTTTGCGTTTGATTCCTACCGCCGATTCCTGGACATGTACGGAGACGTGGTCATGGGCATCGAGCACCACCTGTTCGAGCACCAGATCGACTCGCTGAAGAAGGAGGTGGGCGTCGCGCAGGACAACGAGCTCACCGCGGAGCACCTGAGGGAGCTCGTTAAGCGGTACAAGAAGGTTTACGAAGCCGAAGGGAAGATGTTCCCGCAGGAGCCCCTCGAGCAGATGCGCCTCGCGGCGAACGCGGTGTTTGACAGCTGGAACAGCGACCGCGCGAAGAAGTACATGGCGATCAACCAGATCACCGGCCTGAAGGGCACCGCGGTGAACATCCAGGCCATGGTGTTCGGCAACATGGGCGAAACCTCGGGCACCGGGGTTTGCTTCACGCGCAACCCCTCCACGGGCGAGAACCTCCTCTACGGAGAGTACCTGGTCAACGCCCAAGGCGAAGACGTCGTCGCGGGAATCCGCACGCCCGAGGATATCCTCACCATGAAAACCGCCCTGCCCCAGGCGTACGAAGATCTGGTCAGAAACACCCAGTTGCTCGAGAAGCACTACAAGGACATGCAGGACATCGAGTTCACCGTGCAGGAGGGTAAGCTGTACATGCTTCAGACGAGGAGCGGCAAGCGCACCGGCGCGGGCGCCGTGAAGATCGCGGTCGACCTCGTGGAGGACGGCATGATCGACAGGCAGCGCGCGGTGCAGATCGTGGAGCCCACGCACGTGGACCAGCTCCTCCACCCGCAGTTCAAGGACGAGTCGGCGTACGCCGCGGACGTCATCGGCGTCGGCCTGCCCGCGTCACCCGGCGCAGCCGTCGGCCAGGTTGTCTTTGACACCGAAACCGCCGAGGAGCTCAACTCGCAGGGCAAGAAGTGCATCCTGGTGCGCGTGGAGACCTCACCCGAGGACGTGGGCGGGATGAACGCGGCGGAGGGTATCCTCACCGCGAGAGGAGGCATGACGAGCCACGCGGCGGTGGTGGCGCGCGGGTGGGGCAAGACGTGCGTGTCGGGATGCTCCGAGCTCGTCGTCGACGAGGAGAACAGGTGGCTCTCGCTGGGCGGCGTCAAGCTGCACGAGGGCGACTGGTTGTCCCTCAACGGCACCACCGGCGAGGTGATCCGCGGGCAAGTTGAGCTCGCGCCCCCGGCAATCTCCGGCGATCTCGACAAGTTCATGACCTGGGTCGACGAGTTCCGCCGCCTCAAGGTTCTCGCCAACGCGGACACCCCCGAGGACGCCAAGACGGCGAGGGATAACGGCGCGGAGGGCATCGGTTTGGTCCGCACCGAGCACATGTTCTTCGGCACCGGCGAGAGAATCATGGCCGTGCGCCGCATGATCATGGCCGCTGACACCGCGACGCGCGAGGCGGCGCTGACCGACCTCCTCCCGTACCAGCGCGAGGATTTTGAGGGGATCTTCCGCGCCATGGACGGGTGCCCGGTGACGATTCGTCTTCTCGACCCGCCGCTTCACGAGTTTCTCCCCGACGGCGACCTCGACGAGATCGTCGCGATGCTCTCCGCCGACACCGGCGCGGACGAGCACGAGGTCGTGGAGCGCATAGAGAAGCTCGCGGAGATTAACCCCATGCTCGGCTTCCGGGGTTGCCGCCTCGCCATCACCTACCCCGAGATTGGCCGAATGCAGGTTCGCGCGATCCTCGAGGCGGCGGTGGCGGTGCAGGCGGAGGGCAAGGTTGTCATTCCAGACATCATGGTCCCCCTCGTCGGCACTCTCGAGGAACTGAGGGATCAGACGGCGATGATCCGAGAGACGGCGAAGGCGGTTTTCGAGGAGAAGGGCGCGGAGGTGGCGTACAGGATCGGGACCATGATCGAGATTCCCCGCGCGGCGCTCATGTCGGATCAGATCGCGACCGAGGCGGAGTTCTTCTCCTTCGGCACCAACGACCTGACGCAGATGACCTTTGGTTACTCTCGCGACGACGTGTCCAAGTTTTTGCCCACGTATCTGGAGCGCGGGATCCTCAAGCACGATCCCTTCCAGGTGCTCGACCAGGCGGGCGTGGGGCAGCTCATCGAGACGTCGGTGCAGAGGGGCCGCGCGACGAGGCCGGAGCTCAAGGTTGGCATCTGCGGGGAGCACGGCGGCGATCCATCCTCCGTGGATTTCTTCCACCGCAAGGATCTGGACTACGTGTCCTGCTCGCCGTTCCGCGTGCCGATCGCGCGTCTGGCGGCGGCGCAGGCGGCGCTCAACAACTGAGCCCTCGACAGCGAGCGAGACGACGACATCGAATCAATTCATTTCAATACAGCGTACAAGTACATACCATCGTCCCTCGCGTGTGGTGCCTCCCCCTCACCGTGACTCATCGCTCCGACCGTCCGAAGATGAATCACATCAGTCCTCCATCTCGGTAGGCTTGAGGGCCCAGTCCGGGGCCTTGTCTGCTTCGTACCTGTAGTCGTACGTGAGCTCCTCTCCCGGCGCTATGTGCTCCTTGGCGAAGATGCCCACCCTGTGATCGCCGCGGACCATGAGAACCTTCGCGTAGCAGTTTGGCGTCGCGGAGTGGTTCGCGAACTTGAGCTTGTTGCCCCTGACCGCCGCGTCCAGCACCCACTGGTCGTTGAGGTTGAACAGGAAGCTGGAGTTGAGCTTGTCGTAAATCTTACCCCGGCGGTCCGCCTCCGTCTGCGATATGAGCTCGCCGGTGTACTCGCCGAGGAGCTCGTTCTTCCGCGCCCCGTTCTTCAAAAAGCATCCCCACCCCTCGACGCCCGACAAACCGAGGCACGCGTGCTTGTGCTGTCGGAGGTAGAGCTTCATGTTGCCGCACTGCTCGTTGGGATCGGTCCTGGCGGCGGTCGCCTCGACGGGCACCTTCGGCGGCGCCGGCACGGGCTCGCAGATGTCGGTGAACGGCCACCCGTCGCGGCGCTCGTGCGCGATCGTCTCGGCGGTGTGCGCGCAACGCTTGCAGATGTCGGGGTCGCACTCGCGCGCGGCGGCAAAGCACGGGCACGCGCGCGTCATGCACGTCCCGCTCTTGCAGTTGCACCCCGTGAACGCGTTGGCGCATCGCGAGAGCGGCCCGCGGCAGCTGCAGTACTTTTCGCAAAAGTTCCCGTCGCTCATGCACGCGCACGTCCTCGCGTTGCAGCCGCCCGGACCGCACTCGCACGGCGTGTACTGGGTCCACACGTGGTCCTCTTCGTTCGTCATCCGCCGGCGAATCACCGCGATGCTCGTTCGCTTGCGCTGGGTGATCCAACCCTTCCTCCTCTTCCCGCCCTTCCTCCGACCGCCCCCGCGACCGCCGCCGCCGCCCCGACCCTCCTCGTCCTCGGCGTCGCTCTGGTGCTCCGACCGCGACGCCTCCGCCTCGCCCTCGCGTTGAAGGTCCGCACGGAGACGTCGGTACACCTCGACGCACGGGGGGCCGTCGATGGCGCGGGCTATGGCGCACGGATCGCCGCCGGCGCCGTACGTGACCCTCATCTTCGCGTAGTACGACTCGTCAAAGGAGGACCAGCGCGGGGCGCCCGCGTCGCCGCGGCGGTCCGTCCGTCTGACCGGCGTGGAGACCACCGCGTCGGCGTCGACGCCGCCGGGCACGGGGTGGTCGTCGAGAACGTCAACCGTCGAGATGTCGTCGCCGGCGCGAGGGGACTTCCGCGTCGGAGTGTTCGTTTGCGTTTGTTTCTGGGGCGTTCCGCGAGTTGACCTCCGCGGCGCGGCCCTCGCCTTCTCCGCCCTGGCCGTCGCCGCCTCGCCCGCCTCGCGCTTGATCCTCGCCGCGTCGAAACGGATGGGGGAGGCGCCGGTGGGCGCGTCGGCCGAGGCGTTCACGCTTTTCTCCGAGGCGTTCACGCTCTTCTCCGAGGCGTTCCCGCTCTTCTCCAAGGCGTCGATGAGCCAACACCCGGGCCCGCACGGTGGCTGAGCGAGCGCGGGGCGATCGATTTGGCCGCGCGTCTTGCGCCCAGCCGCGGCCGCCGCCGCCGCCGCCTCCTCCGCCTCCTTCGCCGCGCGTCGTGCCGCCTCCATGTGTGTCTTGCTTCGATGGTGTGGGTTTCTGCTCGCCTCCTCCTCGCCGAGCTTCACCGTCGGCTGCGCGTGCCCGCAGCCGTGCAGGTTACAGTCGTAGTGGTGGCACCTCGGGCAGTACAGCGTTCGGAACGAGTCCAGCGCGGGGCCCACGTCGGCATGTCGCAGGAGTGCGCCGCCGTTGACGTCCTCCGTCCAGTCGGGCTCCGCGAGAAACCGCCACGCCACGAGGTTCCACAGCTTCGTCTCTCGAGAATCCCTGCGACGAACGGGAGCGACGTCGGCGTTGTCCGCCATCCCGCGGGTCGCTCGCCGCGTAATCTCGGGTCCTTGGGACGCGTCCCCGCCATCCTTCACGTTCGCCTTGTCGCGCCCGCCGACGCCGCGCTTTTTGCCGTCGGATCCCGTCCCTTCCTCCTCCTCCTCCTCCTCCTCCACCTCCTCCTCCTCCTCGTCGGAGCCCGGGTCCATCTTGATTTCGACGTCACCCTCCTCCTCCGCTCCCTCTTCCTCGCCAAACTTCGCGTCCCCCTTGGCCGCCGCGAGCGCCGCGCGGTACTCCTGCGCGGCGCGTACCCCAGCCGCGTGCGCCGCCTTCGCGTCCTCGTGAATAGCCGCGACGTTCGAGGCGCCGCGCCGGTCGATTCGTTCGCTCTTTTCACCCCCGGAACGAGCGTGTGTTCGAGCCTTCTGGAGCGTCCTCATCCTCGCGCGTAAGATCCTAGGGTCCAAACGCAGGTTCGCCGCGACCGCCTCGATGCACCGCGTCGTGGTTCCGAGGCACACGGCGGCGGCGTAGATGAGGTAATCGGTGCGCCTGTCCCAGTGGCGCTTCGCCGCGGCTTCGTCGATCTTTGCCGCTTCGTCGACGTTCTCCTCCGCCTCCGCCTTGCCCCTCCTCGCGGCGACGCGCTCCTTCTTCCCCTCCTTCTTCGCGGTCCGCCGCCTCGCGCGTCGCTCCGTGCCGTCGCTCTCATCACCCAGGCCATCGACGTCAGAGCCCAATTCATCACCCTCCTCCTTCGAGTCCGACTCGCTCGCGTCAGAGTCGGAGAGTTCTTGGTAGAGCTCGCCCTCGTTGTCGCGGAGCATCAGCCGGCGATGGACCTCGTCCTGGACGTAGGAGTTCTCGTGCGCGCTGTAGATGTAGCTGGTGTACGGCGGAACGTTCTTGACCGCGGGCAGGGTCTCGGTGAGGCACTGCACGATCTCCTCGGTCATGGCCGAGGAGGCTCCGTTCTCCCAGCGCCTCACCATCACGGTCGCGACGTCGGGACCGCGGTAGGGATCTGACATTTCGAACCCCGGGTCGTCGGGATCGGCGCGATCCGCGATGGCGTCCGCCGCGCGGGCCGTCGCGCGATCTTTGCGTTTGGCGTCCTCCGCCGCGATGCCGCGCAGGGTCGGCGCGAGGTTCGCGGCGAGCCGTACGGACGCCCAGTTGTTCTGCTGCGCGCTGAAGATTTTGCGATGCGATGCGAGGCACCTGGTGACCGCGCGCGTGAACGCGGCGTCGTCCATCGCCGCGAGTACCTCGTTGGACTCGAGCGCGAGATCGAAGTCGGTGGAGCCGTCATTTCCGGTCATCGCCGTCGCATCCGCCGTGCTGTCGGGGGCGCTCGCGTGGCGTTGTTGCGGCACCCCGGTCTCCCGCCTCGTCCTTCCCGTCGCGGGCGCCATTCGCGATTCTGGGATCGCTCCGACCCGCCGAAGCGCCAGTCTCCGACCCGAGGCGCGCGGGGTTTCGCCGATCCGACGCCGTTATCCTCTATCCTGCGCGAGAGATCCGCGCGTGCGTCTCGGCGCCGTGGAGGCAAGAATGACGCCGTTGAGCTCCGGGCTCGTTTACGGGGACGGGCTTGTGAAGGATGATCGACAAGAGGAGCTGGGTTCCCACCAAAAGAACACAGACATGCAGAGTCGCGATTGGTACTCGCACTCGAACAAGTTGTCTACCTCATGAATCACGTCGACGAACGACCCCTTTGACCCCTGCTGTTCCTCCTCGCGTTGCCGTAGTACGAGCCGCTGTGGTAACTCCCCTCGCGCTCGCCGATCTCTTCCCTCTCTCGCGGCGAATCCTCCGCCCTGCGCTCGCGCCAACCCCTGAACCTCCGGTTTCCCTCCGCGGCTCCCCCTTCTCTGTCGAACTCGTCGAACCGGTCCCCGTATCCGTCGGAGCCGCCGTATCCGTTCCATCCGTTCCGCCCCCCCGGACCGCCCCTGCCCCTACCCCTGCCCCTGCCTCGACCTCGACCTACGCCCGCTCCCGCCCACGGCGGCGGCCTCGGGCCCCGGACGCGCCTGGGACCGCCCTGCGGCCTGTCGGGGTCGACGGGCATCCCCTTCACATCCGCGACGATGCGCCTGCCGGAGTTGTTCCCCTGCAGCCGCTCGCGCGCAACCTCCATGACCCCGAGGGGCGATATCGGCAAGAACGTGAGCTGCGCGCGGTCGTGCTGCGCCGCCTCGAGGAACGCCGTCTCGACCTCCTTCCTGTGCGCGCGATCGTGCATGTCGATGTAATCGATCATGACCAACCCGCCGATGTCTCTCAGCCTGAGCTGGAGCGCAATCTCCTTCGCCGCCGCCACGTTCACCTGCGCCGCGACGGACTCGTTGTCGCTGTCGTTAATGAACGCGGCGCGCCCGGCGTTGACGTCGATGGCGGTGAGCGCCTCCGTCTGCTGAATCACGATGTGCGCCCCGGGAAGCGACTCGTCTGAAGACTTGAGCCACACCCGCTCATCCGCGGCGGACTCGACGGCTTCGGACACGTTCTTGCCCAGAGCGTCGAACACGTTCTCCGGGCCCGTGTGCAGCCGCACGCGCCGGATGATCTCGTCCGTCGCGCCCGTTCGCCTCAGGTCCGAGACGATCGCCTCGTACGACGACATCGAGTCGACGGTGAGCCTCGCGACTCGCTCGCCGAAGAGGTCCCGCACCAAAATCTGCTCCACGGTGGCGGCGTCGAGGAGCCTGCGGGGAAACGGGCTCCTGCCCTGGAGCCCCGCGGCTTCGACCGCGGCCCTCGCTCTTTCCCGGACGACGTCCCAGTCGTCGGCTAAGGACCTGATGTCCATCTCGAGAACCTCCTTGGACACCCCCGCCGCCTCCGTCCGCATGATGAGCGCGCAATCGCTCGGGACGACGGTGGCGCCCACAGCCTTGACGTAGGCGCGCGCCTGCCCCGCGAGCTTCCTGCTGACGTACACCCCCTCGCCGTCGGGGCAGAGCACCACGTTCCTCCCCGGTAACGTCGGCCTCGCGGTGACCCTCGGGCCCTTGTGACCGGACCCGAGCCGCGTGACCTGAACCACCACGGGCATCCCCGGCCGCCAGTGCTCCACAACCTTGTTCGCGCCCGTGAGCTCCGAGTCGCGCCCCTTAGTGGCGACGTGCTGCTTCCACGGCGTCCAGCCGTGGTGCGTCGCGCCCCTCGGACCGCCGCCGCTCCGAAGCCACGCGCTGGAGTACGCCTCTTCGAAGTCCCCGCCCTGTGAGTCGCCGAGGGGCGACGACGCCGGTTCCGACCGAGGGTTGGGGTAAAAACGCTCGGACGCGGGGACCGACCGGCTCGCGGCGCGCGTGCGCTCCTTGGCGCGCAGCGCGTCGCGCCGGCGGGCCTCCAGCGTCGCCTCGTGCCGCTGGAGCTCCTCGTCGATCGTCTCGTCCACGGGCGCGTACGAATCATCGTCGTCCTCGTCCGAACCCTCGCCCGAACCCTCGCCCGAACCCTCGCCCGAACCCTCGCCCGAACCCTCGCCCGAACCCTCGCCCGAACCCTC
>Ga0181571_10001298_pt1 | contig 17895 bp, 19 predicted proteins | sample 101ome_17_FD_132440 | JGI IMG/M metagenome (GOLD analysis project Ga0181571, IMG submission 132440) | Coastal salt marsh microbial communities from the Groves Creek Marsh, Skidaway Island, Georgia - 101407AT metaG (megahit assembly) | ecosystem: Environmental > Aquatic > Marine > Intertidal... | reverse complement strand
GGAACAGCCGTTCATCCTGCCCACGGGGGACAACAGCGTGCGCACGGCCTTTGACGCATTGGCAAGCCGGTTGGCGGTGCGGCCGCAGATCGTGGCAGAGGTCGACGACATGGCAATGATGCGCCTGCTGGCCCGTGAAGACATCGGGCTGGCTCTTGTGGCGCCTGTCGTGGTGAAGGACGAGCTGGCCAACGGACGCTTGGTCGAAGCGCTGGACCATCCGCAAATACGCGAAGCATTCTACGCGATCACCCTGCGCAGGCGGTTCCCGAACCCGTTAGTGCAGCAGTTGCTCGGCGCAGGCTCTGCCCCGGAAACAATAGACAATTCACAACGCAGTTAGCGTTGCTCTGTCTTGGTTTGACTGGCGGTAGTGGTGAGCCGTGCAGGATTCGAACCTGCGACCCACTGATTAAAAGTCAGTTGCTCTACCAACTGAGCTAACGGCCCACTGGCGGCGCTTCTAGAAAGAGTGGCAAATGGGGTCAACCCCACAAATGCGCGAAGCTCTGGATTTCGTGTTGGGAGCGCAGTATACGCGCCGAAATGCAGAACACGCGGGATAATGGCCTGCCGTTCATGAAAATGCACGGGCTGGGCAACGACTTTGTCGTCATCGACGAGCGAGAAAAACCTTCGCGCGTCGATTCGGAATTGGCGATTGCAATGGCGGACCGGCATCGCGGCGTTGGGTTTGACCAATTAGCCGTAATTTCTGATTCTGACAGCGGCGCGGATGCGCATCTGACATTCTGGAATGCGGATGGGAGCCTTTCTGCCGCTTGCGGGAATGCCACCCGCTGTATCGCGCGCTTTTTGATGGCTGAGAAACAGTGCACATCACTGAGCCTGACCACCGCACGCGGGACGCTCTTGGCGCAGGATGCTGGTGACGGGCTGACTTCTGTAAATATGGGCCAGCCGCAACTGGATTGGCTGGAAATTCCGCTGGCGGAAGAGTTGGATACGCTGAAGTTACCAATCGAAGGCGCGCCAACCGCGACGGGAATGGGTAATCCGCATTGTACGTTCTTCGTGGAGGATGTGGCCGCGATTGACGTCGCAACCGAAGGCGCGCGGTATGAGCGTCACCCGCTCTACCCGCAGCGGACCAATGTGCAATTCGCGCAGCTTATCGGGCCGGACCATATTCGTATGCGGGTCTGGGAACGGGGCGCGGGGCTGACGCTGGCGTCCGGTTCGTCTTCTTGTGCAACTGCTGTCGCGGCCGCGCGACGCGGGCTGACGGGGCGCAAGGTCAAGATTGAGCTGGATGGCGGCACAATTCATATCGACTGGCGCGAGGACGGGGTCTGGATGACCGGCCCGACCGCGCATGTGTTCAACGGGGTTTGGAACGGCTGATATGCGCCCTGCTGCCCCAAAATTCACCACTCTTGGCTGCCGCCTCAACGCTTATGAAACGGAAGCGATGAAGGAGCTTGCGGCGCAGGCGGGTGTCTCTGATCTGGTGGTCGTGAATACCTGTGCGGTGACGGCAGAAGCCGTGCGCAAGGCGCGACAGGAGATTCGCAAACTGCGCCGGGATAACCCGAATGCGCGGCTCGTCGTCACGGGCTGTGCGGCGCAAACGGAGCCGGAAACCTTTGCCAACATGGGCGAAGTTGATCTGGTGGTCGGCAATACGGAGAAGATGCAGCCTGACACTTGGGCCAAGCTTGCGCCTGATTTCATTGGCGAGACAGAGCCGGTGCAGGTGAATGACATCATGGCCGTTACGGAAACGGCCGGGCATCTGATTGACGGGTTTGGTACGCGGAGCCGTGCCTATGTGCAGGTGCAAAACGGCTGTGACCACCGCTGCACCTTTTGCATTATTCCGTTCGGGCGGGGCAATTCGCGCTCGGTCCCTGCCGGAACGGTGGTGGATCAGATCAAGCGGCTGGTGCAGTCGGGCTACAACGAGGTCGTGCTGACCGGCGTGGACCTGACAAGCTGGGGGGCCGATCTCCCCGCCAACCCGAAGCTGGGCGATCTGGTGATGCGCATCCTCAAACTGGTGCCGGATTTGCCGCGGCTGCGGATCTCATCTATCGACTCGATCGAGGTGGACGAGAACCTGATGCAGGCGATTGCCACCGAGCCGCGCCTGATGCCGCATTTGCATCTGAGCCTGCAACATGGCGATGATCTGATCCTGAAACGGATGAAACGGCGACATTTGCGGGATGATGCGATCCACTTTTGCGAGGATGCGCGGAAAGTACGGCCTGACATGACCTTCGGGGCCGACTTGATTGCAGGATTTCCGACGGAAACAGAGGCGCATTTTGAAAATTCGCTGAAGCTGGTCCGCGAATGCGATCTAACGTGGCTGCATGTGTTCCCCTATTCGCCACGCCAAGGCACGCCCGCTGCGCGGATGCCGCAGGTCAATGGCCAAGTGATCAAGGAACGCGCGGCGCGTTTGCGGGAAGCTGGCGATGCGAAAGTGTCGGAACATCTGGCGCAGCAAAAAGGGCGACGCCATGCGGTATTGATGGAAAACCCGCGGATGGGCCGGACGGAGCAATTTACCGAAGTTGCTTTTGACACCGACCTGCCTGAGAGTGCGATCATCACCGCAGATATCATCGGGCGCATTGGCCAACAACTGACGGGCCAACCCGTCAGCTAGGAGCCGCCATGCATCCGAATCCCACTTTTCGCACCAAGAACGAGGCTCTGAACCTCGATTTCGCGCGGAAGCGTGGCTTTGGCATATTGAGCATCAATGGGGCAGCGGGGCCGCTCGTATCGCATGTGCCGCTGCTGCTTTCGGATGACGGAGCGACCGCCGACTTTCATCTTGTACGGTCGAACCCCATCGCGCGGGAGGTGAAACAGCCTGTGCCGGCCGTGTTCGCCCTGTCAGGTGGTGACAGCTATATTTCGCCCGATTGGTACGGGATCGAGGATCAGGTGCCGACGTGGAATTATGTCGCGGTGCATCTGCGCGGTGACATTGCCCCGCTACCAGCCGACGACCTGCGCGGGCTGATCGAGGCGTTAAGCGCGCATTTCGAGGAGCGGTTGCTGCCAAAAGCGCCCTGGCTATCCGAAAAAATGACCGAAGGCTTGATGGAGCGGATGATGCGGCAGATCGTGCCTTATCGGCTGACCATCGCCAGCGTGGACGGCACATGGAAGCTGGGACAAAACAAACCAGACAGCGCACGGCTTGGGGCAGCGCGTGCGGTCGCGGAGGCAGGAATCGGGCAGGAACTGGCATGGCTGGCGGCGCTGATGGAGGAGCCGCCTGTGCTCGGCTAGCGCGGCGAATCAATCAAGGAAAGCCCAGCTTTCGGCCCCGTCGAAGTGGCGCACGGGGATTGCGGCGTAGGCGGCGGCATCTTCTAGCGCAGCGAGGTTGAGGGCGAAGCGGGCATCAGGGCCGGAATCGACGCTTTCGTAATGGGTGGTCGCACCGCAGCGGCTGCACGAGCAGAAATCAATAAGCCCATCCCCCCAGCGGTAACGGATGAGGGGCGAATCGACTGGGAGTTGCACATCGAGCGTAACTGCAGCGCGGGTGGTATAGCCCCAAACGGCGCCCAAGCGGCGACAGATCGAGCAATTGCACCGCACACCCCCGGCGGGCAGCGTTGAGACAGTCCAGCGCACCGCGCCACAATGACAGCAACCGCCATACATGCCTCTGTTTCCCTCCAATTCAATGCGCTTGGTGTACTTCTATCACCCCTGCGCCCGATTGTCCGCTGGACGTAGCTGATTTTGGTAGTTAAACAGCCCGCGAATGGTCGGCGGTACTCCGCCGGCTGTCCTGTTCGTATGGGCTTAATGCCCGGAAATATCGGAGATGCACCCCGTGTCACACGCTGAAGAACACCAGGGCACACGCCGCGACTTTATCTACTATGCAACGGCTGGCGCCGGCGCAGTAGTTACCGGCGCTGCTGTCTGGCCGCTCGTCAATCAGATGAACCCCTCCGCAGATGTTCAGGCGCTTGCCTCCATCCGCGTTGACGTTAGCCAGGTTACGCCAGGCAGCCAAATTACCGTTCTGTGGCAGGGAAAGCCGGTTTTCATCCGCGCCCGCACCGAGAACGAAATCGCTGCAGCACGCGATGTGGACGTTGATGCGCTTCCTGATCCGGAAGCAAACAACAACAATATCGGCGATGCAGCCGCAACCGACGAAAACCGTGCGCTGTCTGAAGATGGTGTCTGGCTCGTACAGATGGGCGTTTGCACCCACCTCGGCTGTGTGCCGCTTGGTGAGGCCGGTGATTTTGGCGGCTGGTTCTGCCCCTGCCACGGCTCGCACTACGACACGGCCGGCCGGATCCGCAAAGGACCGGCACCGCGCAACCTTCCCGTTCCTGTTGCAGCATTCGTCGACGAAACGACGATCCAGCTCGGCTAAGGAGATCATTGATGTCTGGCATTCCGCACGATCATTACGAACCGAAGTCGAACGGTGAGAAGTGGCTCAACAGCCGCCTCCCCATTGTTGGCCTTCTTTACGACACCCTGATGATTCCCACCCCTAAGAACCTGAACTGGATGTGGATCTGGGGCATTGTCCTGACCTTTACGCTGGCGTTGCAGATCGTCACCGGCATCGTGCTGGTGATGCACTACACGCCGCATGTCGACATGGCGTTCAACTCCATCGAGCACATCATGCGCGACGTGAATGGCGGCCATATGATCCGCTACTTCCATATGAACGGTGCATCGCTTTTCTTCGTGGCCGTTTATGCGCATATCTTCCGTGGCCTTTACTACGGTTCCTACAAGGCGCCGCGCGAAGTGACGTGGATCATCGGTATGCTGATCTACCTGCTGATGATGGCGACCGGCTTCCTCGGCTACGTTCTGCCTTGGGGCCAGATGTCGTTCCACGGTACCGCCGTGATCACCGGCCTGTTCGGCGCGATCCCGTTCATCGGTGAAGCGCTGCAAACATGGCTCTTGGGTGCATCGGCTGTTGGCCAGCCCGCGCTGAACCGCTTCTTCTCGCTGCACTACCTGCTGCCGTTCATCATTGCTGGCCTCGTGATCGTCCATATCTGGGCCTTCCACTCGACCGGCAACAACAACCCGACGGGTGTTGATGTGCGCCGTACTTCGAAGGAAGAAGCACAGAAAGACACCCTGCCCTTCTGGCCCTACTTCGTGATCAAGGATCTGTTCGCATTGGCAGTGATCCTCGTGATCTTCATGGCGATTGTCGGCTTCATGCCGAACTACCTTGGCCACCCCGATAACTACATCGAGGCAAACCCGTTGGCGACACCTGCGCATATCGTTCCTGAATGGTACTTCCTGCCGTTCTACTCGATTCTGCGTTCGTTCACCGCTGACGTATGGGTCGTGATGTTTGCTGAGTGGATTTCCTTCGGCATCATCGACGCCAAGTTCTTCGGCGTGCTGGCGATGTTTGGCGCCATCGCGGTGATGGCGCTGGCACCGTGGCTGGACACCTCTTCGGTCCGTTCCGGCCGCTATCGCCCGATGTTCAAGTGGTGGTTCGCCCTGCTGGTTGTCGACTTCTTCGTCCTGATGTGGACGGGTGCGATGCCAGCTGAAGGGATCTACCCGATCATCGCGCTGATCGGTTCGGCCTACTGGTTCGCCTACTTCCTCGTTCTACTTCCGCTTCTGGGCGTGATCGAGAAGCCGCTGCCGGTACCGGCAACGATCGAGGATGATTTCAATGACCACTACGGCAAGCCTTCGGGCACTCCGGCCGAGTGAGAAAGGACAAAGACTGATGTTCCGTAAACTCACCCTTACCGCCGCCGTAGCGCTCGGGTTGGCAACTGCCGCAACGCAGGTGTCCGCTGCTGGCGAGGCGCATGTCGAGGACTTCGACTTCTCGTTCGAAGGTCCATTTGGCAGCTACGATCAGATGCAGCTCCAGCGTGGCTTGCAGGTCTACACCGAAATCTGCGCAAGCTGCCACGGTCTGCGTCAGGTGGCCTTCCGCAACCTGCACGACGAAGGTGGACCGGCCCTGCCGGAAGACCAAGTGCGTGCTTACGCGGAATTCTACGAGGTCTATGACGCCGAGTTGGACGACTTCCGCACTGCGACACCGGCCGACAAGTTCCCCGATTCGGCGCTTGAAAACGCACCTGACCTGAGCCTGATGGCGAAGGCACGCGCGGGCTTCCACGGCCCCTACGGCACAGGCCTCAACCAGCTCTTCAAGGGCATGGGCGGCGCTGAATATATTGCCTCCCTGATGATTGGCTATGAAGAACCCCCTGAGTGTGCGCCTGAAGATTTCGACGGTTACTACAACACGGCCTTTGCTGCTGGCGGTTTCCCCGAAAGCTGCATCGACGAAAAGGGCAAGCACATGGTTCCGGGCAGCTGGATCGGCATGCCGCAGCCGCTGTGGGGCGAGGACGTAGAATATGCTGACGGCCATTCCAACGACCTGCACCACGAAGCAGAGGATATCGCGGCCTTCCTGATGTGGACCGCGGAGCCGAAGCTGGTTGCCCGCAAGCAGGCTGGCCTGACTGGCGTGATCTTCCTGACGATCCTGTCAGTGCTGCTATATCTGACGAACAAGCGCCTTTGGGCACCGCACAAAGCGGCAGCCAAGCGTAAAGACTAAGTCTTTACCAAGACCGAATAGAAAGGCCCGCCAAGTGCGGGCCTTTTTCTTTTGTGGTAATCAGAATCAGCTAGCACCGAGATAAGCGCGCAAGGCAGGTGGCGGATTTTCCATAAAAGAGCGTGCTGGATGCGGGCCGGTGACCGAACCGTCAGCGACGAAGATGATCTCGTCAGCGATTCGCAGCGCGTCTTGCGGATCATGCGTGACCATAAGAACCGTGCGCCCTGCCCCGGCAAATGTGTCCTGTACCAGATCGAGCATTTCGAGCTTCAAGGCGGGACCGAGCGCGGAGAACGGCTCGTCGAGCAATACCAGCGGCCTGTCTTGCAAAAGCGCCCGCGCGAGGGCGGCACGCGCTTGCTGGCCGCCGGAAAGGGTCGCCGGTTTGCGGGTGCCCATATCTGCCAGACCAACCTGCGCCAACGAAGCCGTTACCTGTGCCTCCTGCGCTGCTGAAAGGCGCAAGTCAGGCGACAGGGCCAAGCCTACATTGGCGGCAATCGTCAGGTGCGGGAAAAGGTTATTATCCTGAAATAATGATGTGCAGGGGCGTGCGCCAGGGCGCAGATCGGTGATGTCGGTGCCGTCCCAGAGCACGCGGCCAGAAGCGGGAGTATAAAAACCGCCAATGACATTCAGAAGGCTGGATTTGCCCGCGCCAGACGGCCCGATGAGGGCGGTGATTCCGCCTGCCGCCAAGGAAAAGCTTGCGCTGAGACGGAAATTCTCCTGACGCAGTTCAAGCTGGTCAACTGTCAGCATCTATGCGGCCTCCGCGATCAAAGAACCAAAAAAGGGCGAGGCTCAGCCCCACGAGAAGGAGCGCCGCACTGGCTGCGGCCTCCATACGATAGGCCCCCATCAGGCGGTACATGGCAAGAGGCAGCGTTTCTTGCCGGTCGGTTGCAAAGAGGGCGATCACCCCGAGATCACCCATAGAGAGCGCCGCCGAAAGCCCGAGCGAGAAGCCGATGGGCCGCCTGAGCCGAGGCAGGTAGAGCCAGCGGAGGCGGCGCCATCCGACAAGGCCCAACATATCGGCAAGTCTGCCAAAGTCATGCTCGGTTCGCGCGATTTCGGGCGCAAGGATGCGCAGGAGGAACGGCAGGCTCATTACGGCATTCAACACGACGGTGACGGCCAGAGCGATACGAGTGGGCGAGACAAAACCATAGACCAGAACAAAAAGCCCCGTGCCGATCACCAATGACGATGTGGCAAGGGGTAGGTTGCCTATCAGCGTTGTAAGCCGGTCTTGCCGGATGGCAAAGGATAGGGCCAGAACCAGCGCCAGAGCAGAGGCAACCAGCGCAACGACAATCGAGCACAGCGCGGCCTCCCAAACGGAGGGAGGCATGGCGGTGATCCCCGGTACGCCGCGCCAGACGATCATGAAAAGGGGCAGAAGCAGGAAAAACGCCGCCAGTGCGAGAGCGGCACCATCAAGAAATCGCGCGCCGCCGGTACGGCCATCCCAGCGCGGGACGTGGCGATCAAGCCCAGCGCCAAAGCCCTCGGGGATGGCGACAGCCATAGCGACCAGCACCGCGCCGACGCAAAGCGCCAGTTGCACCACTGATAGGACGGCTGCTTTACCAAGATCAAAATCGAAGCGGATGGCTTGATAGATTGCCAATTCGACTGTCGTTGCGCGGGGGCCACCGCCGAGCGTGAGCGCGACGGCAAAGCTTGTCAGGCAAATCAGGAATACCGCCAGCAAGGCACCGGGAACCACCGCTCGCAGCATGGGCAGCTCCAACACACGGAAAACCGGGGCGTTGAGACTTTCCGCAAGCCGGAAGCGCTCGGCTGGAACCGCAAGCCAGCCTTGCAAGAGAAAGCGGGTTGCGAGGGGAAGGTTAAAGAACACATGCGCCAGAACGACGCCTTGGAAGCCGTAAATCTGAACGGGAGGCAGACCAAGATAACCCAAAACGGTATTGACCACGCCGCCGCGCCCGAACACTGCGAGAAGGCCGATAATTGCGACGATCACGGGCAGGATAAACGGCGCACCGAGCAGAGAAACGAAAAGCTTGCGGCCCCAAAAATTGCGGCGCGCGAGCGCGCGGGCGACAGGTATCGCCAGACCAACGGATAGGAGCGCGGAAACTGCCGCTTGCAGAACGGTGAAACGGATGGCGGCAAGATCGGCAGCGCCGAGGACGATCCGCCCCTCAGCACGCCAGAGCACAGCGCCAAGTGTGCCCAGCACCAGAAACAGCACCAGCGCCGCAGCAGCGACGCTGGGCCATTTCGAAAAGTTTAGCGAGCGAGGGCCGCGCGCCATTCTTCGATTGCCGCGTCGCGCAGGGCGGCGGCATCCTCTGGCGGCAGGATGAGTGCCTTTTCCGGAGAGACGACTGCGCCGAAGCCTTCAGGCATGCCAGCGGACGGCTCAACGGCCGGATACATCCAGTTGGTCGTCGGGATGATCGACTGGAAGGCATCGCTCACCATGAAAGCAAGGAACGCATCGGCCAGTTCAGGCGCATCGGCTCCGGCGAGCTTGGCCGCAACCTCGACCTGCATGTAATGACCTTCATCAAAAATCCATGCGACCTTGCTGGCGTCCTCTTCCGCGATCAGGTGATAGGCGGGCGAGGTTGTGTAGGACAGCACGGCGTCTGATTCACCTTCGAGGAAGAGGCCGTAGGCCTCCGACCAGCCCGGTGTGACAGTGACAACGTTATCCGCCAGATTAGCCCAAAGCGCAGTGGCTTCGTCGCCATAGGCGGCTTTCACCCATGTGAGCAGGCCCAGACCCGGGGTCGAGGAGCGCGGATCTTGGATGATGATCGACAGGTCGCTGGCCGCAAGTGCACGAAAATCAGCAGGTGCTTGGGTATCTGCGTCGCTGACAAAGGCAAAGTAGCCCCAATCGAACGGCAGGAAGGTATCATCCGTCCAAGCGACAGGCAGATCGAGCGCGGCATCAACGCCATGCGGCGCAAAAAGGCCTGACTCAGCGGCAGCGGCCATCAGGCTATTGTCCAGACCGAGCACGATATCGGCCTCGGTTCCTGCGCCCTCAAGCCGGACGCGGGACATCAGCGCAGCGCCATCGCCCGCGCCGACAAATTGCAGGTCGCAATTGCAGACCTCTTCAAAAGCGGCCTCGACTGCGGGGCCGGGGCCCCATTCGCTGACGAAACTGTCATAGGTGTAGACAGTGAGCACAGGGGTTTGTGCCGACGCTGCGGTGGCAGCGAGGCAAAGTCCTGCGACATGGATCAGATGTTTGGTTTTCATTCCGTTATCCTCTTTCATGCGCCGGACGGATGGGGGCATTGAGGAGAACTCGAATGGCCTTCCCTCCGCCGGTTCTAACCGGTTCAGGTTCAACGGGTTCGCGTGGTGCATCTCAGCTCCTGACGGAGCACCCCGAGGTGAGGCAGAACATAACGCGGCAAATCGGTGACGCAAGGGCATAATTCCGGTCGAAAAATCTTGGCCCTCTCCGGCCATCAGGATAGACGGGTCTGCAAAGGAGTTCTGCGATGTCTTTCAATAGTTTCGGGCATGTCTACCGCGTCACCACTTGGGGGGAGAGCCACGGGCCAGCATTGGGCGCGACAGTTGACGGCTGCCCGCCGGGAATCGCGCTGGAGCCGGAGATGATCCAGACATGGCTCGACAAGCGCCGCCCCGGGCAGAACAAGAACACCACCCAGCGCAACGAACCTGATGCGGTCGAGATCCTCTCTGGTGTGTTCGAGGGCAAGACGACAGGCACCTCGATCCAGCTGATGATCCGTAACACCGATCAGCGCTCCAAGGACTATGGCGAGATCGCGCAGAGCTTCCGCCCTGGGCATGCGGATATCACCTATCACCAGAAATATGGCCTGCGCGACTATCGCGGCGGCGGGCGGTCCTCTGCGCGGGAGACAGCCGCGCGGGTTGCAGCGGGTGGTGTGGCGCGGGCGGCGATCAGCAACCTTATGCCCAAGGCCCAGATCAAGGGCTACATGGTCCAGATGGGCGACCGAAAGATCGACCGCGACCGCTTTGACTGGGACACGATCGACCAGAATGATTTCTGGTGCCCTGACGCGACCGCTGCGGCGGAATGGGAGGATTACCTCGATTTCCTGAGGCGGAAGGATCACAACTCCGTCGGCGCGATCATCGAAGTGGTTGCGCGCTGCGTACCGGCGGGCTTAGGCGCGCCGGTTTATGGAAAGCTGGATACCGATCTGGCCGCTGCGATGATGTCGATCAACGCGGTAAAAGGCGTGGAGATCGGTGAAGGCATGGCCGCCGCGGCGCTCACCGGCCGTGACAACGCAGACGAGATTACGATGGGGCCAAACGGGCCGGAATACAGCTCGAACCACGCGGGCGGTATTCTGGGGGGTATATCGACGGGGCAGGATATCGTCGTGCGCTTTGCGGTGAAGCCCACCTCTTCGATCCTCAGCCCGCGCAAATCCATCCGCATTGACGGCTCGCCGATTGATATTGTCACCAAGGGCCGACATGACCCCTGTGTAGGCATTCGTGCGGTGCCGGTGGGCGAGGCGATGATGGCCTGTGTGATCCTCGATCACTTCATGCTGGACCGTGCTCAGACCGGCGGCGTGCGCGGAAAGATCGGCTGATTTGCTCGACATCCTTGCAATAACCTTCCCGATCTTCGCGGTTGTGGCGTTCGGATACGGGATGGTGCGTGGCGGGCTGTTCTCGGGCGAAGACAATGCAGCGCTCGGCCGTTTCGCGATGAATGTGGCCCTGCCAGCGTTGATGTTTTCGGCGGCATCAGGTGGTGGCACCGGCGAAGGGGCGATCATCAACCTCTCTTATATGGCCACCTACGCTTTGGCAGGGATTCTGACGATTGCGGCGGCTTGGATCTGGTTCAAGCTGAACCTGACAGGCTCGGATACCGGCCCTGTGCGGCAAGCGATCGCCGTCATGGGATCGAGCTGCCCGAACTCGGCTTATGTCGGTTTTCCGGTGCTGATGCTTGCCGTACCAGAAATCGCCGCGCCTGTATTCGCGATGAATGTGATGGTGGAGAGCTTTTTGATCGTGCCACTGAGTTTCGTGATCCTCAGCGGCGCGGCGCGAACCAAGGGGCAGCCTGTCGGGCAGACAATCATGCAAACCGCTTGGGATGTATTGCGGCGGCCGATGGTTCTGGCGTTTTTGGCCGGTGTCGTGGTGTCCCTGCTTGGTATCCCCGTACCAGAGCCGGTTTCGCGGCTGGTAACGATGCTGGCTGCGGCGACGGCAGGGCTTGCGCTGTTCTTTATCGGCGGATCGCTGACGGGGTTGCCGCTCAAGGGCAACAAACGGATGGCGACAGAAATCGTGATCGCGAAACTTGTCATACATCCGCTCATGGCGGCATTGGCACTGTCGTTGATTGCGTTCTTTGGGCTACCGACACTCACCGGCCCGCTGGCCGTTGCGGTGATCCTTTCCGCAGCGATGCCGATGATCGGGGTTTACGCGATTTTCGCGCAGGATTACGGGCATGAAAACCTTGCCGCGCTGGCGATGATGGGCGCCACAGTGGGCGCCTTTTTCACCGTTAGCGGCTTACTGGTGTTCCTGCTGTAGATCAGAGGCCGGCGTCCAATAGGGCTTTGATATCCGACATGCGCGTGCCAGAGACGATGCGACCAAGCTGCATATCCCCGCGCAACATCACCAATGTCGAGCGGCGGGGGATCTCTAGGCGGCGCGCGAGATCACCATCGGAATACTGATCCCAATCGACCTGAATGAAGGTGATCTTTTCCTCATATTCTGGATTGTCGGCCTTGAGCTGATCAAGGACGCGGCTTTGGGCGCGGCAGGTCGAGCACCAATCGGCGTAGAAATCAACGAAAACCGTTTCGCCGGCGTCAAGGTGCTGTTGAACCAAGCCGGGGGTATAGGGAAGGACTTCGGCCTGCGCAAAAGCGGGAAGAACGCCAAAGGCGGCGAGGGCGGCAAGGAGGGTTCTGCGTTTCATATCGTATCCTTAGTAGCGAACGGAGAGATCCTGCATCCAATAGGGAAGCGTATCGAGCAGCCAGATTTCGGCCGCGGTGAGCCAGCCGAACCAGATGGCCAGGCCAGTGAGAACGAAGATACCCCCCATCACCGGACGACCGACGCCGGAGAGCGACAGCATCCAATCACGGCGGGCGCGGATGGCGGATTGTGCGCCGAGGCCAAGGGCGACGACAACTGTGCCAATGCCGAGCGCAAAGCTGACCATCGTCGCAAAGGCCCAGGCGAGGTTTTCGCCGGCGTAGGCGAGCGCAATCGCGCCACCCAGTGTTGGGCCGACGCAAGGCACCCAGACAAGGCCAAGAAGCATGCCGCCGAAAAACTGTCCCTGAAGGCGGGTGCGGTCGAGGGTATCGAACTGCCGGTCGGCACGATTGGCGAAGCCAGCAGTCGCCAAGGAGAAGCGGGCGGATAGCTGCGGAACGAGAAGGACGGCGCCGAATAATACCATCATCAAAGCGCCAATGCGGGAAACCAGCACATCATCAATGCCAAGGCTCCGCCCGAATACGGCTACACCGAAACCCACGATGACAAAACTCGTCATCAGCCCCGCCGCCAGTACCACAGGGCCGCGCTGGGTGAACTGCAACGAACTGGCCAACACAATAGGCAGAATGGGCAGTACGCAGGGGTTGATCAGCGTGAGCAGGCCCGCAAGATATCCAAAGACGATTTCCATGCAGGCAGATTGCACATCAGGGCGGCGGAAGTCATTTCATAAGCCGCTGACAGGCTATCACGTTACCGTTGGCTTTTGTTTCGACAGTTGCACCGCGAGGATGCCAGCAGCGACGATCAGCACGCCGATGATATCCATCGTGCCGAGTGCCTCGCCCAACAGGACCGCCGCAACGGCAACGCCGAAGAACGGATTGAGGAAGTGGAATGTCGCCGCCCGCACAGCGCCGATCCGGCCGACGAGCAGGAACCAAATCCACGTCGCCCCCAAGCCGGGGAAGAGGGTGGTATAGGCGAAGGCGACGACCAACTGCCAGGTCATGGTGATCGAAAGCGGTTCGAAAATAGCGGCAGGGACCAGCAGAGCTGCGCTACCCACCAGCATTTGCAGGCCGACGATCATCATCACGTTGCCGCCGGAGGAAGCACCCCGCACGGTGAGCGTAGCGACGGCCAGTGATACCACCGCGATTACGCATAACATCACCGCGACAAGATCGATACCGCCACCGAGACGCGCGCCCATGATGAGGGTCACACCGCCAAAACCCGCCAGAAGCCCAGCAACGCCCAGAACACCGATACGGTCCCGCAGTACAATCCAGCCGATCAAACCGACGATCAGCGGCATTGTGGAGGCAATAATGGCGGCGAGCGAGGCTTCGATTGTTTGCATCGCGATGAAATTGAGGCCGAGGTAAAGCGCGTTTTGGCAAATGCCAAAGACGATCACCGCTTGCCATTGTCGCCGCGACAGGCGGGCGCTCTCGCCCAGCGCGCGGGCAATCACGATGCCAAGCAAACCGGAGGCCAGAAAGCGGAAAACCAGCGACCACATGGGCGGCGCGTATTCGACAATCACACGCGCCGAGGTGAAGGCCGATGACCAGACAAACGCAAATACGAGCCCCATTGCGATTGATTTCACATCCATGACGCGCCGCGCTCCCTGTCAATGGCCCCTAACGAAGAAGGGCCGCTTAAAGCGGCCCCTCAAAAACAGAAAATCCAGCGACTTAGCCGTTCACGCTGTCTTTCAGCGCTTTAGCGATGGTCATTTTCACGACCTTGTCTGCTTCTTTCTTGATCTGCTCGCCGGTGGCAGGGTTGCGCACCATGCGCTCGGGGCGCTCACGGCAGTAGATCTTGCCCACGCCCGGAAGGGTCACGGCACCGCCGCCCGAAACTTCGCGCGTGATGATCGCGATCAGGGCGTCGAGGTGGCCGGAGGCGGATTTCTTGTCGCTGCCGGTTTCTTCTGCGAGTGCAGCAACCAGCTGCGCTTTGGTCATCGGTTTTGCCATATTCTTAGTCTCCCTTGGTCTGCCCTAGTATGGGCCTCAACTGGCGTGATTAAACTCTATATGGTGTAGGACCACAACGAATTGTGTGCTTTTGCAAGGAAAAATAACGCATTTTGTGGGGAAAATGTCATTTCAGAGGAAAGCTGTCTCTTCAAAGCTGCGTAATTTGCGGCTGTGCATTCGCTCTAGTGGCATTTCGCGCAAACTTTCCATCGCCCGAATACCAATCATCAAATGCCGCGAAACCTGCGTTTTGTAGAAATCGGAAGCCATTCCGGGGAGTTTCAGCTCTCCGTGCAGGGGTTTGTCGGAGACGCAAAGCAAGGTGCCATAGGGCACTCGGAAGCGGAATCCGTTGGCTGCGATTGTCGCGCTTTCCATGTCCAGCGCGATGGCGCGCGACTGGCTGAGGCGCTGCACTGGTCCGGACTGATCGCGGAGTTCCCAGTTGCGGTTGTCGATAGTTGCGACAGTTCCCGTCCTCATAATGCGCTTCAGCTCAAAGCCTTCGAGGGCAGTGACCCGCTCCACCGCGTCCTCAAGAGCGATCTGGATTTCCGCGAGCGCGGGAATGGGCACCCAGACAGGCAGATCATCGTCTAGCACGTTATCTTCGCGCAGGTAGGCATGGGCGAGAACGAAATCCCCGAGCCGCTGCGAATTACGCAGGCCCGCACAGTGCCCCACCATCAGCCACGCATGGGGCCGCAGCACGGCGATATGATCTGTCGCGGTTTTGGCGTTTGACGGGCCAACGCCGATATTCACCAACGTGATCCCAGCGCTACCCGGTCGCTTGAGGTGATAGGTCGGCATTTGCGGCAGCTTTGCCGGTGGGGGCAGCGGTGCGTCGGCATCGGTGATCACGGCATTCCCCGGGCCGACGAATGCGGAATAACCGCTGGAAGGGTCGGCAAGCATCTGGCGCGCGAATTGCTCGAACTCTTCGACATAGAATTGGTAATTGGTGAACAGCACATAGTTTTGGAAATGCTCTGCGCTTGTCGCCGTATAATGCGAAAGCCGCGCTAGAGAATAATCAATCCGTTGCGCGGTGAACGGCGCCAAGGCCCGCGCGCCGTCCGGATAGGAGAAGCCAAATCCGTTGACGATATCATCATGCGTGGTGCTCAGATCAGGCACATCAAAGACATCCCGCAGGGTGAATTCCATCGCGCCTTCTTGCGGCACTGTCAGGCGGGTATCGTTAGCCACGGCGAAATGAACAGGCATCGGCGTATCGGAGTAGCCGATGCTCACCGGCTCACCGTGATTTTCGAGCAGGAGGCCTATTTGCTGGATCAGGTAATTTTCAAACAGGTCGGGGCGGGTGATCGTCGTCGCGTAAATGCCCGGTTCGGTAACATGACCGAAAGACAGACGGCTATCGGTCGTGGCGTAAGATTTCGTTACGAACCGAATTTCAGGATAAAACGCACGGTAACGCTCGGCAGGCTTACTGCCGGAGATCGTCGCGGAAAAACGTTGGGAGAGAAAGCTGGTCGAGGCCTCATAGAGCGCGACAAGCTGTGCGGTCGCGGCGGCGGCATCGGTATATTCGCGGTGAGGAACCGGATCAGGGGTTAGGATCGGGATCGACGCTTGGCTCATTTTTGCTCTCCTTTTTTATTTTCTTGTCGCTCCGGTCTTTACCCGCCTCACGATGAAGCAAATGTGACATCAATGCGGGGACGACTGCAAGTCGGCAGAAACCCTTTGATCCACACGGATAATGCTGTTCAATTTGGACACAGGGAGGAATGCAGATGACCGTTACACAGTTGAAGAATAGCCCCTCGCATTGGGCAGAGCGCGTTGATCTTGCCGCAGCATTCAGATGGACCGCGCGGCTCAACCTGCACGAAGGTGTTGCCAATCACTTTAGCCTGTCTGTCAATGAAGACGGCACGCAGTTCTTAATGAACCCGAACCAAGTTCACTTTTCGCGGATCCGCGCCTCTGACCTTCTGCTGCTGGATGCCAATGACCCCGCGACGCTCGACGCCCCAAATGCGCCGGACCCAACCGCATGGGGCCTGCATGGCGCTTTGCACCGGCGCTGCCCGCATGCGCGCTGCGCAATGCATGTGCACTCGATCCATGCGACGGTTCTGGCCTGCCTCGCCGACAGTTCGCTGCCACCGATCGACCAGAACACAGCAATGTTCTACGAGCGAACTGTAGTGGACGAGAACTTTGGCGGGCTTGCCTTTGAGGAAGAGGGCGAACGCTGTGCGAAACTGTTCACCAACCCGAAAACCAAGGTGATGATCATGGGCAACCACGGGGTGATGGTCATTGGGTCGTCCGTCGCGGATACGTTCAACTCGCTCTATTATTTTGAGAGGGCGGCTGAGACTTATATCCGCGCGCTCCAAACAGGCCAGAAATTACGGGTACTGTCGCACGAGATCGCTGCAAAGACAGCCGACGAATTGGACGACTATCCCGGGCAGGCGGAATCACACTTGCGGGAACTGAAGCTGATCCTTGATGAAGAAGGTTCTAACTACGCGAGTTAGGCACTCTTTTTCCGCATGCTGACAATTTTAGCGGTGTCATGGGCGTGTTCGTCTGTGGCATCGCTGTTTGCGTAGATATCAACTGTATGCACATGCAGGGCAGCGATTTGTGAACGGATATTGCCGATTGCCTTTTCGAACCCAGCTTCCGCGTAGTGGGCGCTGTTAACCGAAATCGTCATCAGCCCTCCCGGGCGCAAGATGCGCATAAGATCGGGAAGAATTTCTGGTCCCAGATGACCGAGTGTGAATGTCCCTGAACTGACGATTCCGTTCAAGCTTTCGTCAGGAAACGGCAACGGTCGCTCGGGATCGGTGACGAACAGGCGGCGGTAGAGCCCTTTTCGGCTGGCATGTTCGAGCATCTCCGAGGAGATATCGGCGGCCTCCAATGGCCCCACATTGAGCGAGGCCAATGCGGTTGCCAGAACTCCTGTACCAGCGCCGAGGTCGAGCACCGGACCGGACCCGCCCTTTTCGACGAAATCTTCGGCGACGCGCTCGTGCAGGACATAGCTGCGCCCACCAACGAAGCTCGTATCGTAGGTTTCGGCCCATGCAGCATAGACACGCTTCGCGTCGTCAGCGCTCTTTAATGCATAGGCATCATCCAAATCCGGCGACTTCGTCGTCATATGATTCCTTCACTCATGTGAAATCATGCTTGAACTCTTGTTAGCATACTCGCATTTCTCGGGCATGATGAAATCTCGAACGCTTCTTTCTTTTGGTCATGGTTTTTCCTCACAAGCACTCGCAACGCGATTGCTGGGTGAAGGCTGGC
>Ga0181571_10001288_pt1 | contig 17934 bp, 9 predicted proteins | sample 101ome_17_FD_132440 | JGI IMG/M metagenome (GOLD analysis project Ga0181571, IMG submission 132440) | Coastal salt marsh microbial communities from the Groves Creek Marsh, Skidaway Island, Georgia - 101407AT metaG (megahit assembly) | ecosystem: Environmental > Aquatic > Marine > Intertidal zone... | reverse complement strand
GACGTCGGCCAGCGTGGCGCTGTACCTCTTCTCCCGGCCCCCCTCCGTCCACGTCTCCGGCTCATCCTTGGCGACGTGCTGCGGTTCGACGTGCCGCGGGGGCCTGTGCGGCTTGTGATGGCCGGACTCGGCGTTGAGGTTGTGACTCGATCCGTGCGGGGACGAGTGGTTCGCCTGGTCCTTCAGGTGGGGCGGCCTCCACAGCGGGTTGCGCTGCTCCTGGTCCAGACCTTGGGCTATGCGGTCGCGCATCCACTCCCTCCACGACTGTGTGAAGCACTCCTCGTCGCAGTGGTACGTCTTGCTGTGGACGTTCTGCAGCACCGCGGGTTCGCCGGGGTGGACGCTGCACACCGAAGCCTTCCTGTGCGATCCGCTGCGGTACCACCTGTACCGCAGGTAGGCGCCGTCCGCGGGATCCGACTCCGTGATGTCGGCGGTGGTCGACGTGCCGTCCCCCTTGCGCGTCACGACGTACGGTGACAGCTCAACCCTGACGAGAGGACGAGGGGGCGGGGCGCGGGGTTAGCGGGGGAGGGGTTCGGGAGCGGCGCGGGGCCAGATTAGTAAGGGTGATCCGATAAATTTGGGGCGGGAGCGCTCACCCTGAGATTGGCGTGTCGTTGTTGAGCGTCGCGCGGACGACGGTCAGCGACATGACGCCGAAACCGAACTCCAGTCACCCCAAGTAACGCAAAGCACCCGCGATCGGAACCTCCACCGTCGCCCCTCGCCCGGTTCCCCCGAGCGAGGTCAGAGCCGGGGCCTCGTCAAAACCTCACTGCGAAGCGAGAGGTCGCGGTGCGCTCCAGATGTTTGAAGACCGGCGATCACCGCCCGACGCGCCTTCGACGCGACCAAGAACACGACGAGAGCGCCAACGCCTCGTCAGCGGACCGGACCTGCCGATTCCGTCGGCGCGGTCGCGTTTGGGACGCAGAGGGCGTCCGCAAGGTCGAGGGCGGGAAGCGCGCGTGGAGACCGGGAAATTTTTTTTTGACAGCGCGCCACTCGAGCCGACAAAAACCGCCTCTAAAGGCAATCATCGTGATGATCGTATGGGTATTCATCGTCCAATGTGGAGACCACACTATATGCTCATACGGACTGTCCCAGCCGCTAATCCGTTCAGCGAGGCTTGTGCTACCACGGCACCGAGAGCGTTGAGGGGAGCCCGGCGAAGTCCTCGGCGAGCCTGGCCGCCGAGACGGGCGTGAGGAGCTGGATCACCTTCGGCCTGTCCTCGGACCTCCTCGGGGGGCGACACGCAACCCTCAGCGGCGCGCGAGCCCGCCTCTGCGACCCGCGCTCACACCCTGTCTCTCCAGTCGCGTCGGTTCCCTGCTCAGCGGAGGCCACGTCCTCACCACTGGGCTCGCGCTCCGTCGCCACGGTGAGACGCGCGTAGAGATCGGAGAGCACCCTCCTGCGCGCGGGGCTCTTCGTGAGCTTCGTCGGCGTGGCGGCGTCGTCGCTGCCAACCTTGGCGCGCTTCAGCGGGGAGCGCGGCGCGTCCTGCGCCCAGGAACCGGCGAAGGCTTTGAGAGGCGGCTTCGTGAGCGGGTTTGCGGTGGTGGTGAACAGGGAGTCGCCGCCGGGCGTCGTCGGAGGCTCGTCGTCGGCATCCTCGTCGAGGGGCGCGGGGTATCGGAATCGCCCCGGTGACGCGGGCGGGTCGTACATGCCGAGCGGCGCGCTCGTCGCGGCGACGCCTCCCGCGGCGCCCGGTGAAGTGACGGCGGTTCGAACCAACGAGACGCGGTTTCTCTTGGACCGCGCGACTTTCCAGTTTCGCGTGCGCACAGCTGTGTCCGCGTGACGCGCGTGACTATGACGGAGCGCGCGGGCCTCACGCGCGATGCATCGGCCGACGTACGTGAACATACGCCTGCCGGCGTCGATGTCGCCGCCGGCGAGCCCCGATAAACCGGCGCGACGCGCGTCGTCCGGGGCCCGACGCGGCTCCTGGCCGGGCGGGGGTTTGCCCAGGTTTTCATTTTCCTTATCCTTCTTGGGGTGCGTCGCGCTCTTTTGGACGCTGGCGTGCCTCCTGTTCACCGCGGTTCCAGTCGACAGGCGACGCGCGATAATCTCCGAGTCGCGCGACGACGCGTGGCGCGAGCGCCTGTCGCTCGTCTCCGCGGGAATATGGGACACGGTGTCGTCCCTCAAGGACGCCGTCGCTGGAAACTTCCTGGGACGAGACGCGAGAACGTGCGCGTCGGTCGAGCCCGGCGGTATCCTTGGCCTTCCCATGTACGCCTACCGCGACGCGATGGCGGACAGGACCTCGTCCAACGTGAGAGATATCGCGCGCCGCGCCGCCGAGGACCGACGCGACCACCCGTCAACCCACGCGGCAACCCGTCGCACGCCCGAGCCCGAGCCCGAGCCCGCGCTCGCGCCGACCCGAGTAGTCGCCACGCACCACAAGACGGGCACCGCGCTCATGCGAGACGTCTTCTCGCACATCGCGTCGGACCCGAGGTGGGCGGCGAAGTACGGCCCGTTCGCGGACGTACGCGCGATGGAGGACCACCCGGAGCGAAGCGGCGTCGACGAGTCGCGAGCCGCCGTCACCGTCGCGAAAATCGTCTTTGACTACCACCTCGGGAAACAACTCCCGGAGTTCATGCTCGCGCGAGCCGAGGGCGACGGCCGGCCGGACGGACGTGGAGACGGCGGCGACGGCGACGGCGACGACGGCGGGAGCGGCGGCGGCGACGACGGCGGGAGCGGCGGCGGCGTCAAAGGGACGTCGAAGGATGGCGTTTCGTCCGTGCCTCGAGAGTGCGCGAGCCTGGTGTCGACGCTCGGGGATTACCGCGCGGTTCACGTCGTCCGCGATCCGACGCAGCTTCTCATATCGGGGTACCTGTACCACCGCAGGCTGCCCGGCGACGAGCGTTGGCTGTTCGAGCCGTCCCCCGAGCTGAACGGCGGAACGTACGCGGAGCGGTTGGCGAGCGCGGACGAACTCGGTCCGACGGACGCGATGCTGGCTGAGATTTCCTTCGCCGACGACGAGCTCCGAGCGCTCGCGTTGGCGTACCGCGACGTCGAGCGGGATCCGCGATCGATGAACGTCAAGCTCGAGAGTTTCTTCGAGGACTTCGACGGGACGATGGGGAAGGTGTTGCGATTTCTGGAGTTCGAGGAAGGGGACGTGGGTGAGATGGTGAAGCTGGCGGGTGAGTTTGACGTCGGGCGGTGGAGCCAAGAGGAGCTGGCGGCCAACGAGCATTTCACCCAGAAAGAGGACAGGAGGCCGTACGTCGAGGCCATACGACGGGATCCGTTCCTTAACGCGACGGTGAGTTACATGCGATACGCCATGGGGTACGTGGACGAGTTTCCAACCTTTGAGGTGGAATGAGGGACGAACAAGGGGCGGGAGGACGACAACCGTGATGAAAATGAATCCGCGCCCGTCTCTCGTTACAACTCAAGGGTGCACGTGTGCTTCCGCGTCTCCACGCAGAAATAATAAGACGCCACCTCCTCTCACATCTCTCTCTCTCTCTCCCTCCACACCTCGGGGTCATCCTTCTCCCTCCCTCCTGAGGACCTCTCTCACCTCGTTTAAACAGCCACATCCTTCTCAGCCTGCGGGATCCCGTTGGGCGACGCGTTGTTCTTGATCCAGGGGTGGTCCAGTAGCTTGCTCAGCGGCAGACGCGCCTTGGGATCCTTCACCAGCAGCCCGCTGATCATATCGCGGGCGTCGGCGCTCACGTGCGAGGGGAAGTGAAGGTCCACCCGCAGGATGCGCTTGTACGTCTCGCTGTGGCCCTCAGCCTCAAACGGGGGCACGCCGCACAGAAACTCGTACGCGAGCACGCCCAGGGACCACACGTCGACGGCGGAATCGTGGTCCCGCCCTTCCACCATCTCGGGGGGCAGGTAATCGAGGGTACCGCAGAGCGTCTGCCGCCTGGAGTTGGGCGCGTGGACGCTCCAGCCGAAATCGGCAATCTTCAGCTCGCCCTTGATGCCGATGAGGAGGTTCTCGGGCTTGATGTCGCGGTGAATCACGTGCTTCTTGTGGCAGTACACCAGCGCCCTGGCCAGCGACGCGATGTAGGTGGCGGAGCGCCTCTCGCTGAACCTCTTCGCCTTCTGGAGCTCCTTGTACAGCTCTCCGCGGGCGGCGTACTCGAGGATCAGGTACACGCGGTTCTGTTGTCGAGTTGAAGAGGGGCGCGACTCGTCAGCGAATGCGCGTCGGGGGGACAAGTTTTCTGTTGGGGCGAAATCGTGGCACCCCTCTCGGACGCCCGGGTGTGCCGAAGGGGACTGAAGGTCGGTGGATCGAGTGCTGCGGATCGCAGACACTAGCGTGGGTCTCACCTGATCGTAAAAGTATCCGTAGAGCCTCAGGATGTTTGGATGCCTGAGGTGGGACTGGATCTCGATCTCGCGTCGCAGCTGGTGCTCCACGTGCGACTGCTGCAGCTGCTGCTTGAACAGAACCTTGAGGGCGACGATGTACTTGCTGTTCTTCTCGCGGGCCAGGTAAACGTTGCCGAATTTGCCGCGGCCCAGGGGCTTGCCTATATCGAAGTCGCTCAGCTGCGAGGTGGGGGAGCGGGTTGGATGTCAGGACAAGGACGTGTACAGGGCGCTGTGCACCCCCCCCCGATTTTTCGTTTTGTGTATCCGTTTGCGACGGAGCGGGGGAATCCCCCGCGCCGTAGACGCGCGACGGACGCGCGAATGTGTCGTGGGAGCGCGCTGTTTCGCGGGTATCAGGTCAACACGTACCTGCCATCGCTTCTCCTCCTGCTTTTCGGGCTCACTGGTGCTCGCTGGCGCCGCCGCGGCGCGCGAGGCGGTGGCGTTCTCCTTGCCGGCATCGCCTGAATTCGTTGCACCCGGGGCTTGCATGACGGGCGCCGGCTTCTGGAACGTGTCACCCGGTTTGGCCATTCCGGTGGCCATTCCGGTGCGATACGCGTTCCCCTGGTGTGTTGCCAACACGCCCTTATCCCCGGATCCGTTCATGTTGGTCGAAGTGATGTCTCAGGGGCGTTTGCGTAGCCTGCGGATGGGGCGCCGGGGAGAAGATGTTCAGCGGGTTCCAAAATTTCGAGCGCCGCGACGCAAACGGAAACGGGCGCGTTGTCGGGTCAGACGCGGGTTCACGCACCTCGAACGCGAGCGAAGTCTTCACCGACGACGCTGTGATCAATCCGCGGCGGTTGCTCGCGGTTCAATGTGGTCGAGTCCCACGCGAGGGCGCGAGTCCTATGGCACCCGAACGTTGTTGGTTCTCGCCCACACTGTTGTACCCCCTCCTCAGTCCTCCTCTCGTTCATCCGTCCCTCGACAGCTTTTTCAAAACGCGACGGTTTATAACTCCTCCAACCGCAAATACGTCGGTTTCACGAAACCACAGTGCTGTGCGCGCCGTTCCGATTTCCGTTCACGACACCAGAAAATTTTCGCTCGAAACCACTCCACAAGGTGGCAGCTGCCTTTCAAACAACTCGACGGGGCACTTCACAACGCGCGCCCCAGCACGCGGTGCGGGGGTTCATCGGCGGTCAAAAGCGTTTCAATCCACGAACATGTCGGTGGAGGAGAAGGCCGAGGCTCGAGCGGACGGCGATGCCGTCGTGGGCGAGAAGAAGAAGCGCGGTTCGGACGACGAGGCCGGAGATCTCGCGGGAGAGGATCGGCCCGCGACGGTGAGGGCGAAAGTGGACACGTCGGAGTCTGACGCGGCGCTCGCACGCGCGCTCGGCGGCGTGCCCGACGCGGACGTCGAACCCTCAGTGGCGCCAAACCTGGGACTGAGCGAGGTGCGAACCCTTCCCCCCACATCCTCCCGGGTGCCCCGACCGCCTCTCCCTCCTCGCTCCTTTTGAAATCTCGTCTGATGACATCTCGTTTTTCGCCACTCGCGCATGAACGTCAGGGAGACCGCCTGGAGGTTCGCTGGGTCATCACGGACGACGACGACGAGGACACGGTCGTCTGGTGGCCGTGTACCCTACGAGCCATCGTCCCGTCCGGACCCAGCGCGTCGTGGGAGCTTCACTACGACGCCGACGAGGCGCACGGCTTTGCCCCCGAGGTTCGACCCGCGACATTCACCAACTCGCGGTGGGTGCGCGATCCCGGCGAGGGTCAGCACCTGCGCTGGCGACGGGAGGGATCGACGGAGGACGACGTGGACGATTTAAACGACGCGGGCGACGCCGACGACCCGAACATCGTGTACGCCGCGGAGATCGACCCGGACGAAGGGGATCTGTCTCTGGAGGATCTGGTGAACCGGCAGCGAGCGGTTGACGCAGAGCGCAACGGCGGCGAGGGCGGGCTGGAGGCGGCGGGGATGGCCACCTTCGCGTCGCTGCCGATGGAGCGGCAGCACGCGATGGCCGGCGCGTTCCTGGACATGAAGGAGAGGATCACGTCTCTGATCAAGGAGCTGCAGACGAGGCACGGGCCGGGGTACGTCATCACCAAGGATGACATCGACGAGGCGCTGGGACGGAAATAGCGGGGCTGGCAGGATTTCTTGACTGACGACAGTTAGGACAGTCGGCGGAGAGTCGATTCGCGAAAACTTTCCCGTCCTTTGTGACTGATCTTCACGAGTTCACGGGTTGCGGAACCCCGAATCGTCCGAATCGGCGTGCGCGAAGAAATTCCAAACTGATAACCCGTGCTCCAATCTGAGGGCCCAGCCTGTGCCTGTGTCTTCCTGGCAACGCGCCAAGCGAGACTCCGCCTCTTGAGGAACCTGATCCTGAACTCATCGGGGGCACAATCGCCGGTCGCGGACCGCGAATCGGAACGGCCAACGCGCCGGATCGGACGCGCGTCACACCGAGGGAACCGAACGAATCTCGGACCTCCCCCGTATCGCGGCGTATCCGCGCTTCACGCTCTGGGAGGAGCGCATCCCGGAGAATCCCCATTTGGTCTCTTTTGGAGGAGCCAAGAGGGTGGGTGAGAGATGCAGGTCCACCCCGACGTCTTCCGATGGCTCGGGGTGCTCGGCATGATGGAGGACGGCAAGCTGACGCCCCCGGCGAGTAAGAGGACCGGTAAAGTCGCCGTCCCGGATGATCTGGCGGATCAGTTCGAGAACGGACAGGTGCGCCCCACCTCGCTTTCTGCTTGATGGCTAAGAGACCCGGGACGCGGAGGAAATTGGATGCGCCCCTATCGCGCGTTCCACGCCCTCATCGTCGCTTTCCTCGACCCGGGAGCGCGGTTGCGCCTGATCGCGTTCTGGTATAATCCGACACGATCGCGCCGATCGCGGTTCGAACCCTGGGCCCCCGCCCAACGGGTCGCTGACGAAGCCCGCGGCCCGTTGACCGACACTGACCGCCTCAATCGCGCCCCGGCATCTCGCGCTGACCCCTCCCTCCTTTCCCACCCTCCGCGAATCCGCAGGGTTTCGGCGAGCTCATATCGAAGCTCGGCGCGATGCGTGGTATGCCTCCCGCGCCCATCGACACGTTCAAGGAGGGCGTGTCCCCCGTGGTTCGCCTCTACAACTGGAACCTGCTGGCGCCGGTGTTCCAGCCGTTCGGCATCACCCTGGACCAGACGACGCGAACGCTGGTGGTGGCCGGTGACCTGGACGCCGTCGCGAACGTTCTGGAAAAATTCTACGAGCGAACGGTGGGGGAGCTCCCGCCGATCATGCCCAAGGTGGTCGCCGCCATGACCGCCAAGCGCTCCAACACGCCGGACGTCTTCAACGGCGTCATTGACAACGGCGGGTCGATGCTCGACGACCCGGCGCCAATCACCTCGCGCATCACGGCGGCGACCAAGAACGTCAGCGTTTCCCACCCCGGACTCCGCGTCACGGACCCGGCGGGCAGGTCGCTGATCGACATGAACGACGATCCGCTGTGGACGAACTCGCCGACGAAGATGCCGGGCGAGAAGGGCCCGGCGGAGAAGCCCCTGCGGGGCGCCGACGACGAGGACGACCCCTTCGGCTTCCTCCAGGATCCGGACTCGCCCAAGACGCCGCTCGAGCTCCTGGGCCGGTCCATCGAGGCCAGCTTCGGTCTGGGCAAGGGCGAGGGCGAGGTGCTGCTGTCCTCGCAGCCCGGCACGTTCATGGAGTGGATGAAGGGACAGGCGAAGCCGCCGAGGGTGAAGGGACCCAACGCCGCGGCGACCCACTGGCTCGACGGCATCCGCTCCCACTCCAAGACGCTCGCCCTTCTCATGACGGGCCCGCCCGAGAAACCCGAGGAACCCTCGGAGGGCTACGTCGCGTCGGTTTTCGACGCCGTCGGCGCCGGTCTCTACAACAAGAACGCCGGCGTGGTGTCCTCCGCGATCAAGGCGCTCAAGTCGGTGGCCCGGCACCTGCCGAGGGAATCGCCCGTCCTGACGTACGCGCACAATTGGCTGTCTTCCACCGGCGGTCCGTCGGTGATTAGCGTCAAGATCCTGTGCGGGCTCGGCGGGGACAAGATCGGGGGTAACAGCAGGGTCGGCGACGCCAAGGCTGCGGCGGACGCCGCGCGCGCAGCCGCCGTCGACGCTGGGAACGGCTTTGAGACATCCCGCGACGATCTCGATCAACGGGGCGGGGCGCAGTTCGCGTTGGGTTACAACGCGTCCGACGCGTCGGGGGACGGCGACTGGTCCAGGCGCGCGGCGGAGGCGTCCGCGATGGCGGAGATGATCGACAGGTTCTGCGCGCAGGAATCCAGGCATCTGCACAAGTTCTTGCTGGACGACCTGAGAGCCGCGGCGAACGCCAGGGATAACCCCAAGATTTACATGGACGCCCTCAACGTCCTCATGCCGGCGATGCTGGCGCGCGGGGCCAAGCCCAGGGAGGCCATGGTCAAGGAGGGCACCCCGGGTTCCATGCTCCTCTCCGCGCTTCAGTGCGCTGAGGGACCCGAGGACCTGCGCGAGGTTAGCCTCACGCTGCTCACGACGCTGTGGTCGGCGTTTCCGGATGAGATTGAGATCAAGGGCGAGGAGTGCAGGCAGGTGATCAACTGCCTGAAGAAAGCCGCGAGGGCGCCGGACCCGGGGACGCAGATCCACTCGCTCGCGTGCATGTTTCAGCTCCTCCACTCGTTCATAACCGCGTCCAACGCCTTCTCCCCCGTGGTGTACAAGACGATCGTTTTCATGCTCATCGAGCACATGAGAAACGATCCGGTGCGCGATTTCATCAGCGCCGAGCTCAAACTCGCGCTCGATAACCACGCCAACATCCCGGTGGGCATCCTCGTGGACCCGGTGGTGAAGCAGTGCTCACCGGGCGGGCAGCACCCCGGGTTGAAGCGCGTGGATTTCCAGCTCATGGCGGCGATGGCGGAGCACGCCAGACTGGAGGCGAGACCCGCGCTTCACCTCTTGCAGCTCTGTCTGCAAACCGCGATGGACCACGTGAAGGGACAGGACCCCACGGAGGAGCGGGCGATCGCGCTCAAGGCTGCGACGCGACTCGCGGCGAGGCTACGCGGAGAGGACGCCGCCGAGGAGGTCATCGAGAGGTGCGCAGGCGGCGCGCTCGCCAGGATTGCCGCATCGGCTGAGGATGCCACCGGGGACCCCGCCTTTGGCGAGATGCAGCGGTGCGCGGGCGAGGCGCTGATGACTTGCGCGAGATGCATGGCGCAGGTTGGCGGCAGCGGCGTCGGCGCGCTCAAGAGCATGATCGCCAATTCGGCCACGACCTTCGCCTCGCACAACGGAACCACCCACCCGGATATCGAGGCCTCTCTGGACGTACTCCGGATGGCGGGAGACATCGGAAGCGGCAGCGACATCGACTCCCCCTCGCTTCACTCCACCCTCAACGCGAGGCGGACCCTACCGCCCGGATCCCCGTCCGGGATGGCGTACGACCGACCGCCCGCGCGGGGCAGGCCACCCGTGGAGCAGCTCGTCGACTACGACCCCCCCGGGATTGGCGGTGGCGCCTTCTCCCCGCCCCCCGCTCCCCTCGCCGAGCTCGACGCGGAGTCCCCCTCCGACTTTATCGACCCGCCGCGACCGCCCGCGAGGAAGCAGTCATCGTTCGAGGTCAAGCCAAAGTCCATGGTCAAGAGCAGCGGGTACGGCGCCGTACGTAAGGTCGACCCTCGGTCCGACGTCACCAGGAAGCAGCGCGATTCCGACGGAAGCGTGAGGAGCCCCTCGGTGGAGAGGCCGCGACCTGCGGGGGTGCCGAAACCGCCGGTTCGATCGCCAAACGCTTTTATGCGTCCCACCAACGCTTCGCTTCACCAGCGCTCCGGCGTGATCCCCGCCATGTCGGAGATGTCGCTGGACGACGAATTCAGCTCTCCGCCCGCGCACGAGTCCCGATTCTCGAGGCCGCCCGGGCCGAGCTTTGGCAAGCCGAGGTTTGCGCAGGCGTCCTCCGTCTCTGGCCGGTCCACGTCTAGCGCGGCGCTGGCGCTTCAGCGGGAGAAGCGCGAGGCTGAGATTCGGCAGATCGCGCTGAAACGCGAGATGCGTCTGGAGAAGGAGGCGATCGCGAAGGAGAGGGAGCAGCTCGAGAAGGAAAAGCGCGACGCGGGCTTGCGACGGAGGCGCCAGGAGTGGGCCAAGAAGGCTGAGCTCAGCGGCCGCGGGAGCAACTTTCTGAACCTCTCGGACCGCAACCGCGATCAGAGCGGGCTCGCGCCCAAGCAGAGCACCGGCGTGAACGACAGGATGATCCGCACCGGTCCTCCCCCCGAGGCTCTGGCCGCCATGCTCTCACCCGAGGAGCAGGAGGCGAAGGTTGCGGAACTCAACGGGCTACTCGCCGAGGATTCCCACGTCGACTTACCGCTCGGCTACAAAAAGGTGAAGAACGCCGACGGCTCGCTTCGCGCTGAGCTCACCGACGAGGCCAAGGCTGCCGCGAAGCTCGAGCTGTCCCTCGAAAAGGTACGCGCCAAGGCGAGCCTATCACCGAGGCGCGTGCACGGCATCTACCCGCCCAAGGAGCTCGTCGCGTCGCCCCCGAAGAGGCGCGACGTCACCCCGCGCAAGCCGCGCGATCCAAACGAAAAGACGTTTCTGCAAAAGAAGAAGGAGGAGGAGAAGGCTCGGAAGGAGGCGGAGGAGCGGGAGGCTCGCGCGCGGGCCAAGTCTAAGATGGAGAAGCAGAAGGCCCACGCCGAAGCGCTCAAGGCTGAGCTCGAGCAGAAGAAGAAGGCTAAGGAGGCTGCCGACGCCTCCGCCGCCGCCGAGCTCCGAGCCAAGAAGGAGAAGAAAGCCGCGGCGCTCAAGGCCAAGGAGGCCGCCGCCGCCGCCGAGAAGGCTGCGACCAAGGCCAAGATCGAGGCGTTCGAGAAGAAGCGTAAGGCTGAGAAGGAGGAGAGAGAACGACTGGAGAAGGAGCGCAAGAAGAAGGAGCTCGAGGATGCGCGAGCGCAGCAAGAGAAGGAACGACTGGAGACGAAAGCCAAGAAGGAGATGATCGCCGCGGAGAAGGCTAAGCGCGAGGCGGAGAGGAAGGCGAAGGTACGGGCGGAGAGGGAGGCGGCGAGGAAGAAGGCCAAGGGGCCCGAGCCCGAGCCCGAGCCCGAGCCCGAGCCGCCGGCCGCGCCGGAACCGCCGGCCAAGGGCAAGAAGGGCAAGAAGTAGAGGAACCCTCTCCGTTGCGCGCAACACTCAGTTGATCAAAACAAAGTTGAGAATTCCGTTCGCTGTCGGGCATTTTCAGGTTTGCAAACGGTGAACGTTCTTGATTTTCCAAAAGCGACGGGGGGGGACGAAATGGGAATTTGATCCAGTCCTTTGGGTGGATCGAAAAATAACGCCATTTCAAACCGCGAATAAACCGTCATTCTCGAATTCGGACGGAACGTTTTTTGGTCAACGCCTCGTGACGCGAAATACCTGAAAATGCGCCCCCAACGCCCACAAGAGCACGTCACCCGCGACGCGGTCCTCCGGGCAAGACCCCAGGGGACATCCTTATAGGTCGTCCGGACCAGCGCACACGCGTTCGTGTCGGGCGAACCGGCGGGTATGGCGAGCACCGCCGCGGGGACGCGCGAGACTTCCCCCGGCATCGACCATTCTCTTCTGGACGAGATGAGGGCGAGCGGCGTGGATGTCGAGCGCATCATGGCTGAGAAGGTGAGCTAAAACCTAGCGCGAACGGGACCTAGGAGTTCAAACTATCCCGAGGGACCCGAGAGGCGCGCGCGTTTGGGGTTCTCGTTGGCGATCGTGCCGCGTCGCGACGTGTTCTAATCGCGGGGAACCCGGAGTTCGGCCTTCCTTGAACTTTCCAACAGAATTCTCCTCGGGCCGAACCGCGACTGACCGCCCGTCCCCGTTTCACACGCAGCTCGCCGAGGGCATGAGCGAGGATGATATCCTCGGGGAACTGTTCGAAGCGATGCATCCGGACGCCGCCGGCGCCGTATACGAGTCTTACGAAGGGAACGGCGAGGACGAGCTCCAGGATTCTCTCGACGAACCCGCACTTGACGAAGGGGCGGAACAATACGACGAGCCCGAGGACGAGCCCGAGCCCGAGCCCGAGGACGAGCCCGAGCCCGAGCCCGAGTCGGTGATGCCCCGCGGTAACACGCCGGTGTCCGCGGGCGACGGGGAATTCTCCGACGGGGGCCTCGTCGGTACGTCTCCCACCTCGCGCGCCCCCAGCGTCCGGGGCGGGGGCACGCCTGCAGGTTCCGTCAGGTCGATGTCCACGCTGCAGTCGTCTCACATCGGCGCGCACCACGCGCAGCCGTGGGAGAGCGCGATGGCCGTGAGCGCCAGGAGTCCGTCCAGCGCGAGCTTGCCCGCGAGCCGCGGCAGCATGAGGAGCAGCATGAGGGGGAGCTCGCTCCGCAAGATTGAGCGCAAGGATCCCTACCTGGCGTCGCCGGCTATATCCCCAAAGCCGAAGAAGAGTGGCGCCACGCAGAACGCATCGCACGTTCGCTCTGCGTCCGGGGACGTGCCTTACTCCCCGCCCATGACGCGCTCCAGGGCGCAGTCCAGGGGTGGCTCAGAGTACGGTGGATCCCAGGGAAGCGGCGGGTCCAGCGGCGGGTGTGTGTCCCTGAAGCGGCAGGTTGAGGAGGAGCTCAAGGCACAGGCGAATGAGCGGTGGGCGCAGAAGAAGGCTGAGCTCGACGCGGACCGGGAGGAGCTCGAGGCGAAGCTGGAGCGGCTTCAAATCGAGAAGGGTATGTCCAAGACGGATGCGCAGCTCAAGGTTTACAAGCTGAAGCCGTGGGAGCAGGCCAAGCGGAATAGGGAGTTTGACGAGAGGATTGCTCGGAACCAAGCTGAGCGAGATGAGGTTGACAAGCTCATGGCGGCAAACCGGGCGCGGCGGCAGAAGGCCCAGGCGGAGCACGACGAGTGGAAGATGAAGTTCGAGGCTGCGGAGCGGCGACGAAAGGCTGACCAGGAGTTTGCCCTCCAGGAAGCGTTGAAGCAGCAGAGGGCGGAGCTCTGGGAGCACAGAGCGCAGAAGGAGCGCGAGGATTTCAAAGAGAAGTGCCGTAAGGATGCCGAGAATGCGCTCAAGAAGAAGCTGTGGAAGGAAGAGACGGACCGCATATCGCTGGACAAGGAGATGCGAATGAAGAAGGCGAGCTATCGCGCGCCGTTGGCGTACGACATCGAGCCGGTGGGTAAGAGGTTCGAGAAGAGCAAGCCGTTTCGGAGGCAGATCAAGGAGGCGTTGAAGCAGCGGGAGGAGTCAATCCGGGCATCGTCGGCGGGATCCGTGGAGAGTATCAAGCGGGACTACCTCAGCAAGTACAACACACGATCGGTCAGCGCGGCGGGGATCAGCCGAAGCGGCACGGCGTTCGATCGCGCGCCGACATTTGGGATGACAGCGCGGCACGATAGCCTGACGCGTTCACTGGTCGGCAAGCCGCAGGGGTCGACCATGGGTAGCAGCGACGGCTCCCTGACGAAGCTGAGCCCGGCCAGCCCGGCCAGGCGCGGGCTCGGCAGCAGCGGCGGGAGCGACTACGCCGCGGACGATTACCTGCGGAACAAGGACGAGCACGGTCTGACCAGGGATGATTTGGACGATCTGGGATACCACAACAACCCACACGCTCAGTACGACGAATGAGCTAAGAGCCGACGGAGATTAGTGTAAAAGTCACACCTCGGCGTCTGTGTAAAGGAATGAGGATAGCACGTTGTCGTACCGACTTTTGATTAACCGTCTAGCACTTCTGACGGGATGCGGCTATCGATCGACGTCGGCGTCCGCGGGTAATAGGTCCGCGTCGCCCTTCTTTAATCTTTTATCGGCGGCGCTCTCGTGGTGAAGCAGCACGCTCTCGGGCTCGGTCCCCGCCCCGTACGCCAGCGCGGGCAGGTCCGCGCGACTCGCATGACACCACGTCGGCTGTTTCAACGCGTGGTCCGCGCCCCCGTTCCCGCCGCGGGTCTCCGCGTGCCGCGTGACGTTCCTCCACCGCTCCTCGCAAATCTCGCCGCTGTGCGCGACGTCCGTGTACCCGAGCGACCAGAGCCAGTCCAGCGCCGCGTGCGTCGCGAGGCGCTCGTCTGTCGGCCCGGGGTTTAACCTCGGTGACAGCTCGACGAGGACGACGGGCGGCGGCGCGGTGGTGAGGAGCCTGCGAGCGCCCTCCAGGACGTGCCGCTCCCACCCGTCGCCGAATCCGATTCGCATCGCGGCCACCTCGACACCCTCGGGCCCGACGTCGAGCTCGTCGTCGACGCTGGAGATGCGCGCCTCGTCGGCGATCTCGCACGGGAACGGCGAGTCCCCGCGATGCGCGATGCTCTCGCGGGTGAGGTGAACCGGCACGCGCGGCGTTGGGATGTCAAACGACGGAAGAGGATGCGATCCGCGGGAGCGTTTGGCGGGATCCGATCGAAGGAGACTCCTCCGTCGTCGTCGTCGCACGCCGTCGTCGCGTTCGCCCTCGTCGTCGCGCGCGTATCCGTCGACGCCGGCGTCCGCGGTGGTGTCCACGCGCGTCGCCGCAGCCTCGGCGAGCCTCTCCCGCGTTCGCTCCAGCGCACCGTCCGATACTCCCAGCAGCTCGTGGTCCACGTCCCGCGCCGAAGCGCCCGACCAGCCTCCCCGACCGGCGTCTCCGGCTCCCCTCCTCTCCTCCCCTCTCCGCATCCTCTCGACGACGGCGTTCGCGCGGGCGCCCCGGCCCCTCGGGCCCGCGAGCGTCCTCCTCGCCGCCGTCTCCGCGCTCGCGATCGCGCGGCAGTACTCCTCGCCGCGGCCGCCGACGCGAACGACTCGGACGTCCACCAGCTCGCCGAACCCGTTGTGCGCCACGGAAGCCTCGAGGAGCTCGTCGCCGCCGCCCCACTCGTACGCGATGACCGGGAATCCCCTCGCCGCCGCGGCGAGCGAGAATAACCCGAGCCCCGCGCCGACGTCCAGCAGAACCCCGCCTCCTCCCTCGCGCGACCCGCGCCCCCGGGCCGACGATAACGACCCGACGAGCGCCTCGGCAGAGGTTGGAGCCTTTGGCTCGTATCGCCCAGCCTGCCACCCGCCCCACTTGGTGAGACTCGCTCCCACGACGTCCACGACACCGCCGGACGCGTTTGAACCCGAGAGGTGGGTCAGCATGTCGAACGGCGGGTCGAACGCCGCGCTCACGGGGTACCCCGCGCGCTCGTTCACCTTTGGCATGGCGTAGAAGGGGTCCGCGTGCGAGAGCTGCGCGCGATACTCCTCGAGGCCGCTCTTGCCCAGGCCCAGCGAGGTGAAAAAGAGCGTGATGTAGTCCCCGACGCCCTTCTTGGCCGAGTTCCAACCCTTGCGGGACTTCCAGGAGCCCAAAAAATGGTGCGCGACGAGGACACCCGGGTCGTCGAAGGGCACGCCGTCCTCTCCGGTGGGGTGAACGCCGAAAGAAACCTTCGGCATCACCCTGACGTTCCAGGCGTCACCCTTTTGGCCCCTCGTCCCCGGCACCCGCCTCCTCGCCTCCTCGAGCCTCGCCTGCACCTCGGGGATGTCCTCGGTTCCCCACGCGCTCGTCGCCCGCGGCGCGAGGACATCCTTCGCCGCCTCCGTCGCCTTCGAATGCAGCCAAAACTGCCGGACGATGACGTCGGTGAACGCCCCGGGCCCCGTCCTCTCGAGCGTGTCCCTGTTCGTGTTGTTCGTGAAGACGCGGTGCGCCGACCTCGCGATGTGATCGCAAATCTCTCTCAGCGCCGGGTGCCCCGGAGCCCCCGCGAACACCCAGTTGAGCACCTGCCTCCTGCGGACGAAGTGCCTGCTGTACGCCATCTCATCCGTTCGGAACTCGTTCTCCCATCCAACCACCAGGGTGTCGGTGCTCCGGAGGTACGAATCCATCGGCTGCCTGCACTCCGTGTCTATGTCCGCGTACACCCCGCCGGTGTGCAGCACGATCAGGTACCTGAAGAAATCGCTCCGCTCCACATCCTTGGGCAGCGACACGTACGCGTCGTAGTACTCCGGGAACTCCCGCTCCACGAACTTGTAGCACTCGGCGTCGTTGTAGAAGCGAGTCTTCCAACCCGGGTTCTTCTCCGCCCACGTTCGCATGAGCCCCTTCACCCTGTCGGGCACGTCGGAGGTCTTGTACGTCTGGTGGATGATCCGCGGGATCATCAGCGGCATCGGTAGCGAGCGAGCGTCGGTGGCCGCTCCGGCAGCCGTTAAACCTTCATCCGACGCCACGCGAGGCTGAGCGAGGCCACCATCGCGGGTCGACGCCATCGTCGACGTCTCGTATAAGCGGTGAAGGTCGTGCGACGGCGCGAAACGGCCGGTCCTCGGCAGGTGCGGCCCGTACATGTCCCCCATCCCCCAGGATGCGACGTTGATGAGGGCGATCATCGCGGTCATGGCGAAGAATATGCGGCAGAGCTGCGCGTTGCTGGGGAGCCTGAATCTCACCTGGCATCCCAGGAAGTCGTCGGCGCCCGAGGTGCCTCCGCCCGAGTGCGTTGGGAGGAGCGAGGACTTGGACCCCCCGCGCGCGAACCTTCGCTGCTTCGAAGGGGGCTTGACGCCGGCGAGGCTGCCGTCGCTTGAATCGCCGGCGCGCTCGTCCACAGCCTCGTTCGACGCGCGGCTGGACGTTCGTCGCAAAGCGCCGGCTCCTCCGCTGAAGTAGTTCCGAGCGGTTTCCTCATCCTCCCTCGGACCGCGGCCGTTCGCCATCGGCGGGCTCGGCGGCTGCGACCGCGCGAGCGAGGACGTGCTCTGACTGCGTCGATGCGCCGAGCCCCTCATCCCGCCTCACCCTCTCTCCCAACCCGATCCGTGTTCCCCGGAAATTTCAAAAGCCCGGAAGTTTGTGAGCCTCACAAACTTCCGATCCGGGCCCGACCCCCCCGACCTCTCTTCTCTCGTGGGCACGCACTCAGCCACGGGCGATATCGCGACCTATGCGTCGCGAGTATCGCGCGCGCGGCGCGCCTCGACCTATGCCCCGCCGCCTTCGCCCCCTGGGGCCGTACAAGAGACGGAGGGACTTCCGATAAAGTCTACCAGACGCTGGAGGTGAGACTCACGCGTCGTTCTTCGCAACGTGGTGCTTCAGTACGGGATAGCTCTAGCTCTACTGCCTAAAAATGAACAAGCTCGTCGCCACCCAGTCACGCGAAGGTTCGGTCGTAGTACATGTCGAGCGTCTTCGCCGGGATCCTCCGCAGCAGCTCTCTGGGGAAGATCCGAAGCAGCGACCACGCCAGATCCAGCGCCTCGAACACCGTCCGCCCCTCGTTGCCCTGGTTGATGAACTTGCGCTCAAACTTGTCGAGAAACTCCAGGTAGAGCAGATCCTCGCCGCTCAGCGCCTCCTCGCCGACGACAGCCTTCATCGCCAGCGTATCCTTCCCTATGGCGTAGTTGGCGTACAGCTGATTGCTCACCTCGCCGTGGTCCCCGCGCGTCATGCCCTCCCCGATGGCCGACTTCATCAGCCGCGAGAGCGACGGCAGCACGTTGATTGGCGGGTAAATCTG
>Ga0181571_10001285_pt1 | contig 17942 bp, 15 predicted proteins | sample 101ome_17_FD_132440 | JGI IMG/M metagenome (GOLD analysis project Ga0181571, IMG submission 132440) | Coastal salt marsh microbial communities from the Groves Creek Marsh, Skidaway Island, Georgia - 101407AT metaG (megahit assembly) | ecosystem: Environmental > Aquatic > Marine > Intertidal... | reverse complement strand
TAATAACCAGCCAATCGCTAATAACCAGCCAATCGCTAATAACCAGTCATCGCGTCGCGAGCGTCGTCGATCGCGTGCGCTACTTCGCGGCGCCGAACCTGTCCCTGTCGTGGGGCTCGTCCAGGTTCAAGTCCGGTCCGATTGGCACGATGGCGTTGGCGTTCAGCACCGGGTGCGACGAGAAGTAGTGCGTCTTGATGTGCCACATGTTGACGCTGTGCCTCATCCCCGGGGTCTGGTAGACGTCCTTGACGTAGTTCCACAGGTTTGGATACTGATGGATGAACTTTCTGTTCGTCTTGAAGTACACCACGTACACCTCGTCGAACCTCACGAGCGTCGGGAAGAGCCGGACGTCCGCCTCGGTCAGGACGTCGCCGGCCATGTACCTTTGCTTACCCAAGATATCTTCGCACCTGTCCAGACAGCTGAACAGTTGGGTCACCGCGGCGTCGTACGCCCCCTGCGACGTCGCGAATCCGCACTTGTACACGCCGTTGTTGATGCCGTGGTACACCCACTCGTTGACCTCGTCGATGGCGGGCCTGAGCGCCTCGGGGTACAGGTCCAGCTCCTTGTTCGCGGCGATTGCGTTGAACTGCGAGTTGAGGTCGCGGATGATCTCGCTGCTCTCGTTGCTCACGATCGTGTTCGTCTTCTTGTCCCACAGGATGGGCACCGTGAACCGCGTGCCCACCGCCGCGCCGCCCATGGCTCGGTCGTACACGTCGCGGACAAACGCGCTGCCGAAGAGATGGTCCCGGGTGCAATCGTGCGACGGACCGCCGGGGAACGAACCCGCGCCCGAGGGCCCGGAGACGAACGCGCCGTCCTCGCCCACGAAGCACCATCCGGCGTGCTTATCGTCCGGGTCGTCGGGCCTCGTGCGCTGCCACGTGGGGTGCACGGACGAGACCGTGACGTGCTCGATGAGTCCCTTGAGGTGGAGCAGGGAGAGCGTGCGGCTCGCCCACGGGCACGCGTAGGAGACGTAGAGGTGGTACCGCCCGCTCTCGGGGGTGTATGGACCGTCGGGAGTGATCCTGTTGCGGAAGATGGCATCCTTACGGACGAAAGCGCCGTCCTTGGAGACGTCCGCGACGGCGGTCTCGCCGGGAGTCATGGCTTCGTCCGCCTTCGACATCGCGCGATGGTGAACGATGATGGAGCGGTCGGTACGCGGGCGATGCGGGCGAGGGCGACGAGCGAGTGAGGGTGCCGATGAGGATGCGAGCGCGATTCGATGACGGAGGCTCGAGAGCATGCGTCGTCGACGGGCGGTTGTGCGTCGCTTCCTTTCTTTGCGCCACGTTTTAACTCTTCCTTCGGTGTCCGAAAAACCGTCACGCGACCCGATGACGCGATTTCTGACCGAGCGAATTTTGACCGCGAGTTTGGTTTCAAAAAAGATACATTTCATCGGCTACGAGGGTTTTCCCCTTCTAACTGTCCCTTTCAGATCTGTCGCGCTAGGAGAACATCCCCGACGGCGGGCTCGCTGGCTTGCTGTGCTTCAGCCTCGTGATAATCTGGCGCATCCGCCCGAGGTCCGCGGAGGTCTTGCCCTCGCCCGAGATGAGCGCGTTAACGCCCTCCCAGCCCTGGCCCTTGTAATCGGTCTGGGCCTGCACCTCGCGCTCGCGGTTAGCCTTGTGCGCCGCCGTGAGCTGCTTCTCCCTCTGCGAGTACATCAGATCCCTCTCCGCCTGAGCCTCCTCCCGGATCGACTGCAGCTCGCGCTTCTCCGCGGCGGACTTGTCCGCGATCGCCGCGGCAGCCTCCGCCTTCCACGCCGCGGTGTTTTCACTCACCGCGAAGGTCTCCGCCGCGAGGGGCGCCGCGGCGGGAGGCGGCGCCTGGAAGAAGTCATCCTCGGCAGCCTGGGGCTCGGGCGCGGGCGCGGCGGCGAACAGATCCGGATCGGACGGGAGCGACTGGGGGGCGCTGTGGGGAGCCTCGGCGAAGAATTCGTCCATGGCGCTGCCCTGGCTCGCGCTCGGGGGCATGGGAGCGGGCGCGGCCTCCTCGAAACTCTCGGGTGTCGCTGCCTCCACGGGCGCAGGCGCGGCCGCGAAGAAGTCCTCCTCCGCGGGCGCGGGGGGCGGCGCGGCGGGCGCCTCGACAAACTCGTCCATGCCGGTGCTCCTTCAAAATGACTGAACCCTCGCGCCTCCCCCGCGTTCCTCGCTAAAAAATGTGCCAATGTTCGTCGAACGGAATCGCGGGCCGGGGCAAATAGGTTATCACTGGTAGGGTATCGACAATCGGGGCGAAAACGAGGGTTTATTCCTGGTTCGCGAGAAAAACCGCGAAAAAAGCGTGAGTCAGCCCTGTCATCACGCGAGAAAGACAATAATCCCGCCGGGGAGAAGGTTGGCGAGCGCCGCGCATTGTGACGGCCGCGACGCCGAGTGGAGCCTTTCCCCACGCGATGTCCGCGCCAATCGCGAGGATCGCGGGTTGTGCCGCGTTCGCCCGCCCGTTCGCGGCGGGCGGCGCGCGCAAACCCTCGCAATCCGCTCGCGCACCCCGAAGCGGCGCCTCCGCCCATCCGACTCACGGGCGGAATGACAGAAAAGCAACGAACGCGACGATTACGTCGCGTTCGCGCGTCATCGCCGCGGGTTTGATGGGCCCGCGCATCGCCGCCGTCGGGGAGTTCGACGAGGAGGGCGGCGAGGAGTACGAGCGCGTCTGCGCGCGACGTAACGAGCTCCGCGCCAGTACAATCGCCGAGCTCAAACCGATGTGCAAGATCAAGGGGGTCAAGACCTCCGGCAGCAAGAGCGACCTCATCGATCGCCTCCTGCGCTCGGAGCTCGGCACCGAGATGTTCATCCTGTACAACGGCGGCAAGAGGCCCGACGAGGGACCCGAGGACGACGCCAAGCCCCAGGTCCCGCCCACCCCCGCGGCGCAATCCGCCCCGACCGCCGTCGACGATCCCGAGGCGGCAGCCAGGGCTCAGGCCCAGGCCGAGGCTTCCGCCGCCGAGGCTGAATACGAAGCGTTCGCCGCGCAGAACGCGTCGCTGATCGATGACATCAACGACCCGAGCGCTGCGGCGGACCAGGCCGCCAAGCGCGAGGCTTTCTTCGCGCAGAAGCGCGAGGAACGCGCCCGCGCGGTTGCCGCGGAGAAGGCTGAGCAACTTCGCAGGCTCGCCGCCGAGCAAGCGGCGCTGGTGGAGGCCCAAGAGAAGGCTGCGCAGGAGGCCGTCGCCGCGGGGATGGACCCCGCCGCCGCGATCGCTGGCGTGGGAGCGGCCGCGGTCCCCGTCGCTCCCCCCGCCGCTTTCGAGGACTCCGAAGCCGCCGCCGCCGCCGAACGACTCGCCGCCGCGCAGAAAAACCTCGAGGACAAGAAACAAAAAGCTGCGGAGGTGGCCGCCGCCGCCGAGGAGGAACGCCAGCTCGAGCTGCAGCTCGAGGCTGCACGCGCCAAAGCCGCCGCCGCCGCCGCGGAGCAGGCCGAGGCCGAGGCTGCCGCGCAGGCCGAGGCTGACGCGGCGGCGGCGGCGTACGCGGCGGCGGCGGCGAAACTCGCCGCCGCGGCTGACGCGTACGAAGTCGCCGAGAAAAACGAGCGACTCGCCGCCGCGGCCGCCTCCGCAGCGCCCCTCGACCAAGCCGGGTTCGCCGTGCCCGACGAGGCGCCCGGGCGCGAGACCCCGACCCCGACCCCGCCTCAGACCCCGACCCCGCCTCCGCCCCCGCCCGGAATGGAACCCGCGACGGTCGAACCCGTCGCCGCGTCGGCGCCGGCAGCTTCCCCGCAACCGGGAATCGCGCCCGAGAACGTTCCCAAGTGGACGCCCACCCCGCCGCCGCAGAAAGAGGCCGCTCCCGAGGACCCGAACGCGGCGATCGCCCGCGCCAAGATCGAGGAGAGGCTCGCGCAGGACACCAGCGGGGGTATCCGCGATTCCATCCTCGCGCAGGCCAGAAAGACGGTGGCCGGGGGGCCGGTGAAGATTGGCGAGGAGGGGAAGGCGCCGCCGCCCCCGGGACCCGCCATCGGAAAGTTCGAGCTCAGCGCCGACGATCTCATCGCCCAGGCCTCCGCCGCGGAGGAGGCCGAAGCTGCCGCCTACGCCGAGACCCCCGAGGCGCAGGCTGCCCTCGCGGAGCACCCGGACACGATGGCGAGGAGCCGCATGGGCGCCAACGTCACCTCCATCGGCACCCACTTTGGCGTCTGGGCTCCGCACGCCGAGATGATGACTTTGTGCATATACGGCGGTAAGCCCGATCCGCTGCGACCGTTCGACCGCGACGCGCCCCTCCCCGAGCCCACGCGGTACGAGATGAACCGCGGCGACGACGGGTGCTGGCGGCTCGAGGTTCAGCAGGTTGGACACGGGTGGAGGTACGCCTTCGAGGTGACCATGCCGGGCGGGCACGCGTTCACCCGCCGCGACCCGTGGGCGAGAGAAGCCGAGTTCGACACCGACGTCTGCTACATCTGGGACCCTCGGAAGTTCAACTGGCTGCCGTTCCAGCGCAGGCCCAAGGAGGAGCTCGTCATCTACCAGCTCCACGTCGGCACCTTCACCGGGCGTAACGACCCCCAGCTGGGAACCGATCCCGGAACTTTCGTCGCGTTGGTTCGCAAGCTCGATCACATCGCCGAAATGGGTTTCACCGCCATCCAGCTCCTGCCCGTCACCGAGTTTGGCGGCGCGTGGGGGTACAACCCGCGCATGATGCACAACGTCCACGGACCGTACGGGTCGCCCGACGATTTCGCCGATTTCGTCAACGCGGCGCACAAGCGGGGCATCGCCGTCTTCGTGGACTGCGCCCTCCACCACGGCGCCGCCAACGGTAACTCCTTGTGGGAGTACGACGGTTGGGGTCCCAACGAAAACGGCGGGATCTACTTCGAGCGCTCGGGCGACACGGGTTGGGGCCAGGGGTTCGCGTTCTGGAAGCAGGAGGTTAAGGATTACCTCGCCGGCGTCGTGGACACGTGGCTGGGCGAGTACAACTGCGACGGCATACGAATCGACTCGGCGCACTCCATGTCCCCGGACCTGTGCAAGGAGGTGACGAGGCGCGCGAGGGAGGACTACCCCGACAGGTTCGTCGTCGCCGAGCACAACCCCGAGGGCGCGTTCGTGGTTCACGATCTCGGCGCGGATTCGGTGTGGCTTCTGAGCGGGTGCGACGACGCGGCGGCGATGACGTGGCAGTACAACGGCAACTTCGACCAGCTCGAGTACATGGTGCGGCTCAAGGGTGGGTACGGCGGCAACGCGCAGTGCGTCAAGTACCTGCTGGGCTCCCACGACCAGTGCGGGAAGCGACCGGGTCACAGCCACGACCTCGGGCACTGGGTGGGCAGGTTCGGCGGCCGGATGGAGTGGCGCGCGAGGGCCACGGCGCGGCTGTGGTGGGGCGTGATGTGCGCCGGCCAGGGCCTGCCCATGATGTTCATGGGCACCGAGACGCACCAGGACGGTCACTGGCACGTCGACGAGGACGCAAAGTTCGACTGGGGTTTGCTCAACATGATCGCCGAGAAGGGCGTGGACAACGGGGCCTTGTACGCCAAGCAGGGCATGGCCCACGTCAAGGCTGCCAACGAGGTCCGGGTCAAACACAAGGCGCTCACCATGGGCGACTACAAGCGAACGCACCGCGACGATAACAACGGCATCTTGGCCTGCGAGAGGTACTACCAGAACGACGAGACCGGGGAAAAGGAGCGGCTCATCGTCGTCGTCAACGCCGGCGACGGGCAGTGGGACGAGCAGGGCATGTACGGCGTCGCCATCGGAGGACAGTGGGAGAACTGCGCCGGGTTCGAGGAGGTGTACAACTCTCAGAGCGCCGAGTTTGGCGGATGGGAAAACAGCGGCAACAAGCAGAGGGGCGTCATCCAGCAGGATAACGACCAGCTCATGATCTGCATCCCCAAGCTGAGCGTCCAGATCTTCAAGATGCTCTGGGGGGCCCCGCCGGCCGCCGTCGACCCGGACGTTGAGCACGCGAAACTGGCGGCTGCGGCGGCGCAGTCGATCTCGGCACTGCAGTAACTAAAGTTCAAAATTTTCAATAAGATTCCTCACGTCACCTTCACACTTTCCACGGCGCGATGGCGGACGGTAAGGACGATGTGGACCAGTGGAAGGAGCTGAACGAAGCGCGTAAGGCTTCGATTCAGCGTAAGCTCATGGTCCCGCTGATATACGCTCCGATGCTACCGCTCATTCGGATCGGGTTCAATCACAACCCGAATTTGAGAAACAGGCTATACGGGGCATCGCTGGTTGCCGCGCTCGCCCATGCTGGGTACATCATGGCGAGCGACAGCAGCGTGCTGTGAGCGATTAGGTCGTGTGTATTAGATCGATGTGGCCGACGCCGATACAGGTGCACTTAGGACGTAGGATTTCATAGCAAGCACAGAAGGAAGCGTAACAACCGTCTCGTCACGAAGAAATCTCGTTGAACCCTTGTCGATCGTCGTCACACTTCAGCGGGCGCACCGTCGTTGACCTGAACGTTTACCTGCGCCATGGGGGATAAGCTCGCGCCCACGACACGACACGCGTATACGCACGAGGGCAGGGTCGTGTACGAGTGGGATCAGACCCTCGACGAGTGCAACTTCTACGTGCGCACGCCGCCCGGGGTCAAGGCGAAGATCCTCGACGTGGAGGTGACGAGCACGTCCGTCAAGTTCGGCATCAAGGGCAACCCGCCGTACCTGCACCACGAGCTTACGGAGGCGGTCAAAGCGGCCGACAGCTTCTGGACCCTGGAGGACGGCGAGCTGCACATACAGATGACCAAGCTCCACAAGGGAAGGCCGTGGGTCAGCCTGTTCAAGGGGCACGGGATGTTGGATCCCGCGGCGGAGGAGGCGGAGAAGGCGCGGCTGATGAAGGAGAGGTTCGCGGAGGAGCACCCGGGGTTCGACTTCTCGGGCGCGGAGTTCAACGGCGCCGCGCCCGACCCGAGCAAGTTCATGGGAGGCATCGGACACAACTAGCTAGTAGCGTTGGACGTCGTTATAAGATGAGTAGTTTAGGGACGGCCAAACTCTCGCGACCCGTCGCCAGTCCAAACGTCGCCCCCACCGTATCGTCAGTTCCGCCTGGTGCCCGTGAACGTGCCCACCACGATGTACTCCGCCATTATCCCGCTGTAGTCCGCGCCGAGGAACGACGCCTTGACGTCCCTCTTGATCGTCGCCACGCCCGACGTCAACCGAACCGACTTTTCACCTCCTCCGTCGCCAGCCGTGTCGCCGCCGCCGCTTTGACCGCCGTCGATCTTGGCGTTGAAGTAGACGTCCCCCGCGGGGAGCACCGTGCGGCCCGACGCCACCACGGGCTCGTTCAGTCGCAGGGTGAACTTGAAGTACCCGGGCTCGTCCGCGAGCCAGAAGAACCCGGGGGTGGCGTCGGCGCCCGACGGATCGCTCAGACCGTCGTCGACGAAGTACCTGCTGCCCCGCACCCCCGCGCCGCCCCTGCTCGGGTACACCCCCGCGTCCCTCTCCGCGAACTCGCACTCCATCCCGAGGGAGACGCGCTCCACGCGCGCGGCAGCCTTCGCCGAGAGCGGCGTCGTGGGTTCCCTCAGGAACACGCTGAGGTCGATCGACCACGACGCGACGGAGTCGTCGTCGCGCGAGCGCTGCACCACGCGCGTCACCAAAGCCTCCTCCTCGTCCTCCATCATCTCGTCCATCCGAGCCTTGAAGAACCCCAGCGCCTTCTTCACACCCCCGGCCAGAAGCCCGCCGGGCACTTCCCGGTTGTCGTCGCGCGTCGCTTTGGTGTGCCAACCGCGGGACGCGCGCGAGCCGCGCGCGAGCGAGCCCCTGAGCGCTCGACGATGCGCGGCGACGGGACGAGACCGCGCGGTGTGCGCGGTTTGGATCATGTCCACGGAGCCGGACCCGCTCGGAGGGACGCGCCGAGGACCTGCGATGCGCGTCCGCGTGTGTCCTCTAGGCACCCTTCGTCTCGAAAGCCAAGGGGAAACCGCGTGGGGACCCGATCGATCACAAGAAATGCGCGCGACGCTCGTCCCGCTGCTCGCCCGCGCCGCGCCCGCGGTTCGACCCTTGATCGCCGCCCGGTCCCCGTCCCGCTCGGTCGCCATGTCCGCCAATGGCAAAGGTAAGAAGGGCGGGGACGCGAAGGACGCGAAGGACGGGTACGGCGGCGAGGCGTCCGTCGGCAAGGCGACCGGCGGCCAGACATCCGCAGACGCGCTGACCGCCGCGGCGCTGAAGGAAGCCGGGATCAGCGTCATCCTCGGGTCCAAGTCGTTCACGCGCCAGGCGATCCTCAAGGAGATGGGTATCCCGTACGAGGTCGCCGTCGCCGACATCGACGAGAAGGCCATCGGAGACAGGACCGACTCCCCCAAGGACCTCGTCATGGCCATCGCCGTCGCCAAGGCTGACGCCATCGTGAGGAAGATGGGCGCGGAGCTCGGTCCCGACATGGACGGTCAGTGGCCCATCGCCGAGGACGCCATGCTCGTGACGTGCGACCAGGTGGTGGTGCACGACGGCGTGGTGCGGGAGAAGCCCGAGTCGAAGGACGAGGCCAGGGAGTTCATCCGCGGGTACGGAGTGTCAGCGCCGTCAACCGTCGGCGCCATCGTGGTGACCGACCTCGAGACCGGCGGGAGGTGCGTGGCCTTGGACCGCAGCACCGTGACGTTCGCGCCGATCCCGGAGGAGACCGTGGAGTTCCTCGTGCAGGAGGGCGAGTGCATGAACTGCGCGGGCGGGCTGATGGTGGAGCACCCCAAGATGGCTCCGCTGGTGACGGAATTGGACGGCGCGATGGACTCCATCATGGGCCTCGGAAAGAGGGTCGTGGGTGGTTTGCTGATGGAGGCGCTGCTCGATCGCAAGCTCAAGGGTCTGTCCGGCGGCATCAAGAAGGAATTCATACCCGAGGATCAGCGGGTAGAGAAGAGTTAACGTTAGTAGTGTACTTGTACGCGGGAGCTGTGGCTAATCTCTGCAGCACTACTAAACCTAAATCACCAGAGTCAGCTCTTGAGATAGCTCTTGGCGAATCGCGAGTCCCTGTCCGCGATGGACGGGCGCCCGGCCTTCACCCACCGCTGCTTCAGCTCGTCCAGCGAGGTGTCGTTTGTGTGTTGGTGCAGACAATCGTTCATCGCCGCTGCGGTATCCCGGCACGCCCACGCGATGCTGATCGTCCTCCCTTTGACGCACTCGTAGTAGTCCTTCTGCGTCTCCCTGCACCGCACCAGCGCGCGCTCCTTCATGAGAGTGATCAGACCCTCCTCCTCCTTTCGCAGCACCTCGGGGTCGACCTCCGCGGCTGGTGTTCTAAACCTCCAGCCCGACATCCCTAACGCTCTCCCGCAAGCGGCGCGCGCCGCTCCGACTGCCGCGCTGACGTGACTCACTGCACTGACGAAAAGATTTTGAACCAATCATCAGGCGTCCTTTTTCTGCAGACGACGCAGAGATAACAACGCCCGTGAGCGCCATGTCCGCCCCGACGCGCGCGGACGCGTTGGGTTCTCGCAAGGAAGGCAGCATGGACAGCCTCGACGACTGGGAGGAGCTAAATCCTCCGTCTGCGCCCGATTCCGACGACGAGCGCGAGCCCCTCGCGTTTCAACATGCTGGTCACAAAAGCAGCGGAATGTGTGTCGAGCCACGACGCGCGTCCTCCCCGGCCGCGCCCGAGACCCCGACCCGGTTTTCCGCCGGTTCTTTCGCCCGCGTCGACTCAAGCTCCAACTCCAACGTCGCGGACGATTTCGAAGACCTCGACGCGGGCGTCATCTCCAGGTTTCCGCCCAGGCACTCCGCCTCGTACAAGCAACGACCGGGTCCGGGCATGGGCAACGACCACGACCAGCCCTCCGGGGTCGACCAGTGGCTCATGCTCGCCGAGGAATCCCTCACGGCGGGCGCCTCCCGAGCAGCATCCGACCTCGTCGCCCTGCTCGCCGCGGTCAAGCGCGGCTCGACCGCGAAGGCGCGCCTCCCAGGCGAAGACGACCGGAGACTGGCCGGCGAGAATCTCGCGGATAACGACGCGCCGGGTGGGATTTTTTCGCGGGAACTTTCAGCGGGGGTGGAAAACCGCGACGACTGGCGAGCGCTCGTCAGGTCCTTGGGCCCCGCGAGGTTCTTCCTCCCGGCCGCCGTCGCCGCCGTCGCCGTGATCGTCATCCTCGCGTGCGCCGCCTTTGGGGCAGCGACGGGGACGCGCGGAACCGCGGGTCGCTCCGCGTCGATCGCCGCCCCAACACAGCTGTGCGTCGTCGATACCACGTCCGGCGCGACGCAGCTGGCGCGCCGGCTCCAACCCGACTGCCCCGCGCGTCTCGACGGCCCCGGGGACGACCCCGAACGTGAGCTCCCGACGACGTCCATGCCCGAGCTACCCGCGCGCGACGACGACGACGACGCACAGCTGTGCCGGGACGCAAAATGCGCCGTATCGCTCCTCGGCTCGCAAGCCGAGAACGACCGCCTGCGCACAGCTGTGTCGTCAGCGCTCGGCACCGTCGCCGAGCTCGAGGCGCGGCTGGCGGAGGCGATCGCGTTCGGCGAGCGGCTGAGGCGCGAGCTCGACGAGCAGACGAGTGAAAAGTCGGTGTGGAAGCGCAGCAGCGAACGGTGGTACGACGCCTACCAGCGCGAACGGGAGGAGCGAGCGGCTGAGACGGCGGCGAAGTCGTCGTGGACTTTGAACCAGCTGCGAGGCACGACCGCGTTGGCTCGACGCGCGCTGGGACACGTCGCGCGATTCGAACGCGACGCGTAGACGCCGTGCGTGGATGTCGCACGCGCCGCACGATCGATGTTGTACATAGAGAGCCTCCGGGTCCCGAGCGCGCCGTTGTAAAACAGCCGGAGAGACGCCGGATACCACCCGCCAAGAACCGCCCTCGCGAGCCACCGTGGCAAAAGTGGTGAACGCGAGTTCTCAAAGATCTCCTTTCGCGCCGTTTTCAAGCTGGTGAATATCGGGTTGGTCGACCGCTGCGCGGCGGCCACAATCGAGACGCGCGATCGACCACGATCGATCCCGCGCCCGCATCTTCGTCGCATCGCGTCGTTTGTTCACGAGCGCGACGTGCCGACGGTTTCGACGTCGCGACGATACGTCCCGGCGCGGTCTTCGGAGTTGATCCCGCGGGAAAGAGTCGGGTCCTCTCGTACTAGAAAAAAAACCGCGGCATCCCGGCGAACGCGGTGGCCATGTCGCGCGCGGGACTCATCTTCATGGGCACCGGTTTGACGCTTTGGGAGCTTCGCAACCATTGCGTCGCCGATAACGAGGCTCTCGACCTCGAGATGGAGGAGCCTCCCAAGCCTCCCAAAAGGTGCTGCTCCAACTCTTGTCTCTTCACACTGGCGAAGGAGGTTCCTGGGGACATTCTCGACCAGAACGATCTTCCCGAGGCGCGTGACGAGAAGGAGGAGGACGAAATCAACTGCCGATTCTGCGAGCCCACGAACTCCTGCAGGTTCTGCTTCGCGGGCCCCGAGCGCGGCGAGCTCATCGCCCCGTGCGACTGCACCGGCTCCCAGGTGCGACCAAAACCCCCCCCGCGACCCTCCCCCCTCTGGAAGACAACCGTGAAAAAATAACTCCCGCGCGAACGATGAAAAATGCCGTGGGGCAGAATTGCGAAATTAGTCTGCAGTGCAGGCCTTGGGTGACTGAACCGTCATACGGAAATCTGACGTGGCAATCATCTCGACCACGCATTGGCTGACCCCCCTCCAACAAGTGACCCACGTGCCACCGCTGACCCTTTTCGATTTTTTCAATCCCAAAACAGGAGTTCGTGCACACCAAGTGCCTCCGCCAGTGGCAAAAGGTTTCCATGCGAACCAAGGGCAACCGCGAGACCAACTGCAGGGTATGCGCCGCCAGGTACCGCGTCCCCGCCCGTCCCCTTCGCTCGAGGATCAAGCTCTGGTTCTCTTTCAAGGCGCGGGACAGGCTCAACGCGTACAGCCGCGTGTGGTTTCAGAACCTCATTCACTTTCTCGTGGCGCACAACCCGAAGCGGCTCGCGCGGGTCGCGATGGAGGCGGCCAAGAACGGCGTCGAGGCGAAGCACGTCGGCCTACCCAACAACCCTTTCGTGCGATCGTCTTCGGCCACGGACCTGGCGCTGATGCTCGCGTCCACGGAGGTTAGGATATGGGCGGGTCGCGAGGTGCGCAACGGCAAGCCGGAGATCGCCGCCATCAGGGCGGTGGCGTGGTTCGGGAGCATGATCAACATCGCCACCAAGCTCAGGGAGATGGGCGTCATCAAGGGATGAACGAGAGTGGCGAAGATTGATTGTTGACTCGAGGGGATGAACGAGCGCGCTGTGTGAGCGCGGCTCGAGGAAGTCGCACATCCAAGGAGACGCGACGGCATGTACCAACAGATACTTGTAGCACACCATCAAGATAAAGACGGACGAAGTGGTCCTGGCGGCGGTGGATATGGATCGCGGTTTTTCGCCCGGTCGCCGCGCCAGGACCACGAAGTAGAGCGGAATACGACGAGAGTTGTCATGTGTCCGTGAATAATACGTATTTTGATTTACATGGCTGAGGCTTCATAGACAGACCCGGCGACAGCCGCCGAGTCTAAGTCTCCCCACCTGCCGAAATACTAGTTGGGTTTTATCGAAATAATTTTGGACGACGATGCGCCGCGGAGCTTAGTTGGCGTCAATCTTCTCGAGCTCGTCGCCGCTGAACACAACCACGTTGTCGAAGGGGAGGACGGAGACGGACACCTGGACCTTGCCGCTCTTGTCAGCCTCGACCTTCTTCACGGTGCCCGTCTTCGCCGGCCCGCCGGTGATGGTTCCGAGGAAGCCGAAGAAGCCTCCGCTCTTCTTCTTGATCTGAACGTAGTCGCCAACCTTGAGCTTGAGCTGCTCCGCGTTCTTGAGGCCGACCTCGCCGCCGGCCCAGCCGCCGGTGAACAGGTTATCCCTGCCCGCGAACTTCTTGGCGTTGCCCTTGACGTACTTGCCCTTGCCGACGTAGATGTCGTCGTCGCCCTTCGCGTCGTCGGGGATCTCGTCGTACTGCTTCTGCGCCTGGGAGGGCTTCTCGAAGGGCTCCTGGATGAAGCCCTCCTTCAGGCCGACCTCACCGCCGGGCCAGCCGCCGGTGAACCAGTTGTCGCGAGCGGCGTACTTGCTCTCATCGTCCTGGACCCACTTGCCCTTGCCGATGTAGACGCCGCGCTCGTCCTTCTTCGCCTGAGTGACGACGACGGCGCGGGACTTGGCGGGGGAAGCCTTGGTGGCGCGGAGCGCGGCCACCTGCGATACGAATGGAGGCGGTGAGGGTGGGGGCATCGGTGAGTCACTCGGAACCGACTCGAAGGGAGGGAGGAGGGCGTATTTGCGGCCAGGGGACGCGCGCGGGTCGATCGCGGCACGACAAGTTTCGCGCGACGCGAGCGACCCACGGGCTCACGTATCGTGGCTAACAAACATCGCCGAGGGGTCGTTCTAGGGTCAACACCGACCGCGCGCCTCCTGGACGCCCGGCGAGACCGCCTCTAGATGCCAAGATCGGACAAATTCGAGTTTTTTGGTTTAACGGTCGGGCACTCAAATCAGGGGGTCCGGAGAGGAGTCGCGCGCGTGGGGGATGGCACTCACCGGCGCGATGGTCTTAGAGGTCAGTGTGAACATCTCCGTGGAGGTGTTTCCGACGGGGAAGTCTGGTTTGGGTGCGTTTACGTGTGTTCCGCAGAGGTCCTCAGCCTATCCAAAGAGTCCAGCTCAGAGGGAACCAGAGCGGATAAAACCAAATCGCGAGCATTTTTCTAACTGGCCAGCTGTGCGAGAGTCACTCGCGAGAAACGGACCCCAGAACGAGGGTTTGTCATGCCCCATAAAAAAATAGGGCTTTCAGAAGCATCAAACCAGAAATGTTTTGGCACACTAGCTAGCTCGCTTTACGCCGCCAAGCCCCCCGTCATCGCGCGCATCATCAGCCCCACCAGTGTCCTAACCACCATGAACGCGACTGTCCCCATGGCCCCCAGCGCAGAAGCCAGTATCGCAACCTGCAGCGCCCTATCGCGCCTCTTCCGCTTGGCCACCTGGCTAAATCTCCAGTCGTACTTCTGCGTCATCTGGATGGTGTTTGGCATGAACACGTTGGGCAGGAGCTTGGAGAAGATGCCGTCCAGGATCAGAGGAAGCACGAACGTCAGGAACCCACCGTCGAACGACCGCGAGATGTCCACGAGGGCCTTGGCGTCCTCGGCTCGCCTCTTGGAGTAGTCCGCCAGAGCCTCCGTCCACTTCCCGGAACCCGCCGCAGAGGTGAGGCAGTCATCCAGAATGGTCACATCCTCAAAGGCGCTGTTGACGCCCAGACCAAAGTACGGCTTGACGGTGTGGATGCTGTCGCCGAGGAGGCACGCGCCGCCAGCCTCCTCGCTCGAGTCTCCATCCTCCGCGACTCGCCTGTGCAAAGAGCCGCCCCCGCAATAAGCAAAGGTGGGCAACGTAGACAGCGGCCGCTTGGCCATGAGCTCCAGGTCCTCGTCGGTGACGAAATCCGTGAACATCGGGAAGTCCTCGTCGAAGTATTTCCTCAGGCTCTCCCTGGACTCGAGCTTGGCGCACGTCTCCTTGTCCCCTGGCTTGACGAGCAGGATGCCGACCAGCAGACCCTCCTTCGTGGGCAACGCCTCCAGCGCAACGCCGCCCTTGGTTCTGGCGCTGTAGTTGAGGTCGTCCCTGTACGACTCGGGAAGGTTGATGGGAATGGTCTTGTACACCCTCGGGTTCGTGTCCTCGAACCGAACCATCTTCGCGTCGCACGCGTCGTCGTCGTCCATGGCTCGCATCACCGCGTTGCGCCGGGACGCGCCCTCCGCTCCGATGACAAACGGGACCGGAACCGTCACCCTGACCCCAGCCTCGTCTTGGTTCACCGGCGCCTCGCACGTCTCGTCATCGTCCTCGTCCCCGGACTTGTGCTCGTCCGATCTGCACTCCGTGGGCTGACGCGTCAGGATCGCGCCCCCGGCCCCAGTCCACTGGCATTCGACGCACTGCACCCCGTGCGTCACGTTCACGGCGTCGGCGTACTTCTCCTCAACCTCCTTCAGCAGCGCCGCGACGAGCCTGTCGCGCTGTATGACCTGCGTGGCGTACTGCTTGTTCGATATCGTCTCCTTGCCCTCGGGGTTCTGGGGCGACCAGTCCATGCGGCCGTTCACTGTCTTGCAGTACGACAGGACCCGGTCGACGCATCCCAATCGCTCGAGCGCAATCTGCCCGCGGCCGCTCACGCCGATGCAGTAGCTCCTGTTGGGGTCGCCCCAGATCTCGTTCGCGTCCGGGGAGGGCGGGCGCTGCAGCCTCTCCCAAACCTCGATGTTGGTCCATCCCCGGCGGGCGAGCATGATGGCGGCGAATAGGCCGCTGGGACCGCCACCTACGATGACAGTTTTGCTGGGCTGGGGCGGGGACGGAGCGATGCCCGAGCCGTGCGCGCCGACGTCCGGGGCATCCACGATCACCGGGGACGCGGAGTTTGAAGATGAGGGCGGTTCCGGATCCGCGATCGCCCCCGGGGTCGATACGAGTCGCCCACGGCGAGAGAGTCCCGGGCTCCACCGCGACACGTCGACGGGGCGGAACGGGGAGGGTCCATGGGGTCGGGGCGTGGCGCGCGAGGACGGGCGTTTCGTCCTCGATACCGCGACGGGGGCGCGCACGATGAGCGTGGACGACATTGTGAGCGACGGCATCGCGTTTATACCTGAGAGATCCGGGTGGGATGCGCGTTGTGCTGTGGGCCAGAGCGGATAACTTTCACGAGTTTGGCGACGAGAAACATCGGCACCTCGAAAGATCCTGTCGAATTGGCCAGTTCCGGGGGGCGCGCCCAGGTAGCGGCGCAAGATGGCCGGAGACAAGTCCAAGAAGCGCGCGGAGAAGAACACCGCGCGTCTGAAGCTTCTGTTTCGCGTCGTCGCGGGTTCCATCCTCTTTCATGTCCTCGTCAGGCTCGTGTGGAAGGGTTCGACCGCGTCCGCGTGGATCCACTACCCCCTTTTCGCCACCGCCGCGACCAGCGCCTGGTTCTGCTACTCGAGCCTGAATCACCACGGCGCGCCGACGTACGACGCGGCGGGTGTCCTCATCGACGGAGGCTCGGACCTCAGCCTCGGAGGCATGACGTCCTACTACCACGACATCATCTACGTCTCCGCGTTTGTGCTCGTAACCACCGCCGCGTTCAGCGACTGGTTCTGGCTCATCGGGCTCGTCGTCCCGGGGTTCGCCACGTACAAGCTGTGGGCAGATATCATCCTGCCGTGGATCTTCACCCCGACCCAGGACGAGCTGGATGCGACCGCGAGGATGAAGGAGACCAAGGAGGAGAGGCGCAAGCGCGAAAAGGCGGAGGCGCGGGCCGCGAACCGCCGAAGGGGATTCAGATGAGAGTTTTATTCCTAATTTTCCGTTTCAGTCGTCCAACGTAGCGAACGCCGTTAAACCTTGCCCTTGTGCTTCACCACCTGCCCCATGTCACCCACGTAGTCGCCTATGACGTGCAGCTGCTCGATCGGATCCTTCGTCCGCGCGTACTGCACGTTGCTCCGCTGCCGACACCGCTGGAACAGATTCTCCGCCGCGGCGACTGCTCGGCCGTGCTCGAGGGTCCGGTTCCGCGAGCTCTGCCGGTCCGCCGCGCTCGCCTTCCGCGCGCGCTCCACCTCCAGCGTCGCCGCCTCCAGCCTCTTCTTCAACTTGGCCACGTCGTTGTTCAGGTTGAGCCTCTCGTCCGTCATCCTCTTGACGTACGCGTGAAGCCTCGCGCGGGTTTCTTCGGCGTCGACGTTGAGTCGAGCGTCTCTCGCCCTCAGATCCTCGTTGGTCACCCTCAGGGTCTTGTGCCTGTTCAGAAGGTCCTGGATCTCCCCGTACGAGCTGTCGGGCGCCTCCAGCACCGTGTCCAGGTACCGCTCGTACCTCAGGTTCCTTCCCACCTCGTCCTTCGCGTCGTCGAGTTCGTTCCGAAGGTTTTCCTGCATCCTGGTCAGCTCGCGTATCTCCATCTCCTTCTGGAGCCTCAGCTTGATCTCCTCCGCCGCCTTTCTCTCCGCCGCGGTCCGTTTGGCGTCGTTCTCCTGCAGGAACTTGCTGAACCGGACGAGGGACTCCTGCAGCTCGAGGTCCTTTCGCTTGAGCGCCTCCTCCCTGCGCTTGAATCCCTGCTCCTTCAGCTTGTACTCAGCCTTGCGCGCGTCGAGCGTCTCCTCCGTCTCGCGCATCAGCCGACGCTTCTCCAGGAGACGGGTGGTGGGGTTGACGTGCTCGAGCATCATGGTGTGCTCCACGTCATCCTTAGCGGCGGGACCCATGGCGACGCAACCGACGATGCCGCCCTAATTTCTCGGTTGCCTAAACCGGCACCACGGTCGGCGCGGAGGTACATCGCGGCGTCCGCGCGAGGGTCTCGACGCGGTTTTGGGGGTGACGAGTGATGAAAGGCTCCAGATGAGGGTCGTGAACGGCGTCAACGCGCTCGCGTCGATGATGCCGTCACGCGGACCGGTCCCCGCCGCGTCTCACTGTGGAGCCGGTCTATAACTGGATTTTACCTGACACGCGGATGCGTGGAACCACGTCTCGCGGAGAGAAAGTTTATCCGCGATCGCACAGCCATCCGCGCGCAGCCGACGATGTCCCTCGCGGTGTCGATCACGACGAGCGTCGCGGGCATCCGCGCCCGCGCTCGCACGATGGGATCGGCGCGAGTCGCCCGTCTCACCTCGCGTCCGGTCCGCGGAACCTTCCGCGTCGCGGCGTCCAAGGATGCCGATGGCGATGACAAGCCGGAGGAGAAGAAGTTCAAGAAGAACCAGACCGAGTTCGACTCCGCGGACGACTGGATCGCCAACTGGAAGCAGGGTAACT
>Ga0181571_10001283_pt1 | contig 17956 bp, 20 predicted proteins | sample 101ome_17_FD_132440 | JGI IMG/M metagenome (GOLD analysis project Ga0181571, IMG submission 132440) | Coastal salt marsh microbial communities from the Groves Creek Marsh, Skidaway Island, Georgia - 101407AT metaG (megahit assembly) | ecosystem: Environmental > Aquatic > Marine > Intertidal... | reverse complement strand
TCTGAATAATAGGCGGATACGCACCTCCGGCCGGCGGAAAATGGCTAATGGTCTGTTTGCGACTGGAATTCCCTTTCTTGAGCGCGGCACAGCAGAAAGTGATGCGCTATTTCTAAAAGAGCTAAACGGGGTGATGCAGGCCTCATCAGGGGTTCGGCGTTTTGGCGCGGCATCACTTGATCTGGCCTTTGTGGCGGCAGGTCGTTATGACGGCTATTGGGAACGCGGCCTAAAAATCTGGGATATTGCCGCTGGTATTTTGCTGGTCAAAGAAGCAGGCGGCTTTGTATCTGACTTTGCTTTGCGTGATATGATGCTAAAATCTGGTGACGTGGTAGCGGCCAACGCTGCCTTGCATATGCCGTTGCTCAAATTACTGCGTGATGCCAAAACCCAGTAACTGCCTTTCTCGTCTGCTCAATCAAATCTGACAGGCGTGCTGTCTATCGCTCGTGAAACACTGAAAAAGCTGTTCACAGTCTTGCCATAGTTTTGCGCTAGGCTTAGCATTATCATAACAACATCACATCTTTCAGAACAATGTTGAGATGATTGACAGGCAATGATGCGTTTTCCAATGAGGTATAATAACGTCACAGGCTGGTCCCAAATAAACTCAAGTGCAGGAAATGATAGTCAAAATAGGGGGGACGGATGATGAAAACACAAATAACAGACCCAAAGCGCTATCTGCTGCGGATGGTCATTATCTTGCTGGTTACCTTTGGCATTCTGGCATTGCTCTATCAGCCTTTATATGCCGCATTTATGGGAAATGCCGTGCTGAATGGCGTGATCATCGCCACTGCGCTGATTGGTGTGGCGTTTATTTTCCGCCAAACATTGCGGCTAGTGCCAGAGGCGCGCTGGCTGAATACGGTAAAAACCACCCATACGCTTAGCCGGTCTGCACCGCGCCCTGTGTTGCTTGCAACTGTTCATGCCATGCTGTCTGCCTCGCATGAAGAACAGCATCTATCTGCTTTATCTTTGCGCTCTGTGCTTGACGGGGTAGCCGCACGACTAGATGAGGGGCGCGAGATTTCGCGCTATTTTATCGGATTGCTAGTATTTCTAGGACTGCTTGGCACATTCTGGGGATTGCTTCAGACCATTGGTTCGGTTAGCGCGGTTGTGGGCGGTCTGGATATGACCAGCCTAGATTTCGACCAGTTAATGAGCCAGCTTCGTGAGGGGCTTGATGCCCCGCTATCAGGGATGGCAACTGCCTTTTCATCGTCTTTATTTGGTCTGGGCGCAAGCCTTGTTCTGGGTTTTCTTGACCTTCAGCTTGGACAGGCAATGGGACGATTTTTCAACGAGGTTGAAGACTGGCTATCTGCCTTTGCACGTTTCGGAGATTCAAATGGCACAGGGGCTGGTAACCAGATGCTGGCACAAGGCCTAAGTGAAGAAGGCGCGCGCGCCATGATCGCATTATCGCGGGCCATTGAACAGGCAGAAGCAGGGCGTGCCAGCCATCACAGCCAGCTTACCCAGCTAAATAGCCAGCTTGCGATATTGAATGAAAATCTGGCACAAGATGCACGGCTTACCGAACATCTCTCGCATCTTACCACCAGACTTGAAATGTTGCAGCAATCCCTTGAAACCCAGTCTAAACAGCAAAATTCTGCCATCAGTTCTGAATTGAAAGCATTATCATCTGCGATTGTTAAGCTGGTTGCCAATAAATAAGAGGATAGCAAGATGGCACTTTCACGCTTAGGCAATAGAAACCGGCCAAGCGACTATACCTGGCCCGGATTTGTCGATGCGCTGGCAAGCCTGTTAATGGTGTTTGTGTTTGTGCTGATGGTGTTTGTACTGATACAGGCAAATCTGGCCTATCGCCTGTCTGGTCAGGATGCCAGCCTGTCCGAATTGCGGCGTGAATTATCCATGCTTGGCGAGCTTCTATCGCTTGAGCGTGATGCCAGCCTAGCGCTATCGGCTGACCTGTCACGCACACAAAGCCAGCTTGCCAATACCCAGCAATTACTATCATCAACACAGGATGAGCTAGCGCAGACCAGAACAGCCCTAGATAAATCAAACCAGAATAATATCACGCTTAGCGAACAGCTAGCCGCTGTCACCTCTCAGCTTGGGCTATCGCGCCAGCAATCAGATAATTTGCAGTCACAGCTTTCAGATGCGAGCCGCACCAATGCAAATCTGGAGCAGGCGCTGGCATCACGTACCGCCGATAATCAGGCATTATCAGATAAGCTGGGAATATCTGAAAACCAGCTTGCACAGGCACTTGCAACCATCTCAGATCAACAGGCACGGCTTGCGGGGCTGGAGAGCAGGCTAGCTGATGCTAATCGCACCATTGATACAACCAGCCAGAAGCTGACAGAAGAGAAGAACCTGACAGCAAATGCCAAACGTGAGGTGGACGAGCTAACCACCGCGATGCTGACCTTGCAGGCAGAACTAACACGGCTTCGCGGTCTTCTGGACGATAAAAAGCGTGAAGCGGTGAAAGATAAGATAGCGATCGCCAATCTGGGCAAAGAGCTAAATAATGCGCTGGCAAACAAGGTGCAGGAATTACAAAATTTCAGATCTGAATTTTTCGGACGTGTCCGCGAGGTGCTGAAAGACAGATCAGATGTGCAGATTGTAGGTGACAGGTTTATCTTCCAGTCAGAAGTGCTATTTGCGCCCGGACAGTCAAGCATTGGTGAAGCTGGCGAGCAACAGCTTAGCCAGATAGCAACAGCATTAATTGAAATCACCACTACCATTCCTGAAGATATCCCATGGCTGTTACAGGTTGACGGCCACACAGACAATATTCCCATCGCAGGGCAATATAAAGATAACTGGGATTTATCAACAGAGCGTGCCCTGTCTGTTGTCAGGCTGATGATATCTAACGGTGTGCCACCACAACGGCTATCAGCCGCAGGTTATGGTGAATTTCAGCCAGTATCAGATGGGAATACAGCTTCGGATAGGCAGAAAAACAGGCGCATTGAGCTAAAGCTCACCCAGCGACTTGGATCGGAATAGAAATGGAGGGCAGGCATACATCGAACCTATGCCTGCTTCTAATTAGTTTTATGATGAGCGGCTGGTTAAGCGCTGCTAGCATTGCAGCTGAATTCAGGCTGGAGCACACGCCATTTGATTTCAATCACAGACCTTTTGAAGAGCTGCCCTATTCGTTCACCGACTATACCTATCATCAACATTTAACGATTCAGACACAGGCTGAAATTGTGGCAGCATTGACCGCTGGGCCATTCTTCTCTTCGCCAACGCCCTCTAAGGTAAATCATTACCAACAGGTTGAACCCGTAGCTGTGGTGGTTCAAGCTGGTTATCATAAGGTTCAGTCACGTCATGATATTTTACTGGATATATCTAGCTCTAGCACGGCTGATTTGATGTTGCCTGCCAGTTCCGCGCCGCTAGAATTTTCAATTCAAAGACAGTTTCAGGCAACGATAAGGGCAGATGATCAAACGCCTCTGGCATTAGATATTTATGCTGAAATAAACTGTTCCTGTCTGGATAATAGTCACCAGCTGATTGCAATGAGCGGAAACCTATTTTGGAGATCAGCCGAAACCAGCATTCAGATTAGGCTAGAACCGATACAAAGCACGTCCCCATTGAGCCTGGAAATGCAGTTAGCCCCAAAGCCTTTTTCATCTAGTCCGCTTGTCGTTTCTGAGGGCCATGCGCATCTTCGTGATGATGGTAATATCAATCAATTTAGAGGCTTATATGTAATGGCATTCACCCAAGACAGAGATTGTGTGCAATGTGTGCATGCGGTATTTGTTGGTTCAACAGAAAATACACCGAAAAATGAAGCATTGATTGTTGCCATGCAGAACCTGCAATAAAGACCACGAGACTAGAATTTATGAAAATTGGCGCATTGCAAGGGCTTGATAAACTGGATTATCTGCCAGTAATGCGTCATGCGTGCCAGTTGCCAACACTCTGCCCTTATCCATCACCACAATCAAATCTGCATCCTGTACCGTTGACAGACGATGCGCGATTACCAGTGATGTTCTGTTTTTCATCACGCGGTTAAGGGCAGACTGAATTTCCTGTTCATGCTGGCTATCAAGAGCAGAGGTAGCTTCATCTAGAAGCAGAATTTGCGGGTCAACCAGAAGCGCTCGTGCAATCGCGATACGTTGACGCTGTCCACCTGAAAGCCGAACCCCCTTTTCGCCGACCATAGTGTCATATCCATCACCAAGTTCGGAGATAAAACCATGTGCCGCAGCTTTGCGGGCTGCCTGTTCGATCTCTGAGGCAGTTGCCTGTGGCCTGCCAAAAGCGATATTTTCCCTAATGGTTGTCGAAAACATCGTCGCATCCTGAGGCACAAGCCCGATATGATGGCGAACTGTTCTGATATCCAGCTTGCTAATATCCTGTCCACCCACCAGAATACGGCCCTTTGTGGGAGCATAAAATCCAAGAAGCAGATGAAATAAGGTAGATTTTCCAGCCCCGCTTTGCCCGACAAATGCTATTTTCTGGCGCGGCAAGGCAGTAAAATTTAGCTGTTCAACAACCCCGACATCTCGGCGTGCCGGATAGCTAAAACTTACATTTTCAAAACTGACTGTTAAATCTATCTGTTTTTTCAAAGCTGGCAGTGATCTGGAATGACGCTGGTCAACTGTTTGATGAAGCAATTCTGTAATCCGCTCGGCGGCTCCTGAGGCACGTTGCAACTCACCACCAAGCTCGGACAGAGTACCCACAGAGGTAGCTACCAGAAAAGCATAGAAAATGAATGCAGACAGGTCACCAGCGCTAATATTTCCTGCCAGCAGGTCACGACCGCCAATCCATAAAATCATGGTCACTGCCGTGATCACCATAAAGATGATAAAGCCAGACAGAACAGCCCTTAGCCTTACCCTTGACAAGCCTGCTTGCAAGGCTGCCTCAACCTGCTGTGAGAAACGTAAAAATGCGTTTTTTTCCTGCGCAAAAGCAAACACAGTGCGGATATTGCTAAGCTGTTCTTCTGCTTCTGCAGATACATCCCCTAGCCGTTCCTGAGCCAGACGAGATGCAGCGCGCAAACGGCGGGCCAATATCAGCAACGGCACCACAATCACAGGCACAATCACCGCTACCACAACAGACATTTTCACAGAAGACAACACCACCAGCACCAGACCGCCACATAGCAGAATCACATTGCGAACTGCCATCACCAATGTGGTTGCCATAACTGTCTGTAAAATCGCTGTATCTGCGTTTATCCGTGCCAGAATATCGCCTGTGCGCGCGGTTTCAAACCACCATACTGGCAGGCGCGTCAGATGCAAAAATATTGCATTGCGGATATCTGCCATGACCTTTTCGGCAACATCATTCACAATCGCCATCCGCAAATAGCTGCCAATCCCCAGAAACAGCGCAAGCCCGACCATCACCAGCACCGCACTATCAAGAAGCTGGCTATTACCGCCCTCGCCTAGCCCCTGATCTACAATAAAAGCCAGCCCGCGCCCCAGTGACAACAAGGCCAGCGATACCCCGATCAGAATGATGATGGCAAAGGCCAGCCTGCCCCGATATGGCAATATAAATGGCATAAAGCTGGCAAAAGCAGAAGCTTTGGCAGGTTCTGTTACATTGGTCATCTGCATGTCTGGTTGCTGTATCTTGGCCATCTTATCTGCAGGCTTAGCATGAACTAGCAGGGAAGTTAAGATGCCGGGTGAATTGTACTGGTTGCATTTTGTCGCACTGTTTTTGCATCATTGCGCTGTGAAATTACTTGCATCTTATGCCAAAAAGCGTTATATCATCGCCTCTAGTTCAGACTATACTACATTCAGCGTCTCGCCTAGATGAAGATAAAAACGCTGAGGAGCAAGAAATATGAAAAAAGATATCCACCCTGAATATCATGAAATCACACTTGTGATGACAGACGGCTCAAAGCGCACCACCCGTTCAACATGGGGCAAGCCCGGTGATGAAATGCGTCTTAGCATTGACACGCTGAACCATCCAGCATGGACAGGCCAGCAGCGCGTTCTAGGCGCTGAAGGTCAGGTGGCTCGCTTTAATAAGCGGTTCGGTGGTCTGGGCGTTAAATAGCCTTTTTCGATTTTATATCAGCTTTTTGCGCCGCATCATTTATGGTTCAGGAAGTTTAAAAATAGCGCTCTTTTGCAAGAGCGCTTTTTTTTTGGTGCTTCTTGACATATTCGCGATGAATTCCCACCTCAGCAATAGAGGCAATGATGCTTCTGGGGCGGCATGCTTATTAAAGGTGCCGCGATTAATCACCTTGCTTATTCAAGAAGGAGAATGCAATGACACATCTTGATCTTACCCCTTTTTACCGCAGTGCTATTGGTTTTGACCGGATGGCAAATATGGTCGACAGCCTGTTTCAGGCACCAGATCAAAGCCAGCCAAACTGGCCACCCTACAATATCGAAAAATGTGATGAAAACAGCTATCGCATTACGATGGCAGTAGCTGGTTTTGCACAGAGCGAACTTGATATCACGCTTCATGAACAAAAGCTGACCATTACCGGCAAGCAGGCAGATGATGGCGAAGACAGACAATATCTGTATCGGGGCATTGCCTCACGCCAGTTTGAACGCCGCTTCCAGCTTGCAGATTTTATCCAGATAAAAGGTGCAAATCTTCAGGACGGTCTGCTTCATATTGATCTGGAACGCGAAGTACCAGATGCCATGAAGCCTCGAAAAATCGAAATTTTTGATAGCGAATCGGTTATTGACGGCACTGGTAAAACAGCAAAATTAAAGCGCAAATAGCCTGCTTATCATAGCATAATGCCCTGTTATCCATCTCTGGATTTCCCGATGGTGATAAACAGGGCATTATTTTTCAGCAATGGCCAGCGCAAGACGGTGAAGAATATTTGCTGTTGCCCCCCAGACAGGCGGGTCTGTGCCGTCAATCACAAAATAATCTCGCCAGCTTCCATCTTCAGCTTGCTTTCGTTTCGGGATAAAATTTTCAAGCGATAACAGATGAGTGGCTGGAATGCACCAAATATCTGCCACCTCATCCTGACATAGGCTAAGCGAGCGAATCAGCGGTGTTGTCGGCAGAATAGACAGGCCTACCGCCACATCTACCAGATAGTCGGTAGAAGTTAGCACTGGCAGGCTATAGCCTAGCGGTTCAACCATGTTTGATGAAAGGCCGATTTCTTCTTCTGCCTCGCGTAGGGCAGTACAAAATCCGTCTGTATCTATCTGTTCTGGTTTGCCGCCGGGCAAACTTACCTGCCCCGCATGTATCCGCAGATGATGCGCACGCTGGGTTAGCAGAATTGATAGCTGGTCTGCCTCTTGGGCCAGCAACATCAGAACTGCTGCTTTTTTTGTGCCCTGTTCTGGCATATCACCATGATAGCGAGGCGGCTTTGATGACAGACAGGCCGTTATCTGTTGCAACAGGGTTGTCGATGGCATTTCTGTCATGCCTTGTATCCGGTCGGCTGAGGGTTATCTTGCTGTTCCAGACTGAAAAATTGCCGATGGCTTGTTACCCCTAACGCGCCTGATGCGTGGTCTGTCTGTGCAAGGCTGGCCAGCTCGTAATATACCGGATGGGATAGCCGCGCCCTCACCCCGCGTTCCAGCAGCAGATATGGTTTGATGGCGCCATCTTTGCCAGCTTCCAATCTTAACGGAAAATCCGTTCCAACCTCATATACCCTGTCAATATTATCTGTCATGGTGATCACCTGAATGCCTGCTGCTGATGTCACCTGCATTGCGATGATAATAAAGGCAGCATCTTCAACCTCAACTGGCCCATATTCCACCGGTGTGGTTAGCCAGTGCTGGCCTGTCTCGTCACATGATAAAATAGACGCAAATAATGCAACCATGCGTTTTCTGGTAATTTCACCTCCTTCATGAAACCAGCGCGCATCAGCATCGATACGCATGTGAAATTCGGTCAATTTGGGAGATGTCTGCTCTGTCATCTGCTTTTTTTCGCTCAAGAAACCGTTTGTTATCAGATTTATGACAATTTTTTATCAAAAAATGCTTCGCGTAAACGCTTTTCTAACTTTTTGATGTCATTCTAGCCATCTTGTAGATGATGTCAGATATCCGGTTTGACGAAAATTGGCGAAATTTTCTGATAAGCGGACAGGGTTAGCAACCAATGAATATAGAATTTCACATAGATTGTGATGGCCAACTTGAAATTCTGGAAGAAAATTCTGGAACAAAAGCGCCGAAAGATGCCCGGCAGGTCATTACTGGCAGAAGACAGCAGAACCAGATGGAGCTGCATCTGCAAGATGATGCCGGATGGGTTGCGTTGCTGAGGCTAATCGACTTTCTGCGTGCCATCAAAGACGTCCCTACCATCATCTATTTTCATGATAGCACGTCACAGAATGACCAGCATATAAAGCCCCCTAAAAGCTATGATGATAAAGCAGACCTGTTTCTTTATCTTGGCAGATTATGTCTGTTTTCTTTCGAGAAAACCGAAGAGAACGAGTTTGGATCGCATCTTTCAATATTCCCTTCAATCGTGAATGTTTCTGATAGCTTGCCCTTTTTGTTTCTGAATCTTGGCCAAATAGCCCATCGAAACGAGCCAACCAAGCAGGCATTGCAAAAAATTGACCCCGATATTTGGAAATATTGTAGCCTATTCACACTAGATCCAAATCATTCTTGCAAGCCTGAAGATATTGCTGAAATATGCGCCTATCCAGAACAGCTTCACACGCTGGAATATGCAGAATTGATGCAAACAGCCTATGGCAAATGGATTGATCTGGTGGGGCGGATCAGCCTGTCTGTCCGCCAGCCATTACTGCAATTTGGTTCTATCAAGGATAAATCTTCAAAATATGACGAGATGGTATTTTATCGTGCCATCATTCCATTTGCGTCTATCTATGAAAGGCCGCAAAATTTCCGGATCATGATCTTATCATATTTCCCGCAACAGGAAATTTGGGGGTGATGATAAAAAGCTGATGGCCTATTTGACAGGATTGCCAAAAAAATCATACCCCCTTAATACAACCTTTCATATTATAATTTTATTTATTTTAAGTTTTTTAGTGTATTTGATCTTAAAATTAGGTAGTATGAATATAGCCGTTATCCAGACAGTAACATGAAAGGGAAAATATACAGAATACGGGGTTTTAGGAGTAAAAAAACAAGGAAACAGCCCATGCATTATCAACCAGGCAGTTACGATGAAAACTCAAAAGTCACTGAAATTCTAAAAACCATCGGCAATAGACGGCGTTTGCGTATATTGTGGGAACTTGCTGATGGCAAAGAACGTTCTGTTTCCCAGATTGAAGAAGTAATCCCCTTTCTCAGCCAGTCCGCCTTATCTCAGCATCTTGGCAAATTGCGGCGCGCCCAGATTGTCTCGACACGACGCGCATCTCAGACAATTTTCTATTCGCTAAAGGATCAGGATATTATCCGGATTTTAAAGCTATTGCATCATATCTATCATGATGATCCTGTATTGACGCGCCTGAATTCGCACTAGCATTTTTTTGCGCTACCTTTGCGGTAATATGGTGAAAACCGCCACCTGTGTAAAACCCTTCGATGTTGAAGCTTTGTTTACTGTGCGGCAAATCATCAGTTGATTTCAGATAATATTTATGTCATGTCCAAATTATCTGGAAAAGTTTAGCCCTGATCTGGACTTCTTGCTTTGCATCAGGAACTGTCATCATAGCAGTATATTCATTCTTCCAGATAAGAAGATATAAATTGCACGCGTCATAATAGTGAATTTTTAACATGTATATTTATCTGCCAATCGCTGCGGTATCACTGCATATTGCCGTTATCATCGGGCTTGGCGGTGGTGTCGGATTTCTGTCTGGCATGTTTGGGGTAGGTGGTGGATTTTTGATGACGCCTTTGCTGATTTTTCTTGGCGTGCCGGCACCAGTTGCTGTTGCGACCGAAGCAAACCAGATTGTGGCCTCGTCAGTATCAGGCGTATTGGCGCATTGGCGGCGCGGCAATGTAGATTTCTTGATGGGATTTATCCTGCTGGCAGGAGGCGTTGTTGGCTCATCGCTAGGGGTGCTGTTATTTTCAATTTTGCGGGATATTGGCCAGATTGATCTGGTGATTAAACTATCCTATGTGGTGTTTCTAGGCATTATCGGCATATTGATGCTGATGGAGAGCATTCGGGCTATTATGCGCACCAGACAGCCAGGTGCTAAGCGCGGAAAACTGCACCAGCATAACTGGCTTCATGGCCTGCCCTTAAAAGTACGTTTTAGAAAATCCAAATTATATATCAGCGCATTAGTGCCCTTTTTTCTTGCCGCCTTTGTTGGTGTGTTATCCGCCATTATGGGGGTTGGCGGCGGATTTATTCTAGTCCCTGCGATGATTTATCTGCTAGGCATGCCTACCTATGTGGTGATTGGCACATCATTATTCCAGATTATTTTCGTGACTGCCAATATCACCATTTTGCAGTCTGTCCAGACCCAGACCGTTGATTTTGTGCTTGCAGGTCTATTGCTATTTGGTGCGGTAATTGGAGCGCAATTTGGTGCGCGTGTTGGGGTGATGTTAAAAGGCGAGCAGTTACGCGGCCTGCTTGCATTGATGGTTCTTGGTCTGTCTATCAAGCTTGGCTTTGACTTGATTATCACCCCTCAAGACCTTTTCTCAACGGAGTTTGTCAGATGATGCGACCTATATTGATCGTGATCATCGGGTTGATGTTTGGCTCGTCTGAGGGCATGGCAAGACAGCTAGTTGCTGATTTATCTTCAGATGAAGTTTCTATCACAACAGATTTTACCGGACAGAATCTGCTGCTATTTGGTGCGTTATCCAATTTAAATGCCAATAGTGCGACAGACGCGCCATCTGATATTATTGTAATCCTGACAGGGCCAACCTTGCCAATTGCCAGCCGCAGAAAAGAACGCGTTTCAGGCATCTGGATAAACACCCAGACAGTGCAATGGAAAAACGCACCAAGTTTTTATCATATTTTATCATCTCGCCCTCTGACGCAGATTTTACCAAATGATAAGCTAAAAGAGCTTAAAATTGGTTTTAAAAATCTTGGCCTTAAATCAAAAAACCAGACAGATGAGATTGAAAATCTTGAAATCTGGCAGGAGTCCCTGTTCCGGAATATGACGGCGCAGAATTTATGGCAGGTAGATGAAAATGCTGTCAGCATTATCAGGAACGCATTATTTAGAGCACCTGTCTCGCTTCCTGCCAATATTACGCCCGGCGATTACCAGGTGCGTATATTAGATGTCAAAGATGGACAGCTCATCGCCGAAGATCGCCGTGAAATCACTGTACAAAAAGCAGGATTGGGCGCCTTTATCTACCAGCTTGCGCACGAATATTCTGTTTTTTACGGCATTTTTGCCGTTGCTTTTGCTATTTCTGCTGGCTGGATTGCATCTATTGCATTCAGAAGAAACTAGGCACATCACCATTATATTGTTACCATAGCCTGTTAGTTTAGGATAGACAGAGGCTAATTGTTTAGACATTACTATAATTGATGAAAAGGATATATCATGTCTAAGTCTGCTCCAAATTTTATGCTTGTGCTTGTAGATGACAGTGAAGAGTTGCATCAGGCACTGCATTACGCATCAAAGCGCGCCGCAAGCTCAGATTTGCGTGTAGCCTTGCTATATGTGATTGCGCCTGCAGAATTTGCCCATTGGGCAGGTGTTGGCGAGCTGATGCGTCAGGAAGCTCGTGATATGGCAGAAGAAAAAATGCGTGCACATGCTGAATATGTCCAGAATATCACGAATGAATCACCGATTATGCATATTAAGGAAGGTGGGGTCGCCGAACAGGTACTTCAGCTAATCAATGAAGCTGATGAAATCTCGATGCTGGTTCTAGGTGCGGACACAAAATCAGATAGTGCAGGGCCTGTGATCTCGTATCTTGTGGGCAAAGGCATCTCAGATTGTCGTGTGCCGGTGATGATTATTCCGGGCAATCTGTCCGACGATCAGATAGACGCCTTAATTCCTAGCCAGTGACATCTTTCACCTCTGCCCTATCTTAAAAAATAAAGCGATGCTAATCCCCGCTTTTTTAGGAACAGGAAACGCCCTTAAATTTATGGATTGAGGTGATTTACCATGAAACCATTTTTGACATTTGCGATTATTCTAGGAGCATTGATAACCATCATGACAGATAAACAGGCATCAGCCAATCCGGCCACATTGATTCTTGAAACAACAAAAGGACAGGTTGAAATCGAATTAAAGCCTGATTTAGCACCTAAACATGTTGCACGCATAACAGAGCTAGCCGAAGAAGGCTATTATGACGGTATCATTTTTCACCGTGTGATAGCTGGTTTTATGGCTCAAACAGGCGATCCAACTGGCACCGGCATGGGCGGGTCAGGCCAGAAGCTAGAGGCTGAATTTACCGATTATGAATATCGTGAAGGCACCGTTGGAATGGCCAGAACAATGGACCCGAATAGTGCAGATAGCCAGTTCTTTATCTGTTTCGACGGATGCGGGCATCTTACCGGCCAATATACAGTATGGGGTCAGGTAACTGCTGGTATGGACGCTGTTTATGCGCTGAATGAAGGCCAGCCACCTGCCGAACCAGACAGCATCAAAACAGCCCGATTGGCCAAATAGTTATTGGCAAAATCGCTAAGATTTAGGGTGCGGCTGGAACAGATGAATGATCAGCCCTGCCCAGATCAGAATGAATCCGGCAAATCCTCCCCATGAAAAGGGCTCGCCATAGACCATCAGCCCCAGTAAAAGCTGAAGGCTTGGATTGATGAAAAACAGAAACCCTGCCATCGTCAGGCTAAGATAGCGGTTGCCTATATGAAACAGCACCAGTGGCAGGGCTGTCAGAAAGCCGGATGAAATTGCCATCATCATGCCATAGGACGAGCCGTCAAAAAAGAAATATCCCGAACCGCTCTGCCCATAGCTTGACCATAAAAGATAGACCAGCGCAAAAGGTGCCAGCAATATCATCTCAGCTATCATGCCGGCAATAGGGTCAATTTGTATCTGCTTTCGCAATAACGCGTAGACCGCAAAACTTGCGCCCAGAATAAGGGCGATATAGGGCACCGTGCCGAGCGCTACCGCTTTCCACAAAACACCAGCCGCAGCCAGAAATACCGCTAACCAGCTCCATCTGCTCAATGTTTCTTTCAGCACCACAACCCCAAGAGCAATGGCCATCAACGGATAGATAAAATAGCCAAAAGAGGTTTCAACAAGCTGGTTTGCAGATATAGCCACCAAAAAGGTGCTCCAGTTCACTGCCACCAGCAATGACGCTATGAATAGCAAAACCAGAGTTCGCATATTGTTGAAAATGGACAGTACAGGTCGGGCAAATCCGAAGGGCATCACACATAACACCATCCAGACAGCCGCCCAGAAGGCGCGATGGCCAACCGATTCTACTACCCCCAGCACCACCAGAAGATGAAAATAGACAGGCGTCACCCCCCATATTGCAGGGCAGGCCACAGCAGATATAAAGCCCAGCTTTTGCCGCGTGGCTGACTGTTCTGGCAAGCCATCCATCAGCTTAAGATAACTCTGAAATCATTTACATTGGTCAAAGTTGGCCCTGTAATAATCTGCTGATCAAGGGCGGCAAACAGGCTATGGCTGTCATTATCTTCAAGCATGGCCGCCATATCAAGACCAGCATCATCTGCTTTTTGCGCAGTCATCGGGGTGATATATGCACCTGCGATTTTTGCACCGCCATCAATGCCATCAGTATCAGCCGCAAGCCCATAGCATGGTAACAGGCTAGCCAGCGCATGCATAAATTCCACATTCCGGCCGCCAACCCCATTGCCTTTGACTGTAACCGTTGTCTCGCCACCTGAAATAAACGCTTTGCCCGGCCCGGCTTGCCTTACCAGCTCAGCCATTTCTGCTGCCAGCACCCGAGCTTCACCTTCAAGTGAATCGCCTAAAATTACCGGCTCATATCCGCGTAGACGCGCAAGTTCAGCCGCCGCTTCAAGCGATTTTTGCGGGGTCGCTAGCAAATGATATGCTGATTTAGACAGTCGTTCATCATCTGCAAAGATGCTTTCAAGCTGGCCAGTTTCAAGTTTTGAACGGATGACAGGCGGAATTTCAAGCTGATATCTATCTATCAATGCAAGCGCATCTGCACAGCTTGAATTATCAGCAACAGTAGGGCCAGATGCAATCACCGAAATATCATCATGCGGCACATCGGAAATGCCGATTGAAACAGTTCTGGCAGGATAGGCAGCTGCCGCCAACCTGCCCCCCTTTATCTGGCTGAGATGTTTGCGCACGACATTCATCTCGGCAATATTTGCCCCTGCCTTTAACAGAGAGGTGGTAAGTGCCTGTTTCTCTGACAGGCTAATACCTTCAGCAGGAAAACAGCATAACGAAGAGCCACCACCAGAAATCAGCATCACCAGCAGGTCATCTGGCCCAAGCTGGTTTGCCTGCGCTAGCATCTGCGCGGCGGCATCATGCCCGCGTTTATCTGGCACAGGATGAGAGGCGCTAACCACCCTGACCATCGATGTCTGGACCTCATGCCCATCTGGCACAATAATCGTCCCCTCTACCCGACTAAGCAATGCTGGCGGAATAAGCTGTTCAAACGCATGGGCCATCGCAGCAGAGGCCTTACCAAATCCGCCAATAACCAGTCTGGCCCTATCTGTTTGGGCTAGCCTGCGAAATTCGGCCTCAAGCACGCCTAATGCCTGCGGCATAAAATGCGCTGGCTGGGCAGCATCAACGGCACAGTGAAACATCTGCGTCATATCAACTACCTTTGCATCAGCATCAGACATGTTGCATTATCCTTAAGCTTTTGATTTCATCTAATTTGTAATATATGATGGCGCAGGTGACGAGAAAAATGATTGCCAGCATCCATGCTGTCACTTTTTTACCTAAATTAGAAGGAACAAAATAGTAAAATGAGCTTTTTTGAGCCATTCAATATTGCCCTTCAGCTTCTGTTCAGCTTTGATGCAGAGCTTTATGACGTGATTTTCCTGTCATTGCAGGTAAGCAGTACGGCTGTTTTTTCTGCCTTGCTGTTTGGCATTCCCATCGGGGCAGTGCTGGCAATGAAGCGGTTTTTTGGTCGTTCTGCGTTGCTGGTCATATCAAAAACCATGCTTGGCATGCCGCCAGTTGTTATTGGATTGCTGGTTTATGTGTTGATTTCACGATCGGGGCCGCTTGGCTTTCTTGATATTTTATACACACCGCAAGCGATGATGCTGGCTCAATTCATTCTGATTCTGCCATTATCAATTGCGCTGTCACATCAGATTTTCGAAAAGCTACATTCAGAATTAAATCTATTTTTTATGTCACTTGGGCTTGGTGAATTAAAGCGTGTTCTCACCTTGCTGTGCGAAGCCAGATACGAGCTGATTACCATCACGATGGTCTGTTTTGGTCGTGCCATTTCCGAGATTGGCGCAGTTATTCTAGTTGGGGGAAATATTAAATACCTTACCCGCGTGATGACATCATCTATCGCCCTTGAAACATCAAAAGGCAATATTGCCTTTGCGCTTGCATTAGGGATTGTGCTGATGCTGATTGCATTGCTGATTAACCTATTTAGCCACATGCTGAGCCAGTCTGTGCTGAAAGAGGCCACTAATGGGTAAACAGAAAATTGCAAAAAATGAGCTGATTACAGCCCGCAACATAACCTTTGAGAGGTCTGGTCAGGCATTGCTGAAAGATATCAATCTATCGATTGCCTCTGGCATGATAACCATGCTGCTTGGCCATAATGGCGCTGGAAAAACCCTGTTAATGCAGGTATTGCACGGTCTGCTTGAGCCATCGGCTGGTGAAATCAGAACAATTGGGCGGGCTGGACAAAAAATGGTGTTTCAAAAACCTGTTATGCTTCGGCGGACAGCAAGCCAATATTTTGATTTTGTGTGCCCTGCTTGCCTGCCCCATAAAAAGCAGGACTGGTTTCATAAAGCTGGCCTGACCGGAAGAGTTAACACGCCTGCACGCCTGCTATCCGGAGGAGAGCAACAAAAACTATCTTTGATAGCGGCACTGGCAACTCAGCCTGATTTGCTATTTCTTGACGAGCCATGTGCCAATCTTGATTTTGAAGCCATTGATTTTGTGGAATCTGAATTGCTAGGTGCCAGAGATGCAGGCATGACCATCATCATGAGCTGTCATAATAAAAATCAGGCACAAAAGCTGGCGGATTACATTATTCTGATGCGTCGGGGGCGGGTAGCAGAATATGCAGAAAAAGAACATTTCTTCTCATCACCTACCTCAGAGGCTGGCAAGGAATATCTTTCCTATAACTAGCGTTTCATCAGGGATTTTAGCTCAAAATCATCATTTTCCAGATCAGCTGGATCTGGATTAACCTGATTTTCAAGACAGAATTTTCCGATCATATAGGCTTGTGCATCATTTGCCGCCTCCACACAGACAAGCTGTCCATGATGAAAGCTCCATACGGACAGGGAATCTGCCTTCCTGCCTTTTCTGGTAATGTGCACCAGCCCCTGATCAGAGGCAGGTAGTAATCCGGCCATCTGGAATTTGACATCATACTGGTCAGACCAGAACCACCAAGCTTCTGTTTTTGCTGGCTGGGCATCACAGATATGGGCCGCCGCCCGCATTGCGCTAAATTGCGCATGACGCACTGATTCAACCCTGATAGGCGCATGTTCAGGCGCACGTGCAACATCCCCTATCGCATACATATCAGGATTGGCGCTAGCATAGTCTGCTGACACCACCACCCCATTATCTATCATCAGACCTGCATCACCGGCAAGGCTGGTTTCAGGATACACCCCGATGCCAACAATCATGAGCTGGGCTGAAATCCTATGGCCAGATGACAGGCTTACCGCACTAAGCTGTCCTGCATCTGATATGATATCTGCAAGCCCATCTTGTGTAACCACTGTTACGCCATGATGCTGGTGCAACGCCTCGCAATGGCGCGACAGTGGCGTGCTGGCAACACGGGCAAGCACCCTATCTGCCATTTCTACCAGATGGACATCTACATTTTCTTTACGCAAACTGGCCGCTATTTCAAGCCCGATATACCCCCCGCCAATGATCGCAACTGAGCGTATTTTCTTTCCGTTCATGCCATTTTTCAGCAGTGATTTAATCTGGCGGGCATCTTCGACTGTGCGCAAATATTTTACACCTTCAAGCTGGTGTATCTCATCTTTGAGCCTGCGTGGTGCTGCCCCTGTTGCAAGAATGAGCTTGCGATAATCAAAAATTTGCCCATCATGCGTGATGATCTGACGTTCGGCCGGATTTACCGATGTTACCTCAACACCCGTGATCAGCTTGATATTCTGGCTATCGAACCATTCTTTCGGGCGCAAATAAAATCCGTCTTCAGCATCCTTGCCAGCACTGAGATAGGTTTTTGACAGAGGTGGGCGCTGATATGGCATATCTGCGATCCTGTCCAGCATAATCAGACTGCCCTGATAGCCAAATTGCCTGAGCTTTTCTGCACATGAAATACCTGCATGGCTTGCCCCGATAATTACAATTGCTGGCTGACTCATAGGTTTTTCCCTCTGCCTCAGGTGTGAAGCTGTCAAAAAGAATAATAATCACATACCTTGCTGATTTCCATAACTAGCAGAAAAACTCTATTTTTGGCACTGGTAAAATCTGCCAATACCACGTAAACATATAGCTCTAATATAATGTAGCGAATTCAGGGGGTCATGATGGGGTCGCTTTCATCTGTAACAACGATTGACGAATTGCGCCAGATTGCCAAACGGCGTGTGCCAACCATGTTCTATGATTATATGGAATCAGGGTCATGGACTGAAACTACATTCAGGGCAAATTGTGATGATTTTGCAAAAATCACCTTTC